>Ga0224555_1005006_pt1 | contig 11605 bp, 8 predicted proteins | sample 714S23034metaG_FD_180687 | JGI IMG/M metagenome (GOLD analysis project Ga0224555, IMG submission 180687) | Peat soil microbial communities from Stordalen Mire, Sweden - 717 S2 30-34 | ecosystem: Environmental > Terrestrial > Soil > Wetlands > Peat | place: Sweden: Norrbotten County, Stordalen...
ACTTGACTCCGATCTCGCGGATCGCCGTCCAGTTTTCGACCTGCAGCGCTCGGGTAACCCAGATAACAGTGTCCTGGTCTTTCGGAGAATGAAAGTCCATCCAGCGGAAGGTATCCGGGGGCTGCTGGCCGTGCGTGGGTGATGCGACAGCCAGCGTTGCTGCGATCAGAAGAGGAAGAAGCCACGCTCTGTAGCGCCGACCTCCTGGTCGGCTGTACTGGCGGCGTCCTCGCCGCCAGAGCAAAGCCTCGTTCATCGAGGAACTTACCCGCATGGATCTAGGTTATCGCAGAGCAGCGCGGCTGAGCGGCGCACACTTCCCAGATCCGAAAATCCGGGCCTGGGGCACCCGGCGGTTGTGTTCCAGGCCGGCAGGAATCTATTCAACACAACTGTGCTGGCAGTTGGCGCAATGGAATATGCCTGAATAACCGGAACTATGGGAGGCTCTTTCGCAAACCTGCTCCACCCTAATAGTAATTTGATCCTCTCGAAATCCCTTCGCGGACAACCAGGAGCGTGCCTCAGTCATACGATCGAAGGCTTGAAGTTCGTCTACACATTGCTTGTCATTGAGGATTTCAACGCGAATCTGCTTGTATTGATGCACCGTGATAACAACCGCATCATTGCACACCGATTTAGGAGCAAGGAAATTTGGATGGCTTAAAGCGATCTCTGCAAAAAGATGACAATTCAATGTCGCAGATTTGTTGCGATATGTTCGGAGAGCTGCGTCTTCGGCGCCGGGACCAGCGAACACGATGGGGGCAATGTCGGCATCGTCGAAAAGTAGTGCATACCGCCCGCCAATTGCCGCCCACGTCACAGAATCCTGCTCAAGCGGCTCCTGCGGGTTTCTTTGCAGTATCTCTTTACGCATGAGATTCATCACGTTTCCGATCCACTCTTCGTGGTTCTGGCGCTTTGTCTCACCACTCGCCAGGTGCCCTAGGCCCCGCTTTTGGGATCTGGGAAACTGGAATCCTTCCCCTGTCCCTTTGCACAATATTACGCCCCTCCGGTGCACAATGGGGCAGAGAAACCCATGAAGGAAATCGGCAGGTGGCCCGGTCAACAGCCCCGAAGAATCATTATGAGCCATGGGAAGCTGTGCCCCGTTCATCGCGGCACTATCGCGATGAGCGGGCGGCTGGATCACATCCGCCCATAAATCAGGGTGGCTCACATCTCGACTTTGAGATGTTGGAGATGAGGAACCTCAACCGTCCGCCATTACCTGATTGGAATCTGCAGCAGGACCGCAATGTATTGCCGTACCTTGGCGATCATGTTTGCCGGAGCTTTGGAGTGAAACTCCGCCCCGCGCCCCTCCCAATCCATGCTCTTCAATTGATCCACAAGCACGGCCCCTTCCACTTCTCCAACGGCGATCGGCAAACTGAAGGGGTACGGTTTGACCTTGCTGGTCAAGGGACAAACTACGGCCAAGCCGCTGGCCCTGTTATAGCGGAGATCGGTCAAGACCAGGGCCGGCCTGCGCTTGGCCTGTTTCCGGCCAACCTGCGGATCGAAGTCCAGGAAGATAATGTCGCCAGTATCCGGAACGTACTGGCTCACCATTCGACGGCTTCCCTTCCGATCTGGGCCCCAAGCGAAATCTCCGCATAGCGATTCTCCGGGGTGATTTGGGCCACCAATTGGGCCAGGGTTGGGATTTCTCCCGCCCGTTGAATCTGCACAACCCCATCGGCAGCTACCGCGATCTCCAGCGGGTCGCCCAACTGCAAGTGAGCGCCGTCGGCAATGGGCTTCGGCCTTCACTTCCCCGCGCTGGACGCCGACTTGTACATTCCGGCGCTGTTGGAAGGGGTCTTCGGATCGAAACGATGGATGGCCGCTCGCCTGGGAGAGCTGGGCGGCAAAGCCAAGAGCGCCGCGAAGGCAAAGGCGTCAAGAGCGAACGGCCGTATGGGCGGCAGGCCAAAGAAAGTGGCTACCGCAGCTTGAGGACAGAGATCAGGGGTCAGAGATCAGAAAAACGCTGGTTGGGGTTCGTGGTATCTCAGGTCCGAGAATCCGGATCTGGGGCACCCATTCGTTGTTAAATGGTCAGACTTGCGTCACCCGCCATTCTGTCACACAGGTTCACCACGTACTTAATAGCCGGAACGAGTGAAGTGGGTATACCATATTTATGAAAGTCCTGTTGGGGAACCTAAAGAAGGGGTAAGAGCGTGGCAGCTAAGAAAGTTGTGCTACTCACGCCATCGCAGCGCGTCACGTCGATCAAAGAAATCTCCAATAGGCTATCTGGCGAATCATGGGCGCTTGTCGATCTTACGCTCAAACAATTCAATCTGCCGATAACGAACTCATGGAGCGGTGACACTTCGTCGTATGTAATGAAGATGATCGAAAATGCACCAGACACGAATATAATTGAGCTATCGCAACATCTTGGGTTTGATCTTAATGTTTCAAGAACATCAAACATCGAACCAGATTTTTGGGACGATGGTATGTTCCGTCTTTTCATTTCGCACTTAGCTGCCAACAAGAAAACGGCTGCAACTCTCCAAGATGCGCTACGGAACTTTGGCATATCATCGTTTGTCGCGCACAACGACATCATGCCAACAACGGAATGGGAAGATCAAATTGAACTAGCCTTATCAACTTGTGACGCATTGATAGCGTTGTTGCATGACAAGTTTCATGAAAGTAATTGGACAGATCAAGAAATCGGTTTTGCAATGGGGCGCGGTGTGCCAGTTTGTTCAGTTTATTTTGGTCTAACGCCATATGGATTTATCGGACGGTTCCAAGCATTCAAAGCAAACAGCAAGTCCTATGATGCGCTTGCCAAAGAAATCTTTGACGCATTCCGTAAGAACAAACAAACTCAATCAAGGATGAGCGGTATCCTAGTCGCGCAATTCGAGGAAAGCAAAACTTTCGTACAGGCAAAAGATCGTATTGGCTATCTCGAAGGATTGGAGGTTTGGGAGCCAGCATTTAGTAAACGAATCTTAGCCGCTATTGACAATAACACACAAATTAGAGGCTCCTTTGGTGTTCCAGCTCGTGTTGAGAAACTTACAAAGAAGTGGTCTGCATCATAGTATCTTGCGCTAGGAGGCGATCAGATGGCCATACTTGATGGACTGAAGACTGCTGCGGAGGTGTTGCGCGCAGCGGACAAGATTCCTGAATACCAACAAATCCTTGAAGCAATGGTAAAGATGATGGAGCTTCAAGGCCAGGTTGAAACAGAAAAGGAAAGAGTCAAGGAGTTGCAGGCTGAATTGAAAGCAATTCGCGAAGATCAAATTAATGCGAAGGGCATCGTTCGAAAAGGAGACATCTATCTCTTGAATAATCAGGCGTATTGTGTGCACTGTTGGGAAGTCGAAAAGCGCCTGGGACCACTTGTTCCAAGACGAAAAGCATCAGGGACACGCACCGATAGTTTTTATCAATGTACTCGATGCAAGCAGGAGTTGACTCCAAGACCGTTCTTTTGATGTGGGGCTGCTATATGGGCGTGACGCTTAAGTCGTTAGAGAGCCTCAAAGATCAACTGAATTTGTTGGCTCAAGCATTCTTATTCGTCGCTACGGCGGATGCCTAGACAAAGGCCGCAGATGCGCAGGTTGCCGCGTAAATTGATATTCAAAAACTTGTGGATGCGTATATTGTCTGGGTTAAAATCCCGACCTACCAGCAGTGCCCTGACACAATGCATCGTATCCCACCCTTCGCAACTTACGCGAAGGATGGGGCACCCGATCTTTTTCGATGGGTCAAGAGTATGACGGACGATCACAGGCCAAGCTTGCTCCATAACTCATCCACGCGGGCTTTGGTGGCGCGGTCCATTTCGATGAGGGCGGGCCAGGGGCGGGTGAAGCCTTCGGCTTGCCATTTGCGGGTGGCGTCGATGCCCATCTTTGATCCGTAGTTAGGCAGGCGCGAGGAGTGGTCGAGCGAATCGATCGGCCCGAGCGTGAATTGAATGTCGCGCTCGGGGTCGATGTTGTTGGCAACGCGGAGAACCACTTCGGCCGTGTTCTGCACGTCGCAGTCCTCGTCCACCACGACGATGCACTTGGTGAACATGGCCTGGCCCAGAGACCAGATGGCGTTCATCACCTTGCGCGCGTGGCCCGGATAGCTCTTCCTGATGGAGACGATCATCAGGTTGTGAAACACGGCCTCGACAGGAAGATGAATGTCGACCAGCTCGGGGATGGTCATCTTCATCGCCGGCAAAAAAATGCGCTCGACGGCCTTGCCCATCCATGCGTCTTCCATGGGCGGCTTGCCGACGATGGTGGCGGCGTAGATGGGGTTCTTGCGATGGGTGATGCAGGTGAGATGAAAGACCGGGTAGTCTTCGGTGAGGGTGTAGAAGCCGGTGTGATCGCCGAAGGGGCCTTCGCCGCGCAGCTCGCCCAGTTCGACGTAACCCTCGAGAATGATTTCCGCATGCGCGGGGACTTCGAGATCGACAGTCTCGCACTTGACGATCTCGACCGGCTTGCCGCGCAGAAAGCCGGCAATCATGAACTCCTCGACCTCAGGCGGCGCGGGAACGATGGCCGCAAAGGTCGTCGCGGGATCGGTGCCGATGGCCACGGCGACTTCAAGCCGCGAGCCCTTGAGATTGCCGAGAACTACCTGCGGCAGGCCGCCGATGGGCCCGTCGGGAATGGCGACCGCGCCGCCGGCCGACTCCGCCATCGCGGCCACGCGCGCGCCACTCGCGCTGAAATCTCCCCCTGTTTCTGCTGCCGATGAGGCCGCGTTGCGCAGTACCTCGCGATAGTGTTCGGCCGCAACCTTTTGCCGCTGCCAATGCATGCCGGTGGTTTGCCCGTCGTACACCTGCATGCGGTACATGCCGATATTGCGCTTGCCGGCGCCCCCTCCTCTTCCAGGATCGCGCGTGACGACGCAGGGCAGCGTAATGAAGCGTCCCCCGTCGAGGGGCCAGCACTTGAGGATGGGAAACCAGTTGAGGTCGAGATTGTCGCGGCGAATGACTTCCTTGCAGGGAGCGTCTTTCGCGCTGACGGTCTTGGGGAAGGCGCTCGTGAGCGCGCCCAGTTGCGGCAGCATTTTGAGCTTGTCAAACAGGCCTTCCGGCGCCTTGATGTTCATCAAGCCATGAATGCGCTCGGCAATCTCATCCAGGCGTTCGACACCGAGAGCCAAGGCCATGCGCCGCTCGCTGCCAAACTGGTTGATGAGAACCTGGTGCCCCGGATGGCCCTTGACGTTTTCAAACAGCAGCGCCGGACCGCCGCTTTTCGATACGCGGTCCGTGATCTCCGTGATTTCCAGCTCCGGCGACACCTCTTCCCTCACCCGCTTCAGCTCGCCGTGCTTTTCGAGAGTCCTGATCCAGTGGCGCAAATCGTCGTAGGCCAAGGGTGCGCTCCGGGCGGTGGTTACCGTTCCCTCAACCATAGTACGTCAGGGGTCGGAGTGTTTGAGACCTGGGAAATCAAACCCCGCCACCAAGCCGGCGCGAGCGTTCAGCGAGCCTCCGCCGCACGCAGTGCTTCCGCCACGCTCTTCGCCTGCGTAAACAGATAAAGATAATCCGGGCCGCCGGCCTTCGAATCCGTCCCGCTCATATTGAATCCGCCAAACGGGTGCGCGCCCACCATCGCGCCCGTGCACTTGCGGTTGAAATACAAATTGCCCACGTGAAACTCCCGCCGGGCCACTTCCAACTTCACGCGATCCGCGGTGTATACCGAGCCGGTCAGCCCATACTCGGTGTTGTTCGCCACTTTCAGGCCCTCCTCGAAGCTGCCAACCTTGATGATCGCCAGCACCGGCCCAAAAATCTCCTCCTGGGCCAGCACCCCGTCCGCAGGAATGTCGGCAAACACCGTCGGCTCCAGGTAGTAGCCGCCCTCGGCATTCGCCGGCGCGTTTCCTCCCGCCACCAGCCGTCCTTCCTTCTTCCCCGCCTCGATATACTCCAGCATCGACTTGAGCGCAGCCTCGTTGATCACCGGCCCCATATTGGAATTCTCCACCGGGTCGCTCACCGTCAATTTCGCTACCCGCCCCTGCACCCGCTCCACAAAAATGTCGTATAGAGGAGCCTCGACAATCGCCCTTGAGCATGCTGAACATTTCTGCCCGCTGAATCCGAAAGCCGACGCCACCACCCCCTCTACGGCCACGTCCAAATCCGCATCCGCGCACACCAGGATCGAGTCCTTACCACCCATCTCCAAAATCGTTCTCTTAATCCATATTTGCCCTTCCCGTGTCCGCGCAGCCCGCTCGTGAATCTCCAATCCCACCGCCTTCGACCCCGTAAAGGCAATAAACCGAGTCATGGGATGCTCCACAATCGCATTGCCAAACGCCGCGCCCGATCCAGGGCAGAAGTTCACCACCCCCTCCGGCATCCCCGCCTCTTCAAGCACTTCCACAAATTTGGCCGCAATCGTCGGCGCGTCGCTCGAGGGCTTCAGAATCACCGTATTCCCGGTCACCACCGCCGCCGCCGTCATCCCCGCCATGATCGCAAACGGAAAATTCCACGGCGGAATCACCGCACCCACGCCCAGCGGAATATAAAGCAGCTCATTGCGCTCGCCGGGATACTGAATCGGCGTCGTTGCCGCGTTCAGCCGCAGCGCCTCGCGCCCGTAAAACTCAAGAAAATCGATGGTCTCGCCCACGTCCGCATCGGCTTCGGCCCAGTTCTTGCCCACCTCGTACGTGAGCCACGCCATGAATTCGAACTTGCGCTGCCGGATGATCTCCGCCGCGTTCAAAATCAGCGAAACCCGCCGTCCCGTCTCGACTCTGCTCCAAACCTCAAAAGCCCGGAGCGCCGCAGCCATGGCTGTTTCCGCGTGTGCCGCGTCCGCCTTCTGGTGCACGCCCACCACCTGCGACGGCTGCGCGGGATTGAGTGACCGGATCTTGTCCTCGGTCTTCACCCGCTCGCCGCCGATAATCAGGCTGTACTCGCGGCCCAGTTGCGCAGCCACGTGGTCCAGCGCGGCCTGCATGGCCCGCTCGTTGGCTGGCGCCTTGAAATCGACAAAAGGTTCGTTCGCAAACACGCCCTGCGGCGAACGCGGCTGAATAGTGGTGGAAATACTCGCGGTAGCCATAATAGTCACAGTGTAGTCCAGCCCGGCAACCCTCAACCACCCCCGCCAGACCCTCGCTTGGACTTGCCCGTTTCCCGTTTGATACCATTGCTCACTTGCGCCACAATGTCCGCGCTCTTGTAGCGCTCTGGAACAAACGGAGGAGGGAACTGATGAAATCTTTTCTCATCGTTAGTCTCGTGGCGCTTCTGGCGGTAGCCTCCGCCGAGATCTTCATGCTTGAATATGGAAGCCCAGTTCCACGCCGGGGATTACAACCCCTCCATGTAACCGATCACCATGCTTCCCAACCTCCAACGGTAAGCATCGATGGAGCTATTGTCAGTAGCGCACTTGCAGTGACCCGCGTTAGCCAGCGACGGGAGGGTGATTGCATAATCATCCTTGTGAGACAAGGAATGATGCGACCAGGCCGACGCTCTGCACGGTTTCACTTAGACCTAGAAGTCTCAAATGGAGTCGCGGCGATTGGATATGAAGACGCACACGACATAATTTGGCACAGATAGGCCCAAAAGCAGAGTATTGCATCTGCGGCCAGGGAGGCCTACGAAAATGATCATTCATCCGCATCCCGGAGAACCCATGAAAAAGCTCGCCTTCCTGCTGCTCGCCGCCGCATCCATCTGCAACGCACAGAACTACACCAGGGGCATCGGCGTCTATCCCGGAGACCCAAACCAATACACCGGTCCCACTCTCGCCGCGGATCAAACAACTTATCGCAATCTTGCCTTGCATCGCCCTGCATATCAATCCAGCGCATACGACTACAACCTCACCGCGCAACTGGTCACCGACGGCATTCGCAGCCACGACCTGCCGCGCTGGATCTCAACCGCAACCAGCGACGGCCTCCCGCGCAAAAACGAGCGTGAGTTCTTTCTCGATGGCAATGTCACCTCGTTCGCGCTGGTCCACGGTGAAAAAGCATGGGTTGAATTCGGCATCGAAGGTGGCGGCTCGCTGCCCCAGCTCGATCGCATCGACCTCTACCTGCGCACCTTCATCGGCAAAAAACCCGCCGGCGGCTGGACCTACATCGTACTCGGCTCCGACGACCACTCCTCATGGAGTGAACTCGGCCGCTCCATCGGCTCCGTCTGGCCCGATATGAGCGACTCCAACGCCGCCTTCGAGCAGACCATTCCCTTTACCGCGCCCGCCCGCTGCCGCTACTACCGCGTCCAGCTTTACTCGCCCGGCGTCGAGAGCTGGCGGGTGGCTGAGCTCTCCCTCTTCAACAAAGGCAATGAAGTCCGCGTCTCCGGTCCCGGAGACTTCACCAGCGCCCAATTCTCGAGTGCTTGGATGAGCGCCGGCAGCGCTGAGGAATGGGTTTATGTCGACCTCGGCGCAATCTGCAGCTTCGATGGCGTCAAGCTCTCCTGGATTCGCCCCGCAATCGAGGGATCGATCCAGATCTCCAATGATGCCTCCCAATGGCAGACCATTCAACCTCTTTCGCCCGCCGCGGGACTCACCGACGACATCCGCCTCGCGCAACCCGCCAGCGCCCGCTACGTCCGCGTTCTCATGACCAAACCCGCCCAGCCGGGAAGTTACATCCTCAGCGAGCTTGAGGTCTTTGGGCGCGGCGGCCCGGTCGCCATCCCCAAACCCGCACTGCCCCCCGAGGCCGATGGCGCCCTCAATCTCGTCGGCGGCGCGTGGCGCGTTCAGCGTGCGTCGCTGGTTCCCGCGCCCGGCCAGGTCATCTCCGCCGCCGGATTCGCCGACCAGGATTGGATCGTCGCCACCGTCCCCGGAACTGTCCTCACCAGCTATCTGAATGTGGGTGCAATCGCCAACCCCGACTTCGGCGACAATCAGTACGCCATCTCCGATTCTTTCTTCTGCGCCGACTTCTGGTATCGCGATGAATTCATCGCGCCCGCCGCTGCCAAGCCGCAACAGCACCTCTGGCTCAACTTCGATGGCATCAACTGGAAAGCCGACGTCTACCTCAACGGCCAGAACATCGGCCGCATCGAAGGCGCATTCACGCGCGGCCGCTTCGACGTGACAAGCCTCATTCATCCCGGCGCGCGCAATGCCCTGGCCGTGCTCATTCACAAGCCCGACAATCCCGGCAGCACCAAGGACAAAGTTGGCAGAACCATGAACGGAGGCGCGCTCGGCCTCGACAATCCAACCTTCCACGCCTCCGCCGGATGGGACTGGATCTCCACCATCCGCGGCCGCGACACCGGCATCTGGAACAACGTCACGCTCACCTCGAGCGGCCCCGTCACCATCGAATCCCCGCTCGTCACCACCACTCTGACCCTGCCCGACACTACGCGCGCCGACGTCTCCATCGAGGCCACGCTCCACAATCAGGAATCCACGCCCGTCTCCGGAACTCTTCGCGCCCGCTTCGGCTCCATCACCGTCCAGGTCCCGGTCGCCCTCGATCCATCCGCGTCGAAAACAATTCACTTTGATCCCTCAAAGTATCCCGCGCTCCATCTTGCCCATCCAAAACTGTGGTGGCCGGTTGGCTACGGCGATCCCAATCTCTACCCGGTGCAAATCACCTTCACCGCTAACGCAGCCGTCTCCGACTCGGCCTCGTTCCAGGCCGGCATTCGCCAGTTCAAATATTCAGAAGACGGCGGCGTGCTCAAAATGTGGATCAACGGCCGCCGCTTCATCGCCCGCGGCGGCAACTGGGGCTTCTCTGAATCCATGCTCCGCTACCGGTCGCGCGAGTACGACGTTGCCATGCGCTACCACCGCGATCTGCACTTCAACATGATCCGCAACTGGGTCGGGCAAACCGGCGACGAAGCCCTCTACGATGCGGCGGACCGTTACGGCGTCGTCATCTGGCAGGATTTCTGGCTCGCCAACCCCGTCGACGGCCCCAATCCCAATGACAACGACCTTTTCCTTCGCAATGCCAACGACTACATTCTTCGCATTCGCAACCATCCTTCCGTCGGCCTCTACTGCGGCCGCAACGAAGGCTTCCCGCCCCAGCCCATCGACCAGGGCCTTCGCAACATGGTTGCAAACCTCACTCCCGGCCTGCACTACATCTCCAGCTCCGCCGACGGCCCGGTCAGCGGTCACGGCCCCTACCGCGTCATGTCGCTCAAGGATTACTTCGCTCATCCGCCGGTAAAATTTCACAGCGAAATGGGCGCGCCCAACATCCCCGAGATGGCTAGCCTGCGCCGCATCATCCCCCAGGCCGACCTCTGGCCCCAGGACAAAGTCTGGCCCGTCCACGATTTCTTCCTGCGCAGCATGTTTCCCGATTTCCATTTCCCCCCCGACGCCATCCAAACCCAATACGGCGGCGCAAATAACATCGAAGACTGGGACGGCCTCGAGCAGTTCATCGACTACGATGCCTATCGCGGCATGTTTGAGGGCCAAAGCAAGTCGCGCTTCGGCCTTCTTATATGGATGAGCCATCCCGCATGGCCCTCCCTGCTCTGGCAAACCTACGATTATTTCTTTGAGACCGATGCCGGATATTTCGGAGCCAAAAAAGGCGCTGAGCCTTTGCACATCCAATGGAACGCCAGCACCGACGGCGTCGAAGTGGTCAACGACAGCGCCGGCCGTCAGCCCGGATTGACTGCCCACGCCGAATTGCTCAACATCGACGGCTCCGTCCAATGGCAGAAGTCCGCACCGCTCGATAGCCGCGAAGACTCGACCCTGACTCCCATCCAGATCGTGTATCCGGCCAATCTCTCGCCCACCCATTTCATCCGGCTCACGCTCACCCGCGGCAAGACCGTGCTCTCGTCCAACTTCTATCTGCGCGGCCTAAAAGAAGGCGATTACCGCGCCATTCGCGGTCTTTCCCCCGCCAACGTCGAAGCCCAAACCCATGTCGAGCAGCAAGGCGCCGAGTGGCTCCTCACCACCGAACTCCACAACGCCTCCGCCTCGCCCGCGCTGATGGTCCGCGTAAAAGCCGTGCGCGAAACCACCGGAGACCGCATCCTCCCCGCCCTCTACGACGACAACTACATAGCCCTGATGCCAAACGAACGAGCCACCATCCAAACCCGTCTTGAAGACGCCGACACCCGCGGCGAGCATCCAAAAATAGTAGTAGAAGGCTTCAACATCCAAACCGAAAAATAGCGCCGCCTGGTGCGTTAGCCGGGCCGGGTGCCCCAGGTCCCGCCTTTGGGACCGGGGAAGGATTAGCCGGGTGCCCCATCCATGCCGCAGCCTCTTCGCGGCATGGGTGGGAAACCACGAACCCAAACCGGGTGCCCCAGATCCCTCGCTTTTCGGGACCTGGAAAACCTCAACCCTCAACCCACCTCTCTCCATCCAGCCACAAATCCGAGTGCCCCATCCATGCGGGTGCCCCCGGTCCCGCCTTTGGGACCGGGGAAGGATTAGCCGAGTGCCCCATCCATGCCGCAGCCTCTTCGCGGCATGGGTGGGATACCACGAATCCAAGCCCGGGTGCCCCAGGTCCCGCCTTTGGGACCGGGGAAACCTCAACCCTCAAC
>Ga0224555_1005009_pt1 | contig 11591 bp, 10 predicted proteins | sample 714S23034metaG_FD_180687 | JGI IMG/M metagenome (GOLD analysis project Ga0224555, IMG submission 180687) | Peat soil microbial communities from Stordalen Mire, Sweden - 717 S2 30-34 | ecosystem: Environmental > Terrestrial > Soil > Wetlands > Peat | place: Sweden: Norrbotten County, Stordalen...
GGACAGGTTCAGAGCCGGGGGTCGGAATGGCTGGTTTTGAATTTGGATCAGAGTCGGAGCCGGGGGTCGAAATGGCCGGTTTTGGCCGCGCCAGCAGCAGATACTTGCCCACCGTCTCCCGGTTAATGCCCAGTTCACGCGCAATCCGCCGGTTGGACCAGCCATTGCCCGCCAAAGTTAATATCGTATGCTGCAAGTTCACATTGAGTTCGTTCATTGCGCCCATGAGCAGCCCAAGCTGCCCAACACGCAATGCTTCCCTCAAAGTGGCTGGTTTTCATTCGACCCTTGGTGGCTGGTTTTGAGTGACCGCTGACACCATACATTTCCGGCGCGCCTTGTTTGGAGGCGAGAAGAACCACTCCGGCAATGGGCGCCAGGACCACGCCAGACCAAAGCGCCCGCCGCCGAAAATCGTTTTGCAGATCGGGCTGATCCTGCGTGTCGAGCGTCAGATAGGTGGCCGCCAAAAACGCAAACAACCCCAGCGCGAAGACACCGCAGGCCAGCGCGAACGACGTCAGCCAGCCGGCGAAGAAACCGGTCACGACCTGCCCATTCACAATGCGAATCTGACCCGTGGTCAACGCGCCGAGGATCATGCCCTGGAAAAACGGGGTGCAAAAGCTGGCGACGCCAAACACCTCGCTCCAGTGGCGTTGGGTCGCGTCCGACCGGGAGTCGTAATTGCGGAAAATAAAAGCTGAGCCGCGCAGCACGATGCCGATGAGCATTGCGGTCAACGGAATGTTCAACGCGGTCATCATCCCGGCGAAACCAGCCGGGAAGCCGGTGAAGAGCAGCACTACCACCAGAATGAGCCAGACATGGTTGGCCTCCCAAATGGGGCCAATGGCTTTGGCAATGGCTTTCCTCTGCCGCACGGCGCGCGGACCGACCGCCAGCAAATCCCACATGCCGCCGCCAAAATCCGCGCCGCCCATCAGGGCATACAGGATCAGTGACAGCAACATGAAAATGGCAACGGTAAGTTCAAGCATGGGTTGAAATTGCAGAAATTTCGGAAGCGGGCCCCGCTGTCTCTATCAACTGGCGGCGCAACAGGAAGACAACAATGAAGGCGAGAAAAATGTATAATGCCGTGAAGACGACAAAGGGCGCCACAATCCCAGGCATCGGCGTGACCGCGTTTTCAGTTCGCATCACGCCATAAATGATCCAAGGTTGGCGTCCGACTTCGGTCACGATCCAGCCTGTTTCAATCGCCACAAATCCCAGGGGGCCGGCTGCCACCAAGGCGCACAACAGGCGCGGGTGGCCGGCCAGAGGCCGGCTTCGCCACCAGATCCAGCCCGACCACACGGCCAAAGCCAGCATGGCCATTCCTGCGGAAACCATGAGGTCAAACGACCAATGAACAATGCGCACATTGGGCCAGTTGGTTTGCGGGAACTCTTCCAGCCCGACGACCCTGGCACCGGGGTTGTCGGCGAGAAGTAGACTCAGGCCGCGCGGGATGCCGACCGCATAGTCGGTCGTGCGCGTCTGATCGTTAGGAATCCCCCCGATGAGCAAGGGCGCCCCCGTTTGCGTTCGGTAATCAGCTTCCATTGCCGCCAGTTTGGCTGGTTGCAACCGGCCCACCACGCGGGCGCTGTAGTCGCCGCTGAGAATTTGTAGCGGGATGCTGACGCACGCGACCACCAGCGCAATCCCCAGCGCGCTGCGATGAAAAAGGTTGTTCCGGTCGCGTCGCAGAAAGAACGCATGGACCGCCGCCACCGCGAAGCCAGTCGCCACAAATGCCGCCAGCGTCATGTGCAGCACTTCATGCAAGCTGGCCGGATTCAACATGGCCGCGATCGGGTCGATCTCGGTGAACTGGCCGTCAACCATTTTGAAGCCCGCAGGAGCGTTCATCCAGGCATTGGCTGTCACCACGAAAATACCGGAGAAGATCCCGCTGACCGCGACGATCAATCCCGAAAGCCAGTGCATGAGGGGCGAGAGGCGGTTCCAGCCATAGAGATACACGCCGATAAAGATCGCTTCGGTAAAAAAGGCGAACCCTTCCAGGGAGAATGGCATGCCGATGATCGCCCCTGCCTTTTCCATGAAGCCCGGCCATAACAAACCAAGCTCGAAGGATAGCACAGTGCCGGAAAGGGCGCCCACGGCGAAGAGAATAGCGGTGCCGCGCGACCATCGTTTGCTGAGATCGAGATAAACCGGTTTGCTGGTGCGCAGATACATGCCCTCCGCAATGGCCATGAGCAACGGCATCCCGATACCCAAGGCTGCGAAGATGATGTGGAAGGCCAGCGACATGGCCATCTGCGAGCGGGCGAAGAAAAAGTCACTCATCCGCTCCTCTTCAATCCAAGGACCGCCGCCCTCTCTTGGCCGGCGGGATATTTTTGGGATTTTCCCGCATCCCCGGGGTCGTCTTGCTTGGGCCGCTGACCGCGACTGAATAATTCCTGCCTTCCCAGCGTTGGTCCGTTTTCCAGAAAAAGGTGAACTCAATCACTGAACCGTCCGCGCAACCTTCCGTGGGAAGGTCGGCAAACCACATGCCCAGTGCGCTAATCTGGGTGGTGTCCGCTTTGTGGGTGCTCGCCCAACCATCGGCGGACCAGACCACGGTTGCGTCTGCCGCAACGATGACGCGCAGGATTTGTCCAGGCATCACACGGCGAATCGGATGACGGCGGCTCCACATTTCGTGCCGATTTACCACCGGTTTGACGACATAGCGTTGGTAGGCCGGTTCGACTCGATCAAAACAGATGCCGTCATGAGCACTGCGCACCAAGGAGACGTACTCGGCATGTGACCAGCACAACGGCATGGCTGCGCCTGTGGGCAGCCCGCGCCTCATCCCCTTCTCCGGCAGGTCTTCGGCGTCCCACAACTGCTCGCTGATCATGCCGCCTTCGTTGGCAAACTTTTCCATCGCCGCAATAAACGGCTTGGGATCATGCCCGGCCGCCAGTTCGTAATGGCCGCGCTCCCCGGTCAAAATCGGCCAGGAACGTCCGACGCCCGTCCCATCGAAAGCGCTGCCGTTCTGTTTCTGTCCATAGCCATCGTGATTGTAGCGGCGCCAGCCTGGACCTTGCGGCAGATCGTGCTTGAGAACGTGATCCATGACGGCGATGGAGTCCCGCACAAGGACATCATCGGCCGCACGGATGCCCAATCTCACCAAGTGAAGAAAATCGCCGCCGACCACGTTTTTCGCCGGACGAAGACCGCCGCCGTTGGCGATGGCGAGCATCGCTGTGTTGGGATCGGCGTGCGGATCGGGTGCATCAGCGTTCGTGGGATTGATCCGAATGTAGTGACGCTGGAGACCTTCGACCAGCTCACCGGCTGTGGTGACGGTCCATTCTTCAACGTGTGCCGCCAACCAGTCCGCATACTGCAAAATAAACTCCGCCGTGGCCGTGTCGTTATGCTGCTTGGCAAACTCCGCCGCACAAACCAGACCGGCGATCACCGTGGCGAGCGTCGAGGGAGAATAGCCGGCGTTCTCCTCCCACCGTTCCTGCCCGGTAACGGGTCCCTGGCGAATAAGATAGGCCGCGGCCCGCAAAATCATGACGCAAGGGTTGAACCGCCCCAGGGTAACGCCTTCGCGCTGCAAACGCCAGGCCAGCAGAATGGGAGCGGCAATTTCATCGAGTTGGACGCCGCACCAATACGCTTTTCCATTGATCCAGCTATTTTGCGGGAATCGGCCATCCGTCCGCTGAATGGCGGCGAGCCAGATCAAAGCCCTCAGGGGAGTGCCGGTTTGGCCGGTGGCCAGCAGGGCGGTCGCGCTCTGCGCCAGATCGCGCGTCCAGACCAGGTGATAGCCTCCCAAGTCGCTGTCGCCCTTGGTCTCGCCCCACGGGATGCTCATGGACGCCACCAACGCGCCCTGAAATGTTTTGTCCTCGTGGGCGAGCAGGATGCAGCGGCTCAGCCGGTAGATGTGCCCGCCATCGGACGTGTGTTGGCTGAAATCGTATTTCGGATTGACGACCGTGCGCTGCCACTGACGGATATAGGCTTCGCGATGGGCCTCGAACGGCACCGCCAGCGACTGTAGCAATTTCGCCACGGTGCTCTGGCAGCTTGTCCCAAGCGCAATGGCGATCGCAAACTCATCCCCACCCTGAAGATCAATTTCGCCCGTCAGCGCTATGTTGCCTTCGCCTGCTTCGCGGAATTCCCAGTCCATCTTGAAATTATCCATCAAATCCTGCCAGCCGTCGCTGGCGCCGACATACCCGATAGATCGCCGCGAAAACCCCTGGCTGCATCCCATGACCAGATGCACATCCTGGCGCCCGGCATGCAACAGGCTGTTGCCGCCGATTTCAGAACACCAGCCGGAGTTGCCCGCCCCATGACGCCCCAAGTGCGGAGCCAACAGCGCGTAAAGCCGCAACTTGCCGCGCAACGACTCGTCGAATACTTCGAGCTTGGTGTGCAGGAGCACCACCGAGCGATGCGGATCTGCGAGGATATGCTTGATCAACCGGTAGCGGCCGCCGGGTTCTGAATTGGTGAGGCGGTAGAAAACACAATCCCGTTCCGGGTATTCGATCCGGTGCTCCAAGTCGCGCTTCTCCTCGTGGCAAAAAGTCTCGCCGTCACTGATAAGAAATTGAAAATCGCGCGTGTTCGGCTGGTCAACCGAGGGGTAGTAGATTTCGTTGACGATGCCGTGGCTGAGTGTGACCCAGACCCGGCAACTCGTATGATAGGCAGTGCCGAGACCTTCCTTGGCGCTGGATGTCCAACGCGGTTCAATGCCGGGCGCGCCGAATGCCACGGAGTTTTCAGTTGGATTCATTTCAGGAAATTGCGAGGTTGGGATTTTGACCAAAGGCGAAGGCCGCCACGAAATGCGTTGGCGTTGTCCCCGAGTTGGCTGCCGGGTGGGAATTTCTTGAGCAGTCTCGCATTGCCGCCTCCCAAAACGACATAATCAGCCTCCAACGCGGCTTTGAGTTGCTTGGCAACTTCGTTGACATGGCGCCGCCATTTCTTTTTCCCAAGCCGCCTCAGCCCGGCCAGACCGACATAATCCTCGTAAACGCGGCCCTTTTTGTAAGGCAGATGCGCCAGTTCCATCGGATCGAGCACGCCGTCAACAATCAGCGCCGAACCCAAGCCGGTGCCCAAACCCAGGAAAAGCATCCGTTTCCCCTGATAACTTCCCAAGGCTTGCATGGCGGCATCATTGATAATCTTCACCGGGCAACCCAATGCCTTTTTAAAATTAAAACCCATCCAGCCATGACCGAGATTGTGCGGTTCAGCGGCAATGTGTCCATGGAGCACGGGTCCCGGGTAGCCGATCGTGATGGCATCGAATTTCCAGCCGGCGATGATCTTCCGAACCGCCGCAACCATCTTTTTGGCGGTCATTTTTGGGCCGGACGGAATTTCCATCCGTTTTTTGTGGCCTGTGGCGCGCACTTTTATGTTCGTGCCGCCAATATCAATGACCAGGATTCTCATGCGATCAGATGTTCTATGCTACATCGAGTCACGAATTCTTGCCCTTTCTCTTACACGGTTCCACCAATTCGGTCGGCGGAGGCCAACTGTGTCCGCAAGCCAGCAGCCCCTGGGTCTCTTCAGGCCCCCAGGTGCCGGCGGCGTAATTGGGAAAATCGCTGGGCGGCGCCTCCGCCCAGACCTCGACCACCGGCATCAACCACTCCCACGCGGCCTCCACTTGGTCGGCGCGCATGAAGAGCGTGGCGTCGTTCTTCATCACGTCCCACAGCAGCGTTTCATACGCATCGGGCGATGGAGCGTCGAAGCTCTCTCGATAGCTGAACCGCATGTCCACCGGCCGCAATTGCACTTTCGGCCCGGGATATTTGGCCTGAAAGCCCAGCACGATGCCTTCATCGGGCTGGATCGCCATGACCAGCCGGGATGGATGCCAGCCAAGCGAAGCCCCCACCGGAAACGACCGATGTGGCACCGCGCGAAATTGGATGGAAGTTTCCGAGGCCTGCCGGGGCAGGCGTTTGCCCGTGCGCAGGTAAAACGGCACATCCTGCCAGCGCCAGTTATCGAGAAACAGCTTCAGCGCCACAAACGTCTCCGTTTGAGAATCGGGCGCCACGCCCTTCTCCTCGCGATAGCCAGGCACTTTCTTGCCATCGCTGTTGCCCGGACCATACTGTCCCCGCACGGCGCATTGCGCAACCGCGTCGCGGTCAATCGGACGGGCCGCGTGGAGCACATCCACCTTCTTGTTGCGAATCTCGTCGGCTTGGAAGGAAACCATCGGTTCCATCGCCACCAGACAGAGCAATTGCATCAGGTGGTTCTGCACCATGTCGCGCAGCGCTCCCGCGTGGTCGTAATAGCCGCCGCGGTGCTCGACGCCCACCGCTTCGGCCACGGTGATGGTCACATAGTCAATGTAGCGACGGTTCCAGATTGGCTCGAAAAGCGGATTGGCGAAACGGAACGCCAGAATATTCTGCACCGTTTCCTTGCCCAAATAATGATCAATTCGGAAAGTCTGGGATTCCTCGAAATTGCCGGCGAGGATGGCATTCAGGGCGAGGGCGGATTCCAGGTCATAGCCGATCGGTTTCTCCACCACGATCCGCGCAAATTCCCGGTCGCGCGCCAGTCCGGCCTTGCCGAGATATTTTGGGATTTCGCCGAACATGCTTGGCGGTGTGGCCATGTAAAAGATGCGGTGGGCATTGGCGCCCCATTCCTTTTCCAGTCTGGCGCATTGGGCGCCCAAAGCCGTGTATGTCTGCGGCTTTTTGAAATCACCCTGTTGGTAGCTGATGTGCTTGGCGAATTGATTCCAGGCAGCATCCTTCGCTTTGCCAAAGCGGGAGAATTGGTTGACGCCGTTGTGCAACCGCTGGCGCAGCTTTTCATCACTCATGACCACGCGATCCACCGCGATGACGGAAAAATCAGCGGGCATGCTTCGGTCCTGCGAGAGGTCGAACAAGGCGGGCACGAGTTTCCGCCAGGTCAAGTCGCCGGCTCCGCCAAAGATGACGAGGACAGTCGGTTCGAGTTGGTCAGTCGTTTTCATAATTCTTACGACTTCTCCCATTCCGTGTGAAATATGCCTTTGGCATCAATCCGTTCGTAGGTGTGGGCTCCGAAATAGTCGCGCTGGGCCTGGATGAGATTGGCAGGCTGCCAGGTGCTGCGGTAGGCGTCCAGATAACCCAACGAAACCATTAACGCCGGCACTGGCACCCCTGACTCGGTCGCCCGGATGACCATCTGGCGCAAATCTTCCTCATGCTCCATGAGCTTGCGTGACAGGTTGGGATCCAGCAGCAAATTTGGCAGATCGCGTCTCGCGCGAAACGCCGCGCAGACGTCTTCCAGCAGAGCGGCGCGAATAATGCAGCCGCCCCGCCAAATCCGCGCCACGGCTTCAAGATCCAAGCCATACTTGTATTTGTCTGAAGCCACCGCCAAAAGAGCCATGCCTTGCGCGTAGGTGGTGATCATCCCGGCAAAGAGCGCGCGGCCCAATTGCGTAAGGAAGATGTCGTGGTCACCGGTGAAGGGTCGCTGGGATCGCTGATAAATCGCACCGGCCTGCTCCCGCTCCTTCGCCAGCACAGACATGTCCCTCATCGCCACCGCCAGGTCAATCGTTGGAATCGGCACCTGCAGTTCCATCGCGCTTTGCGAGGTCCACATGCCAGTGCCAGTCTGCTTGGCCACGTCGAGAATTTCGTCAATAAGCCGCAGGCCGGTCTTCTCGTCCTGTTTGGAAAAAACATGGCTGGTGATCTCCACCAGATAGCCATTGAGTTCGCCCTTGTTCCAGGAAGCATAGACTTCATGCACCTCGTCGTCGTTCATGCCGAGGCCGCGTTTCATCAGATCATAGGTCTCGGCGAGCAATTGCATGACGCCGTATTCGATGCCGTTGTGGACCATTTTCACGAAGTGCCCGGCCGAACCAGGACCCAGCCAGATCACGCACGGATCGCCGTTGACCTTCGCCGCCGCAGCTTCCAGCACGGGACGAACCCGCTCGTAGGCGTCTTTTGGGCCGCCGGGCATGATGCTCGGTCCGTGACGCGCGCCTTCTTCACCTCCCGACACGCCCACGCCGAGGAATTGGATGCCTTTCCCGGCAAGGGCGCCAGCGCGCAAGTCGGTGTCTTTGAAGTAGGAGTTGCCCGCATCAATGATGAGATCGCCCTTGTCCAGATGCGGCAACAAATCCTTGATGACTGAATCCACCGGAGCGCCGGCGGGCACCAGCATCATCACCGCGCGGGGGTAGCGGAGCAAGGCGATGAACTCTTTGATATCCGCCGCGCCGCGAACACCGCGATCCTTTGATTCCTGGCGGAGGGCCTCGACCTTGGCAAGGTCCTTGTCGTAACCCGCCGCCGAGAAGCCGTGGTCGGACATATTGAGCAAGAAATTGCGGCCCATGACACCCAAGCCGACCATGCCGATTTCATATTGTGGTTGTGATGGTAAATTAGTCATAGTTCTTCCTTCGGAGCTGTTGACGGATCGCTTTCAATTCCCGCCGACGTTTCGCGGTGGTCTTGGGATAGGACATTTTAAGTTCATTGAGCGCATCCATGAGAATTTGGGAAACAATCAACCGGGCATTCTTCTTATCATCGGCGGGAACGACATACCAGGGCGCGTGATGGGTGCTGGTCGCGTTCAGGCAAGCCTCGTAAGCCTTCATGTAACGCGGCCAGTATTTCCGCTCGCGAATGTCCGCAAGGCTGAATTTCCAGTTCTTGTCCGGCTCATCAATGCGCTCAAGGAACCGCCTTCGTTGTTCGCCCTTCGACAGGTGCAGGAAGACTTTGACGATCCGGGTGCCGTTACGATGGAGATGCTCCTCCAAGTCCACGACGGAACGATACCGCTCCTTCCAGATGGTTTTCTCGTCGAGCATCTCATCCGGAAGCCCCTGGCTGCGGAGAATCTCCGGATGCACCCGAACGACCAACACTTCCTCGTAATAGGAACGATTGAAGATGCCAATCTGCCCGCGTTCGGGAAGCCGGCATGTCGTGCGCCAGAGAAAATCATGTTCCAGTTCCTCAGCGCTCGGCTGTTTGAAACTAAAAATCTGGCAGCCTTGCGGATTGACCCCGGACATGACGTGCCGGATGGCCCCGTCCTTGCCGCCCGCGTCCATCCCCTGAAAAATCAGCAGCAACGCATAGCGGTTCGAAGCGTAATGGAGATTTTGCAGCGAACTCAATTTCTCAACATGCGCGTCCAGAAGTTTCCGATACGCTTTTTTGGACTTACAGAAGGGCGGCACCACCGTCGGCCAGTCTCGGAGTTTGACCTTTTCCCCGGGGCTCAGCCGGAAATCCTTTGATTTGATTCTCATTTTCGTTCTTTCGGCAATGCCCGCCACGTTGTTCGCGTCTGTTCATTTATGGGGTGCAACTTCCCGAATCTCCCGCTCCGCCTGCCCCCAGTTCTGAACCGCTCGACCTTCCTGCCGGCCTCGCCGCTCATACAATTCTTAGGCTCGTTTGGCGATATGCGGGGCCACATCGACGGGTTTCCGGACCGGCTGCGGACTTTTTCTCTGTAGTTCGCATAGCCAAGATCCTCTCCGGTTCCCGCCCGGTTTCCAGATCCGATTCGTTTTAGATCATTTTGTTTTCGAGAGCAACATGACGAACACTTCGTGGTAGAGGTTCTCCATATCTGTGCTCACGCCGGCCAGCGCCCGGGCGCGATCCGGTTGAGAGTCGTTTTCGCCGGCAACCTTGGCCAGGTGCCAGGCATAGCTCAACGCCTCGGTCTGGGTCAAAAGCAACGCCAGCTCGAATTCGTCGCCGGTGTGACCCAATAATTCCTTCTTCTCGGTGGAAGCAATCGCTTCGCGTGTGGCTGCCTCGCCGGGCGGAAGCTGGATGTCGCTCAGATTGATGGAGGCATCGCGTTTGGCAAATTCCTCCAGCAGTTGTGATCCGGCGCCGGAAGCAGCGGCAATTTTCTTGATCAGGTTCTTAACATCGACGTGTTCCGACTTGATGAAGCGCAGCATGCTGACGTCCTTTTGTTCCTCCAGGAGTTGATGGAGCAAGCTGTAACAATTGTTTCGGGTCGCTCGCGTCGCGATGCTCCCGGACGGAGGCTCGGCCTTTGGCGATTGACAAGCGGTTAGAAGGCATATGACCGACAACATTGCCGCGAAAATCGGAGGGATGGGTTTCGTGGTCATAAAATAGACGTTCTGACTTCGAGTGGCAGTTTGAGAATGGAATTGAAGCCGCCATAAGGACTGGCCACGCGTTGGGATGCCCCGGGATCCTCAATCCACCGGCCATCCACGACAAAGCGATATTCATACTGGCCGGACCTGAGCATCAATCTCACCACCCATTTTCCGGCACCCGTGTTTTTCATCGGCGTGGCCTCTGGACGCCAGCCATTGAAATTGCCGGCCAGATTCACCTGGCTGGCTGCCGGATCCAACAGCGTGAGAATAATCTCCTGCTCCTCCATTGCTGGGAACCGCTTCGAAACCGGCTGAATTATGGGTTGTGGGTTGATCTCCACGGCGACGCACCCCGGCATCTCTTTGGGTTTGAGTCGTGCTCCGAAGGTTTCAGTATCCTCTCGTCCAAAACCTATCTCGGAAACTCTGCCTTCCTGGCGCACGCGAGGCGTTTTCATTCACAATTCTCTTCCTAATCGATGGGGTTAGACATGGTCTTTCACCTTCAGTTCTTCCGACAATCGGGTGTCGGCAGCCCCGGAATGTCCGATTAATTGCAGCAGCAAGCGGAGGTAGATTCCTGCGGAGTTTTCCGCTAAGACACCATCCTTCAGTGGATTTGGTTTCATAGGTTCGTAATCACCGCCCGTGCGTAAATGTTTGGGCATTATGCGACGTTTTCATCTGGCGCTCCCCGCGATCCTCCCACGTGTCGCGGGATTTGGAAAAAATGTTGTCTCGCCGTTGAGTCATGGAAGTTGAACTGACTTCCGTGGGGCCGGCCCGCAAACGGTGGAGTGCCTTGGGGAAGACCGGAGTTTGAGGAGGCCCTTTGGCGCATTGGGTGATGGCTGCTTTCATAAATCTCATCCTCCGCTGGTTGATTGCGGCTGGGTGCTGCGGGTCTGTTAGACGGACTTGGAGCTGAAGCTCGCGCGGTCGTCCGCTTCAAGGCAGTCAAAGGTGGTGGTTGTCTCTGGATTCAGCCCGAGCTTGGAGCAGTTCTCCATGAAGTGAGCGCGACGCTCCGGGTTTTTCATCGGGCTGCCGGCTTCCATTTCATCCGACCAGGTTTTGATTTCTACAGGGGTTTTTGCCGTGCCGTTGGCCTGCAGCCAGGCGCCGACGTCCTCATAATTTTTCGCGGCTTGCACGGCGGTTTTGAATTGCTCGCCGGTGATGCCCTTGAAACCGAAGAGCCTGTTGTCCAGCGGACAATCGTAATGATACTCGCCCGGCGTTCCCGCCAAGACCGCGCGGCATTTGTCCACGGCGCGGCTCGCGATGACGAATCCGCCGACGCGTTCGCGTGGGCTGTGCGGGGCTTGTTTGCTCAGGTCTCGGACGATAATGAGGGTGCTCATGAGATTATTGCTTTTCTGATTGGGTTTGTATG
>Ga0224555_1005010_pt1 | contig 11589 bp, 6 predicted proteins | sample 714S23034metaG_FD_180687 | JGI IMG/M metagenome (GOLD analysis project Ga0224555, IMG submission 180687) | Peat soil microbial communities from Stordalen Mire, Sweden - 717 S2 30-34 | ecosystem: Environmental > Terrestrial > Soil > Wetlands > Peat | place: Sweden: Norrbotten County, Stordalen...
CTCCGCCGGTCCCATGTTCGTCAATACAGAACTGCAGCGTGCGCGTTTTGGCGGCGTCGCGCTGATCCGCAATCACATCTATCCGGGCAATTCCGTCAGTTGGGCGTTTGTCGCGCCGGCCACGCCAACCAGTCTTGGCATTCTCGTTCCAGTGGCTACGCCGGATCGTCTGAAGATCGTCGTGTACAACCTCGATGCAGTTCCAGTTACAACGCGGATGACCGGATGGGAGATCGATCCCGGCAAGTGGGAGATCACTCAGGGCACGCGCGGCAATGCTGAAACCGATCCGGTGGAGAATGTCAGCACCAGGACGGCGAGCTTTGAACGCAGCACCAGCCTCGACTTCACATTTGCCCCGCACTCGACGACAGTGTTGGAACTCAAGCTGACGGAAAAGGGTGTGCCCTACTGGTCGAGACCCGATCTGGGGATCGGCGCGGACGATGTGAAGGTGGAGGGCGCGAAGATGACCGTCACCGTGCACAGCCTCGGTTCCGTTGACGCGCCTGCTTCGAAGGTAGTTCTGCGCGACAAGGCGGGCAAGACGCTCGCCACGGCGCGAGTGCCCGCACTCAAGGCGCCGCTCGACCTCACGCCGAAGACGGCAGCGGTCACGCTCGCTGTGCCCGCCGGAGCAGATCTGAAAGGCGCCACCGTCACCGTCGAATGCGGCGGCGGTGCGCCGGAGATTACGCTGATGAATAACCATGTGGTACTGTAGTTGCGAATTTCCAATGCCCAAATTTGTCGATGGATTGGCCATGCAATTCTTGAGGATGTCCGGCGCGCCGGCAGCCGTCTTGACGCTTGCCTTTGTCGCGTGTAGCCCGATTGCAGCACAGGTTCAGACCGACGCCCCGCCCATTGTGCCCGGCGCGAAGCCCGTTCAGGTGGAGCACATCAAGGTCCACGGCGCCTCCCTCAAAGGCAATCTCGAGAGCGACGCCGTGGACCGCGACGTGATCGTCTTCCTGCCGCCCAGCTACGCCACCAGCAAGACCCGCCGCTATCCCGTGGTCTACGCGCTCCACGGCTTCTCAATCGGCGCCGAACAATGGACGCACGAAATTCACGTTCCGCAAACCGTCGAAGGCGCCTTCGCGCTCGGGACCCAGGAAATGATCGTGGTGCTGCCCGATTCCAAGACTTTGTACGGCGGCTCCATGTATTCCAGCTCCATCACCACCGGCGACTTCGAGCGGTTTATCGGTCACGATGTCGTGGGTTACATCGATGCGCACTACCGCACCATTCCCGCTCACTCCAGCCGCGGGCTGGCCGGCCATTCCATGGGCGGCTACGGCGCCGCCCGCATCGCCATGAAGTATCCCGATGTCTTCGGCAGCGTCTACATCATGAGTCCGTGCTGCCTCTCGCCGCGAGCCGCCGGACCTGCGAATCCGGATTTCGATAAGGCGTTGGCAGCAGTCAAAACGCCTGCGGATGCGGCAGGCCTGCCATTCCCGATCCGCGCGCAGCTTGCCTCTGCCGCGGCATGGTCGCCCGATCCCAAGAACCCGCCTCTTTTTCTCGATCTGCCTACAAAAGACGGCACGCCGCAGCCGGACGTGCTCGCCAGATGGGCCGCCAACGCGCCCCTCGCCTTCATCGATCAGTACATCGGGAATTTGCGCGAATATCGCGCCATCGCCATCGACGCGGGTGATCAGGACATGACGCGCATCGACGCCGGCAAGCTCCATGACGCGCTCGATCGTTATGGCATCGCCAACAGCTTCGAGATCTACCACGGCACGCACACCAGTGCAGTTGCGGACCGTTTCCAGAACCACGTCTTGCCGTTCTTCAGCCAGAATTTGTGTTTCAGGAATTGCCACTAGCCGGGTGCCCATGGTCTCGCCTTTGAGACCATGGAAAGCACCAACAAGCCGGCAGCCAGAAGCTGCTTCTACTCCCGCTTCCGCCGCTGGTGCGTCGACGGAATGTTCATGTCCTCGCGGTACTTGGCCACGGTGCGGCGCGTGAGCTGGATGCCCTGCGAGTGCAGGAGCGCAGCCAGCTGATCGTCGGTGAGCGGGTGCCGCGCGTCTTCGTCTTCGATGAGCTTTTTCACCTTGCGCTTGAGGACCAACAGCGGCGTGTCCGCGCCTTCGGGGCCGTTCGCGCCTTCACTGAAAAAGAACCGCAATTCCAGCACGCCCTGCGGTGTGTGCGCGTACTTGTTGGCCACGGCGCGGCTCACCGTCGAAGGGTGCACCCCGATCTCCTCGGCCACTTCCTTGATCATCATGGGCCGCAGACCTTCCACGCCCTTGTCGAAGAACTCCTGCTGCCGCCGCACGATCACTTCGCACGTGCGCAGGATGGTGCTTTTGCGTTGCGCGATGTTGCGCATCAGTTGCAGCGCCGAGCGGAAGCGCTCCTTCACGTACTCCTTCACTTCCTTGTCGGTTTCACGGGAGACCAGCATGTTGCGGTAGCGCCGGCTCAGGCGAAGGCTGGGCATGTCCTCCTCGTTCATACTGACCACCCACTCGGCGCCGCGCTTCACAAAGAACACATCGGGCTCGATGAGCCGCGTCTGCTCGCGGTTGTACATGCGCCCCGGGCGCGGATCGAGCGTGCGGATGAACTCCACCGCCGCGTGCGCCTCTTCCGGCTTCACCTGCGCCGCGCGCGCCAGGTCCTTCAGGTCGCGCTTCTGCAACAGAGGCAAGTGATGCTCCACAATCAGCGCCGCAATCTCCATGGCGTGCCGCCGCTCCTCGACGCGGGCTTCGGCCTCGTCGCGAAAGCTGCCGTGCGCGTCCATGTCTGTTGCCTCGACCGGTCCGCCGTACAAATGGCCAAACTCTTGCTGCTGAGCCGCGATCTGCATGGCCAGGCACTCCCGCAAGTCGCGCGCGCCTACGCCTGCCGGGTCCAGATTCCGCACCAAGTCGGCGGCGCGATGAATCAGATTGACCACATCGACCGTTGCGCCCGTGTCCGGCACGTGGCCGTTCCCCGCCGGCGCGCCCTCGGGAGCCCTACGAAAGGCCGCCGCCAACTCCTCTTCGCTCGCCGTCAGGTACCCGTCTTCATCCAGATTGCCGACTACGAAGTCGGCGGCCTCTTCCAGCTGCGCGTCCAGGCTCAGAGCTCCCAGTTGCCACGCCAGGTGATCGGACAGAGTTGTAGGCTGGGAGAGAAAGTTTTCAAACGAGGGTTTTTCGTTCTCTTCATACTCCGGCTGCGTGCGATAGCCGGGATCGAGATAGTCCTGGAAGTAGGAACCAAAATCAACCTCGTTGAAGCTGTCCTTGGGCGGCGGGGCCGTTTCCTCCACACCCCGCTCCAGCCGCTCCTCGCGGCCTGCCACCTGGTCCAGCATTGGAACCGTTTCGTCAATCTCCTCCAGGACCGGGTTCTCCACCATCTCCGCATCGATCATCTCCTTCAGCTCGAGCTTGTTCAGGGCGAGAACGCTCACCATCTGCATCAGACCCGGTGTCAGGATCTGGCGTTGCGCGACTCTTAGATTCAGCCTTGGCTCAAGCAGCGCCATCGATGCAGCCCATTCCTCGTTCGGCTCAGTGCGAGTGTACCCACGAGTCGAACTGTGTGAGAAAAATCTTAAAGGAGATGCGGCTCATTCTTGAGCCACCGGTCCCAGATCGGGCCATAGCCTTTCTCCGGAATCTCTGTATGAAATTTTATAGCCCTGTTTCGCACTCATGCGCCAGTGCACAGCGCACAGGGGGGTTACTTTTCGGCCGCGAGGCCCCTGAGGAAGTGTGAAAAAAGGCTTTAACCCAGCGAGAATCCCTCGCCCAGGTAGATTCGCCGCACCTCCACGTCGTTGCCCAGCTCGCGCGGCGTTCCGGAGCGGAAGATCTTTCCTTCGGCAATAATATAGGCCCGGTCGGTTACGCTCAACGTTTCGCGCACATTGTGGTCGGTGATCAGCACGCCGATGCCGCTGGCCTTCAGGTCGAAGATGATTCTCTGCAGCTCCAGCACCGCGATGGGGTCGATGCCGCTGAACGGCTCATCGAGCAGGATGAAGTTCGGCTGGATGCAGAGCGCCCGTGCGATCTCCACGCGCCGCCGCTCGCCGCCTGAGAGTGCGTAACCGCGCGTGGTGCGGATGTGGCCCAGATTGAGCTGGTTGATCAGCTTTTCGGTGCGCGCCCGCCGTTCCTGGTTGCCCAGCGGCTGCGCTTCCAGCACTGCCAGAATGTTCTCTTCCACGGTGAGCTTGCGGAAAACCGACGGCTCCTGGGGAAGGTAGCTGAGGCCGTAGTTGCGTGCGCGAAGGTACATGGGCAGGCGCGTGATGTCGTTGTCATCCACCAGCACGCGCCCGGCCTCCGGTGCAACCAGGCCGACGATGATGTAGAAACAGGTGGTTTTGCCGGCGCCGTTCGGTCCCAGCAGTCCCACCACCTCACCGCGGGAGATGGCCAGGTTGACGCCCCGGACAACCTGCCTTCCCTTGTAGCTCTTGCCGATTCCCTCGGCAATCAGTGTTTCCATTCAGTTTATTGGCTCGCTTCCGCCGCTATCTACCGTGCGCTTGCGGCGCAGTCGTCTCGGTTCGTGTCTCGTGTCCGCCGCCTTCGATACTGACGCTATCATCGCGGCTATGGAAAATCAAAGCCTCTCCGGTTACATTGCCGTGCCCGGGATCGGTCATCCGGGGCGGCGCTGCCGCGGTGCCGGTCAGCACGTAGTCTCCGGTCGCGCCTGAGTACACCACCTGTTGTCCGGTTCCCCGCCGTCCCTCGGAAGTCAGCACCACGTGTCCCGTCGCCGTCATGCGGTCCACCTGTGCCTGCCCGGCGCTGCCTTCGCGGTTTCCCGCTGGAATCAGGAGCAGCTCCACGGTGTCGGACGTCGACGTAGCGGTTCCCGTCTCTGCAACCACCGCGCCCGCCACGCCGCCATGCATCACGGCCCGGTGTTCGGCATCGGAGTACTTGAGATCGCCTCCGCGCACGCGAATCACGGAGGGCGCCGCAGGTCTCGTCGCGCTGCTTCCCGCCGGTCTCTGGCCGTGCGCATTCCCCGCTCCGCTGCCCGTTCCCATCCCAATTCCAGGACCGCCCACGCTCAACAGCACTGCCCGCAAGGGATCCGCTGCATCGCCGGTGCGCGCCGTGAGCGTTTGCAGTTGCTGGTTGAGCACGATCTCCGGCCCAGCCACCGAATTCGCCTGTTGCCACAGCCGCGCGTGCCCACGGAATATGGCTTCGCCTGTCGACTGGTTCATTTGCGCCTCGGCCGCAATCACGTGCGCCGGTCCATTGCCGCCCAGCGCCACGCTTCCCTGACCTGTCCCGCTCTGACTCGTCCCGCCCGGGTTTCCGCCGCCGGTCGACTCTCCTCCGGACCAGGTCGCCTTCACATTGCCGTGCGCAAAGGCGTCGTCCGATTGCCGCGATACATCCACCTTGTCCGCGGTCAGCTCCAAACCGCCATTCACGATGCGCGGATTCATTGTCAGGTGCAGCCACTCGCCCGCGCCCTCATACACAGCTTTGCCGGCCGTGGCGCGCAGCGGTGGCTGCGGTTGCGCGCCCGGCTTTGCCGCCGGCTGCTGGAAGAGGACCACATGCCCATCCAATTCAGCCGTCTGCACATCGGGAGCGCCCGTCGTCTGTGCCCCACCGTGATTTCCCTGCTCGCCCGTTCTCTGATCCCTGATCCCTGATCCCTGATCCCTGTTTTGCGCCGCAGGCGGCGCAAAACTCACTTCCAGCCGGTCGCCGCTAGCCGTTTGCCGCGCTCCTGTCGCCGTGTTCTGTTCCATCTCCGCGTGCCCCGTGCCCACCAGCGTGCGCAGCGCCGATCCCGCGCCAAACGTGCCCGTCACCTCATCGGCAGTCATCTTCGCGGGCACTGCCGCGGCATTGCCGCGCCGGCTCTCACTGGTAATCACCACCCCGCCTGTGCCGTGCATCGTCTCCGGTTCCACCTGGGTCTTGCCTGCGCTCTCAACGGAACGGAAGTCCACATCCGCCACCGGCGAGCGCCAGGTCCGGCTCACGCGCAGCGTCTGCCCGACGGCCTCCAGGCTGGTTGCCTCGCTCTGCATGGTCACGCCGCGCTCCAGGTGCGCGTGGCGCAGCTGGCCCTGGGCGCTGAAATCCAACTCCGCGGTCGGCGACGTCCCATGCACCGTGCGGCCTTCCTGCGCCGAGGCCCCCGCTTGCTTCGAATCCCCCTCTTGCTTTGAATCCAGGGTCACGCCGCCTTCCAGGTGCCCGTGGCGTGGCTGGTTGTGCTCGTCGAAGTCCATCGCCGCAGTTGGCGACGCCAGGCGTCCGCCTGTCGCCGTGGTCAACACAAAGCCGCCCGTCGCCTCCAGGCGTGCGGCAGATCCATCGTCGCGAAAGAGGACTCTGGCCTGGGCTGCTGCGGCGTGGCCGTCCCGGTACTCCAACGTGGCCGTGCGCAGCAGGCACAGTTGCGCGGCGCGATCGAACTCCGCGTGCTGCGCATGGATCTGCACCTCATCTGCGCCGCGATACGTTGTCAGCTCCACGGCCTGCACCAGAGTCAGGTAGCCGCGTTGCGAGTCATACGAGGCGCCCACCGCGCTCCCGTATCCCTTCGTCATCGAGAAATTCACGCGCTGGTCCGTCGTCACCACGCCCGTGTTGCGGTCGAACGTCACGCCGCTGGTCTTCACCTGAACCTGGCCGGAGTCGCCGGCCGCGCCCGCCGCCGTAGGCGAGCCATCGACCTTCTTGCCGCCACCGGCCGGCCCCGGCGGTCGCGTCAAAATCATCTCCACCGGCCCCTGCGCAGAGGCGATTCCGCTCTTCTGGTCGTATTCGAACTCATCGCCCGCAATCTTGTCGGTCTGGGTGCCGTCTGCGCCGTAGATTTCGATCTCGACGTCGTGCAGCTCGATGTGATTGTTCTTCAGCTGCACGGCTTTCGAGGCATGAATCTTGAACTTGGAATGCGCGCCGAGATTGTGCGAGTAGCTGTAGCCGTTCGATTCTTCGGTAATGCCCTTGGCCAGCCGCGACGGCAGATCGCGCCGGCTCAACAGGTTCTTCCATTTGGCGCGCACCAGAAACGCTCCCAGCGCCACCAGCAGCAACACCCCCGCCACCACCACCAGTGTCCGGATTCGCTCGATCGTGAAGCGCACGGCTAGCGTCCTAACTCAAAAGTTCGCATAAGAATTGCATTGTCATCCTGAGCGGAGTTTGGCGCATTTCTTTGCGCCAAACGGAGTCGAAGGACCTGTGGTTGCTTTTCAACAAACTCAGGATTCACATTAGTTCCTCATTCCCAGCCGCTCGGCCAGCCGCTGCGCAAGGCTCTCGCCCAGCTCGCTCCACAACAGGCGCGCCGTGGCGCCAGAGGCCTTCTCCACGCCGCCGGCCAGCTCCACCAGTTGCCGTACGTTCTCTTCCACGTGCCGTGCGCCCACCTGGTCCAGATCGGCGTCCTCTTCAAGGAACGGCGTGTCCGAACCAAAATCGATGCGAATGTGCCCATCCTGCTCGTAGGCGCCCTCATCGAAGAGCGGCCCGTAGCCGGTGACGCGCGCCAGCCGCGGCCCCCGCGCCCAGCGACCTAAGACATCCGCCTCTTGTGGAACGCCAGCCACCAGACCTGTAGCGCCGCACTCCCCGCCGGCTGTAGCGCCGGCGTCCTCGCCCGCGCTCCCTCGTTCAGCCCTGTCATCCTGAGCCTTCAAAAGGCGAATGTCATCCTGAGCGAGGTCGCCCGCCGCAGCGGACGGCCGAGTCGAAGGACCTGCATTTCGTCCCACCGGCAGCAAAATCCCGCCGCCTTCTTCCCACTCCCAAAGATTCCACCCCACCTGAAACTCGTAGGCATAATCGTCATGCAGCAGCTCGAGCGCTTCTTCCACCGCCAGCCGCGGATCGGCCCCCGGGCTAGCTCCAGGAGCCGCGCCCATGCGCCCATACACGCGTTGAAACACCGGCGCCTCGCTCCAGTTCACCGGCCACACCGTTGCGGCGTACACCTTCTCCTCGCCGCCGTGCGCGGCAAAAGCGCCCAGCACCGCCGTCAGCTTGTCGGGGAGCGCCTCCAGGCGCAGATTCGGATACCACAGGCTCAAATAAAGAGTGTCAGACATCTCTATCGATTTTAGACGTCCAACCGAAGCTCACCGTGCCGCGTTGCCCCTTGCGAAGCCGCTCTTGCCACGTGTCGCTCCTGCAGACAAAGCCTTTTGCATATAATTTCGCCCCCCACGCGTATCATTTTCTTTACGGTGTCTGAACCACATTGGCAGGGCACCCCCACCCCCTGGGCCGGGAAGGCGCTTTCCCGCCGCCTTGGGGAAAATAAATAATTATTTTGCTATGCCTATACCCCGGTATGGTATACGGTCTGAGCGTTAATTTGCGATATAACAGATTTACAATCTGCTAGTTATGGACAGAACGTATGTAGGAATGCCAATGCAGGCGGCAGTCTGAAATGCACCAATCTTTGTGCAAAAATGGCTAATTCTAAGCCTAAATTCGGGGATTTTCGGCCCCATTTTCCAGCGCAGCTAACCCACGGCAGGCCAGCCTCTTAGGCGCATTTCCCCGCACCTTACCCCGCCACAATTTCGCTGAAGTCCGCGATCCCTGAAAAGCTCCGCTGCACCCCGTCAATCAGGCCCAGGTGCGCGCCGCGCAGCGCCGGGTCGGGATCGAGCACCATCACCTTGTTGAAGAACGCGTCCACCGCGGGCCGCAGCGTAGCAATCGCGGCCAGCGCCTCGCCGTACTTCCGCTGTTCGCGCAGCTTCGCAACCTGCCCCGCCAGCTCCTTCGTCTGCTGCCAAAGGTCGATCGCCTCAAGCCCGGAATTGCCGAGCCTAGGCTCCGCCGATTGATAGCCCTTCTCCTCGGCCTGCTTCAGGATGTTCTTGATGCGCTTGAACGCCGCGGAAACCGCAATAAAGTCATCCGACCCGCGCGCCGCAGTCAGCGCCTCGGCCCGTGCAATGGCATCGCGAACGTCGTCCGCGCCCGCCGCCATCACGGCGTTTACCACGTCGTACGCGAATCCGCGGACTTCTTGAAGATCAAAACGCTGCCGTTCTTTTAAGAACGCTCGAACTGGACTGTCCGGCGTGAATTTACCGTCCGGGCCGATTCCTTGCTCTGATTCTGTGCCCGGCGCGTGCAAAACATCGCGCAACGTCAGAGGCAAATTCGACTCAGCCAGAATCTTCACGATGGCGCTCGCCGCTCGCCGCAGCGCGAACGGGTCCTTCGACCCCGTCGGCTCGAATCCCTTGTCGAACATTGCAGTGATTGTCTGGATGCGGTCCGCTAGACCGAGCAACTGTCCCTCCACCGTCGGCGGAATAACGTCGTGGGTCGAGGAAGGCTTGAACTGGTAGTAGATAGCCGAGGCGACGGACTCACCCAATTCTTGGGCGCGCGCATACAATCCGCCAATTTCGCCTTGCAGCTCGGTGAACTCCTTCACCAACTCGGTGGTGAGGTCAGTCTTGGCAAGTTCGACTGCTGTGTAGAGGGATGCCTCATCGAACAAAACACCGTATTCCTTAACCGTATGCGCAAGCTCCTTAACCACGTCAAGGTTTGCCATGGTTTTCCAGTGGTAGCTTCCCAATTCCTTCTTGAAAGTGACCTGTTTCAGGCTCTCAACCCGATCCGCCAGCGGCGTCTTCTGGTCCACGTTCCAGAAGAACCGCGCGTCCTTGAACCGCGCCCGCAGCACGCGCGCATTGCCGTGCCGGATAATCGCCGCGCCCTCCGCCTCCGCCTGCGTGTTCAGCACCGCCAGAAAGTGCGGCGCAAGTTTTCCGTTCGCGTCTTCCACCGCAAAGTACTTCTGGTGGTCGCGCATCACGGTGACCAGAACCTCCTCCGGAAGCTCCAGATATTCGGCTTCAAAGTCGCCCAGGACCACGCTGGGCCACTCCGTGAGGTGCGTGACCGTCTCCACCAGCGCCTCATCCTCGCGCCAACGCGCATCGGGAACCGTCCGCGTGGCCGCGTCCAGCGCCTTGCGAATAATCTCGCGCCGCTCCGCCACATCGCAGATCACGGACGCCGCCCGCAGCGCCTCTTTATATGCACTGGCCGCGTCGATTACGACCGGCGCATCTCCGTGCAACACGCGATGCCCGCGGCTCGCATTGCCCGCGGCAATTCCGGAAATCTCGAGCGGCACGACCTCCGCATCCATCAGCGCGACAACCCAGCGCACCGGGCGCACAAACCGCTCCGGCTTGCCCGCGCGCCAGTACATGTTCTTGGCCCAATAGACTGCCAGCACTTGCTTCGGCAATTCATCCGCAAGAATCTCATTCGCAGTGCGGCCCGGTCGCTTCACCGTCGCACCTACGTACTCGCCCTTTGGGGAAATCACTTTCTTGAGCTCGGCCACGGCCACGCCGGCCTTTTTCGCAAAGGCCTGTGCCGCGGGCGTCGGTTCGCTGTCTTTGAATGCCACTTTCCACGACGGGCCCGTCAACACTTCCTCGATGTCGGCCTGCTTTCGCAGTACGCCCTCGGCCAACACGGCCAGCCGCCTCGGCGTGGAGTAAGTCGTAACCTTCGCGACAGAATTCGCCTCGGGATTCGCCTCAGGCGCAAGCAGCCGCTCGCGCCTGAGCAGATCGCTCACGCGGCGGCCCAGTTCGGCCTCAGCCCCGGCCATCATCCGCGCCGGAACCTCTTCGAGACCGATTTCCAGTAGAAAATCCGACATAAACTAGAGTTCTTTCTTCAAATCTGATCTTGCCTGAGCTTTTAGCCCTTAGCTATTAGCTGTTTCGTGCAGGAGCATGATGCATCGACTGCAGGGACCGAAAGCTAAAAGCTAAAGGCTAAGAGCTTGCCTCTTGCTGTATCGCCCACGCCTTCGCCACGCCCACCGCCAGATTGCGAATTCTTCCAATCACGCCCACGCGTTCCGTCACGCTGATGGCGCCGCGTGCATCGAGCAGATTGAACAGGTTTGAGCACTTCAGCGCCAACTCGTACGTCGGCAGCAGCGGAAATCTTTTCTTTGCCTCCGGACTGGCGTTTTCGTCACTCAAAAGTGCGTTCGCCTTCTCCAGCAGCGTCTGCGCCTCGGCCTCGTAGCTATTGAAGTGCTCCCACAGTCGCGCCACGTCGGCCATTTCGAAGTTGTAGACCGAGAACTGCAGCTCCTCGGCCAGGCGCACGTCGCCGTAAGTGACCGCCGCGCCCGGCCCTGATCCATCCGTATGGGGATCGCGCGCCCATACAATGTCGTAAATCGAGTCGACATCCTGCAAAAACGCCGCAATGCGCTCCATGCCGTAGGTCAGCTCGGCACAGATGGGATCGAGATCGAGCCCGCCGCACTGCTGGAAGTAGGTGAACTGCGTAATCTCCAGCCCGTCCAGCATCACTTGCCAGCCCACGCCCCAAGCGCCGCCCGCCGGCCACTCCCAGTTGTCCTCTTCGAACTTCAGGTCGTGGTGCTTCAGGTCGATGCCCATGGCCTCGAGCGATTCCAGATACAGCTCCTGCACGTTCACCGGAGGCGGCTTCAGGATCAGTTGGAACTGGGTGTGCTTGAACAGCCGGTTGGGATTCTCGCCGTAGCGCCCGTCGGCCGGCCGCCGCGAGGGCTGCGCGTAGCCCACCC
>Ga0224555_1005011_pt1 | contig 11586 bp, 7 predicted proteins | sample 714S23034metaG_FD_180687 | JGI IMG/M metagenome (GOLD analysis project Ga0224555, IMG submission 180687) | Peat soil microbial communities from Stordalen Mire, Sweden - 717 S2 30-34 | ecosystem: Environmental > Terrestrial > Soil > Wetlands > Peat | place: Sweden: Norrbotten County, Stordalen...
TATGGCGCTCAACGCCATGCAGAAGGAGGGATCCAAAGGCTCCCTGCGCGGAAAGTTCAAACGCGCCGCATGGAATAATGACTTCCTCAACCGCCTCTTGACCCTCTTTTGAAATGCGATTGCCCTGGCCCGAACCGGAAGCCGCCCACAGATTCTGCTGAAGAGGCTAAAATCAATGCCTTAAAGCGGACTGCCCCGTGGAAATAGCAGGTTCAGGAGGACGCTATGGCACATCTGTGCCATAAAGACCAGGGCCATTGTATCCAGTCATAGATAGATCAATTGGGGCAGCATTTTCGGCTAAAATGCCGTATTCCCTGTCTACCTCTTCGACGAGTAGGGTTAGGAACACAATAGCAATGGTACTCATGCAGGCGCTTAGGCTATCGGCAGATCTCCACAGCATAGTGGACGCAGACAGTCGACGATCACCTAATCCACCTAAAAGGAATTCTGGATGTTCGACAATAATCCGATCGCATAAAACGTTTCCTCTCGAATGAGAAAGCGATTTTCATAGGAAAAACGTTCAAGGGGTCGCCGAAAGCGCCTCCGCTCGGACAGGCATGAAAACCAATGCACCGGTTTACAAAGTTCACGATGGAGGCGGAAGAATGCAGCAAAACACAGTGCAAAACGGAAAACAAAAAAAGGTGACTAAGGCACTCAAATGCTTGGTTTTGTCTTTGTTATGCGTGTTCTCAACAGTTGTCTCCTGGTCGCAGGTGGCACAGCAATTTACCGGGCATATCACAGACTCAACCGGCGCTCTTATTCCGAGGGCTCAGGTCATTGTCCACAATCAAGCGATGGGTGTAGACACGACGACCCTCACCACAAGTGCGGGTATTTATACAGTCTCATCTCTGATCCCTGGAACCTACGACATCACGGTTTCCAAGCAAGGCTTCAAGACCGAAGTCAAAACGAACATCCTGCTCAATGTCGACCAGACATCGACGATGGACTTCACATTGAGTGTCGGCACTCAAACCGAAATAATCACCGTCAATGCCAGCGCGGCCCAGATCGAAACCACAAAGTCCGATTTTGGCGAACTCCTCGAAGGCGATCGCGTCGCGGAAATGCCGGTCGATTCGGGTAACGTATTCAATCTCTTCACGCTGGCTCCCGGCACCCACGACTTCTCGAATCCGGAATATCCACGCCCATACGACAACGTGACGGGCAACCAGTACGCGAACGGCTCGCCGCAGCAGAGTCAGCTCAACATCGACGGCCTCAGCAATGAAGCCAGCGATGTCGGGAGGTACGCGTTTATTCCGTCGATCGATGCGATACAAGAGGTCAAAATCGTCACCAACCCTTACGACGCCTCCTACGGGCATGCGGGCGGTTCCTCGCTCGATATACAGTTGAAATCCGGCTCCAACCAGTTCCACGGTGCGGTGGACTACCATATGCGCCGGACCTGGCTGGACGCGTATGACTTTCAAACCAAGTACAACGCTACCCCTGGAGTGACTCCCCAGAAGGCTCAACTGAAGCGCGATGAATACAACGTGGAAGGGAGCGGACCGCTGGTCATTCCGCACGTTTTCAACGGGAAGAACAAGCTGTTCTACACCGTGGACTATGAGCAACTCAAAGAGATGGCACCAAACAACGCGTACAATGTTTACTCCGACCCGAATCCCGCATGGCTCACGGGCGACTTCAGTACGGCGCAGTTCTGGGACAGCACGACTCAACTCCTTGAGCCGCTGCTCATCTACGATCCCCTCACCCCGCTCCAGTCCTACGTCGACCCAGTTGACGGGAAGACGAAGATGGCGCGCTCGCAATTCCCGGGCAACAAGATCCCGAGCAACCGGATCGATCCGGTCGGCCAGAAGATTCTGTCGTACTTCAGCAACCTGGCGCCGAACACTAATCCGGGGGCGGGCTATGCTCCGTGGTCCAGTAACTACGAAAACCTGCAAACCGAGAATAACCTGTGGCGCAACGGGATGATCAAGGTCGATTGGAACCGGAGCGACGCGGACAAGTTCTCGTTCCGCTGGGGCGGCCAGGGACGTTACCAAGCCGTGAACTCCGATGTGGGCTGGTCCAATAGCCTTCCGGTGAGCGACGATGCCGAAGGACCTGCACCGAAATCGGAGACCGGCACAATCAACTGGACGCACACCTTCAGTCCGAACCTGCTGGCGAACGTGGGAGCGTCCATCGATACCTACGACAACACCAATCATTACGGACCGACGGTCTCGGGCAACATCTGGGATCAGCTTGGATTCTCACAGTCTTTCTGGAGCCAGCTTGCGCCGCAGCAGCTCCACAAGTTCCCGCAAGTGAGCTTTAGCGGATATGCCGGCTATGGGAACGGAAGTTTTGGCTATTCCAGCAATCACCACGGCTTTCAACTGCTTCCCACGCTGACTTGGATTCACGGCGCCCACTCGGTACGCGCCGGAATGGACCTCACCTTCTCACAGAGCGACAATCCGGGCGGGGGCGGCACCAATAGCATGAGTTTTGGCGGCGGCTGGACAGGGCACTACGGTCCCGGCTATGGGGAGGGTCCCGGCTGGGCCAGCGGCAATTCGATCGCGGATGCGCTGCTCGGCTACCCGAACGGCGGCCAAGTGGGTAACAACGTCCACCTCTTCTGGTCACAGCACTACTATGCTCCGTGGGTTCAGGACGATTGGAAGTTCACCAGGAAACTCACCCTCAACCTTGGCTTGCGCTGGGACTTCCTGACGCCTACCACGGAACGCCACAATACGATACTCGGCGCATTCAATCCGACGGTCGTCAACCCGGTTACCTCACAGATACCTTCCGGAACAGCCGCTCTGGGCTGGAACACGACGATTATGGGTGGCCTCGGGTATGCCGGAGTCGACGGCCAGCCGAGAGCCCAGACGGAGTTGAACAAGTTGAACCTGCAGCCGCGTCTTGGCTTCGCCTACGCTATCGGGGACAAGATGTCGATTCGCGGCGGAATCGCCGAAAACTACGAGAACTTCTGGTGGGGGCAGAACGGCTCGGACGGTTTCAGCCAATGGACAGGTTATAACAGCTCGGTCGACGGCGGTTACACGCCGTATACCTACTGTGCAAACGGCTCACTGGGGGCTGGAGGAGTTGCGGCCTGCACCGGGCCCGGCCTTGCCAACCCCTACGCGGTGGTAAATCAGCCGAAAGGGACGGCCCTTGAAAATGTGGTCGACCTTGGCAACTCAATCGGTACCACGGACCCGCACTTCAAGATTCCGTCTATCTGGGAATACAGCCTGTGGTATGAAGCGGCCGTATCGAAGCACGATACGGTGAGCGTGGGCTATGTCGGCAACAGGTCCGTGAACGAGGGCGTAACCAAAAACCTCAACCTCGGCTCCCCGCAGTGGAACGCGCTCTGCGATATGGAAAGAACGCCATACTACGGCATCTACGGCCCCACCTATGGTGTCCACCACTACTGCGACGATACCTCTACCGGCCAGATCGCCAACCCGTTCCAGGGCATCCCCGATTTCAGCATGTCGGGGAGTTATTACGGCAGCCAAACCCTCTCGAAGTATAACTTTACCCGTCCGTACTCCGCGTTCCAGGACATCACCCAATACGATTACTCCTACGACGGCAAGCACTGGTATAACTCTCTCCAGGCGACGGCGTCGCATCAGTTTACATCGAGCCTGACCATGCACGCCACATACACGCACGCTGTGTCTATGAGCTCCGGGGGATGGGTCGATGAACTCAACAGGGTGAAGTCCCGGCAACTCGAGGGAACGAATAACGTCCATCATGCGATCACCGCTTCGGCGGTTTCTTACCTGCCGTTCGGGAAGAACCGGCTTTTGTTCTCGAATGCGAGACGATGGGTCGATGAAATCATCAATGGCTGGGAGTTCAGCCCGCTTTACACCTATTACAGCGGCTTCACCGACAGCTTCGGGTCGAACTGGGAGAACATCCAGACCGGCGGACCTGTTACCCAGAACCTGGCAGTAACGCACAAAACCCTGCCCCCGGATGCCGCTCACAAGAACTACAGGATTCGCAGCATATCGCCCTGCGTCGGTTACAGGGACTCGGACAACGTGAGCCTGATCCATCCAAGTCCTGCCGCAGTCGCTGCCGGCTGCGACCTCAGCGATATTCAATCCGTGACGACGGCCGGTTATGCCGTAGGAAGAAACAGCGAGTCTCACTACACTGCACCGGGCGCATACAAATTCGACGCGGCCGTCTCGAAGAACTTCGCGATTCCCGAGGGATCCAAGGTTTATCTCTCGGACAGGACGAGTCTGCAACTCCGCGCCGATCTGTTGAACGTACTCAATCACCCGAACTGGGACAATGGTGTCAACACCAATCCCGGGAGCCTGGATTTCGGAACCACTTCGAAGACAGGCCCGAACAACAATCCGCGTTACCTCCAACTCTCGGCAAGACTCAACTGGTAATCGTCAAGCCCGCTACTTCTTTACTGAAGTAGCGGGCCTTTCGCCGCTCAAACTCAGATGAGTACGCCTTCTTTGATCTGCCCCCGAGATACTGGTTCTGAAAGCGTCGACATTTCCTTCGAAGATGCATCGGCAGTGGATCGCCTGGCGGTCCACACCGCTAATCGAACACTGGAGGATAGTAATGGAGTTTATGCCGTACATTGCATCCTGGCGTTGATCCTTGCCTTGGGCGGTCTACCACTCCGGCAATGACACTCTCCCAAAACCAAAATACGATGGAACCTAGAGCATTTCTAGCGATGCTATAAGGAAGCTCTGTATTTCTCCGTGGTGCATATGCCGCGAACTTACGATAACGATTTGCGACGGATGTTCTTGGCAGCTTATGCTGCGGGCAAGGGCACACAGGCGGAGCTTTCTCTGGTGTTTGGCGTTAGTGTTGGATGGGCGGAGAAGGTCTGCCGACAACAGCGGGAGAGTGGGCGGGCCGAGCGCATTGAGCAGCGGCATGGCCCAGTGAGCCGTGTGGATGCGGCGGGCAAGACCTGCTTGCTCGAAGCCATCAAAGGGCGGCCCGATCTGACCTTGGCCGAGTTACAAGCGATTCTGGCCGAGCAACGGGATGTGCGGCTGTGCATCGCGCAGGTAGCGAACGTGCTCAAGCGGATGGGCGTGCGACTGAAAAAAAGTCGCTCCACGCCACCGAGCGCGACACCGAGGCTAACCGTCAAAAGCGGGAACAGTTCATCGAACGCATTCGTTCAACGCCGCCGGAACACCTGATTTTCCTGGACGAAAGCGGTGTTACTACCTCAATGACGCGAGTCTACGGCCGCCGCGCTGACGGTCGCCGTATCCACGAAGCTACGCCCGGCACTCATTGGAAGATACTGACCATTCTGGGGGCGATGCGGCTGCGCGGAATCGTGGCGGCAATGACCATCGAGGAAGCCACCGACGCCGATATATTCCTGGCTTATGTTGAAGATATTTTGTGCCCAACACTGGAAATTGGCGACGTGGTGGTGATGGACAATCTCAGTTCACACAAGGTCAGCCGAGTGTCGGAACTGATTGCGGTGCGAGGGGCAGAGGTGCTCTATCTTCCGCCCTATTCGCCCGATCTGAATCCCATCGAAAAAGCCTGGTCGAAGATCAAGCAATATCTGCGCTCGACACGCGCCAGAAGAAGGAGGACCTCGACAGCGCCATTACCGAAGCCCTCAAACTCATCACTCCAGATAATGCCAAGGCTTGGTTCAGGAACGCCATACCAGCATTACAGTAACTGTAGAAATGCTCTAATGAAAGCATCGAGCACAAGATTCGGAGTAGCATTCTCGACCGGATTATTTCTGATTCTTTCCTTGGCCCACGGACAATCGCTGGCGAATGCCAATAATCCCGCGCCGGGTCCGATTGAGTATTCCACGCTGCAACAGATTTCCGGCGACGATTCCAGTGCGGCCATTGCGGAAAAAGCGGCGAAGGTTTTGCCTCGTCCCAATCAGACGGAATGGATGCGGCTGGAGCGGACGTTCTTTATCCATTTTGGCCCGAACACGTTCAGGAGCGTCGAATGGGGCAATGGCCGCGAAGATCCGTCTGTTTTTAACCCTACGGAACTCGATGCGGACCAATGGGTCCGGGCCATCAAAGAGGCTGGCGGCAAGATGGTGGTCCTGGTTTGCAAGCATCACGATGGGCTCAGCTTGTGGCCCACCCGCTACTCAAACCATTCGGTTGCCGCCAGTCCGTGGCGGGGAGGGATGGGGTAATCTGGTCCGGGAAGTTGCCGACGCGACCCGGAAGCACAACGTCGAGTTGGGAGTTTATCTTTCGCCCGCCGATCTTTACCAGTTGCGGACGAACCCCACAAATCCCAATGGTTACTACGGAAACGGAAGTGAAAAGGTTCGTTCGGTGATTCCCACCGATCCGGCCAGCTTCAAGACAAACCCTACCAATGGGCGCAAGCCGCCTCTGGGTTTCAAAAGCTTTACTTACGAGTTGGCCGAGGCCGAGAAACTGGTCGCTTCGATCAGAAGCAGGGGCGCAAAGCTGGCGGTTCCAGGCCTCGTAGACCTGTCGGATCTCGCGGCCGAGACCGATGGAGTTGCAAGAATCGTCTTGGAATCCGTGCAGGAGTTGCTGCTGAAATTGGCTTTGCAGATGGCTCGTGAAGACTATGAAACCCGCCGCGAAAGACAAAGCCAAGGAGTAAGACTTGCCAAAGTGGCTGGCAAATATGCAGGGCGTGCCCCTGATACTGTGGCCCATCAACGCATCGTTGCGCACCGCGCCGCCGGCCAGACCATCAGGCAAACCGCAGAACTAACCGGGTGCAGCCTCAGCCAGGTCAAACGCATCTGGGCAATGATCTGGCTACCGCTAGGCCCGCCGAGGGATGAACTACTTTGCCGTTTTTTGGCCCTTCGCTAGGTTAAGGCCTGGTTACAGGACTCACCGCCACAGCCAGTTCCACTTCGACCAGAGGACTTAGGCCAACACCATTATCGCCGCGCTGTTTCTGCTGCTGTGGCTATGGCTGCTCCTGCTGATGCGACTGGTTTTTCAGGTAACGGTTCAGTGTGCTCAATGCCATGCCATGGCGACGGCAGAACTCACTACGCCCCAACCCACTCGCTTGATACGAACTTGCCACCTGCGCAATCTCCGCGCGACTACGACGATGAACCACCACTGCAGACTCTCCGCTCATGGCTACAGTCCATCACAGAAAAGTACCTTTTCACAGATGCGGTTGCTCTGACGGATACAACGTAGGCAGACACTTTCGACTCTGCCGGTCGAAACAATTATTTACTCATCAACAACTTACAGCCACATCTGCGAGCGCGCTGAAAAGGAAGGTCCGTCGGATGTCGCTTCAGCCATGGCACAAACAAAAAAGCCGCGGCTTTCGCTCTTCGCATCCTTGCCGGAAACTCACCGCTCAACATCCGATAGAAGACCGCTCCTAAAAGCGATGGCAACTGCTTCGGTTCGGTCCGATACTTTCAGTTTTTCCATAATGTTGTTGACGTAGTGCCGAATCGTGTAATCACTGAGGTTAAGAGCTGTTGCGATTTGCTTATTTGTAGAGCCATTCGCAAGCAGTTCGAGGGTCTGCAACTCGCGCGGGGTAAGATCGGACCTCATCATCCGATCGGCTAGCCTCGCAGCGATATCGATTGGAATATAGCGTCTTCCGGCATGCACAACCGTGATTGCGGCAATTAGTTCCGTCTCAGATGCATTCTTTAGCACGTACCCCTGCGCGCCAGCCTTAACGGCCTGATAGATCAGTTCGTCCTGTTCGTAGCTTGTGAGGACAATAACTTTAGGAGGGGCCTCAAATGACTGCAGGGCTCGCAGTACAGATATTCCATCCATCCCCGGCATACGCAGGTCAAGAAGCATCAAGTCGGGTTTCTCGCTGGCAACGACCTTCAGCGCCTCCGAGCCACTTCCAGTTGTTCCAACGACGGTCATCCTTTCCTGAGTGCTCAACAGATTCGACAGTCCGGAGCATATGACGGGATGATCGTCAACGATCAAAATACGAATGGGCTTAATCTCTGTCCCCTGCATAGGTCTTGGACTCCAGGATTGTTCTGAAGAGTTTTCGCGCAGTGATAAATGGAGATAGGATTCCCTTTTGTTCAGGTAACTGAATAGCGATCGAAACAGAAGTCCCAGCGCCAGGAGAACTTGTAATATCCAGGTCGCCGCCGATCTCGGACGCTCTCTTTCGCATACCGCGAATTCCGAACCCCAGCAGATCCCCCCTCATCGTGAAACCGCGACCGTTATCGACAATCTTAAGCCGCACAGAGTCGCTTTGATAATCAATACTAATGATAAGACGTGTCGGCTCGGCGTGGCTAATCGCGTTGGCAATCGCTTCCTGGCCGAGGTGGAAGAGTTGAGCATTGAGGCACCCAGGGAGCAGGCGCACAATCCCGGAATAGTCTGCCTCAATTTTAATCAGGCCATTCTCGGCCAATGCCTGCGCACACTTCTTCAGAGAAGAGAGGAGGTCAGCGCATGAGGAGTCATCCGAGGAAGCAGTAACTAGGCTTCTGCATGCCTCTCTGTGACTGAACTGCACGAGTTTCCTGGCAATGTCGACATGATGCATTAAGCTCGGATCGTCGACTGCAACAGCCTTCCGGATTACCTGCAACTGGAAGCCGATTCCGGCAAAACTTTGCGCCAGAGTGTCATGGATATCGCGGGCCAGCCGCTCTTGCTCGTGCAGTACTGTTTCCATCTTCCGACGTTTGAGCTGAACGTACATGAGAAGAAGAAGGGATGTCGATGTAAGAATCCCCAGCACCATCGCAAGGCGAGAAAGACGGGTACTGGTCCACCACGAACCCGGGGTTATAAGAGATACGTCGTTCAGCGTCCGAAGCAACAGGTTTGAGGGTATGGGGCTTCCCAAATAAATCAGCCCAGTTCCCCCGGTGGGCAAATTGATGCCGGAGACACGTATGGTGCTTCCTGGAGCGAGAAGGCTCGGCGGAACGGTTATGTGGGACTTTAATTCTGCGGTAGTAACCTGGCCGCCGTACTCAAGGAGGAAAAGCGTTCGTGTGGGCTCATCGATGATCCGCAGAAGGCGCATGTCGATCGAAACTAGACAGAAAGAGCATGTGCTTGACAAGGCATCAACCTGCACGGGCGCGAGCGGAGTTCCATGCGTCAACTGTCGTAGTACAGCATCTCGCAACACAGGCCCGGAGTCGTCAGGCGATGGAAACCCGACAGCTTCGATGCGATCGCCAATCTCAAGAGGCGGAGAGTCTGTCAAAAATACCTCGATAGCCTGTGTGCCGTCCTGTAGCATCAACCGCGTTCCCGGCTCATAATATGTAAGTACGCCTCTCAGTCGCACGCGGTGAAAGTAGTCCGTGTGTGACCTATAGCGCATAAGACTGCCAATAGGTATGATTGGAGCGCTGGACAGGTCTTGAGGACCGGGTTGAATGACCTTGACTCCACGGAGATCTGAAATTGCCAGAACCACGCCTGTTGCCTGCATGTTGCTATTCTTGCGGTTGAGGGCAGTTGCGGTGATTCGCACCTTGGCATCAATGAGGGTGCGAGCAAGCTTCTCATATTGCGACGAAAGGACTGCGTCGACGCGGCCCTCAGGCATTGCGATCGAGAGAGCGACACTTCCAAACCCCGGCATATCGTTCCGCAGGCTCACTGCGCGTATAGTTCCCTCGATCGAAACATACTGAGCATCTTCCTGCCCGCTGCTAAGCTGCCGGAAAGACACCGTCTTGGGGATCGGGAGAGGCCTGTGGCCGATCAACCGTATGTGGGGCGATGCAATCTGGGGCGAATAGCGTCCTGGTTCTACAGGGCCAATCACTGCGATCTCATCGCCAGGAGCGTAGTTTCCACCGCTCACCCATATTCCGCCGGTGCGATCCTGGACGACCAAGCCCCATCCATTGCAGAGAGTCACAGTCCCTTTGAGCATCGCGAAGCCTCCTTGCGCCGCGACGCCATAAGGAAGGGAAAGCACCGAGATAGCGGTCCTATACACGATTCTGGGCGAAGAAGGAACCGCATCCTGCGCCAAAAGCGAGGAGCAACCGAGGCAGAACACGGCCTTAACTATCCATGCAGCGCACGCGATGATCAGGCGTCTGAAGGAGATATTGTTCGTGTCTTTCATGGAGTGCCTGGGCTTCCTTACGGCTAATCCTCACTGTCTGCGCGTTTCGCTACAACGCGCAGTTCTGGAACCGTGAAAATGCAATTGTAAATAAAATCAGGCTCTATGGCACTATTTGTGGGTGAAGAGGGCGGTGGAAGACGCCGCCTCGTGGAAAAGTCCAAGAGCAGGGCTTTCCCCCTCGCTTGGAAATCCCGCAAGAACGGCGGGATTTCCACTTCTCCCACCGCCCCTGCTGCGACGAACAGTATTTTGATTTTCCCGTTTAAAAAGAAATAGCTGATCCCCGACGTGTTGGCTTAGTCTGCTGTTTACCAAGACAAAAGACTCAAGCGTCCGCGAAGGAGAGATCAGCTATTCAGTTGCAGCTTAAGACCATTCTGAATCGAATACAAGCCTTTGTCGGCTTTGTTTATCAGGACGTGCGCCTCTGCCTCGACAGCCAGAGCCATGCCGAGCGAATCGAGATCACCGTCGCGGCGCATGGCGGGATTCGCGCTCGTTGTTCGTTGTGCCGGAAGCCCGCACCCGGATATGACCGTTTACCCCAGCGGCGCTGGCTGTCTGTTCCCGTGTGGGGAATACCGGTCTGGTTTTGCTACGCGCCGCGGCGGGTCGCATGCGCCGAGCACGGCGTGGTGGTCGAATACATTCCCTGGAGCGACGGCAAGCGGCCGGTGACTGTGGCCATGATGGGCTTTCTCGCCCGCTGGGCGCGACGGCTGAGTTGGCGGGAAACGGCGCAGACCTTTCAGACCAGTTGGGAAGCGGTGTATCGGTCGGTGGAGTGGTTCGTAGAGTGGGGCCTGGCTCATCGCCAACTCGACGGCATCGAATCGATCGGCGTGGACGAGATTCACTGGGGACACGGCTTGAAGGCCGACAACTTTCTGACCGTGATTTACCAGATCGACGCCGGTTGCCGGCGGCTGCTGTGGATCGGCAAGCGACGCTCGGAGAAGACACTCAGACAGGGCTTGAAAGCGCTGGGCCCGGCGGTGGTTAAGGGGCTGCGCTTCGTCTGCAGCGACATGTGGAAGCCCTACCTCAACGTTCTTGCCGCCGAGGCCAAGGGCCTCAACAACAAAATCCGAGTGATAACGAGACGATCCTACGGTTTTCGTACCTTCAAAGCGATGGAAATAGCCCTGTATCACACACTTGGACGACTGCCCGAACCCAGGGGAATTGCATTTGGAATTTAATGGAACCATTGATGACACTTTCTGGATGAGGGGGAGGTGCGATTTTTGCAGGAGGGTTGAAGCCATGTCCTGTGAAGAAACCTTGGAGCAATTTTCTACCTGTTGGGAAGGGCTTGAAGACCCTCGGTGCGGCAATGCCGGTCTGCACGACTTTCACGAACTTCTGATGATTGCTCTGTGCACGATGCTGCGTGGAGGTCAGGGAGCGGTCGACATGGCGCTGTTTGCGGAGACGAAAGAG
>Ga0224555_1005014_pt1 | contig 11578 bp, 9 predicted proteins | sample 714S23034metaG_FD_180687 | JGI IMG/M metagenome (GOLD analysis project Ga0224555, IMG submission 180687) | Peat soil microbial communities from Stordalen Mire, Sweden - 717 S2 30-34 | ecosystem: Environmental > Terrestrial > Soil > Wetlands > Peat | place: Sweden: Norrbotten County, Stordalen...
CGGCACGCAAAAACTCATCCAGCGCGACCCCTCAAACCAACCCCGACGTGTGCCTTGCTGTCGTGGTAAACATACTCGTATGGATTCCACGATTCTGCCGCTGGCGGGTTCCACCAGGCGGACAGACTGCCCGCCGGTCGAGGGACCGTGGGCCACCGGCAACGCAACGCAGCCGTGCCCGCCAGTGTCAAAAGGCGCGGAGGTCAAGACGCCCTGGTTGGCATCGTTGCCACTGTAACTGCCGTACAAGACTTCGCCGTTCAACGTGCCGACCGACGGATGAAAGCCGTTCGGGGTCCACGCCGGATCGGCCTTCGATTCGGAAATGGGGATGCGCGCGCCAACCCGGTTCGGCGCCAGGGTTCTGGCGCTGCGGGCCTGCCGCGGCGATCCCATGGGACAAGCCATGGCACCGCCGTGTACGATGGCGTTGGCCTGAATGATTCCGGAGGTTCCGGACATTCCGGACATTCCGGCCCGCGCAAAGCCTACCCAATCCCAATCCGAAGGCGGCCTGTGCGCTGGATCGTCACGCGGATAGCCGCCGGGTCTGGTTTCGCCGAATCCAACGATGACGCCCTCTGCGTTTGTCAGGACGATATCAGTGGGGGGGCGATCCGCTGCGCCATCCCATGCCCACCCCGCGGCGAAGTAACCGCCGGTAACCGGCGACAACGCCTCCAGCGCCCCGGAACATAGCTTAGGTGGACCGGGAACAAACACCCGGCTCAGTGGCTGGCCGATCCAATCCTGGCGGCCGGCGGCGAAGATCGAGAGCCGCCTCTGCCGGATGGCAGGCATGGTCCGCAGCACGAAGTCCGGGCTTGGGAAGATTACCCCGATGACATCCGGGTCCTCAATACCGGCCGCCAGGGCGATCCCGGATTGGTGCGCGCGCGCCTGTTGCGATGCGAAGATCCGCTCATAGGATTTCTGCCGGCTCACCACGGCAATCAGAACGACCAGCGCCAAGGCGGCGGCGCCCATATGCAGCGGGAGCAGCGGCGCGATCTGCCGGCCGCGGGGCAGTTGCACGATCAGCCAGCCAAGCACTACGGCCAAGTTGGCGCAGTAGGTTAGTGGCAGGCTGACGTAGCGCGCGGCGAGTGCCGCTCCGACTGCGGGGTCGGCGGGGTCCATGCGGCCGTAGGCGATCGTCAGCGCGCTCGCGGCGATGTAGAGGCAAACGCCCGCTGTGACCACCAGCGTTGGCCCTGGCGTACGGCGCTGGCGGACCGCGATGGCCACCGCGGACACCACCAGCAGAAGCCCGGCCAGTCCCGCCACACCGGCCAGGCGGGCGCTGAAATAGCTCACGGGAGTTCCCAGGAAGACGCCCATGAACCAGATCGCATAGAAGGGATGGGCCAGCAGAATGGCGCTTCGGCCCTGACTCACAAATGTGTAGCCCACGAAGTATGCCGCGATGCTCAACGTGCCGGCAATGGCCGCGCACGCGATACGCGGCTTGGGAAGACGCAGCAGCACCGCCATGGCCAGCAGCACGGGCCATAGGGCCATGCCATTGCCTGTGGAGTAAGTGGCGACCACGGCGGCGGCTATAGACATTGCCAGACCGGCCCATCGCCCGGTCCGCGCCGATCTGGCCAGGAACACAAACGCCAGAGCGGCCGCCAGTTGGCTCAGATACCACTGCAGCTCGAACGTGCCGAGAATGCCTTGCACCTGCATGGCGGAGGTCATTAAAAGGCTGCAGCCGAAGCCCAGAGTGAGTCGAAAGGGCAGCGGCAGGTCTTGCATCTGCCATAGAAGCCACCATAAAAGGGCTAGCTGGGCCACTTGGCATGCGATATTGCTCCAAATTGGAAGCAGTTGGCCGCCCTTGAAAAAGATGTAGTCGAGCGCGTACACCATCTCAGGGAAAACGATGCGGTGTTCGTTGTGCTGAACCCAGAAATGTCTCAGATCGAAGTGGAGTAACTGCGCTACAAATTGCACGCTTCGCCAGGAATCCCACATGGGTACGGGGGTGTAGTCGAGCCGAATGGCGCGGGCCGTGTAGAGGAGCGTGTAGAGCAGACATGGCAGCACCAAAAGGCATAGATATGGCCGATAGGGCGCGATTTTCGGGCTGGGTTTTGGCAAGCTTGCAGGTTAGCGCGGATGAGGGCGGGCAGGCGTCAAAAAGAGGCGGCCTGAGAGGCCGCCGCAGGCCGAGGGCCTGCCCCACGCGCTTCCACTTCGCGCATGACGCGCAGGGTGTTGCCGCCCAGAATCTTCAGAATGTCCTGGTCGGAATAGCCGCGCTCCATCAGGCCGCGCACCAGGTTGGGGATCTTCGAGATATCCTCCATGCCTTCTGGAAACAGATCGTCGGCGCCGTCGAAGTCCGATCCCAGGCCCACGTGGTCCACGCCCGCCACCTTGACGGCATGATCGAAATGATCGAGCAGGCGGATGAGCGGCACGCGCCCCAGTCTGGCGATGCGCTGCGCGTTGATGGCGCGCGTCGCGGGACCCAGTTTAGCGCGGTCGCCGAACTTGGGCGCCTCGGCTTCGCGCGCGTCCTGCTGGGCCTGGAAATCCTGGAGCCCGCCTAACCGGTCCGTGAAACCGCGGTCCAGAAAGCCTTCGAAGTAGTTGATGTGGACCACACCGCCGTTCTTGGCCAAGGCGCGCAGCATGTCATCGGTCATGTTGCGCGGCACATCGGCCAGCGCGCGACAGGAGGAATGCGAGGCGATCACCGGCGCGGCAGACGTCTCCACCGCGTCGTAGAAAGTCTTATCCGAAACGTGCGAAATGTCCACCATCATTCCCAGGCGGTTCATCTCGCGCACCACCTGACGTCCGAAATCGGTAAGGCCGTTGTGGGCGGGCGGCTGACTGGAAGTATCGGCCCACGGCGTGTGCTCGGTATGAGTGAGCGTGAGGTAACGGACGCCTAAGTCGAAGTAAGTCCGGAGTACGGCCAGATCGGAATCGATCATGTGGCCGCCTTCCACGCCCATCAGGATGGCGATCTGCCCGCGCTTCCTGGCCGCCATCACTTGATCGGCGGTAGTGGCCAGCGCCATCTCGGCCGGATGGCGCGCGACCGCGCCCCGCACGGCGTCGATTTGCTCCAGCGCGCGGCGAATGGACTCGGGCGGCGTGTAGCGGACTGCGTCGGTCCATATTGAAAGAAAGACGCCCGCCGCGTGGCCTTGCCGCATGCGGGGCACGTCCACCTGGCCGAAGTCATGGTGCGTGGTGAGGTCGTAGCCTTCATCGACCATCATCTGGGTGGTGTCGTCGTGGAGGTCCAGCACTACGGCGCGCCGCAACAGGCGTTCGACGCGCGCGGGATCGATTTTGGTTTGGGCCGCGGCACAGCACGCCACGAGCAGGAGCGGAGCCAGCCGGGTCGCGCCCCGCACTCAAGCCTCTTTCTTTCGCAGCACCGCGCCCACCAAGTCCTTGCCGCGCTCATACGCCACCTGGTAAGCGTCGTGCCTTTGGGCCCGCGTGTAGCCGTAACCTACGCCGTGGAAGTGCTCGAGCCCTTTGCCCAGAACATAGGTGGCCGCGAAGGCGATGGCGCCTTTGGGAATCAGCCCGCCGCCCAGCGGGATGAACCCCACCAACTCGCGCGCCAGCGCGCGCCAGCCGAAGGCTCCCGCGGCGATCGATAGCAGCTCGGCCAACTGCTTGTCGTATCCCACCTGCTTGTCGCTGGCGGCCGCCACCAGGAAAGCCATGCGCACCTGATTCATGGTGATGAAAGCCGTGTCGGAAGCGAACTCCCCGATTGCAAACGGCAGTTCCAACACGCTCGGGATCACATTGGGCAGCGCGCTGGCTACGGCGAAAATGGCGTTCTCGCGCGCCACGGAAGTAACGATGCGGTCCACCACCGGCTTGCGGAACGGATAGAAGTTGCGGGCCAATGCCAGCCCCAGATCGTCGCGCGCCTTCACGATCTCCGCCACCGTGCGCCCGGGATCGTCGCGGAAAAAGGTGAACGCGGTAGCCGGGCATTCGAGACCCTGCTCATACAACACCAGGTCGTACTTCGCCGGAATGCCTGGATCGGAGGCGCGATACACGGACTGCATCGTCTGCATGCGCTGGTCGTGCGAGACCGCCGCAGGCGTCAGAAAGTCCTCCATATCGGCATAGGCGGCGCTTTCCGCCGCGACCAAGCCCACCACCAGAGGATGGTCTGCGCGCTGGCGCACTTCATCCGGGTTCAGCATCGACAGCGCGGATTTGGCTTGCTTGATGTATTGGAGCATGATCGATATCCAAAACACCGCTCCCTTACGGTCGCGGCTCAGTATCACGAGCAGGGGCGTTCGGCTCCGCTCAGGCGGAACATCACTTGCAACCCCTTACGCCATTCTACTCCGATGCCCACGCGCTCCACATCGATGGCCGGCGAGAAGAAGCCGAGCAAGGTCTCGGTGGTGGGATGAAACTCGAGCGCGGGCGATACCAGAAACAGGCGGGGCGGCTCCGGCCGCAACTGGATGCCGGGGAAATAGCCATTGAGCGAGAACTCGCCGCGGTCCAGGTGCCACTTGACGCGCAGCCAGTAATCCAGCGCCTGCAAAGGAAGCCGCAGATCGGCGGTGGCCTTGAGTTCCAGCACCGCCAGGCGCCCCGAGCGCTCCACGGCCAGCAGATCCAGGACGCCCCGGTCGCCGCCCGCAAAGGCAGGCACCTGGTCGTAAACCGGCGCGGGCGAGAGCGGCGCGTACACCCGCTCGATTTGCGCGCGGACCTGGGATTCGAGCCAGGCTTCCGGATTCCGCCGGTACAGCGGGTGCTCGCGATCCTGGGCCGCGGGCGAGCGCCACTGGGCGAGATCCCGCGCCAAGCGCTCCATCTCCGGCAAGTCGCGCGGGTGCGCCGGAGTCCGCTGGGCGAGGCCGAAGCGCGCGCCGCTCTCCGACGCCTGCGCGAATTCCACGCCGCGCACCCGCAGGCTGACCGAGCCATCATGATGCGCGATGCGCTCCACTTCCGGCGAGTCGAGCAGGCGCTCGAAGGCGCCCAGCGGCGCGGGCTGCCGGCAGACTTCCACGCGCGTGTCCACGTTGCCGAAATCGCGCGGATCGACGCGGGCGGCGAAATCGCGCTCGTCGTAGGCGAACAACTCGTAGCGCGCGGCTTCTTCGTTCAGCCAAGCGAGGCGCAGGCTGGTGGCGCGCTCCTGGCCGCGCGGCACGTACAGCGCGAGGCCCTCCACGGCCAGGCACTTCTCCCGGCGGCGCAAGTGATCCAGCCAGATCAGCCCGAAGGTGAGCAGGCCCGCGGGATCGCTTTCCGGCGGCGCGCCGATGGCCGCCCAGCCGTTTGGTCCACGGCGCAGGAACGCGCGCGGATAGCTGGGCGAAAGGCTGGCTTCCAGGTTGGGCTCGGCGCTGATCTCGGCCAGCGTCCAATCCGCGAACTGGCGCGTGAGGAACTGGCGGAATCGCTCGCGAAAGACCAGCCGCTCGCTGCGGCGCTCGAAATCCAGGCTGGACGGCCGCGCGAGGTCCACCAGGAACAGGCGGCCCTCTTTGCGGGCGAATTGCTCGACCACCAGTTCCAGCCGCCCGCGCGCCTCATGGGCCACGCCGGTCACGCGCCGCACCAAGTTGCGGGTCTGGTCCCATACCTGCAGCGTGAGCCGCGAGCTGCGCAGTTGGAGAGTGAAATTATCCGCCGCCAGCGGGAGGAGCGGCTCGCCGGGTTCGAGCAGGGCGGGCTGGCGCGACGATTTGAGGAAGCGCTCGATGGCGGCTTGCACGTCTGTCGGGATTGCAGCCAAGGCCACTAGTAGTGGTGGGTTTGGCGCGCCGGAGTTCTCGGAGGAAGTGGCGGGCGGATGGAAACCGAGATCGGAACGAGCCTTCAGGTTTTTAGCCGGAGATGCGTCAGCGGGAACGCCTTAGTCCGATTTTCGGCCCGGACAGCTTGGGATATCCGGAAACTGTTTTTTTCGCAGGCGAGCGATGGCATCCTCCGAATTTGACCAGTCCGGCGCGGTCGGCATCGTCGTCGATCAGCGCCACGCCTACTCCCAATTCGCCAGCAAGCGCAATAGCCTGGCTTGCTCCGAGGTCGAGTTTTGCGAGCGCGACGGTGTTGTTCGGGCTCATGACTTCGAACGTGCGCGTACAAGCGGGGCAGGATCCCGATCGGGTCAACGATGCAAGTGGCGGCCCTGCCAGGCGGCGGACTGGCGCATCACGGTCTAATCCGGCAACGTAAACAGATACGCGACCAACTCATCCGTCTCTCGCTCAGAGAACCGGTATGGCGGCATGAAACTGCCAGGCGAAAGGGCCTCCGGGTTGGCGAAGTGCCGCACGACCCACGTCTTGGTGCGGCGGCGCGCCAGGCCGTTCAAGGGAGGGCCAATCTTCATGCCCACGCCGTTGATCTGGTGGCAGCTTCCGCAATTCTTCGTCTGATACAGCAGCGCAGCCCCGACCGCAAAATCCGGCGCGCCGGCCAGCGCACCGGCGTTGCGCGGCGTCAGCTTGAGCAGGAATGCCGCCAGCGTGTTGAGTTGCGCATCGTTCAACTGAATGGCCGGCATGGAACTGCCGGGCACCATGGCGGCGGGGTGCTTAAAGTGCTCCATCATCCAGGCTGCCGATTTCTTGACGGGCACGTTCGCCAGATCGGGGCCGGGCCCAGAGGGCGCCTCCGGCTTGCCATCCAAGCTGTGGCAACTGGCGCAATGCTCTCCGCGGAAATATCCGATACCTGCCAGTTCCTGCGGCGAAAGCCCGATCCAATCGGTGGGCGCGCTGAAGTCGATGGCCACGGTATTGTCGGGCTTGGGCGTAGTGACGAGGGCGGCCACGGTCAGGCTGGGTCCAACCCAACAGCGCCAGCGCCACAACGCCGATGGCGACGGTCCGTCGCGTAACGCGCAGCACTTGGCCGCGGTCGATGAACGGCACAAGCAGTAGCGCCAGCACCGCGAGCGAGGGCAGAATCACGCTGCCCACTACCGCCAGCGGGCCATCGAAAAACTTCAGGGTTTGAAAGAGAAACAGGAAGTACCAATCCGGCCGCGGGATGTAAGTGGCGTCGGTGGGATCGGCCAAACGATCCAGGGGCACGCGCACCGCCGCGGCCATCGCGAACAAGACCACGAATGCGGCGAAGATGGCGGCGGTGTCTTTGAACGCCTGCCCCGGATAGAACTTCTTCCTGGATTTGACTTCGTCGCCAGGCGCGGGGGCCACACCGTGCTTGCGCACCAGGTAGACGTGCGCGGCAATGAGCAGGCCGGTGGCGGGTGGCAGCAGCAGCACATGCAAGCCGTAGAAGCGCGCAAATGTCACCACCCCCACGGCATTGTCGCCGCCCAACAGGTGGCTCAGATAGGCTCCGACGAGCGGCATGTGGGAGGCGATCTGAGTGGCGACGACGGTGCCCCAGTACGCGCGGTTGTCCCACGGCAGCAGGTATCCAGTCAGTCCGTAGGCCATCGTCAGCAGCAGCAGGACTACGCCCACCATCCAGGTAGCTTCGCGCAGTTTCTTGTATGCGCCGTAGAGGAATACCTGGGTCATGTGGAGCACGACTACTACGATCAGCATGCTGGCGCCCCAATGATGCAGGCCGCGAATCAGGCGGCCGCCAGTGACTTCGGTGAGGATGTAGCGTAGGCTGTTATAGGCGTCGCCGGGCGTGGGCGCGTAGTTAAACGCCAGCAGCGCGCCGGTGAACGCCTGTACCAGAAACAGGAACACGGCGATGCTGCCGAAGACTTGATGCCAGCCGCTAGAGTCCGGAATCTCCTCATACAGAAAATTGCGGATGGCGGTCTCGATACCCGTGCGATGATCCAGCCAACTCACGCTTTTTCCTTCGACTGGTGGAGCTCGCCCAGCAGGAGCCTGCCATTCTCCAGTTTGATCTCATAGCGGTCGAGCGGGCGCGGCGCGGGACCCGAAACCACCGCGCCGTCGACGCTGAAGACGGAAGTGTGGCAAGGGCACAGAAAGTAGTTGCGGTCGTCGTCCCAACGATAGGCGCAGCCGAGGTGCGTACACTGCGGCCCGTAGGCGACCACTTGGGAATCGCCAAGCTTCACCACCCAAGCCGTGGTCTTTTCGCTCTGGATCTTCCACCCATCCACACGGTTTTGGCGAAAGACCATCTCGACCGGCGCGCGCGGCTCGAGTTTGGATACATCTCCCGCCTCGGCCCACTCCGGCAATCTGCGAAGCTTGGGTGGGATGAGAAGGTAAATCGCAGCGGGGATGGAGAGCGCTGACGCAATGAGGCTCCACAGGCCGTAGATCATGCCGACATAGAATCTTCTGCGGGCGACGGAGGCAGGTACGCCGCTTTGTTCCGTGACTGCCATGCTTTGACAATAAGACGGACAGGCGTGCTGGAATGTGGCCAATTTGTAAAGGTTTGGGAAACTTCAGTGCGGGCCTCCGATTTCACAAGTTATTTACGAATTCCCCACACGGTTGCGCCCGGTGAGCGAAACAATAAAAAGGGAATGCCAGGCCGCAAGCGCAACTCAAACCTATGGCTGCTGCTTAGCGCACTGGAACGCCTTGCCGCGCTGTGCCTGCTCGCGGCTCTGGCGCCCCTGATGCTGATCGTGGCGGTCGCGACCGCGGCGCTTTCCCGTACGTCTCCGCTGATCGCGCACCGCCGCTTGGGCCTCGGCGGCCGGCCGCTTTGGGTGCTGAAGTTCCGCACCATGTGGCGGCGGGGCGCACAGCCCGCGGGGCGTTTCGCGTTAGTCGAGTATATCGTGGACGAGAGCGGGCCGCTAGAAAAAGGCGTCCGGGACCACCGTATTTGCAGCCCCTTCGCGCGTTTCTGCCGGCGGCACTCGATAGATGAATTGCCGCAGTTGTTACACGTGGTTCGGGGCGAAATGTCGCTAGTGGGTCCGCGGCCGGTTACGGACTCCGAGTGGAAGCTGTACTATTGCCTGCACGCGGCGGAAGTGTTGGACGTAAAGCCGGGACTGTCGGGCCTGTGGCAGACCACGGGACGCGGCCGCCTTACTTACGAGCAGCGCCGCGACCTGGATCTGGCATTGGCGCGCAACCGTTCGCTCAAGCTTTATTTTCAAATCCTACTGTGGACCCTCCCTGAGATCTGGAGCGGGCGGAACGCCTGGTGACTTCCACATAGCCTCACAGCTCAGGTTGAGGCCAAGCGGCGGCCATCACAGGAACCTATCTGATAAGCCGAGGCAAGACAAGGTGTGCAGCGCGCCGGACGCTTGAGATTCGCCTAATACGGTGACAGTTTCGTGTGACAAGCAAGTAATGTGGGGCGGGTGCCCCACAGAGCGGCGCGGCCGCAACCAAAGAGGCGGCCTGAGAGGCCGCCGCAGGCTGAGAGCCTGCCCCACTGACTACGGGGCAACCGCGATGGTGACCTGGTTCGACGTTGTTACAGTTACACCATTGATTACGATCTGTATCTGCAAGGAAACGGCATCCCCAGTAGGCGTGCCCGCGGCCGGCACCACTCCGATCTGGTACTCGCTCACGAATTGCGGCGAGAGCACGGAATAGATAGGCGTCGCGGCGACACCGCCGATCAGTACAGTCGGCTGCAGGACGGTGTTCCGGAAGGTGCCGTCCGACGCGGCCATGTAGTTGCCGATAGAGGGGGTCACCGCGCCGAGTCCGGTACACCAGACGATCAGCGCGTGTCCCGAGCTGATTGAGATGGGGTGGGTTGTCAAACCCGAGATCGAACCGGCGGGTGCGGCTATCGCGTTATCGTCATTGTCGGTGGCGATCGCCTGGCCAAGCCCGGTTGCGTTCGCGGTGAAAATGCCCGGCGCCGCTTGCACTATGGTCACACTCTGCGGGGCGGACGCTCCACTGCTGCGAGTGACCACTATCGGCACTGTGCCGCTGGTCTGGCCCGACGGCAGGACGTTAAACGGAAGCTGCGCATTAATCTGGCCTGCACTCACATAGTACAGGCCCGCGTCGACGTTGCCGAAGGTTACAGATGTCACGTCGCTCCACCCGGTGGATAGAGGGATGGTGTCTGGTTGGGGTATGGTGGTAGCCAGGTTCGTGCCAAAGATGGAGACAATGGAACCGGGTGCAACGCCTTGCGAGCTGTAGCTGCCCGAGTTCACCACACCTCCCGCGCCGACCGCCGGCTGCGCGTGCGCGAGACAGACACAGACTAACATCCCAAGAATCAACCAAACCGCTCGCATGATTCCCCTCCGTTTCGATTTTAGTCGATCTGTCACACCGGTACCAAGCGAAAGCGCAAGAGTTTACTTGTGCGCCGGTTCTATGGACGCGGCTCTAAGTGTGGCGCGAATGCGATCGAGTGTACCTGTAACTTCCGGGTGCTTGCCGCCATCCAGCTCCACGGCCAGGGCGGCCTCCATTTCCGCCTCTTTCAGCCGCGACGCGGCCTGCAGGACCTGAGCCAGCATCCAATGCGTCTTGAACCAGTTCGGCGCGAAGGAAATGGCGGCGCGCAGGCTCTCCTCGGTGTGCATGAAGTCGTTCTTACGCGCGTAGAACGCGGCCAGGTTGTAATAAGCGTTAAACGCGGCTTCCGTGGTTTGAGTGGCGCTCTGAGCGGCCGCACCAGCCTGCTGGAAAGCCTGCACCCGGACGAGCGGGTCGGCGTTGCTCCCGGCAATCTGCGCCAATCGCCGCGAATACCACAGGTCCGCGCTGGCGCCGGGCCAGCGCCAATGTTCGTATTTGGCATACTGGTTGGCAGCTTCGCCGACGAGGCCGGCATCCAAGTCGCGCCGTACCGCGGCGAGTGCGTTCTCAGCGATCCACAGGCGTATGCCGGAGATTACCCAAACGCCCGCGCAGATCAGCGCCACTGCCACGCGTGGCCAGCGCCGGCCAACCGGCCACGGTGGGAGAGCCGAGGGAACACCGAGCGATACCAGCAGCGCGATGACGGCATAGTAGGCCAGCGCGGTGGGTAGCGTGAAGCTGGTGAATTGCTCGCCGATGGTCATGGCTGCAAGCCCGGCGGCGAGTGCGCCCGCGGAAGGATTCGGACGTACACTGCGTCGGCTTACGATGGCGGCCGCGAATCCGCTGGCGGCCAGCGCCAGCAGCAGCACAGGTCCGGCCACACCTTGCGCCACCAGCGTATCGAGATAGATGTTGTGCGGCGACTCGTGATAGAAGTCCGGATAGGCGCGGCCGAGGTCGGCCGATTGATGGAGGGCGAAGCCGGCGATGAAGGTCTCCGGTCCGTAGCCCGCGGGCCAGCGCGCGCCCGCAATGCGCAGGGTATCGCGCCAGAGCAGAAGGCGCGCCCCGCCCGCAGGTTCCTCGAGCATCCAGTGAACGCGGGCGCGCAGTTTCTCGCCGGCTGGAGAGACATAGAAGACTGTAGATACTGCGGCGATTGCCAGAGACAGTGCCACATATTTGTGGCCGCCTGAAAGGCGGCTGCGGGCAGGATTGCCCGCCCTCCAGAGAAGCACGGCGCCGCTCGCGAGGCCGATCGTCGCCGCGCGCGTGCCACTCAAGACAATCGCAACAGCGCCGGCCGTCACGGCAATCCGCGCCAGCCACTTCCAAGGCGTCTGCTCTTCCGAGACAGCCAGGGCCGCCCCGGCAAACACCACGAAGAGCAG
>Ga0224555_1005015_pt1 | contig 11578 bp, 12 predicted proteins | sample 714S23034metaG_FD_180687 | JGI IMG/M metagenome (GOLD analysis project Ga0224555, IMG submission 180687) | Peat soil microbial communities from Stordalen Mire, Sweden - 717 S2 30-34 | ecosystem: Environmental > Terrestrial > Soil > Wetlands > Peat | place: Sweden: Norrbotten County, Stordalen...
TTGCGGTGAAAGTTTATTCCGAAGAAAAGTTGCGCGGCGAACCGGTTTCCAGCAGCCATATACGGAAGTTACTCGCCGCGGGGCGAGTGAGCCGCGCCCGGCATTTGCTGGCTCGTCCGTTTTGCATTCTGGGCGCGCCGGGGCGAGGACGCGGGCTGGGATCGAAATATACCGTGCCCACGATTAATTTAGCGCGCTACGAGGAACTTGTTCCCAAGGACGGCGTTTACATCACCTGCACGCGCGTCGGCGAGGAGCGTTTTGATTCGGTTACCAACGTGGGCAATCGTCCTACATTTGGCGCTGACTCCTTTGCGATCGAGACGCATCTGCTCAACTTCCATCCGATTGAATTGACGCCGGAAGGCGAGGTTGAAATTTGCTTCGTTGATCGACTGCGGGATGAGATTAAGTTTCCGTCAGTCGAGGCTCTGCGGGAGCAGATTGCGCGGGATGTGAAGAAGGCGAGAAGGTATTTTCATCTGCTGCGGCTGCAGGAGGCGAGGTCTTAACAGGCTGCAGATGCCGAAAGCCCGATCGGAGTTTTTCAGCAGCCTGTTAGGTGTTCGGTCTTTGGAAATTTCTAAAACTTTAAGACCGATCGCCTGAGGCGCGTCCTCCAAGCTAATGCGGCAAGTAGCCTGATTCCATGGGCAATTTGCCGTCGACGCGCACCACGCTGATGGTGCTATCAATGGAGCGCACATCGACAAAGCCGATGGCGCCCGGAATGGACTGCACGATTTTAAGCACGTCGGCGTCTGTGTCGACCAGCATAATCGAATCTTTGTGAGCGGCAACTAGCGCCTTCAATTCCGGGGCGTTGATCTTCGCCAGGTGCTCCAGCGTTTCGGCTTCCCCGCTGGAGTTTCTGTGCAGAACCACCACGATGGCTTTGCCGTTGGGCCACTTCTTCATCTCCAGGCGAACAATCTGGTTCAAATGGACCGCGGTGATATTGCCCACATCGTTATCCTTGTTGACCAAGAAGAAAACACCCTCATTCGCGGCAAACCACATTTGCGGCGAAGCACGGTTCACTGCGAAGTCCAGGTTAAATCCACGCGAACCGGAATTTCATTCTTCACCGGCAGCGTCAACAGGGAGGGAGGATCAATCTTAAAATCAGTCAGCGTGGCCGGGATGCTGCCAGTGATTTGAAGCTCTTTGCCTCGCGGCGTCAGTTGGAATGGAACTTGTTTGTACTCGACGGTCTGGCCCGCGAATTTAATTTCCAGGTCGGCATTGACAGTGGTTGCTGTCGAGGCAGATTCCGGCAACTTTGTGCGGACCGTAACCATGGGAAATTCCGCACCCCGGGTCACCTGAACCATGTGCAAGTCACGATTGGTGTCACCCGAGTCGAAGGATTTTACTGGCACGGCAATCAAGAAATCGCACTGACCCGCGTGGCAAATTCCTTTGCCTCGGACTTCATGACTGGTGCCCTCACTCTGGTGCAGCGGATGCGACACGTGATAGGTCAAAGTGCCGTGTTGCAGAATCCATTGGCTGTCGCTCGCCAGGCTGGCCGTCGCCAGGAGTAAAAAAAGAAGCAAGTTTTTCGTCTTCATCATGAGCCGTCAGAATTTCACCGACACCGACAACAACGCGGCGCCAAACGCTCCCGCCGTAATGATTGCCACGGGACCATGCGCGGAGGCGAGGCCGTGCACTTTTTCCCCGTTACTCTTCTGGTCGAAAGCTATCGCTCCCAGAATCGGAGTGAGAATCATCCCCGGCCCATGAATCCACGCCATCGCCTCGTGAAACTTAATCGGGCCGTGCTTTGGAGTATGGTCGATTCTGGGCGCGCGGATCGCGTAATACGCGGTAATGCCGTAGAGATCGCCGGTGACTGCGCCCAAAGCGACGTGAAAATCGCGCGAAGCCGAACTGGTATCTTTGCCGCCGGCGCCAGTGCCGGCAATAACCGTAGCAACCAGCGGAATCGCCGTGATCAAACCCATCTTTTGATGGACCTTCAACATATGCGTACGCTTATCGAGTAAGGCTTGCCGCCTGGCATCCGCCTGCGTTTCCGATGCGGAAAACCCGAGATCACCCAGCGAAGGCTCGGTTTTGCTGCTCGAGGGGGCATTCGGCAACGGTGCGGGAGTCTTCTGCTGTGGTGGGGTGTCGGTCTGGGATTTGTCCTCAGTCGCCGCCTTCTGCTCCTGTGTAGCAGGTGTGCTTTGCCCGTTCGGCTGCGGTGAAGTCGTATCGGAGCTTTGTGCGCCCAGCAAAAGTGGAGCGGATAACAGGCATGATGCAAGCAGCGCGATGGTTGGGAGCGAACTCGCTTTCACGATCAGATTAACCTTTCTGGGAAGCTCCGGAAATCAACACCAACTGCATGGTGTATAGCATGAGACGCGAGACCGGCGCCCATGAGTTGCCCAATAACAGAGTACTTTATCATACAAACCACAAGAATGCGTATCGCGCACAACGCATTTCGACCTCGGGATCTACTCGATTGGCTCGACAATCACAGACTCTTCGGTTAAGTCGTTCGTCCGGCCCGGCCTTTGCACAATCACGATGGCTGCCAGCACCAAGATAATTCCGACCGTCTGAATCGGGCGCAGCACTTCCCCCAGGAGCAGTGCGGCGAGAAGGATGGAGAAGACCGGCTCAAGGCAACTGGCGATGATGGCGCGGGTGGGCTCCAGATGCTGGAGGCCGAGAAAATAGAGTGAGAATGCGCCCAGCACTGAGAGCATCGAAAATACGAACAAGAATAGCCATTGGACCGGCGCATAGTGTGCGGCAACGACCTTCCACGGCGGATTGACGACCAGCCAGAACAGGGCGGCCGCGGCAAGAGTCCAGACCAGCACACGCCAGCGGTCGTAGCGAACCAGGATGCGGTGTCCGGCGATGTTATAGAAGGCGAAAGAGAATGAGGCCAGCAGAGCGGCAAGGAGGCCATAGGAATCGAGACGGAGGCTGCTTCCCTTCGCTCCGAAGATGCCGATGACCAGGGCGATGCCGGTAACCGCGAGTGCGACGGCAATTATCTTCTGCAGCGAAAGCGCCTGCTGGCCGCGGGCTACGACGTATAGGAGCACCCACACGGGCGCGGTGTATTGCACAATGATGGCGGTGGCGACGTTGGTTCTCTGGATGGCGACGTAATAGAAATAATTCGAGACCGCAACGCCGAGCGTTCCCAGCAGAAAACAATAGCCGAGATCGCGCGCTGGCAGCCGTAAGCGTTGCCAGCCTTTTGAGATCACAAGAAGCGGCAGTAGCACGAGCAGAGAAAACGTGGTGCGGGTTTGGGAAAGAATCAGGGGATCGATGGGGTGAAGAGTAAACGCGGCGGCGCCTAGCCGCAGCTTGCCGGTGAATACCGCGCGACCGAGCGCGGCCGAGACTCCCCAGAGAAACGCCGCAGAGGCGATGAAGAGATATCCGCGCAGAGGATGGGGCTGGGAGTGCGATTGATTTTGGTGAGGAATAGCGGCCCTCGACGACTGGTTTTCATTGCATCGATTGCAGTTCGATCATCTTCAGTTCGATGATCAGTTCGATCATCAGGCAGCAGCGAGGATGCGGTCAAGGCGGTCGGGATCGAAACCTTCAATCACTTCGGGGCCGGCGGCGGTGAGAATCACCAATGTCGGTGCCGTGTTGCTGTGGTAGGTTTCGAACAATTCGGCGCGCGCCGTGTCGTCGCTGCTCATGTCTCGCTCTTCGAAGTCGAGGCCTTTCGCCTCCAGCAAGATCTTCGTGATCTCGCAGGAGAGGCATCCGGATTGACTAAAGAGAAAAATCTTGAGCGCCATGAGAATGCTTTCTACGCGTCCACGTATTCGATCTCCGCGGTAATTTTCGCGGTTTTTTCCAGCATCGCCGAGACTGAGCAATATTTTTCTTTGGAGAGCCGCACCGCGTCTTCCACGGCTTTGCGGGAAACTTTACCACCCACGCGGTAAGTTAGTTTGATTTCCGTATAGACCGAAGGCGGATCTTTGGCGCGCTCGGCCTGGGCGCGAACTTCGAGGCTGGTGAACGGTTCGCGTTTCTTTTGCAGGATGGAAACGACGTCGTACCCAGTGCAGCCGCAGAGGCCGATGAGCACCAGTTCCATGGGGCTGTTCCCGGTTTTCTTGTCGCCATCGGCGACGATGGGGTGACCGCTGTCGGAGATGGCGTTGAAGCGGTGATTCTCAATCCAGGTTGTTTTAGCGTTGGTCATGGCTTTCTATCTTCGATTATCCGTACTGGGTTCGGGATGAATTAAAACGCGAAAGAGCTCGGGCGCGGCTTGCTTGAAGCGTATTTCGAGATCGGTCTGGATATCGTGTACGCTGGCCAGCGAAAGATCGTCCGAAAAAGTGCAGTGGCAAGAGACGTAGAGACGTCCGCGCACTTTCTTGATTATGACCTCGTGCATGTCGATGATTTCTGGAAACTCGGCAGCGAGTGACTTCAGCTTGCGCTCAAGATGGGCATCGCGAATTAACTCGTCGCCGGTTTCGATGGTGGCGGGCTCACTCTCGATGTGGGTGAGGATGTCGTCGATCTCCGGAACTTCTTCGCGCATGTCGGCTTCGAGTTTGGTTACTTGATCATGGGCACTTTTCAGGCTTAGATCTTCGTGGAGTTCGACGTGCTGTTCCACGTGGATCCGGCCGGCGAGATCCTGCACGCTGATGTCGTGAACATTCAGATTATGGCGCGTGGCGACGGCGCGGATGCGATCGAAAATGTTTTCTGAACGCTGGGCTCGAGGCAGGGGTTGAACTGTAACATCGGCGTCGGGAAGAATGTTGTGCACGGCAGCGGTGACCGCGGCCACTAATTGCTCGGAACGCTGAAAGGTCACTGTGCGCGCGAAACCTACGGCAAGATCAGCGAAATAGCGGTTGCCGGCGCGGCGGATGCGCACGCGTCCCACCTCGAGGACGCCGTCGACCCGGTCAACCGCGGTGATGATCTGGCTGCGAACGCCGACAGGCGCGGCGTCGAGCAGCGCATCGACGGTGCGGCGCGCCAGCCGCCAGCTTACCGAGACAATCACTCCGCCGACAAAGAGCGCGGCGATGGGATCGGCGAGCCGCAGCCATTCGAGATGATAGGTACGGCCGAGCAGGATCAGCACCAGGCCGAGCACGACCACGCCGGCGGACCAAATGTCAGTGGAGAAATGCAGCGCGTCGGCTTCGAGCGCCTGGCTTTCGTACTTGGTGGCGATGCGGCCGAGAGCGCGGGAACGCCAGAAATCCACGGCCATCGAGACCAGCATTACGGCGAAGGCCCAGATGGACGGTTCAACTTCAACCTTACGGAAGAACAGACGAACGATGGCTTCGTAGATCACCCAGGCGCAAGTCAGCAATAGCAACCCGGTTTCGACGAAAGCGGAAAAGTTTTCGACTTTGCCGTGGCCATATTGATGTTCGGCATCGGCGGGCTTGTCGGAGACGCCGACGGAGAGATAGGTGAGCAGGGCTGCGATCAGATCGAGCGCAGAATGTGCGGCTTCGGAGAGGATTCCGAGGCTGCCGGTGGTCACGCCGACAGCGATTTTCCCGATGGTGATGACAAGTGCGGCGGCAACCGAGTTTCCGGCGACGGCGCGCTTTTCGGCGCGCATGGCGTTGGGTGAGTAGAGAGCCGGGGTGCCGGACATAGGGGGATTATCGGCGATTGCGGGGAATTGCGCCAACCGGAAACGGAAAATCCCGATATCTAACTTAGCGCCGGCGCTAATATGCCGGCGCTGCTTTTCGCTGCGCTACGCTTTGACCGCTCAGTTTTTCGACCCGGCTGCGGGCTGCTTCACTTGCTTTTCCGGGCTGGTCAGTTGCAGGAACGGCATTACCGACGGAATGCCGTTGTGGTTCACGATTACCAGCATGTAGTAGCCCGGAGGGGCGAGGTTGGCGTTTGCGGGGGCGGTGGCTGTCAGGGTTCCATCACCCGGGGTGAATTTCAGGTTGACGTAGCGTTGGTCCATGTCATCCGCGTGGGTGGTGGCTCCGGGACGAACCAGTGCAACGCTTGCGATCGAGGAAGCTTCGGCCGTGGTGATGGTGAATTTCTGGTTGTAGGTCAGCGAAGTGGGCGCAGCGGAGATCACCGGGCGCGTGCCATTGAAGAGGTAGGGCGGGCTGTAGATTTCGTAGCTGACTTGTTCCGGCGCGCCGTTGTCGGAGCCGGCGGAAACTACGCGGCCATCGGGAATCAGAACAGCGGTGGAGTGGTAAGTACGCTGAACTTGCTGCGAGGCCATCAGCGTCCAGGTGCCAGTCGTCGGATTGTATATCTCGGAGGAGTAAACGGGGTTGGTGTAGCGTCCGCCGCCACCGCCTCCGGCAACCGCCAGCACGGTTCCATCGGCCAGCAGAACCAGATTTTCGTTATAGCGGGCGAAGTTCATGGAGCCGGTGTAGCTCCACATGGGCTTGGCTTGGGACATGTCAATAATTTCGGCAGTGGCTGTGGCCGAGCTGCCGCCGTTGAGTTTGGAGGGCGAACCACCGGCGACCAGAATTTTTTCCTGGCCGGGCAACAGGACATGGGGAGCGAAATAGCGATAGCCGAAATTGACGTCGGCCACATAGGACCACTGATTGGTGGTGGGATTGAACTGATAACTTTGTGCCGCCGGGGACGACAGAAACACATTGCCACTGGGCAGAAGCGAGAGGCGAGGATAGACCTGAGCGTCCTCACTGGGCAGGTTGGCGGAAGCGGGTAGAGCCGCCCACGAGTTGGTCTGGTAGTTGAAGGTTTCCATCTGGGTCTGGACCCAGGCGCCAGTGGAATTGGTTCCGGAAATCTCGAGCATCAGACCGTTGGGAAGTTCGATGGTGCTGGGATACCAGCGCGCGTTGATCATGTCGGTCTGCTGCGTCCACTGGTTGGTCGCAGGAGTAAATTCAAATGTATTGGTGGTGCCGCATCCGCTGGCATCGTGGGAACAGGTGACGCCCTGGACATTGCCGCCGGTCACCAGCACGTTGCCGTTTTCCATAATCGACAGGCCGGAGCAGAAAATATCATCGTCGAACGGCAAGAGGACATTAGTGATGACGCCAGTGACGGGATTGAGCACCATCGCCTGGGATTGCAGCCAGCCCGACGCGGGGTAGTAATAGAAGAGGACGCTGCCGTTATTGAGCACGGCGGCATCGGAGCCAACCATGCAAGGATACGTGCAGAAATTCACCGGAGCGGCCCACTCGCCCTGGGTGGAAGCCAACGAGTGCGCGGAGGCTTTCGTGGTGGGCGCTTTGGTTGCAGGCGCTGCCTGTGCTAGAAGAGCGGTGGGCACGACGCACAGACATAGAATGAGGCTGAGCGGGGTGAGGCGGCGGAAGAAACGGTTGCTTCGCACGATTCAATCTCCTTGATCGGTGTGGCCTGAGTGTTGTTTGGAGAGGGCTGGGGACAAAGCTCCCTTAAGAGACCCCCGACGGGTCACGGGGAATATCCCATAGGGGACGCGAGGTGTCAAGATGCAGGAATTTGCAACACCAACTTTATGTTCCAGCTAGAACCGGAGCATTAGGCTCTTGCATGAGGCGCTGTGTATGCTAGGATTCTAGGTTCAAGTAGTCCAAAAACTTCCTGATTTACCCATTCCTGGAGGAATCGTGTATGCAGAGTAAGAGTTGGTTGGTGTGTGTGTGTTTGGGGGGAGCGCTGGCCTGGGGACAGGCGCAACCGGAGGCATCGGCGCCTCCGAGCCCGGCGCAAGCTCCGGCAGCAGGTGAGGCTGCGAAAACGGCTCCGCCGGCCCCTGAAGTGCCGATGAATGCCGTAGTGCTGACCATTAAGGGCGTTTGCCCGGCTACCGCGACCCCGTCGAAGACTGCCGCTGGAACCAAGACCGGAACCGGCAAAACCGCGGCTGCCCACAAGACGGCAGACTGCAAGACGGAACTCACGCGGGCGCAGTTTGAGAAAATCGAAAATGGCGTCTCGACCAATCCCACGCCGCAGTTGAAGCGGCAGCTGGAAAATGCCCTCCCCAAGTTTATGGCCATGTCCGAAGCCGCTAAAAAGAAGGGCATGGAGAACACCGAGTATTACAAGGAGAATCTGAGGATCGCCAAGATGCAGATTCTGACCAACGAACTGACGCACCAGGTCCAGGAGGAAGCGGAAAAGGTGCCAGAAGAGAAGATCAAGGAATATTACGATCAGAATCCTGAGGCCTACGAGCAATTCTCTCTCGACCGGCTATTTATTCCCAAGCATAAGACGGTGACCGCCGAAGAAAAGAAGGAAGACGCGGACGACGAGAAGAAAGACGCGAGCCTTACGCCGGAACAGCAGGAAGAAAAGCAGAAGGCCAAAGAAGCTGAGGAAAAGGCCAAGCAGGAGCAAGGCGACGAAGAACTGAGCAAGTTAGCCGATGCCCTGCAAAAGCGAGCCGCGGCCGGCGAAGACTTCACCGCACTGCAAAAAGAGGCCTTCGATGCGGCGGGCTCGAAAGTGGAGAATCCGAAGGTGAACCTGCCTAAAGTACGGCGTACGGGATTGCCTCCGGCGCACGCTGCGGTGTTCGAGTTGAAAGTGGGCGAAGTGTCGCAGGTGATCAGCGACAACGGCGGACACTATGTCTACAAGGTGGTGAGCAAGGAAGTGCTTCCGCTGGATGATCAGATCAGCGGCGAGATCCATAACAAGCTGAAGAACGAACAACTGAAGGCGATGATGACGGTGTACACTGACTCGTACCAGGCGGTTCCGAATGAAGCGTATTTTGGACCGCCGCAGGCCCCCACGCCGCCGCGTATGCGTCCTGGCATGAATACGCCGCCGCAGGGGGCAGCAGGACGGCCCGGGCCGGCGCAAGCGGCGCCACCGGCCTCGAATGCACCTGCGCAACCCCCGGCCTCGGCTCCTCCGTCGAAGCCCAACTAATGGCAAACGCTCGTCCTGTTGTGGTGATCACCGGCGTGTCGGGAAACTTGGGAACGAGATTGCTCCCACGGCTGGCGGACTACTCCGTGATTGGGGTGGACGTAAGTCCACCCCGTACCGACCTTCCTTTGCAATTTGAGCGCCTCGATCTGGGCACGGAATCGTCTACCCGGCCGCTGTTCGAGTTGCTGCGCGATACGCGGCCGGTTGCGGTGGTCCATCTCGCGTTTGTCATCGATCCGGTGCGCACCGGGGTGCTCGATGTGGAGCGCATGTGGCAGATCAATGTGGCGGGCACGGCGCGGTTGATGGAGGCTATTACCGAGGCCAATCGCATCGCCGAGTCGCCGATCCGGCAATTTATTTTTCCCAGCAGCGTCTCCGCGTATGGGCCCAACCTGCCGGGAGCGGCAACGGAAGACTCTCCGCTGGCGGCGCACACGCTGCCTTACGCAATCCATAAAAAACAATCGGACGAGGTGGTGCAGCAGCGCGCCTCGGCCTTGCGGGGATGCAGCGTTTACATTCTGCGGCCGCATATTTTTGCCGGCGCCAGCGTGGAAAATTATTTGCTCGGAGCTTTTCGCGGCACGCCGAACGGCAAGGGCGAGCGGGCGCAGAAGATGCGCAGCGAAGGCAAGCGTCTGCCCTGCATGATGCCCCGCGGGCAGAAGTATCTTGACCACAAAATCCAGTTCGTCCACGTAGATGACATGGCGCGGCTGCTGGCGCATATTCTGCACCGCGATCCGGAGTCGCAACGGCTGACAATTCTGAACGTAGCCGGGCGCGGCGAGCCTCTCACTTTCGGCCGCTGCATCGAGATGGCGCAAGCGAAACTGGTGCGCGTGCCGGGAAAATGGGCGATGAAGCTGGTGCTGGAATTTTTGTGGAAGTGGCAAATCTCCGCGATCCCGCCGGAAGCGCTGCCTTACATGACCGGCGAATACATCATGAACACCGACCGGTTGCGCACTTTTCTGGGCAGCGAGTACGAGAAGGTGATGCAGTACACCGTGACGGATGCGTTCGCGGATAGCTTCAAGAGCACTGGTTCCTAGCCAGTTCTTGCTGAGGTTTTAAGAATCGAATGCTTGATCGTCGCCAGAGTATCGAGTCGCCCCGATTTCATCCACAAAATATATTCAGCTGGCCACGGAATAAGACGCGTTCCCGCTGGTTTACTCTTATGAGCGTGTCCGAAGAGCGGCCAAGCGCGGCGTCGTTTGAAGAGCTCGCCATGCCTTTGTTCGATCAGCTCTATAACTTCGCGCACTGGCTGACGCAAGACCGAAGCGAGGCCGAAGATTTGGTGCAGGAGACTTATGCGAAAGGACTGCGCGGCTTTTCTTCGTTTCAGCCGGGCACGAATTTTCGGGCATGGATGTACCGCATTCTCCGCAATTCATTTCTCACCTCGAGGACCGGACTAAAAACGATGGCCGCGTTGGATGACGAAGTGGAAAGCTTGCCCGCAGAAGTCGCGACACCGGAGAGCCTGCTGATTGATCAATCGAACCGCGAGATGGTGCAGCAGGAGTTGGCAAGCTTGCCCGTGGCATTCCGCGAAATATTGTTGCACTGCGAAGTAGAAGAGATGTCGTATCAGGAGATGGCGGAGACGCTGGCGATTCCCATCGGGACGGTAATGTCGCGGTTGTCGCGCGCGCGCGCAGCCTTGCGAACCGCGCTGCGAAAAAGAATCGAGGGAGGCCGGCATGGCGTGTGAACGCTGGAGCGCTACGCCCGAACAGTTCGACCGCTACCTCGATGGCGAACTCGACGCGGCCGGGGCGCGGGATTTAAGCACGCATCTGCGCAAGTGCGCATCGTGCGCCGCCGACGTGTTGGAGCGGGTGCAAATGAAGAGAGCCGTGCACGCGGCGGGAATACGCTATGAGCCGAGCGCGGAATTCCGGGCGAAGATCGCGAGGAGCGTGGCGGCCAGACCGCGGCCCCGAATGGCGCTCTTGCGAATCGCTTGGATTCCCGCGCTGGTCTTGTTGATTACGGCGTTTCTATTGTCTTCCTACCTGGGGCGGGAACGGGCGGCGCGGCAGCGCGTCTACAGCGAACTGGCCGACCTGCACGTGGCTACGCTGGCCAGTTCGACTCCGGTCGATGTGGTTTCCTCTGACCGGCACACGGTGAAACCCTGGTTTCAGGGGAAAATTCCGTTTGCGTTTAATTTGCCGGAACTGGCGGGATCGGAGTTCACTTTAGTCGGCGGTCGAGTTGCCTATCTGGAGCAAGTATCCGGGGCGCATCTGATCTATCAAATCCGGAAGCACGAGATTTCCGTGTTTATTTTTCCCCAGAGTGCCGGAGCGATGCGAAGCTTGCCGTCAGGAATGGCAAACGCAGCCTCGTTCAACTCAGACACGTGGACAAAAAATGGATTGCGATATTTTGTGATTGGGGATGCCAGCGGGGATGACATTCAGGCGCTTGGCAAATTGTTGCGGGGTGTATGAGACAAATCTTTACCACAGAACTCACAGAGGAACAGTGATTAGTTCCTCAATCTACTTCTTGCCGCGATAGAGGCCAGCGATACCAAACGTGTAGGGAGTCCAGGTGGCTTCACGAAAGCCGGCTTGGAGCATGCGGCCCTGCATTTCTTCCGGATCAGGAAAGCGTTCCACGGAATCAGGAAGATAAGCATAGGGACCGCGCACGACTGAAATCG
>Ga0224555_1005016_pt1 | contig 11572 bp, 11 predicted proteins | sample 714S23034metaG_FD_180687 | JGI IMG/M metagenome (GOLD analysis project Ga0224555, IMG submission 180687) | Peat soil microbial communities from Stordalen Mire, Sweden - 717 S2 30-34 | ecosystem: Environmental > Terrestrial > Soil > Wetlands > Peat | place: Sweden: Norrbotten County, Stordalen...
ATCCTGAGCGAACGGGGCCCCAAGCGCTTTTCAGCTTGGGGGTGGTGAGTCGAAGGATCTGCTGTTGTTTTTCAAACAACTTCTGAGACAGGACTCTAAGCTGTATCAACAAATGCCGCGCACTTAATTGCTTGATAAATAGAAGATCTGTCATCCTCAGCAACCCTATTCGCGTGGGCGAGTTAGCGCATTTTCGATTCAAGCATTAACAGAAGACGAATATCAATCTTACTCAGGCATTCGATCAAAACAACAACCAGCGCCAAGTTTTGTAACAGGGCACGACCGGGGTACCCTCTGGGTCGCGGGCCGAAAATGGCTGAAAAATAATGCTGGGCTTTAGCCCCTGAGGGAAAACTTCTTCCCATGCCGTAATCTTTCGCTCCTGCATTCGTTCGCCTGAGCAAGCTTGATATTCATCTAACAGAAATTCGGGTGCCCTCCTGAGCGAAACGAAGTGGAGTCGAAGGACCTGCTTCATGATTTCTTCTTTGCGGAAAGGGTGGGAGATCACAGAAGCCCATCTCCACCGTAAACATTCAGGCCGAAAACGCTCTAGTGTCCTGTCTCCGATATTCGCAGCAAAACACAGGTTGTCATCCTGAGCGAACGGGGCCCCAAGCGCTTTTCAGCTTGGGGGTGGTGAGTCGAAGGATCTGCTGTTGTTTTTCAATCAACTTCGGAGACAGGACACTAAAACAGAGCAAATCAATCGCACTTTCATGCAGTTCCATGGAATCACAGGGGCGCCCGATCACCAAGAACGCATTTCGACGTTTTCAGAAGTTCCTCGTTCGGAAGCGCTTTAAGTTGGCGCAAGAGTGACGATGGGCGCAATTCGCGTCATGTTTTGGGGTGGTCTGGCGATGGCGGTGACCGGAGTCATCGGGTGTCCGACGATGATCTCGCCGGCATCCTTGCAATGACAACCCAGTGGGTGCGAAGTCACGCCCGTGAGATTCCCGGCCTCAAGCGGCTGGGCAGCCTTCGCGCTCGCATCGTTGTGGACGAGCGGATATACGGCGATTACTTCGACGATGTGAAAACTGAAGCTGGAGTGCGCGAGGTTTGCGCTGTCTCATGTTTCAAGAGTGCCGCACTCTTCTGCGCAAACAAGATGCGGTCAACACAACGCTCACCAATAAGCGGATGGTCTCATTCAATGAGGCTCCTCGTTTGCGTGGACCAACTCTTATCAAGAACCCAACAGGCCGACTTGACAGCGACTGCATTGACTCCTTCCCTACACACTCAGCGCAGGGTAATCGGTATAGCCATGCGGCCCCGATGTGAAGAAGGTGCTTGGGTCCGGCGCATTGAGCGATGCATGGCTCGTAAACCGCGCCGGCAGATCCGGGTTGGCGATAAAGAGCTGGCCGAAGGCTACCGCATCCGCCTCACCGGCCTCGATGACCCGATTCGCTTGTGCCAGCGTGTATTTCTCATTTGCGATGTATACGCCGCCGAACTGTTTCTTGAGTTGTGGGCCCAATCGGTCGGGTCCGAAATACTCGCGCGCCAACAGGAAGCCGAGCCCGCGCCTGCCGAGCTCACGCGCCACATAACCGAATGTTGCCGGTGGGTTTGAATCATGCATATCCTGAGAATCGCCGCGCGGCGCAAGATGCATGCCCACGCGCTTGGCGCCCCAAACCGGGATCACCGCATCGGCGACTTCAAGCATGAGCCTGGCGCGGTTTTCAATCGATCCGCCGTATTCGTCTGTACGATGATTGGATCCGTCCTGCAAGAACTGATCGAGCAGGTAGCCATTGGCCCCATGGATTTCAACGCCGTCAAAGCCAGCCAACTTGGCGTTCTCTGCTCCCTTGCGAAAGGCCTCGACGATGCCCGGAATTTCGGACGTCTCAAGCGCGCGTGGCGTCACATATTCGGCAACTGGACGCACCAGGCTCACATGGCCTGCGGGCCGGATGGCGCTGGGAGCGACTGGCAGTTTACCTTCCAGAAAGCGGGGGTCTGAGATGCGGCCCACATGCCAGAGTTGCGCAAAAATGCGGCCCCCTGCCCCATGCACTGCCTTCGTCACCAACTTCCAGGCTTCGATTTGGTCTGGCGACCAGATCCCCGGCACATTCGCGTACCCAACGCCCTGCGGTACAACCGGGATGCCCTCGGAGATGATCAGGCCGGCGCCGGCGCGCTGTGTATAGTATTCGGCCATGAGTTGAGTCGGAATGTGTTCGGATGTGCCCCGCAAGCGAGTAAGCGGAGACATGATCACTCGATTCGGCAGGTGGATGTCTCCAATTTGGATTGGGTCTAACAGAGAAATCATGGAATGAGTCCTTCCTGAAAAGCGTTCTGTTACTTTGGATGTTTCTGACGGATGGAAGATGGCAAACCTGAATTTCCAGGAAATATGCAAAGTGTGCAGGTTGCATGCAATTAGCCTGCAATGATCGACTCTTTGATTGAACTCGCCGCCAGGCGAATCTTCTGCTCCCTTTTGCTCATTCTGTTGGTCTTCAGGGTCTGAGAACCGCAGCGATCAAGACTGAAAGTCCGTTCCATGCGATTTGCACTCCAATGCAGAGCAGAATAAACGCAACGACCCGCAGAATGCCATGCGCAGTAGACGGAGGAATGATCTTGGTGATCTTCGGAGCATACGCATAGCAGAAATAGACGAGCACACTAAGAACGACTACAGCAAGAAACACCCCAAGATGCGCCAGAAAATCTCTTGAAATGACCCGAGTTGAAAGGTGAGCGGTGACGGTCAGCAGCGCGACAAGCGTGCCTGGGCCCGAGGTTACGGGAAACGTGAATGGATAGAATGTTGCCTGCTCAAGGTACTGGGTACGTGTTTCGGCTCGTACCGCGCTCTCCTCCTCCTTGTTTTTGATAATCGCGCGCGCATCCCTCTCGTTCAATACAGACCATCCCATTGCCGCTATCACAATGCCGCCGGAGAGTTGGACAATGGGCAAGGAAATTCCGAAGAAGTTGAGAATGGCCGCGCCGAGAAGTTCAATAACGGCCAGAAAAATGACGTTATTGATTGCGATCTTGCGCGCCAGAGACCGATACACTGCTGGCGGTGCTTCACCGGCGAGCCCAAGAAACACGAGAGCCGACCCGAGCGGATTGATCAGCGGTAAAAGCACGCTGAAGGCGATAAAAAACGACTTCCAAAGGAGCACGAGCAGTCCCCTTACTTATGGCATCGGTCTCTCGGTACGCAGCGAAGGCCGGCCTTGCCAGACTCGCCTCACGCAGAGCCGTCCGACCTAGACACCAATTTCGTGCAAGGCTAGAAAAGCCTCCAACAAAACGCGGGGATTGAATTGTCCTTTGTATACAGGCGGCGCCTTTCGGTCCAGGCCAAGCAATGCGTAGACCGCCGTCTGCGCGGAGCGAATGGAGTACTCCACAGTGAACACCACGTCGTCTGGAAGTTCACAATATTGCCCGACGAAGGCCAGGTTCTTCGAACCCTTCGGTATAACTTGAGGGCGATCACCCTTGCTTCGAGGAAGAAACTGACTGGTGATGAAGGGCATCGTGCAAGGAATGCAGGTGCAGGCATCGAGAATCCTGGCGCCATGCTCCTGGAGGCGCAAATGGCCGATGATCTCCGTCATGATTTCTCGTCCGGTGCATGCCGCCATGGGCTTCTTCACAAAATTGCCCGGTACATCGACGAACAGTCCATAGCCCCAGAAAACCTGTACTCCCTCTGGCTGTTCTATGAAATGTGGCTGGTGGGGCAACACGATTGAGGCCAGCCAACTGGACTCCGGGAAGGTAATGAGCCCTCCCTCTCCTGGGACGTTGCCCGTCAAATCGCGGACGAGTTTGAAGAACGTAGGGTTATGCAGTGTGGTCGTAAATGAAATCCACTTCGATTGTTCAATGTGATCGGCAAAGTTCGAAGGATGCCCGAACTCGGTATGGCCGGCCGCAATTTTCTCCCAAAGAGTCCATGAACCGCCATCGGCTTTCCCCAGTAGAGCGGCGGCCGAGTCCATTGAGCCAAGGCTCGAACCCTCGGTCATGGAACCTAAAGTTACGATGACTCGGTCGTACTCGGTGACGCCGATCTCCTTGAGAGACGAGCCCTCTTGAACGACGATCTTTTCGACAGCGAAGCCGCCCTTTGCATGCGCGACGGCTATATCGGTAACAGTTGTGTTCAGCATGAACCTGACACCGCGCTCTTCAAGCCACTTGGAAAGCGGGCGCACCATCGAGTCATACTGGTTGTACACAGTACGCATAATGCCGGTAAGCGTATTGAAACCTGAAACCATGTGAGTGAAGCGCACCAGATAGCGTTTGAACTCGACTGCGCTATGCCAGGGCTGAAAAGCGAAGGTGGTGCACCACATGTGCCAGAAGTCCGTTTCAAAAAATGCCGGATCAAACTGATCGGAGATCGTGGTCCGTCCAAGAAACTCTTCCGGTTCGATCGCCACGCGTTCGAGGTTGAGAATATCCTTCTCGCTCAGACCAAAACTGGGACCATCGACCCTGTGACCATCCCGGAGCAGGCGGCCTTTGGAGGCGGTCTTCATCGTCTTGTTCCAGTCGAATATCTCCTGCGTTACTGTCCTCGACCCATCGAGGGTCGGAATCGATGAAAACAGGTCGTAGGTGCACAGATATTTGCTCTCAATCATGCGGCCGCCGCGCATCACATAGCCGTCAGTCGCGTTTCCCGCTGCGTCAAGGCTGCCGCCGATCCGGGATGACTCCTCCAGGATCGTGATTGTGTCCCCTTGCACATCTCCGTCGCGAATGAGGAAAACTGCGGCGGCAAGGGAAGCGATGCCTCCGCCTACAAGATATGTTGCCGCGTGATCGTCAGGTTGTTTCATAGGGATCATTTCACACTTTCTCCCTGCCTTGTCACTCTTGCCGTAGTTGCGCTAAGGCGCTTTGTGCGCGACTGCTACGAGCACCCAATGCGATTGTCATTCTGTAATGCGGGAATAACTGTATCGAATTGAACAGATGGCCCGCCGTCCCAGATCGCATAATCACGCTAAGCGCACGGGGAGGGCTCCGGCAGTCAGCGCAGACTTTCAACGATCGCCCATGGTGTCCAAAGAGAAGTCCGATAGCATGGCTCTTACTGCGCACCTGCCGCAATCCGCGACCAACCTTATTGATTCGAAGAAGCCGGGAGAAAGCAATGTCAGCAACAAACTCAGTTGTCGCCGTCTACGACTCTCACGAGCAGGCGGAACGCGCCGTTAAGGCGCTCCAACGGGCCGGGATCGATATGAAGAGCCTCTCGATCGCGGGCAGAGGCACACACACCGATGAACATGTCGTTGGCTATTACAATGCTGGCGATCGGATGAAGTACTGGGGCAAGCTCGGAGCATTCTGGGGTGGGTTCTGGGGGCTGCTCTTTGGATCCGCGATCTTTGCAATCCCAGGCATTGGACCAGTTCTCGTTGCTGGTCCGCTGGTTGGCTGGATTGTCTCAGGCCTTGAGGGAGCGGCTGTTGTCGGCGGAGTCAGCGCTCTCGGAGCAGGCCTGGTGAGTATTGGCATTCCAAAGGACAGCGTCATCAAGTATGAAGCAGCTGTGAAGACCGACAAGTTCCTGTTGATCGTCCATGGTGCGCCGGACGTGGTGTATGGCGCGCGATTCATTCTCGATGGTTCCAGCACCGGCAACTACTGTGTTCATGGCCAGCCGATGCTGACCAGTTGACCCTATTTTGCGCAACAGGTTGGGCGGTCACTCTGGCCCAGAGCCATTCGGCCGTTTTACGGAACCGATCACCCTTATGCACGCATTTCCGCCAGCCTGATCCTCTTTAAGCAATTCCGGATCGGAACAGGACGAAATCAACATGTATCCAGAATTCAACGCAAAAGGCTCTCAGCCCTGCGCAGTGCGGAAAAAGCCCAACGACCAGCACATTAATCCGATTTCAAGTCTTGCCGCCGACGGATTCGACATCTGGTGGCAGAAAACATTTGCACAGCACAGCGCAATGGCCTCGGAAGCGTCTGCCCTGATGCGCACGCATCGCCGACTTAGCTCGGCTAACCACGCGCGCGTCGGGAAAACCCATTGATCGCCTTAGTGATGGCGCGGCACTCAACATGCGAACCGACTACCAAAGCGCCAGAAATGCACGTACAAAGCAGCAATACCTCTCAGAAGAGGCCCCCGTCCGTATGAGTCTCTCTCAACAGCCCCTTTGCTTTCACAACAAAGGAAACTGAATGTCAAGCCACCCTATTGATTCACCGAGGACCATCATGCCGGAAGTTAATCGTTTCCTCTCCATCCCGACCAGGATTCTGCTGCCTATAGACTTCAGCCCGTCATCCCAGGCTGCACTGGAGATGGCAGCCGACCTTGCCCGGCACTTTCAAGCGGAACTCTATCTCGTGCACGTGATCCCGATGTTCCCGACCACTACAATTCCAGACCTCATTCCAGAGACCGTCTTTCTTGAGAAGGCAAGAAAACACGCAGAGAGCCATCTGGCCAAGTGCACGGCAGCTCTCGTAACCAGAGGAGTGAAGTCAACTTTCAGCGTTGAAGTTGGAAATGACGTAGTTGGCAACATCATGCAGGTAGTCGATCGCGAACATATTGACATGATCGTAATCTCCACCCACGGTATCTCCGGCTGGCACCCGCTCGTATTCGGCTCGATTGCCGAAAAGGTCGTGAAGCTTGTGCAGTGTCCTCTCTTGCTTCTTCACTCAGCCAAGCCGGAATCAGGCGTGGAGACGCCCTCAAAACGCTCAATGGAATGGTGGTAGCGAGATCGACGGTAGAGGTGGTCAATGGAGAGCTCGACTAGCTTTGTCGCCCCGGCATCAAAAAAGCCGGTCGTAGAACCGGCTCACGATAGCGCCCCAACGGGTCTCACAAACGAAGAAGCGCGCGCCCGTCTTGAAAAAGACGGCCCCAATGCAATGCCGGACACGTCTGCTCATCCGTTGCGCAATGCATTGGCTAAATTCTGGGCGCCTGTACCATGGCTGCTTGAAGCGTCCATTGTGCTTGAGATCGTCCTGCATAAGTATTACGAAGCCGCCGTCATTGCAGCTCTACTCCTTTTCAACGCGGCTCTCGCTTACTTCCAGGAAAGCCGCGCGCAAGCAACTCTTGCCGCCCTCAAATCCCGTCTGGCACTCAACGCCTCGGTTCAGCGAGACGGCGAATGGAAGACCGTACCCGCGGCGGAACTGGTATGCGGCGACCTCGTTAAACTCTCGCTTGGCGGCGTGGTCGCCGCCGATGTTCACCTGACGGGTGGGTCGGTTGAGCTCGACCAGTCGATGCTTACCGGCGAGTCCCTCCCCATTGACGCAGGCGCCGGCACAGACACGTTTGCAGGGGCTCTGGTGCGGCGCGGCGAGGCCACCGCCATCGTAACGGCGACCGGGACGCGCACCAAATTCGGCCGCACGGCGGAACTGGTTCGGACGGCACACGTAGTAAGTACACAGCAAAAGGCCGTCCTCAGGATCATCCGCAACCTGGCGCTCTTCAATTGCCTCATCATCGTCGCGATGGGAGCCTACGCCTATCACCATGCAATGCCATCGAGCGAGATGATTCCGTTGTTGCTGACCTCGGTCCTCGCCATCATCCCAGTCGCATTACCGGCAACATTCACCCTCGCTGCTGCGATTGGAGCTCGTGCTCTTGCAAAGCTGGGCGTGTTGCCAACACGGCTTTCCGCCGTGGACGAAGCAGCATCGATCGATGTGTTGTGTTCAGACAAGACCGGGACTCTGACCCGCAATGAACTAACCGTCACAAGCGTTCGCCCACTGCCTGGATTCGACGAAGCACACGTTCTCGGAATGGCGGCGCTGGCGAGTTCCGAAGGGGGCCAGGACCCTGTCGATGCGGCCATTCGACTTGCCGCGTCGCAGAAGACAGCCACCGGCTTGCCAAAGCTGACCGCTTTTGTTCCGTTCGATCCGGTTAAGAAAACCTCGGAAGCAACCGCAACAGATGCAAAAGATAGTTCCGAGCGAATCGTCAAGGGCGCGTTCACTGCGGTTGTCTCCCTCACTGCGCCTTCTCCCGCCGCGGCCGCTATCGCCGACGAACTCGAGAAGCAAGGCTTTCGAGTTTTGGCAGTTGCCGCGGGACCGGCGGCGTCCAACCAGATCATTGGATTGATTGCCCTCAGCGATCCGCCGCGGACCGACTCGGTCTCTCTTATCTCGGAGTTGAATGGTCTCGGCGTGCGCACAGTCATGGTGACAGGCGACGCTCCGGCCACAGCCGCAATCGTCGCTCACGCGGTTGGATTGCAGGGAGCAGTCTGTCCGCCCGGCAAATTGCCGGACGGCATTAAACCGGAAGACTTCTCGGTCTTTGCAGGTGTTCTTCCGGAAGGCAAGTTTGACCTCGTTAAAGCGTTCCAGAAGAGCGGACATACAGTGGGGATGTGCGGCGACGGCGCCAATGACGCGCCTGCGCTGCGCCAGGCACAGATAGGCATCGCGGTCTCGACCGCAACCGATGTGGCCAAATCGGCCGCCGGCGTCGTTCTAACCGAGGCTGGCCTGGGCGGCATTGTGGCCGCCGTAAAAGAAGGCAGAGTCACTTTCCAACGCATTCTCACCTACACGCTCAACTCGGTTCAAAAGAAGGTATTTCAGGCGCTCTTGCTGGCGGTTGGCCTGGTCATGACGGGACACGCAGTGCTGACGCCAATGCTGATGGTCATTGTGATGATCACCGGCGACTTCCTTGCCATGTCGCTGACCACTGACCGAGTGCGGCCATCAGCGATGCCAAACTCCTGGCAAATCGGGCGAATCACGAGTGCAGGCGTGATACTCGGACTCTGCTTCCTTGCGTTCTCCATGGCGCTCCTGGCATTGGGCAAATTTCAGCTGCATCTCGGCATCGAGGCACTTCAAACGCTGACCGCGGTCAGTATTGTGTTTGGCAGCCAGGCCACGACCTATGTCATTCGCGGACGCCAGCATCTCTGGGGTCTGCGCCCCAGCATTTGGCTCGTACTTTCTTCAGTGGCCGATGTTCTTATCATTTCAACTCTCGCAACCTTTGGAATCGCAATGGCGCCATTGCCCATCGCGGTCATAGCCACCGAATTTGGCGCCGCAGTTGCCTTCGGCGCAATCCTGGACGGGGTCAAGATTCCAGTCTTTGCTCGCCTCCGTATTTCCTGAACAACCAAGGTGCATCAAGCACCTACCGGCATTCGGCAAACAGAGGTGTGTCTGCTGCAGGAGTGAATGACGAGGATTCCTCCTCGGGGACATGATCACCCTTGTAATGGGGTTCTTTACGGTGAATCGAATGATGTTGGAATCCGAAAGGATCATACGGCTTGACGGTGACTTCATCCTCAGGCCGGCTGCCGCCGACGAGGCTCTCAAGAAGGTCTTCATGGTCGTTACGAATATGATCGTTCATCCTAAGAGCATTTCACCCGTCATGGAGAAATGCTGCTCTAGTTTGCTCATCGCACAAAGACGTTCGACAAGGAATGCTCCAAGCGAACTTCTTAGCTCGGTTTACTCGGGTTTTCGGCTAGTACCGTGACCGTGTGTTTTCGTAATTAAGACCAATAAATATGGGTGCCCCAGGTCCCGTCTTTGGGACCTGGGAAACCACAAATCTATGCGGTCAAAATACCAGCCGCCGCAGAGAGCGTCGTCAGCTTCCATTTCGCTCACATCGCGCAGAGCAATCCTGCACAGTACCAGAACCTCGACCCCTGCAATGATCGAGCCACGACCCCGCGGTGGGATCACGCCGCATAACTGATAGCCCAACTAGAAGAAAAGGTGTACGAGTGAAAACAGCAGAAGCGATTAAAAACAATGTGGAGCAGGAATTGCGCTGGGAACCCAGCGTTTGCGCAACCAGGATTGGCGTCTCGGTCAACAACGGAGTTGTTGAGCTTGATGGGCATGTTGGTAGTTTGTATGAGAAGTGGGCAGCCGAGCGCGCGGCCCTCCGGGTTAACGGCGTCTCCTCGATCGCAAGTGAGATCATCGTCGATCTACCATTCGAAAGTGAGCGCACCGACGAAGACATTGCGTCTGCGGCGGCCAATCACCTGAACTGGAACTCCCAGGTGCCCGACACCATCAAGCTCACGGTCTCAAATGGTTGGATCACGCTTCAGGGAACTGCCGAGTGGCAATACCAGAAGGAAGAAGCCGCAAGAGCTGTTCTGTCCCTGCGCGGCGTCAAAGCGGTATCGAACGAAGTCGCACTCAAGCCGACCGTGAATACGACAGACATCAAGGTCAAGATCGAGGATGCGCTGAAGCGCGATGCTCAGATTGAGGCGAAGGATATTACCGTCGAAACCTCTGGCGCCCTTGTGACCTTGCGCGGACATGTGCGTTCATGGAGAGAACACGACGACGCCGAGCACGCCGCTTTTTCCGCACCCGGCGTTGGCAGCGTTTCAAATCTCCTCACTGTTTCCTATTGAGCCCGGGCGGCCCTGCAAATTCGAGGCATCGGAGCGACACCTGGTTTGGTGTTGCTCCGAGCACGAAAGGAAATCGGCGAGGTTGCTAAGTCCGCATGACTCAATTCACATCTCTCCGGGCCTCGTATTCACCGAACTGCAAAATGAGAGAGACACGTGGCCAATGAAGCGTTGACCGGCCGCAAGCTTGAAGAAGTCCTCGCGGCACTCGATACCAATTGGCAAGCCGGGATCGAGAGTAAGTAGTGGAGGCCAAGGCGATGCCGCTTGGGGCGTACGGAAATTCCTGAAATGACGGAGATCTTGTCCCGCCGCCCCTGGCGGTGACGATGGATGGAAGTTTGCCCCTGCGGAGCCCAGGTTCGGATTACGTTGGGAATCGGCAGGACACCCGATTCATCGGCAAAGACGAGATGGGCGCCCAGCCTTGCAGCGTTCTTTTTATGCGCGGCCACTCCTTATGTTTCCACCGTTCGATCTGGTCTTCATAGCGCTCCAACGCACGCCTCTCCGGCTTTTGTTGAGTCCATCCGAGGCTGTGCATCAGGCGACCGATATGGTCCGGGTGGTAGCGCACACCAAACTCGCGCTCAACCATTTCGGCTATGCGCGCAGTGGTCCAAAGATTGGTCCGGTACCCTACCTTGTTTTCAATGTATAGTTTCCCGGCTTTGTTCGCCATTTTAGTCTCCAGCGAGAGTGGGATTCACATCCAAACATAAGCCGTTAAGAATGAGGTTGATGCAGAATCGCGTGAAATAAATACACCCAAAAGTACCCCCATTGAGAATTGATTGAGAGGTTTTGCTGGTAGTTGAAGGCTGAAACTACAACAAGTTTATGCGCATCATTGATGTGTTGTGCCCGCCTGGATTGGTGAATCTGCTTCTGTTTGCCAGTGATTTCACCATACAGAACCCGACCTCCTCCGCTCGAGGATCACGGTTGTGTGCCTGACTGCCGGCAAACCCGCGGGCCTTCAGGGAAACGCAAGTGCTGAACCCCCGTCAGTCTCCCCTTCACCGATCCACCGATAAAAACCAATCTTAAACAGCGGCCACGTGTGCCACACGTGTGCCGCCGTTCTTGTTTTTGGAGGCAACATGGCTCACCAGACTGACCAGGTCATC
>Ga0224555_1005018_pt1 | contig 11568 bp, 7 predicted proteins | sample 714S23034metaG_FD_180687 | JGI IMG/M metagenome (GOLD analysis project Ga0224555, IMG submission 180687) | Peat soil microbial communities from Stordalen Mire, Sweden - 717 S2 30-34 | ecosystem: Environmental > Terrestrial > Soil > Wetlands > Peat | place: Sweden: Norrbotten County, Stordalen...
TTGGATCTCATCGCAACCGTGTGCACGCAGGAACGACATTTGCGCTTCGTTTTCAACCCCTTCGGCTATCACCTTCAAATTAAGGCTCTTCGCCATGCTGATGATGGCAGTTGTAATGGCCGCGTCGCCAGGATCAAAAACAATGTTCCGGATAAAGGAGCGATCGATCTTGAGCTTGTTCACGCGAAACTGCTTCAAGTAGCTGAGGCTCGAATAGCCCGTCCCAAAGTCATCGATTGCCAGCTTGACGCCCAACTCCCTCAACTCCTGCAGGACGGCAAACATCACATCTTCATTCGACAGAAGGAGACTTTCGGTGAGTTCGAGTTCGAGGAATTCAGAGGAGAGCCCGGTTTCAAGAAGGACGTTCTTGACGAGCGTGCTGAAGTTCTCCTGACGAAATTGGATTGCTGACACATTGACCGCAATGGGGACAGGCGGAAGCCCATCGTCCCACCACTGCCTGGCCTGAGCGCAGGCTGTCCTGAGCACCCACTCGCCGATTTGCAGAATGAGGCCGTTGTTCTCAGCGATGGGTATGAACTTGTCTGGTGGAACAAGACCCAGCTCCGGATGCTGCCAGCGGATCAGCGCCTCCAACCCGATGATTGATCCTGTAGCAATCTCCATTTGCGGTTGATAAGCGAGGAAGAATTCCCCTTTGTCGAGCGCCAAACGCAGGGCGCTCTCCAGGGCCAAGCGCTCCGTGGCCTGGGCGTTCATCTCCTTGGTAAAGAAGCGCACGTCGTTGCGCCCGGCATCCTTGGCGAAGTACATCGCGGCATCGGCATTCTTGATCAGCGACTCGCCATCGGAGCCATGCTCCGGGAAAATGCTGATGCCGATGCTGCAACTCATGCCGAGGGAGTGGCCCTGGATGACGAACTCCGCGCCCATGGCCTGCATGACACGTTCGGCGGCAATGGCGGCGTCGGCAACACCTTCGACCTTGTTGAGCATGATCAGGAATTCGTCGCCACCAACCCGGGCCACCGTGTCCTGTGCCCGCGTGCATTGCTTGAGGCGCTTGGCTACTTCCTTGAGAACGATATCGCCAAAGGAATGACCGAACGAGTCGTTGATGATTTTGAAGCGGTCGAGATCGAGGAAGAGCAGCGCGACTTTCTCGTTTCTGCGCTGGGCGTGAGCAAGCGCATTGCCCAAACGATCCTGCAGAAGAGCGCGGTGCGGCAGCTCCGTAAGCGAATCGTAGTAGGCCAGGAATTGGATCCGCTCCTCGGCGGTTTTGCGTTCCGTAATGTCTTCAACAGTGCCTTCATAATTCCGGATGTCGTTGTACACGTCGCGCACCGCACGCTGACTCATTCGCACCCATTTTCTGCTACGGTCCTTGCAGTAAACTTCCACCTCGGCGCCATGTACCACTTCGCCCCTGGCCGCCAGCTTAGCTACTTCGATCATCCGGTTGGGATCGACAAACAGCTGGGCCGGCACGTTTTGAACTTCAGCCATAAATTCTTCTGGAGAACGGTAGCCGTGCAACTGCGCCAATGCACGGTTGATGCTGATGGGACGCCCTTCGGGATTGATCTGAAAGATGCCAAGCACGGAATCTTCAAAGATGGCCCGGTACTTTTCCTCTGCCTGGCGCACTGCGGATTCCGCCAGCTTCCGCTCGGTAATGTCGCGAAAGTACCAGATCCGGCCGCGATGCACCCCATTTGCATCGACGAAAGGACCAGAATAACGGTCAAAGACCTTTCCATTCTTGAATTTGATCTCATCCCTGCTCTTTTCATGCTGGTGCTTATTGAGATACCGGACCTTTTCGATAAAAGCATCAGGGCTCTCGACTTGTTCGGTCACATAGCTGCGCACTTTCCGATCGTCCCGCGAAGCCAGCAATTCGCTCGGAATTCCAAAGTGGAGCCCGAACTGATTGTTTGCAAGGATGATGTGGTCCGACTCGTCGACGACCAGGATGCCGTCAATTGTGGACTCGGATTGCGCCTCCAGCAGCGCGGTCTTGAACAGCAGCGCTTCTTCAGACTGATTTCGTGCAGTAACATCGTACGCGACGACCAGGATTGCATTGGTTCCATGAAAATTCCGGTCGTGCCAGATGACCTCGACATCGATGATGTCGCCATTCTTCCGGCGATGCCGCGAGACGTTGGGCACCTGGAGTCCGCGAGTACATCTCGCTACTTTCTTCACAAGTTCCGGGATTTCCTCCTCGGGGCGTATGTCCGCTACGGTCATCGCCAGGAATTCCGTCTCGGTATATCCGTACTGAAGGATCGCAGCTTGATTGACCGCCAGGAAACGAAGGGTAGCGCGATCGAACACCCACATTGGGACGGGATTGGTATCGAACAGGAGGCGGTATTGCTCCTCCGAGTTCCGCAACGCTTCTTCCGCCCGCTTCCTGTTAGTAATGTCGAGCACGATGGCCGCCGCGCCAATCACGTCTCCTGCCGCGTCCTTGATCGGTGAGACAGAGAGAGAAACGTCGATCTGCTGGCCATTTTTCTTTTGGCGAGTCGTCTCGATACCATTTACGCTTTGGCCGCTTCCAATCTTCCCCAGGATCTGCCGGTACTCAATCAAGCGGTCGACTGGGGCGAGAATTGCAATCGATTTTCCGATGGCCTCCTCGGCGCTGAATCCGAGGGTCCGCTCCGCGGCTGCATTCCAGGTTTCAATTTGACCGTCTAACGTGCATGAGAGGATTGCATCGTCTGAGCAACTTACGATTGCAGCCAATCGGCGATGCTCCTGTTCTGCTTGTCTGATCACGCTGATATCGATCAGGGTACCTTTAATCTCAAACTCCGGCCCCGCATCACCCGCAACTAGCGTTGCGTTGTTAAGAACCCAAAGGGCACTGCCGTCCCTTCGTTGCAGGCGTTGCTCGAAGTTGGTCAGCTTCTTATCTGCCCGCAGTTTCTCGATGAATCGGATCAGCTCATCGGAACTGAGGTAGCCTACACTGACGGATTGTCCTATCACCTCTTCGCGCGTTGCGTATCCGAACATCTGGCAAAAGGAGACGTTGCAATCCAGAACCCGGCCGTCGAGGCTGGTTCTGTAAGCGCCGGTCAGGCTTTTCTCGAATAAAAGCTTGTAGCGTTCTTCGGCTAAGGAGATGGCAGGCCGAACCCGTTGGTCTCTCTTCAGGACGACAATAGTCACGACCACGGCGATCATCACGGTGAAGAGAATGGTGATGACATGGGACGTCCAGATCGTGATTCCGGAGTTCAAAGCCATTTTGAAGAATTCGAAAAGAAACATGAGGCAGCCAGTGGCCGCAGCAACTTTCAGCACCAGGATGGAATCGTCCTGGGAACGTGCAGCGCGCGATCCGTCGATATCGTGCTTGGATCGATCACGCCGAAGCGTCCACATGGCTATGCCGGCAATCATGAGCACAATCGCGAAAATGTCGGTCATGATCAAGAGTGAGGAGCCTTGTGGCGGCAGGAGATTGAGGAAAACGAACGAAGCGGAAGTTCCGACGTGCGCGACCGCCTGTCCGAGGATGGCTTTCGATGTGGTCCAACCGACTCCTAGCCCGAAACAGCTGTGACTAGCAGAGATTGAGAGGAGAGATCCCGAAGAGAGATTTCGCCACGATGATTTCGATACCAGACGCATCCAAATGCCTCGGATCCTTCCAACAACTTTCTGGCACGAACTCAGCAGAGCCGGGCACATTTACGCAAGGCCTGCATTGTCAATGCTAGATTCAATGATTTCCGGGTGGAATTCCACGTTAGTTGCACGGGGCACGGAATTCGGGTCACGCCAAAAAGATCGCCGACGATTGGGATTGCACCGAGGGCGGGGGAAAGGGGCCGGTGCTGAGAGCTGGCTCACCATGTAGTTATCGTCGAGTCTCGGGGTTAAGTGAGCTAGAGGGTGGACGATGGATCAGAATCGGGCACGGGAACCACCTCAGGGTCCAGGAGTGGGGTCGTTCCTGGCTGGTCGCCTATCTGCACATTGCTTCTAAAAACCGCCGTCGGTAGGGGCAACGTCGCCGATGCACGTTTCGAATGCCGATTAGTCCCCGCAAGCGTGCAACTGGCCCTGGCCAGACAGGATGCAAAGGAACAAGATTTGTTCTTTGGGAGTCGGCTAGCGGGAAGGAATTGTTAGGAAGCAGGAGCTCGAGCTCAGCAACTCGGTACTGCGAATGATGCACTGGAAGACGCGGTGGTGTGAAGCACGGGGAATAGGTGTCTATCTGATTGAAAAAATAACATCGCGCGCGCGAAGGCCGCGGACTCCAGGCCGATTTGGGCCTTGTTTCAGCGATTATCGTGTTTTTGACGTGTTGATCATTGATGATTTGTAATGTTCTGTCGCTAATCTCATTTAGAATGAGCGACTTTCGGATGTTTATCCCCAGGTAGGGCATGTATTTTGGTGACCGATCTAGGGACCACTTGCGGGGACAATAGAGCAATCTCTTACAGCACAGCGCAAACATTAACTAATTGATAATAATGCTTGTGAAGGCCAAATGCCCCTTCTTGCAGAACCATGCAAAACCGCCTAAAACAGCTCCTAAGTCTGGTGCGGCTGCCAATTCCGCCACTTTCGCATCCTTTACTTTCAATAAATGAATGCCTCTCCCGCCGGGTCACCGATCAAGTCACCGAGTTGCCCTACGCGCGATCGGCCTACCTCGTACTCATCTGAATTGTACTGTGAGCCATGAGTTGTGCGACAGTGCCCACGCCCACGCACGCCATTACCAGCCATCCGATCCGAGCGTCTTTGTCGCTCAGCCCGCGTGGTATACTCCGGGTCAAAGTAACGTCATTAGGTTCTGGCGGGCGCGCTTTTCTTCACCGGGCGGTCCTGACACTTTGCGCTGCAACCAGGATGCGGCAAAGCTCGAACGATAGGGTTCCGAAGAAAGGGATTCCGTGGAAAGCCCAGCCGAATGCAGGTCCCCCGAAAGAACGCCCCCGTCCATTCTCAAAAGAACCTTCCTCTGGATCGCGATCTTGATCCCGCCAGCCGCCTTTTATCTGCTCTTGGCCAAATCGCTCGTGAGCCTTCCCTTCATGGATGATTATCAGGCAGTCCTGGGATTCTTATTGCAGTGGAAGAATGAGACGGGACTCGGTCGCCTCTTTCAGATCGCAACCTATCAGCACAACGAGTACAGGTGCATGTTCGGGAATGCAATTACGGGCATCCAGTACCAAATTCTTGGTCACACCAACCTTCAAGTGCTCTCGATCCTGGGCGACCTGTTTGTCCTCCCCCTCTTCGGCTTGCTCTATCTCATCTGGCGGGAATGCGGCCGGCCTCGCGACTACACAATCCTCGCGTTTGTCCCCGCCTCTTGGATATTGTTTCAACTGCAATACGAAAGCACCCTGAATTTCGCATCTTCCGGGCTGCAAAACATTCCAGTAATCGTCTTCGCGCTCCTCGCGTGTTTCCTGGCATCTAAAGCGGGCGCAACCGCCTTTCTGGGTACGCTTCTCAGTCTTTTGCTTTCCATCGCTTCGTCTGGGAACGGCTTATTCTTGATTCCCATCGGCGCAATCATTTATCTCCAGCACAGAGAATATAAGCGGCTTGTCGCGTGGTGCGCTCTAAGTGGCATTGCATGCCTGGTCTACTTTCATGGCTATAACTTCAAGGCTGAAACGCCAATTACTCACATGGATAATAATGTGCTGGGCTTGTTACAGCATTTATCCCTGCCCTATGCGGCGGCATTTCTAGGCTCCATTGCTGCGATGAGAAACCCGCTCCCTGCTATCTTATTTGGCATCGTCTTGGTGGGCGTGTTTATCCTCGCCACAAGTGACCGTCTTTTTGCTCGACGGCCCGCATTGTATTACTCCATGCTGTTCTTCATTGTCACTGGCCTCGCAGTTTCTGGTCTTCGCTCAAGTCTTGGCATTGCGTCGGCTATAACTTCCCGATACCGAATAAACTCTACTGTACTTCTGATCTTGCTTTATCTCTATTTGGCGGACAAATTTTATGGCATTCATCTTAGACCGCTAATTCTCAAAGCTGGTGCCTTCGTTGTTGGAGTTCTACTTATCGGCTTCACCGCGGAATCCGATCGCGTCGGCGAAAAGCTTCTTTTGGCAAGGCGGCGCGCGCTGGAGGTAGAGATGATGCGCTGGCAGCGGCATGAACCACGCCACGCTCTCGCTGCGTCGTTCCCCGGCGACTTTACGGCGGAGAATGAAAAAAATGGCCTCTACGATCCCATCGAGCCTTTCTTTTCAGAGTCGATACGCGAGGGCATTTACCAAATACCCGCGCTCCCCGCAGAGCACTGACCATCTCCGCGGCCTTACACGCGAAGAATCCGCATGCCCATCTGCTCGAACGGCGCCACTGCCTCGTCCGGCGTCGAAACGCCCGTAATCAGCATCTGAATCTCCCCGGCCGGACAAATGAACGCCGGGCTCACCTGCCCCAGCTTGCTCGCGTCGGCCACCACAATCGCTTCCTTCGACTGCTTCAGCATCTTGCGAAACACCAGCGCCTCCCCGTTTCCAGCGTCGAGGACCCCCGGTAAGCATCGAAGCCCGTCATTCTCTTCGACAACGGACAGGCATTTACGCCAACCCGAAATTACGCTTTATTATCCTTATTTATCATATACTTACGGCATTCTTGACAGATTTAAAACTCGCAGGGAGCAATCCCATGGGGGTTCGAGTCCCCCTCCGGGTACCGTCGTATGTCACAGAATATAAATTGGTTAATGGTAGATTTGTATACCGAAGATGCCTTGGCATCACCCTCTCAAGCTCACTTCGGTACAATTCGAGTGCAGAACGCATCTTCTTCTGTGTCAGAGAGTTATGAGGAAGCGACATCAGAAAGAGCGGCTACCTAGAATTGTCTTTTCCTACTTTTCGCTACGCTTCGGGTTGATCTGCGGGCTCGTGGGAAGGATTCTGGCTCTCAACAGCCATGACTTTGCTGCGCATCTGTCTTTAGCCACCTTGTCATTGGCCCACCAACCGTCCACTGTAGCCACCGCCCGGAAGCGTTTCGCCTTCCGCGCTCTGGTGGCGAATGTACTCCTCCGCATCGAACTTCCTGGCCGCCGAAGCTCCGGACATAGACCGCACCAGCCCGAAGATAGGCCGATTGAACCAGGGACGGTCGTGCCGCCCCACAATGGCCCAGGCTATGCCCGCGTATCCATTGGGGTCGCGCCCGTCCAGTTCGTAGCGATCATTTAGAAATACCGCCCACTCATAGGCCCTGGCTGGGTCGGGAGCCCATTCCAGAATCTTTTTCGCCCAGTACATGCGCATATAGTTGTGCATCCAGCCGGTATTCACCATCTCGCGCTGAGCCGCGTTCCACAGCTCGTCGGCGGTCTCGGCGCGCTCCAGTTGATCAAGACTGTAGCGATGCGCGCGCGAGTCGCCGGTGTGCTCAATCAGCGTCTTCCTGGCCCACGGCGCGGCACATTCCCAATTGTCGTAGTTCGGCTCATGGCGCACAAACAAGACCGCCAGTTCTCTCCACCCGATCAGCTGATCCAGAAATCTCTCGCCAGCCTCAGCCGCTGCCTTGCCCTCGGCCACAGCTCTGTTTACCACCAGTGCAATGGTAATGGGGCCGATGTTTCCAAAATGCAGATAAGGCGATAGCCGGCTGGTTCCCTTAACCTCCGGGTGGTTGCGAGTGACCTCGTAATCCCTCAGTTCCAGATTCACAAACTCTCGCAGACGCCTGAGTGCAGCGCGGGTCCCGCCGGTGAAGGTGTCCACTGGGCCAATTCGGCGGTCCAGCTTGCTGAAGCCAGCGGTAATATCTTGTTCCAATAAAAAGCTCTCCAGTCTCTTCCGGGGTTTCCACGGGTGCAAAGGAGTCATATTCCGGGGTGCAACCAGGTAGTTGGGCAACTCGGCCTTCAGATGCGGGCGGAAGTGGTGCAGTAGCACAAAGCTGCGATCGAAAATCCGCGAGGGAACCACCACATCCGCGTCCACAGTCCAGTAGGGTAGCTTCAGTCGTTTCGCCAAAACTTGACGCCAGCGTTCCGGCTCACGACATGGGTTCTCGTCGCAGATCAGAAGAGCCGCTTCCACTTCTTCGAGGAATGCTTCCAGAGAATTCTCCGGTGAACGGCGCAGCACAAACCCCAAGCCCTGCTCGGCTGCGTCTTGCTCGACGTCTCTCAACCCTTGCTGCAGAAAGTGGTAATGCCTCAGGTTCGCGCCGGGATAGCTTGGAATCACCTGGAAGTACACCACCACCGGCAGTCCCAGCAGGTTCCCCGCTTCGATGGCCACATCGAGTGCGGGATTATCCATAATTCGCATCGCGCGCTGCATCCAGTAAACGACGCACCTTCCTCCTTTGCGCGGCGTAAGGTTCCTACGCACCAGCACACGAGGCTGGTTCGCAAGTTGCGCCAGATCGCCGCGTGTCTCGAGCTTGGTTGTCAGGGAATCCATGCAGAGTGAGCCGAAAGCTCCATTCTTACTTGTTAGCTCGGTGATCACCGAGGCTGGCGGCAATCCCCTGTAGCATGCCGCTGAAGACAAAGTGGATGATTCTGCCGAGAACGCCAAAAGGCAGCGAGTATTGCACCTCATCGATCATCTTTGTACGGTTGCCGTGCGCCTCAAAACTGTGCGTGTGACGCCATTGCTTATACGGACCTTTTGCCTGCTCATCGACGAAGCCATGGGGAGGATTCCACTCGCAGATTTCGGTCCGCCAGTAGAAGGGTATGCCGTGCAGTCGCAGGCGATATTGAATCGTGGTTCCTTCCTCAATTGAGTCTGTACTCATGGAGATGATCTTGAAATCCAACCAAGAGGGCGTGATCCTCTCCAAATTCTGAGCGTCTGCGAAGAATGCAAATACCTCGTCGATGGGGTGTGCGATCCACTGCTCACGGCGTAATGTAAACGTCACAGCACCCACTCCTTCTCACTGCCTTCGATGGCGCCGCTACGGCTCACGAAGTAAACGGGAAACTTGGGCATAAAGATTCTTGTAGGCCTCTTCATCAAACGCGCCGCTGTGGCGCCAGCGCACCGCACCGTGCTTGTCGAGCAAGATCAGATAGGCTGCATCCGGCGACTGGTAGCCCACGCGCTGTTTCCACAAATCGGTTCCCCCGTAGACCGTGATCACATTTTCCTGATCGTTCCTGGGAGTTCCCTTGCGCATGCCGCTGTCGATAAACCACTTTCCCAGGCGCGCCATGCCGCCAATCATCGGGATCTCGTAAAACGTTACGTGGGGATTGCCGCCGAAGTCTTTGCGGAAGCGGCCAATCCAGGCCTCGACCGGAAATCTCGAATTGAAAGTGAAGCCCAGCGCGAGCAAGGCGACGCGGCCTGAAGCTGCATCGGGGAGTTGAGCCTGACGGCCGGTGAGGAATTCGCCCCGCAGAGGCGGCAGGGTTTCGCCGGGTTGAAGCGTGGAGATCAACGCAGATGCTATCAGAATCATCGGTAGAATACTCATCAACTGGAATCTCCATTTTGAAGCCAAATTCACGGCAATTTTACGCCCGTTGCTGCAAATTGCAGGATAAACGCGGTAGTTTCAAGAAAAGAGCTGGACGATTGGCTACCGTCCTTGCCTCCCCCGCCTCATCGAGAGCCCTCCAAGTTAATTGCGCCGACACCCTCGAGCAGACAGTGATACGACTTCCGGGAATATCGGCAATTGAGAATCGGCATTACGATTTGCGGCTCAGGTGAATCAAGTCCATTAAGCGGAGATCTCTCCTATGGCTTCCTGGGGTTACTATTGGCCGTATTTTTTGCCGATAAGATGAGCGGCAATCAAGCCGGACTGGTAGATGGTGGGCAATCCGCTGCCGGGGTGGGTTCCGCCTCCGACGAGGTAGCAGCGATCCAGTCCTTCAAATTTGTTGTGGGGACGAAAATAAAGCATTTGGTTCATGCTGTGCGCGAGGTTGAAGGTTGCGCCCAGATACACGCCTCTCTCGCCCCATTCGGCCGGTGTGATGACGCGCTCGACTTCAATGTGGGGGCGTAGGTCGCCCAGTGTCGTACGGGAAGCAATGGCATCGAGCACCATTTCGCGGAAGCGGGGCTTTTCCTTTTCCCAGTCGATACCGCTGGAGTTGTTAGGCACCGGCACGAGAATGTAGATTCCCGATTTGCCCTCCGGCGCCACACGGGGGTCGGTGATGCTGGAGTTGCGGATGTAGAAGGAGATGTCGTCTGAGAGCTTCAGGTTCCGGAAGATATCGTCTGTGTTCTTGTGATAGTCGCGGGCAAAGACGATGCTGTGATGGGGCAGGTCGTCAAAGATCTTGTCGAGGCCCAGGTAAAGCATGAAGGTGGAGCAGGAGAATTTTTTCTGCTTCAGCTTTGCGGGCGAGTACTTTTTCAGAATTCCCGGCGGAACAAGCGTTTCCATGGCGTGCGCGAAGTCGGCATTGAGGATAGTCTCATCGGCCAGGACCTCCCGGCCGTCTTCAAGAAGGACGCCTTTCACTGCGCCCTTTTCGATGAGCAGTTGCTTCACCGGCGCATTCAGATGGATTGTGGCGCCATGCTTTTCGGCGACTTTGGCCATGGCAGCGGAGATCTCGGACAATCCGCCCTGCACGTGGAAGATGCCGAATGCGTGCTCGATGTAAGGGAGGATGACGAAGAAGCCGGGACACTCCCAAGGCGACATGCCGAGATATTTCGATTGGAAGGTAAAGGAGAGGCGCAATCGCTCGGAGCGAAAATAGTTGCCCAGATATTGAAAGATGGAACGGCCGAAGGGAATGTAGGGGAGGGCGCGCAGGAAGATCGGATTGAAGAAATCGGTCAATGAAGAGTAGTCCTTTTCAAGGCATGCGTAGATATGTCGGAAGCGGTCGCTCTCGCGGTCGAAGAACTTGTCGAGCCCGGCCTCTTCGCCGGGGAAACAGCGGGCGATCTGGGCTTTCATCGCTTCCCGGTTTTCTGTCACTTCCATCACGAAATCCGGAAAGAGCAGGCGGTACATGGGGTCGAGATGCTTGAATTCGAGATAGTCTTCGCTCTTTTCGCCAGCTTCTTCGAAGGCTCTGTCGAGAACGAACTTCATCATGAGGAATGTTGGGCCGAGATCGAAGCGGAAGCCGCCCACGGTCAGCTCTGCGTTGCGGCCACCCACTACGCCGGCCTTCTCAAACACCTCGACATCGAATCCGCGGTTGGCAAGCACCATGGCTGCGGTGAGTCCACCCGGTCCCGCGCCGACGATCGCGATCTTCTTCTTTGCGTTGTTCCTTGTCTGTTCCATCGTTCGTTCCATTTCTGCTTAACCAATCAAGCCCTTGAATTCGCCGATGAAGGGGCGCATGTCCTGCAACAACACAGCGTCTGGGTTGGCGCGAATGACCATGCCGTCGAGATACATGAGGCTCTTGATGATGTCGAACATGCCTTCGTCAAAGTGCATGCCTGAAAGTACTCCGAGCCGGATGGTTTGCATCATTTTTTTCGTGAGGCTTACCTGGCTGACGGTTTTTCCAGTGAAATCCGCGTAGAGGGCGAGAAACTTCTTTTCGAAATCGGCGAAAGCGCGCCCGCTGATGGATCGCTCCGCCATGGCGTTGAGGCAGCG
>Ga0224555_1005020_pt1 | contig 11562 bp, 8 predicted proteins | sample 714S23034metaG_FD_180687 | JGI IMG/M metagenome (GOLD analysis project Ga0224555, IMG submission 180687) | Peat soil microbial communities from Stordalen Mire, Sweden - 717 S2 30-34 | ecosystem: Environmental > Terrestrial > Soil > Wetlands > Peat | place: Sweden: Norrbotten County, Stordalen...
ATCCTCCGGCCCCGGCCTCAGCTTGATGCAGGAAGGCATGTCCTATCTCGCGGGCTCCGAGTTGCCCTGCGTTATCGTCGATGTAATGCGCGGCGGACCGGGGCTGGGCAACATCGCCCCCGAACAAAGCGATTATTTTGCCATGGTCAAGGGCGGCGGGCACGGCAACTATCGCAACCTCGTGCTCGCCCCCGCCTCCGTGCAGGAAATGGCCGATCTGACCCTACTAGCCTTCGATCTGGCCGACAAGTATCGCAATCCCGCCGTCATACTCACCGACGGCTTCATCGGTCAGATGATGGAACCGCTCGTCCTTGAGGATCGCGAGATCCAACCCTCGGAAAAAATATGGGCGGTGAAGGGAACGCCCGAGACCCGGGCCAACCTGGTGAGTTCGATTTACCTGGAAAGCGACGCGCTCGAAGAGCACCAGCGCCGCATGGAGGCCAAGTACATGCGCGCCCAGGAAGCCGAGCAGCGCTGCGAACTTTACCACACCGAGGATGCCGAAGTTTTGCTGGTTGGCTACGGGATCGTCTCCCGCGTATTGCTCTCGACGGTGGAAGCGTTGCGCAAAGATGGCGTGAAAGCCGGGCTCTTCCGGCCGGTTACGCTGTGGCCCTATCCCACAAAAGCTCTGCTGAAAGCGGCGCGCAAAGTCGAAAAAGTGATTGTCGTCGAATTGAGCAATGGCCAGATGCTGGAAGATGTCCGCTTGACGCTCAATGCCAAAGTTCCGGTGGAATTCTACGGCCGCGTCGGAGGCAACGTGCCTTCGGTCATCGAGCTTCGCGACCAGGTGTTAGCCCGCATGGGCGCGCCGGTATAGGAAAAAGCGCTTTCGAGGTTGCGTGAGAATCTTTGCAAGATCGTTATTGAGGGGCTCGGATTCACGGTTGCTGTGCAAGCAGCCGCTTTGAAGGGGCAAGGATTCATGGTTGCTGCACAGGCAGACGCTTTGAAAGGGCGCGGCTTTAGCCGCGCCGACAATGGGCCCTCCTGACAAGTGGCTTTAGCCACTGGGGGTCGACGAGGACAAGAAAATGAAAGCCGAAAGCGTGATCAGCTTGGATGAAATCAAAATCAAGTCCGCAGCAGGCCAACCGGCAAATGACGGTGCATACGAAGTGCTGCACGAGAAGTCGCCTGTCTTTTACGACCTCTATGAGCGCAAGTCGGAGCTGAAAAATCAGACCCACTACTGCCCCGGCTGCGGACACGGCGTGGTTCACAAGCTGATTGCCGAAGCTCTGGCCGATTTGGGAATTCAAGATAAGACGATCTTCGTCAGCCCGGTCGGCTGCTCGGTATTCGCCTACTATTACTTCGATGTGGGCAATGTGCAGGTGGCGCACGGACGCGCTCCCGCCTCGGCCACAGGCATCAAGCGCTCTTGTCCCGACAAGATTGTCATTTCGTATCAGGGCGACGGCGACTTGGCAGCCATCGGCACAGCGGAGATTGTTCATGCCGCCAATCGCGGCGAAAAAATCACCGTTTTCTTCGTCAACAACGGAATCTATGGCATGACCGGCGGCCAGATGGCTCCCACCACCCTGGTCGGCCAGAAGAGCACGACATCTCCCTGGGGCCGGCGGCCGGCGAATGAGGGCTTTCCCCTGCACATGGCCGAACTGCTCGCCACTCTCGAAGCCCCGGCCTATATCGAGCGCGTCGCGCTGTGCGACGCCAAAAATATCATGAAAGCGCGGCGCGCCATTCGCAAAGCGCTCGAAGTGCAGCGCGACGGCGCCGGATTTTCGTTTGTCGAAATCCTCTCGCCCTGTCCCACCATCTGGGGCAAAGATCCCGTGGAAGCGCGGCGCTGGGTGCTCGATCGCATGATGCCAGTTTTTCCCACTGCGGTTTTTCGTGATCACAAACCAGAAATGCCCGCGGTCAATGAGCCCCCGCAACGCACGGTCGCCGAAGTGCTCGATATCACGCCGAGAGCCACGACCGATCGCGCGTTAAATGTGAAGCGCACGCACCACTTCAAAGATGTGGCCATCAAGATTGCCGGCTTCGGCGGTCAAGGCGTCTTGCTGCTGGGGCAGCTTCTGATCGAGATGGGCATGCGCGAAGGCCTCGAGGTCAGTTGGCTGCCCTCCTACGGTCCGGAGATGCGTTCCGGTAGCGCCCATTGCCATGTATGGTTGTCCCGCGAGCGCATCGGTTCGCCGCTGGTCGCGCGCCCGGACGTCCTGGTCGCGATGAATGAATTTTCCCTGCGAAAGTTCGCCCAGGAGGTCCCCAGTAACGGATTGATTCTTTACAACGGCGCCAGCCTTCCCGCCGATTTTTCCGCCCCGGGAGTGCAAGTGCTGGCCATACCCGCAGCCGAGATGGCCGACAAACTCGGTTCCACCAAGGCCGCCAACATCGTGATGATGGGAGCGCTTCTGGAAGAGACCGAGTGCCTTGCCGCAGGAACGGCCTTGGGCGTCCTCGAAGACAAAGTGAAGAAGGTCGAGATGCTTGAGGTCAATCGCAAAGCCCTGGATGCCGGCCGGCTGTTCGTCGATGACCAGGCCCACATCGGCGCCGTGAGCCAGCCCGACGGCTTCGCTTAGAGCGCAGTCTGATTTAGCAGTCCGATTTAAAGAGCTTCGGCTTCGGCCGCAGCGTAAAACCCGCCAAAACAACCCGGGCTTTAGCTCCGGAGGCTCAAACTCCCTCTGAAACTTCCCCTTTCTCCCCGGGCACATTTTCCATGCCCCCATAGTCACGATTTAACGTGACAGCCATCACTGCACCCATTTCCCCCACCGTGGAGAATCGCAACTAGGCAATCCAAGGATTGCTGTGTTCTCTTACATAGCTTGGTGAAGCCGCTGTTTGGCTGTACGTTTTCGCAACGAACGCATGGCACGCGAAAAGGGCCAGCGCTGTAAAAAATTTATCTCCTCAAAAGGAACTAAATCATGAAGACAACGAAGTTGATTGCTCTCGTACTAACCATCGCAGTAGCTCTGTTCATCCTGATCCCCAGCCTGTCCTGGGCCGCTGACGACGGCGCCGCTACCTACAAAGCAAAGTGCGCAGCTTGCCACGGTGCCGCCGCAGCCGGCAAACCGGCAGCCAAGATTCCCAGCCTGATTGGTGACGACGCGAAGAAAGCCTCCGACGCCGATCTCGAAAAGAAGATTGCTGAAACCGCGAAGCATCCGGCTGGCGTGAAGTCTCTTCCGGCGGACGATGTTAAGGCGATCGTGGCTTACATCCGCACCCTGCAGAAATAAGGGTTGCGATTGTCGGTTCTCGTGGCGAACCGCCGCTGGCAAAGCTGCAACGGCGAGGGAGCGTGAGTCGATCAGGAGGACTTCCGGCGAAAATCCGGCGGACGGGAAGGGCACCCCGCCGAGGTTGTCACCGGAAGTCTCAACCTCAGCCCGCTGCGCCAGACGAAACCGGCCACCGGGGTCCGGGTGCTCATTCATCCGGACCCGGTTTTGTACCTTTGCGCCAAATTGGCCAAGGCGACCGAGCTATAAGTTTTATAAAGTTTCGACGTCACTGCTCCCGAGTCCTACGGACTTCCTTCCGAGCCGTACCACCCTGCGAGCCACAAGGAGCAATTTATGAGCAAGGCACTGCTCTATGACGCCACCATGTGCATCGGCTGCAAGCAGTGTGAGGGCGCCTGCGCGCAGCATAATCAGCTGCCCTACGACGACAAAATCGCCGCCGAGTCGGTGCAATCGGATCACAAGTACACCGTCGTCCTCACTAAGGACGACAAGTTCATGCGCCGCCTCTGCATGCACTGCGAACATCCCGCCTGCGCCTCGGTCTGTCCCGTCGGAGCCTTCCACAAAACCAAAGAAGGGCCGGTCGTCTATGACGTGTGGAAATGCATAGGCTGCCGCTATTGCATGGCCGCCTGCGCCTTCAGCCAGCCCAAGTATGAATGGGGATCGCTCAATCCCCGGGTGCGTAAATGCATCATGTGCCCCGATCGCGTGGTGGCCGGCAAGCCGACCGCCTGCGCGGAAATCTGTCCCACAGGCGCGACTAAATTCGGCGAGCGCGAGGAACTGATCACCGAAGCGCGGGAGCGCATCCGCCAAAATCCAACTACCTACCTCGACCGTATCTACGGCCTGCATGAAGTGGGCGGCACCTGCGTCCTGATTCTTTCCAGCGCGAAAGTGGAAGAGTACGGCTATCCCTCCTCGGAAAAAATCGGCGATACCCCAATGCCGGAGTACACCGGCCGCGTCATGGATAGAGTTCCAGACTTCATCCCCGTCTGGGCGCTGGTTTTGGGAGGCATCTATTGGATCTCCCATCGCCGCGAAGAAGTCGCTGCCGCGGAAGGCGCCGGTGCCGGTAACGAAAAGAAGAACGGGAGCGGACGATGAAGATCAAAGTAACTTTTTGGAGAGCCGTTTTCCTTGTCATCATGGTCTTAGGCCTGTATTCGACCTACGTCCGCTATCTCCACGGCCTGGGCGCGGTTTCGAACATGTCCGATCAGTTCCCCTGGGGATTCTGGATCGGCTTCGATTGCCTCTGCGGCGTAATGCTCGCCGCCGGCGGCTTCTGCATCGTGGGCGCGGTTTATCTTTTTAACGTCGAGAGCCTGCACAGTGTAGTGCGTCCGGCAGTGCTGACCGCATTCCTTGGCTATTTGCTTTTCATTGTCGGACTCTTATTCGATCTCGGCCGCCCCTGGTTCATCTGGCACCAACTCGTGTACATGAACCCCCACTCCGTCATGTTCGAGGTTGGCATGTGCGTGATGGCTTACACTACGGTGCTTTTCTTCGAGTTCCTGCCCAACGTGCTCGAACGCTTCCACCTCACGGCTCCCATCAAATGGATTCACAAGATCTACCCGGTTTTGATCGTGCTCGGCATTCTGCTCTCCACCTTGCATCAGAGTTCACTCGGATCGCTCTATCTGATCATGCCCAGCAAACTCCATCCTTTCTGGTACACGCCCGCTCTGCCGTTCTTCTTCTTCGGTTCGGCGATTGCGGTCGGCCTGGCGATGACCATCTTCGAATCGACGCAGAGTGCGAAGGCCATGGGCCGCCATCTGGAACTTCCTGTTCTAATCCAGCTCGGCGGCGCTCTACTGGTCGCGCTCTGGGTGAATGCTCTGCTGCGCTTCGAAGATTTCTTTCACCGGGGCATGCTCGGGCAGATCATCAAACCCAGCTACGAAGCTTATTTTCTTTGGCTCGAACTGCTGCTGGCCTTTGTGATTCCAATTACCTTGCTCAGCTTTAAGAAAGTCAGGCTCTCCCCCAGTGGCCTGTATCTGGCGTCGGTCATTGCCTTGCTTGGATTCATCACCAATCGCCTCAACGTCAGCCTGATCGGCTTTGAGACTTACGTGGGGCATCACTACGTGCCCAAGTGGACCGAGTTTTCTGTAACCCTGATGATCATCGCCATGGGCTTTTTCCTCTTCGCGGTCGCGGTGAAATACTTGCCCATCTTCCCCGAGGAAAAGCCCGCACTCGCTCAACTGCAGCAAGTCGGAAGCAGGACCATGGTTGGCACACCGGTGTTAACCCATGCCGGAGATTGAACCAATTCGCGGCGCGCTGCGCTGGCAGCAACTGACGGGAAGCATTGGCGCGAAGTTGATTGGATCTCTGTTGGCGGTGATGTTGGTGATCTTTGCCCTGCTCGGATATCTCATCATCCGGCTGCATCGCCAACATCTGGAAGCCGCCACCCTGGCCAGCGCCGAACGCGTCAGCGAAGTCATCAAGCGCAGCACCATTTATTACATGCTGCACAATGATCGCGAGGGTCTCTACCACTCCATTCAAACCATGGCAGACGATCCCGGAATGGTCAAGGTGCGCATCCTCGACCAGGAAGGGCGCGTCAGCTACTCCACGGATCCGGCCGAAGTCAATCACGTTCTCGATAAGACGGCCGAAGCCTGCTACGGATGCCACAGTCAATCGCAGCCCCTGGCCAGGCTGAATCGTCCCGATCGCTTTCGCATTTATCGCAACGGCGGCGGCCACCGCGTGCTGGGCATCATCACTCCCCTGGAAAATCAAGCGCGCTGCTCCAACGCGGAATGCCACGCCCACCCCGCAAGCCAGCAAGTGCTAGGCGTGCTGGATACCAATCTCTCGCTCGCCCAAGCCGACGCCCAACTCGCATCCAGCAGCTGGCGCATGCTGGCTTACACCGCCGCGGCGCTGCTGATCGTGGCTCTATTGATCGGGCTTTTCGTCTGGCGCGTGGTTTATCAGCCCATCCAAGCTCTCAAGAACGGCACGGAACACCTGTCGCAGGGAGAGCTTGGCTATCAGATCAAGGTGCACTCCCACGATGAAGTCGGCGAACTGGCCGAATCGTTTAACGGTATGAGCTTGCAACTCCGCGCCGCCAATGAGCAGATCATTAATTGGGCGAAGACCCTGGAAGATCGCGTCCAGCAGAAGACGACCGAACTCAAGAACGCCCACAACCACGTGTTGCACGTCGAGAAGATGGCTTCCCTGGGAAAGATGGCGGCCGTGGTGGCGCATGAGGTTAATAATCCGCTCTCCGGTATTCTCACCTACGCCAAGCTGATTCGAAAGTGGGTCGCCACCGGCCAGGTTCAAAACGAAAAACGCGCCGAAGCCATGGAATGTCTTGATCTGGTCGCATCCGAAAGCCGCCGTTGCGGCGACCTGATCAACAATCTTCTGAGTCTTTCGCGCAGCTCTCCCATGAACCTGCAATCCACCGATTTGCGCGCCGTCATCGACCGCACGCTTCTTCTGGTGCGCCATCAACTGGAGCTGGGTGGAATCGAACTGCAACTGGAGGTGGCCAAAGATCTGCCGCGGGTCTCCTGCGATCCCGCGCAGATTGAACAGGTGCTCCTGGCCTTGCTCATGAATGCCAGAGACGCCATGCCGCGCGGTGGAACGCTCTGGCTCGAAACCAGGATGAATCGCGAGGCCAACGAAATCGAAATCAAAGTGCGCGATGACGGCGCCGGCATCGCGCCTGACGTTCTCCCCCAGATCTTCGAACCATTTGTAACCACCAAAGAAAACGGCCATGGAGTCGGTCTGGGACTGGCCATCAGCCGCGGCATTATGGAGCGGCACAAAGGCCGCATTGAAGTGGAATCGGAATTAGGCCGCGGCACCACATTTACCGTCACCCTGCCGGCGCAAGCTTCAGAGGATCTGCCGGCCGCCATCGGTGACGGCGTTGCCGCAAAAAGTGGCGCGGCGAAGGCGAGGTGATTCAAGTGAGCACACAGGGAAAACTGCTGATCGTGGACGACGAACTCAGCGTGCGCGATTCGCTGGGGAAATGGTTTCGCGAAGAGGGCTATGAAGTTTGTACCGTCGAAAATGCGAGCGACGCCCTCACGCGCCTGGCCCAACAGCGCTGGGACGCAGCTCTGGTCGACATCAAAATGCATGGCACCGACGGTATCGAACTGCAGCACCGCATGCATGAAGTGGACCCGGAGCTGATCGTGATCATGATGACGGGGTACGCTTCGGTCGAGACCGCGGTCGCGGCGCTGAAGAATGGCGCTTATGACTATGTGACCAAGCCCCTCGATCCCGACGAGATCGCTCACTTGGTGAAGAAAGCGTTGGAGCACAAGCGTACCGCGCAGGAGAACGTTTTGCTGCGCGAGACCGTGGCCGAGGTCGCGCGTCCCGGCGATATTATTGGCCAGAGCACTGCCATGCGCAAAATCTTTGACGCGATCGAGACCGTCGGCCCCACCGACGCCACCGTGCTGATCACCGGCGAGAGCGGAACCGGAAAAGAATTGGTGGCGCGTGCCGTTCACCAGGCCAGCCCTCGAAAATTCCATCCCCTCGTAGTCATCCACTGCGGCGCGCTGACTGAGACCCTCCTCGAGAGTGAGCTCTTCGGCCATGAAAAGGGCGCCTTTACCGGGGCGCAGTATCGCAAAAAAGGAAAATTCGAAATCGCCGAGGGCGGAACCGTTTTTCTGGATGAAATCGGCGACGTCACTTTGAAGACGCAGACCGATCTGCTGCGCGTGTTGCAGGAGCGTGAGATCACCCGCGTAGGCGGCAATCAGATCATCAAAGTTGATTTCCGCTGCATCGCCGCCACCAATAAGGACCTGGAGAAACTCATCGAGGAAGGCAAGTTCCGTCCCGATCTCTTCTACCGTCTCAACGTATTTCGCATCCATCTCCCGCCCTTGCGCGAGCGTCGCGAAGATATCCCCGCGCTGGTGGAGCATTTTGTGCGCAAGTTTTCCCTGGCCATGAACAAGCACATCACCCGGATCTCCCCCGCGGCCATGAATCAACTGCAACAGCAGCCCTGGGTGGGGAACGTACGCGAACTGGAAAACGCGGTCGAGCGCGCCATGGTGGTTGGCCAGGAGCCAGAATTGCGCGAAGGCGATTTCATCTTCAAGACACCCACCATCTCAAACGGCGCATCGGGCAAGAAACTGGAGGAGATGGAGCGCGCCTACATTCTGCGCGTGGTCGAGGAGTGCGGCGGAAATCAAAGCCATGCCGCCGAGGTGCTCGATATCGATCGCGTCACTCTCTACCACAAGCTCAAGAAATATGGTTGGAGCCGCGCTACCTTGGATCGCGAAAAGAAGGCCGACGAAGTTGTGGGTTGAAGGCGCGCGCGATGAAGACGCTGCAATTGTTGCCGATAGGAAACGTCGATGACGCACTGCTGAACCATCTGTGTCCCGCGATCGAAGCCACCCTCGGCATCTCGTGCCAGCGCATGCCGCTTCGGCTCGATCCGGAATTCGCCTTCCATGGTGAGCGCCAGCAGTATCACTCCTCGGAAATTCTGCAGCGCATGCAGAGTGTGGTTACCCCTGACTCTTGGCGCATTTTGGGTATCGGAGAAGTCGATCTCTACATCCCGATTCTGACTTTTGTTTTCGGCGAAGCTCAGATGGGCGGTCCCTGCGCGGTCCTCTCCACCAATCGGCTACGTCAGGAGTTCTATGGGCTTCCGCCCGATAAGAATCTGTTTCGGCAACGAGTCCTGAAGGAAGCGGTGCATGAGGTCGGGCACACTTTAGATCTGACCCACTGCGACGACTATCGCTGCGCCATGGCCTCCTCGCATGCCGTCGAGTGGATCGACCTGAAGGAAAACACCTTCTGCCACGTATGCCGCCGTGCCGCCTTGCCCGGAACGCAAGCTGCATTCGCGAAAATCTTCTAAGCCCCCACCCACCCGGACAATCAACTTCCCCAATCTCAAATCCCCTACAATTACGCCGGCCGCCCGTGTCCTGGCGGTTTTGCCGGGATCGTGGCGGCCGGTTTATTAGCGGTCCTGCGAGGCTCGGTCGCCTGGCTGGCCGCGAGGTTGAGTTATGACAGGAAAAACTCTTTCGCCAACGGCGCCCAATCCTTATCCGGGATCTGGGCCGCGAGATTGTCTACCGCGATTCCGCCATCCTGCGCGTAGGCACCGGCGGTTGCCATGGCCAGCGGCATGCGGCGTTGCAGGCGGCTTGCCGACTCTTCCGTCCACCAGCGGGCAAGCGGTCCGCCCAGCAGGTTGCGGAAGCTGGTCTTGGCATCGGGTGCCTGCACAGTCAGCAGCCAGCCGTCGCCGTAAGGATCGTTGAGCGCGAGCTTAGGGTTGGTCACGATCGCTTCGTTGATGTCAGACACGCTGCCTTCGATCGGAGAAACCATGTCGACGGTGCAGCCATCGCGATGAATCGTGCACATCTTCTGGCCCTGGCGGATCCACTGGCCGCGCTGCGGCAACGTGATGCTGGCCACGGTGCCGGTCAGCTTGGAAGCGAAATCATCCATGCCCACGCGTACCAGGGTGGGGCTCTCGCTCAATGCCCAGGTGTGGCCCGGGTGATAGCGGAGATTCTCCGGAACCGCGAAGCCGCCGACCAGCGCGGGCTGCAACCGCGGACTAACAGATTCCTGCTTGGCCTGAGAAACCTGCAACGCAGGCTGAATCACTGCATGCCGTGTGCGGAAATAATCGATCAGCAAAAAAGTCACGAATGTAAAGAGAACCAGTAGGACTGTCATAAGTCACCTCGCCGGAGGGCCGCTTTCTTCGCGCCACTCACACTTTTCTAAAGGCAATCCCCGTGCCAAACTGAAGTTTGTCCCGCATGCTTGCGCCATGCTCGGCGATCTCCTCTGCAATAAATCAGTTACACGCGATCAGATCGATCAAGCTGATTCTTGGAACATTTCCGCTCAATCGCGAGTTGATGAAGATCGCAGCAGCAGGGGCTTTGTGTTTTGCAACATTGCCGCACAATTGATGGCATACCCTAGTGGAATCAAACAGTTAAGAGTTCGTCTGCGTATCGATGCATCTTGCAACAGCGGAGGTTGAAAAATGCAACGAAAACACCGCGGCCCCGAAGGCAATGAGTGCTTCGGTATACTCCCGCCGCCTCTCTAACTCGTGGTTCTTGAACGCCGCAACCACGCCGTGTGCCATCACGCGAAGGCGTGACAGAAATCACTGATGACGAAATATAAATCAGGCATAAACAATGAGATTCGACGCGATCGGGCTGACGAAGAATATCTCATCACTCTAGGAAAGGAGATGTCGGAAGGAAAACCGGGGATGCACGTACGCTGGTAAACACATTACCTTGTCTCTATCTTCTTAATATTTCCTCTCACCAGTTGTCCCCAGTAGTCCTGCTGACTTCTCCACAGTGCAGTCGAATGAACGATCCCGAGACAGAAGTGTAGTTCCGGCCGCCGCATGCTCCAGGGCGCTGTGACCAAGCTACGCTTGCTTTTGTCTGGGAAAGCGGCCACTTGCTGATTGCAGCGAATTGCCACGTTTGCCAGGAGACTGTCCATGAAGACAGGCGAGAACGAAACGATTGCAGCCCACCTGAAGAAAAGCGGCGTCTCCCGCCGCAGTTTCTTACAACTCTGTTCAACCCTGATGGTCGCAGTGCCCGTCGGCCTGAGTTTTACCGGCAAGAGCCTCGCCCAAGTGGCGAAGATTGTCGGTAAGGCCCGCCGTCCCTCCGTCATCTGGCTTCATTTCCAGGACTGCACCGGCTGTACCGAGACGCTGCTGCGCACCACCGCACCCGATGTTGCCAGCCTCATTCTGGACGTGATCTCGCTCGATTACCATGAGACGCTCATGGCGGCTTCGGGGACGCAGGCCGAGGCGGCCCTGAAGTCCGCCATTGCCGACAATTCCGGCAAGTACGTGCTCGTGGTTGAGGGCTCAATCCCCTCCCGGGATAACGGTGTTTACATGGAACTGGCTGGCAAACCTGCGATTCAGGTTCTCAAAGAAGTTTCCGGGCAGGCCGCGGCCGTGATCGCCATGGGTTCCTGCGCTTCCTGGGGCGGAGTTCCGTCGGCTGATCCGAATCCAACCGGCGCCATGGGCGTCGACGCCGTGATTTCGGGCAAGCCCATCATTAATCTTCCCGGCTGTCCCCCGAATCCTTACAACCTGCTGGCCGCGGTGCTGGAGTATGCCACGATGGGACGCCTCCCCGAGATGGATGAGTTCCATCGCCCCCGCTACGCATATGAGCGCGTCATCCACGAGAATTGCCCCCGCCGCGCGCATTTCGATGCCGGA
>Ga0224555_1005021_pt1 | contig 11562 bp, 7 predicted proteins | sample 714S23034metaG_FD_180687 | JGI IMG/M metagenome (GOLD analysis project Ga0224555, IMG submission 180687) | Peat soil microbial communities from Stordalen Mire, Sweden - 717 S2 30-34 | ecosystem: Environmental > Terrestrial > Soil > Wetlands > Peat | place: Sweden: Norrbotten County, Stordalen...
CCGAAGATGGGTCATGGTAAACCTCCTGTGACCAGAGGCTTACACAGCCAACAATGCCCAGGGACAGCCCATGCAGCAGCGTCCGTCGCGCCAGCGACTTAGTTCAAACGCCCATGTCACCATCCATATTCGGCCAAATGGCTTGGACGCTGGTCCGAGGCGCGTTGCCGACATGAACGACTCTAGAATCGACGCAACGCCGTGAGCTAACCGGTGAAAGGCTTTCGTTTGGACTCGGAATGTTAGTTGCCGGAGCTAAAGCGAAATTGCGCCTTCCAGCCGGTCTCTTCGCCTAATGTCAAGCACGCCTCGAAGCGCTTGCCCTGTTTAGAAATGAAGCCTTTCAGTAAGCCGGTTTTGCCCTGCTTGCAGAGTGCCTCAATTTGCTTCGGGGTGAGGGTCTTCTTCGCAATGGTTTCGTTGAGGTTGAAGTTGCAGCCCTCGCGGTAGCGACTGCATCCGTAGAAGTTTTGGCCATTGGGCTTCTTGACGATACCTTGCTTGCATTTCGGGCACAGGAGAGATCCGGGCGGCAGGGCTGTGGCAGCCTTTGCCGGCGCTGAAACATTCGACGCCAAGGAAGGCTGTGGAGCGATGTGCAACTGCGCCAGTTCTTTTTTGAGCTGGCCGTCTATGCTGGAAACCACATTGATGTACTGGGCGTTGCCTTCGGCAATATCGTCGAGCTGTTGCTCAAGAGAGCGCGTGTAGTCGTACTCAAGAAAGGCGAAGTGGCCTTTGAGCGCGTCGATGAGCAAGATGCCGAGGTCTGTTGCCCTCAATATCTTCTTTGAGTCGTCGATGTAGTTGCGGGTGATGATGTTCTTGAGAATGGCTGGGTAGGTCGATGGCCGACCGATTCCTTCGTGCTCCAGCTTCTTGATAAGGCTTGCCTGGGTATAGCCATTCGGCGGTCGCGTCTGTTTGTTCAGTACGCGAGCGCTGTCGGCGCGGAGCTGTGTGCCCCGTGCGAGGGAAGGGACGCGACCATTCTCGTCAGATTGCTTCTCCGGGTCCTCTGTGTCGTTTGCATCAGGGTCTTCGGCGGCGTCCTTGGCCGTCAAAGTGCGCCAGCCCGGCTTGATGAGGGTCCGGCCGGTAGCCTTGAAGACGAATGGCTGCGATCCATCCTGGGCAGCGAGTGTGAGGGTATTCACGCTGTATTCGGCATCGGCAAGCTGTGAAGCTACAGCTCGGGTCCAGATGAGGTCGTAGAGGCTCTTCTGGTCGTTGTCTGCACCGGCATGACGCTGGTCCAGGTGGGTGGGGCGTATTGCTTCGTGGGCCTCCTGGGCGCTCTCTTTGGACTTCCAGGTGCGCGCCTTGGGCGGCAACGGCAGGTTGTTGCTGGCGGCGTAGGCACGAAACTCGGCCAGCGCCTCGGCGGAGAAGTTCTGGCTGTCGGTGCGGTGGTAGGTAATCAACCCCTCTTCAAACAGCCGCTGGGCAATCTGGGCAGTCTTCTCCGGCTTGAATCCAAGGGTCACGCTCGCTGCCTGGAGCAAGGTGGCCGTTGTGAAGGGCGGCGGCGGAGCCTTGGCCGCCGGTTTGGTCGCCGCAGCGGTCACGGCAAAGAGTCTGCATTTCGCTGCTTCCTCCGCCAGCGAAGCATCCAGGATGTATTCCTCGCCTTCCTTGAGGAAAGGGGCGGTGTCCCACTGGGCGCGCCATTTTCCGTTGTCGAAGATCGCCTCGGCGCCGAAATGCTTTGTTTCCTTGAATGCGTCGATTTCGCGTTGCCGATCGACGATAAGGCGGAGAGCAACACTTTGGACGCGCCCGGCACTGAGCCGAGCAATGCCTGTTTGCTGCGAGAGAGCAGGCGACACCTGATAGCCGACGAGCCGGTCGGCGCCTCGCCTGGCCTCTTGTGCGTGGATGAGGTTCGTGTTGAGTTGTCGCGGAGCTTTAAGGGCAGAACGGATCACGCTCTCGGTGATTGCGTCGAATGTTACGCGCACGTATCGGTGAAGTTTTAGAACCTGCTGCAGGTGCCACGCAATGGCTTCTCCCTCGCGATCGGGGTCTGTGGCGAGGTAGACCTGCTCGGACCGTGCGACACGCTGCCGCAGTTGGGAAACAACAGCCTTGCTGCGTTCGAGAATCTGATATTGGAGCCGGTAGGTTTCCGGCTCAATACCGAATTCGCTCACTGGGAGATCCCGAATGTGTCCAACGCTTGCGGCAACGTCCCAGCCACTGCCCAAAATTGCTTTGATCTTCTTGATCTTGTTTGGGCTCTCCACGATCATCAGGTTCATGTGGCTGCCTCTTGCCCGGTAATGCCCCGAGAGAATTATGCGGAAACGGGATGAGTTGGACTCTTCAGCTTATGGATGAAAGCCAAATAGGCTACCATCACGCGAAATGCCTTCGAGCGATTGACGCCCCCAAGAACTTCTCCTCCAACTCTCTCCAGTTCATCAGTGATCTCGAAGGTCAAAGGGAACACGAATGCGGTGTCGATACTCTGAAATGGAATGTTTAGCCACTGGTTATTGTAGAACGCAACGAGTTGCGCCTGCGCAGCTTTGGTTTTGAAATTCATGATGATGTGCTCTGCGAGGGCGTTCTTTCTCCGGATTTTGAGCACAGCAAACAGCTGGGAGAAATGGCTCTTGGTGAATTTGGAATCGACGGTGAGCCGGAGCTGAGTGCGCTTCTCAGCGGGAGAAACAACTCTTCGCTTCGTTCGGGGTGCGGTCCTCTTGGGAGGTGTCATGTCGTTTCCTTTCTGTGATGTATTATACAGCAGATATGTACGAGTTTGGAAAGAAAACCGCCAACCCGCAGTAATTAAAGGAGTTCCAGCAGGACGAAGGTTGAATTAAGGGTGGATTCATTGCATGAGGAGGCGGGGAAGCCACCTCGTCTATTTTGCTGGTCACTTCACACTGTTTGGAGTTGCGCTCTTTGAGGCCGGGATGTTTGTTGGCCCTGGGTGAGGTGGAGGTGAGCCCAAGAGCGACGAACCGATTGATGGATCTGCTGTCGACCGACGATAGTGCTCAACTGTAGAGCCGTCCGGATGGCAATTCTGCGCTCCAATGAGAGCGTATTGTTGTCCAGGTTGAGTAGGCAGGCAGCGATCTCACTGAATTCGGAAAATCTGACTCGTACCGGCCAATAGATGTTCGTAGAGGCTTCGCGAATTGCGACAGGAATCGCAATAGCCAGTTGTTCGATCGAAGCGCAGCGGATGACATGAGCTGCTGTTATGAGTGCGGCATTATGATTTTGATCGAGGGCCGTATGGCCGGTCATGTTGAGGAGAGCCAGAGCAGGGGAGGCTAGAGAACGGTGTGCCTGCTGTCGTGCTCTTTGAATGATGCGATAGTAGCGAGCCATTTGTGCTTCACAATTCTGACGCTGGTTGCACGAAATCTCGCTGGATGCAAGATTTCTTGTGAGTGTTTCGAGTTTTTCCCGCGCTTCTGCGACTGTCATCTCTTACCCTTTCAAATAGTTTGATTTCACCGAACACAACATTACAGCTACATGTTTGATATCACAGGTGAGACTTTGGTTTTCGCCACTTCGGTACTAAAGTTTCGTCCCCTATCAGCAAAAGGAATTCATCTCGCCAATAGCTGCAGGTAGATCACTTGCAATAATACAGAAAAACTGTAATATATGTAAATCACGGTGGCCAGGTGTTGTATTTGGAATAGGAGCTTATTGCCGCCGATCACATTTAGTCTTGCAACTTCGTTAGGCTCCGATGCCTTTTGAAGAAGTTCATTCACGCAATCGAAAAAGTCGTGCGGCTTCGCCCTTGGCGTATCCGACCTAACCAGTACGAGAAGAATGCGCGTCGGAACCTGGCTCCGTGAGCCAGATCACTGTTGGCTGGTACTGCATTCGAGGGTTCCCGAGGATGCAGCTGTGTGGAGACGGAACGATTGTTCGCACCGAGAACCTGTGCGGGAGAAAGCAAATGGTTAAAGCACTTCGTAGCTGGATGTGGATATCGGCAATTGTCCTGGCGTCTCGGCGGATGTGGGCAGAAGATCTGTCTTCGGCCTTTGGTGTCAGGAGCCTGAGGATAGACAACAATCGTCGGTGTGTTCACTGTCTTCTTTGCGTCGTCATTTTGCTGCTGGCTCGAACCGTTGCGTACGGTCAGATATCTCTTCCACTGTCTGGGAACATCGATACGGTGGCTGGATACGGCCCGGCTGGCTACGCGGGCGACAATGGACTTGCTACTGCCGCTGATCTGAACGGTCCTCACAACGTAGCGATGGATGCGGCCGGTAACATCTACATCGCGGATATGTGGAACAACTGCATCCGCAAGGTGACAGCTTCCACCGGAATTATTACAACCGTGGCCGGAAACGGTACTGCGGGCTACTCGGGTGATGGTGGCGCCGCCACCAGTGCTGAACTGTATCATCCTTCGGGCGTGGCTCTGGACACGGCCGGCAACATCTATATTGCGGATTTCGCGAATAACCGAATTCGCAAGGTTACGGTTTCGACGAATGACATTTCTACGGTAGCCGGCAACGGGACCGCGGGCTACAACGGTGACGGGGGATCGGCGATCAGCGCAGTGTTGAATACCCCCTACAGCGTGGCAGTTGACGCGTCCAGTAACATCTACATTTCTGATACGAATAACTACCGTGTCCGCAAGGTGACAGCTTCGACGGGCGTCATCTCTACCGTGGCCGGCACAGGGACGGGGGGCTATTCAGGAAACGGGGGAGCGGCGACCAGTGCAAAGATATCCCAGCCAATGGGGCTGGCGCTGGATGCGGCAAGCAATGTCTATTTTGCGGACTGGGGCAATGCAGTCATCCGCGAGGTGACTGCCTCTACAGGCAACATCTCCACCGTCGCCGGAAGCGGCTCCAACGGCTTCTCAGGTGATGGCGGGCCGGCCACGGCTGCAAAGCTTTATTACCCTTACGGCGTAGCTGTCGATACGGCAGGCAACATCTACATTGCGGACGATGTGAATAATCGCATCCGCAAGGTAACTGCCTCAACGGGGAACATCAGCACGGTGGCCGGAAATGGCGCCGGGGGCTATTCCGGCGATGGCGGTGCTGCCGCAAGTGCGGCACTGCAATACCCCTATGGTGTGGCGTTAGACACCGCCAACAATATCTATATTGCGGACGAAGGGAATAATCGCATTCGCGCGGTAGCCCAAGTTAAGGCTACTCCGAGCATATCCGTTTCGTGCTCTCCCAATCCGATCACCTATGGATCGCAGACCACAACCTGTACGGCGACCATTAGCGGTGGGGCCACGGGCACCGTTATGTGGACCATCAATGGCGGTGCATGGACCACCACTTACTTAAGCGGGGGTACAACCTCGGCCGGAGGATTCTCGGGCTGGAACGCAGGCACCTACACCATCGGTGTCGCGTATGGCGGCGATAGCAACAATAATCCGGTCAGCTCTACCACAATCCTCACGATCAGCAAGGCCACGCCTGCGGTTTCTGTCTTTTGCTCGCCCAACCCGATTACGTATGGAGGGGCGAACTCAATCTGTACCATTTCAGCGAGCGATAGCGGCTCCGTAACGGGAACTGTCTCGTTGACCTACAACGGTACCGCCTGGACGACGTTGTCTTTATCTTCCGGCTCGGCCACAGCCACCTGGTCGTCGACCTCTGGAATTGGCACCTACACCATTGGCGCGACGTACAACGGAGACAGCAATAACACGACAGCTACTGGCTCAGGAACGGTGACGGTCAATAAGACGTCTCCAACGGTATCGTTAAGCTCGTCAGTCAATCCTTTGATCTATGGCGGGCTTTCGGTCTTTACGGCCACGATCAATGGCGGTCAAAGCCCCAGCGGAACAGTCACATTTCAGGTCAACGGTCAGACGTTCGGCACTGCCACTGTGAGCGGTGGAGTCGCCATCTATAACGGCACCAATGAAGTGTGGACCGCAGGAACCGATACGATTTCGGCGATTTACAGCGGCGATGGAGATAACGGCGGAGCAACTGGGACATTAACAGAGACCATCAACAAGGCGACTCCAACCATCTCCTGGGCGACGCCAGCGGCGATCACCTATGGTACTGCACTAAGCGCAACGCAATTTAATGCAAGCTCGACGGTGGCAGGGACTTTCGTCTATACCCCGGCGACCGGCACGGTGTTGACCGCTGGATCGTCCACCCTCTCGGTTACGCTCACCCCTACTGACTCGACCGACTACAACACCGCATCGGCCACGGTGACGCTCACCGTCAACAAGGCGACGCCCACCATCACCTGGGCCACGCCAGCCGCGATCACCTACGGCACCGCATTGAGCGCAACGCAGCTCAACGCCTTCTCCACAACGGCAGGGACCTTCGTCTATACTCCGAGCGCTGGCACGGTCCTCGGCGCCGGTTCACGAACGCTCTCGGTCGCATTCACGCCGACCGACATGACTGACTACAACACGGCAACGGCCACGGTGACGCTTACCGTCAACAAAGCCACGCCCACCATCATCTGGGCGGGGCCAGCGACGATCACATACGGCACGGCATTGAGTACAACGCAACTCGATGCCTCCTCTAGCGTAGCGGGCACCTTCGTCTACTCACCGGCCTCCGGCACTGTCCTGACGGCAGGGTCACATACACTTTCTGTGACCTTAACTCCTACGGACAGCACCGACTACAACAGCGTCACTCAGACGGTGTCGCTCACCATCACGAAGGCCACGCCCAGCATCACTTGGGCGACACCGGCGGCAATCACCTACGGCACCGCCCTGAATTCCACTCAACTCGATGCCTCTTCGACCGTAGTGGGTGCCTTTTCATATACTCCGGCCTCGGGCACCGTCTTGACCGCAGGGTCGCAAACGCTCTCGGTGACCTTAACCCCCACGGACACGACCGACTACAACACCGCTACCGGCACGGTCGCAATTACGGTCATCAAAGCGACGCCGACAATCACCTGGGCAACGCCCGCGCATATCACCTACGGCACGGCGCTCAGCGCAACGCAGCTCAACGCCTCATCCACAACGGCGGGCACCTTTGCATATACACCGTTCTCTGGCACAGTGCTGGCGGCCGGATCACAGACGCTGTCGGTGACTTTGAGTCCTACGGACACGACGGACTACAATACGGCAACTGCGACTGTCACTCTGACGGTGAACAAGGCGACACCGTCCATCTCCTGGGCGACGCCAGCAGTCATTACCTATGGCACGGCGCTCAGCGCAGCGCAACTCGATGCCTCCTCAAGTGGAGTGGCCGGCACCTTCACGTACACGCCGGCATCCGGCACAGTGTTGACGGCAGGATCGCAGACCCTGTCGGTGACCTTTACTCCTGCGGACACGACGGACTACAACACAGCAACAGCCGCCGTGACGCTGACCGTCAACAAGGCTACACCCACCATCACCTGGGCCACGCCAGCCGCGATCACCTACGGCACCCCATTAGGCGCAACGCAGCTCGACGCCTCGTCCACGACGGCGGGGGCCTTCGTCTATACTCCGGCGACCGGCACGGTGTTGACGGCTGGATCGCATACCCTCTCGGTCACGATCACCCCGACCGACACCACTGACTTCAACACGGCAACGGCCACGGTCACTCAGACGGTAAACCAGGCCATTCCCACGATTACCTGGGCGGCACCTGCGACAATCCCCTACGGCACGGCCCTGAGTTCAGCGCAACTTGATGCCTCTTCCAGCGTAGCGGGCACATTAGTTTATTCACCGGCCTCGGACACCGTCCTGACGGCAGGATCACAGACCCTTTTGGTGACCTTTACCCCTACGGATACCACTGACTACAACACCGCCACCCAGACGGTGACGCTTACCGTCAACAAAACGACGCCTACAATCACTTGGGCGACACCGGCGGCAATCACCTACGGGACTGCATTGAGCGTGACGCAGCTTGACGCAACTGCGGGCGGGGTGGCTGGCTCCTTCGCGTACACCCCTGCGGCTGGCACGGTCCTTGGGGTTGGATCACAGACGCTCTCGGTCACCTTCACTCCAAGCGACACCACTGACTACAACACGGCAACCGGCTCAGTCACGCTAGGGGTGACGAAAAGCTCTGTGCTCATCAACAGCACATCTTCGCTGAATTCGTCCTTCTATGGTGACACCGTCACATGGACGTTCACATTCGTCGGTGGCGGTATCACCCCAACCGGAACAACCACTCTCAAGGATGGCTCCGTCACGCTTGCCACGGTCGGGCTTAATGCGGGCATTGCAACCTACACCACGTCCGCGCTGGTCGCAGGGAGCCACACGCTCACCGCGGTTTACAGCGGAGACAACAACTATCAGTAGACGCACCCACGGCAATTGCCGGGGGCGCGGTATTCACCCGGCTGCCATTCCAACAACGTTAACTCATACCCAAAAGGACACAGCCAACCATGAAAGTCATTCAGAAAATTGCGAGTCTTGCACTTCTGTTGGCCGGTGGCTCTGCGATGATTCTGGCGCAGGCGACCGGTACGATCACACAGACAGTCAACCAACGAAACACGATCGGAAATCTTTCCGCAACTCCTAACGGCACTATTATCGCCGGCAACCCCATCGCGTTTACCTACATTCTGAACACGGCCGGGGCTCCCGCCCCCGTTTCCGAAACCGTCCAGTTCTTTGATGGAGCGAGCGCACTGGGTACTCCACAATCCGTTTTAATAACTGCGGCATCGAACCTGCTTCCGTATTCCCAGGTAAATGCTGGGCAAGGATGGACGACATCCGGGACCCCACCGACAGTGGCACCTTTGGCGGTCAACGGACCGGATGGAAGCACCGGCACTTCGACCACTCTCACCTTCGTCAATGGGACCTCAACCGTCCTCTATGCGGTACCGGGAACGACGAACTATGCCAATCAGCAAGTGACGTTCTCGGTCTGGGCGCAATAGACGGCTCCGACGACTCTGATTCTTACTGTTAAGGACAACCCGAATGTGGCTGCAAGCCAATCGGCTCCCTGCACGGTTACCTCGACCTGGCAACGGTGCGCATTGACCTACACGTTCCCGGCCAATGCAGGCACGGGCTTTTCCGTTTCGCTGACTTCTTCGAGCTTTGGTGTGCCGATCAACGTCTGGGGAGCGCAGTTTGAGCAGGCTTCCCAGGCTGGTCCATATGTCTCGACCATTGGCACGGCCCGGCCCACAGGCGCACAGGCTGGAACGGTTAGTTTCCCCTGGAGCCAGTTCCAGACCGGAGTTCACACCGTCACCGTGAAGTATGCGGGGGACGCGAACTTCATCGCGTCCACTTCAAACGCGGTGGTCCTAACCGCCCAACAAGAGATCCCGAAAGTGATCCTGGCCGATTCGCCTGCTGGAACCAGCGTGTATGGCCAGGCCGTAACGCTGACAGCGCAACTGTCGGATCAGGACAATGACGACAACTGGATTCCGACCGGCACAGTTCAATTCTTCGATGGAGCGACGCTCATCGGCACTGGAACCCTGAATGCGTCGGGTCAAGCCTCCATCACGCTGGTTGGAGCAACCTCTCTGGTCGTAGGTTCGCATTCGCTGACGGTTCAGTACAGTGGCGATGAGGATTTCAGCGCGCTCACTTCCGCGCCCATCATTCATGTGGTGACTAAGGCAAGCTCCACCGGCGTCGTAACGACAGCGGTTACCAGCTCGCTCAATCCATCCATATATGGAGATACGGTCACGCTGAGCATCAGCGTAACTTCATCTGTCGGCATCCAGCCTACCGGGACGGTCTCGGTAGTGGATGGCGCCAATAACCTCGGTACGCTGACTCTCAATGCCAGCGGCAACGCGAGCATTACCATCCCAGTGTTCACCGCAGGTACCCACAATATCGTCGTCACCTACTCCGGCGACAGCAACTACGGCAACTAAATAACCACCATCGGCGCCGCCGGCTACATCGGCGGCGCCGACACATAACGTGGGGGCTTTCCTGTGAGCAAAACGAATTCTTATCGCTTCTCGCTTTTTCTTGCGCTGTTTGCGCTCTGCTCAGGTCGTGCTGTTTGCCAGAAGCAGGTGACCTACATTCAGGTCGTCAAACAAGCGGCGACATCCGTTTCCTTAGCGTCTTCGGCCGGAAGCATCAGCCCTGGGCAGCAGGTGCAATTCACCGCAAGCATAGCGCCCACGAAGCCAACTTACCCAACAGGCGCAGTGGTCTTTACGGCGACGGGCTCAAACCCGGCAAATGTAATCGTCAGTTCGCCTGTTGCACTTGGAGGGTCGAGCACGGCTGTTTGGGCGACTTCCATTGCGGCAATCGATACCTATTCCGTTGTCGCTGCATACGGCGGCGACTCAAATTATCTTGCGAGTCAGTCATTTCCAGTGCCTTTGTCCGTTATCGGCTCTCCGGACTTTACGCTCTCGACGCCGAATTTATCAACAGTGGTGCAAGGCAACTCGGTCGCTATCCCAATTACCGTTACGTCGATAAACGGCTTTGCAGGGACTATCGCATTTGAATGCAATGGTGTTCCCAGTAGCAGCACATGCAGCTTTTCTCAGGGATCGGCGACCTTGGCGCCATCGGGCGCAAATTTCGCGACAACCACGTTGACGCTGGCCACGGCTGGAACGACAGTGACCACGCTTGGCATCTTGGGCTTCTTTGTCGGGTGGGGTTGGCTTTCGCGAAAGAGATTCCGTTGCCACTTCATGATATGGATAGGCGCAGCACTTCTCTTGACGACGGTGACAGGCTGTGTGGGATCGAACCGATACGTGCAGTCGAACGGAACTCCAGCAGGTTTCTACTCTCTGACCATTGTTGCAACCTCCGGCGCGATCACTCATTCGAGCGCCGCGAGTTTGCATGTCGTGGCGCAATAACTGAATCGCCATTAAGGAGAATTGAATTATGAATTGGCGGCGGCATTCTGCAACTCTCGTGATCGTTTTCTTACTCGCCGAGTGCGTTCTATGTGCTCAAGCGCGGAAGGAAGTGAGCTATGACTGGGCACCGAACGTAGTGGCGGCGACGTTCTTGTATACGATCGATGACTACTCGTTGCAGGTCTCATCATCGAGTCTTCAAAGAGCGCGTTTGGAAGGAGTTCGAGTGGAATATGCTTCGCGCCATTTCTATCCATGGGAAATTGTCGGAGCAGCACAGTATTCCGAAGGTTCGCCGCTAGGGCAAAAGCTATTTTCTGCGGAAGGTGGAATGGGATACTGCCGAAGCTTCAAACACTGGACGCCTTTTGCCCGCGTTGCCGGTGGCGCAGCTCGGACCAGCTCCGGCGATCTGATGTACCTATACGCAGTTCCAAAATGGGGACTCGCGCTCGCTACGAGCGCTGGCATCGATTATCAACTAACACCTCGGTGGGGAATTCGTACGGTGCAATTCGAGAACGAGTACTTGCCATATGGTTCGCGTGGTTCGGTCTATTGGTCTATTGGCACTGGAATTACTTACCACTTTCGTCCGTGAGGAGAGGCCATGAAGGGGAAGGGAATTGCTCAGTGGTTCGCGGCCTGGCTGTTGCTTGCCGCATGTGTAGAGTGTGTCCACGCCCAGGCGCGAGATCCGCTCATCGAACGGATGGC
>Ga0224555_1005022_pt1 | contig 11559 bp, 8 predicted proteins | sample 714S23034metaG_FD_180687 | JGI IMG/M metagenome (GOLD analysis project Ga0224555, IMG submission 180687) | Peat soil microbial communities from Stordalen Mire, Sweden - 717 S2 30-34 | ecosystem: Environmental > Terrestrial > Soil > Wetlands > Peat | place: Sweden: Norrbotten County, Stordalen...
CTGTTCGCAAATGCCGAACGTGACCGTCCTGGCGGCGAACGTGGCGGCGACGCTTGACAAAACAAAACTCACGAATGCCGATCATGCGGCGCTGCGGCTCTACGCCCGGGAAACATGCTCGGGCTATTGCGCCGGCTGCGCGCACCTGTGTGAAGCGGCGCTGGGCCACAATGTGCCGGTCGCAGACGTCATGCGCTCGCTGATGTATCACCACGGTTACGATGATGTCCGGCTGGCGCGCGAGACCTTCACCAGGATTCCGGAAAGCGTTCGACGGCAGTTGGCCGCGCTGGATTATTCAGCCGCGGAGCGCGCTTGCCCGAATCGCCTGCCGATCACGCGCCTGATGCGCGAAGCCGGCGAGCTGCTCGGGTAAGAGCCGACGAGATTCGTGGGCTTGGGGATCTCGGCAATGGAAAGACCACACTATGGCGGCAGCCATCATCATCTGACTCGAACTGGTTACCATGCAATTTCGCAAATTCGGCAAACTGGATTGGAACGCTTCGGTTCTGGGCTTTGGTTGTATGCGCCTGCCTACCGTGGACGGAAATCCCAACGGCCCAAATATCAATGAAGCGGAAGCGGTGCGCATGATCCGCCTCGCGCTGGATCGGGGCGTGAACTATTTCGACACCGCTTACATCTATCACGAAGGCAACAGCGAGACCGTTCTCGGCAAGGCGTTGCTCGGCCATCGGGACCAGGTGAAAATAGCCACAAAGTCCCCGGTGTGGTTGATCCAAAAGGAAGCGGATTTTGACCGGATATTGAACGAGCAACTGGGCAAGCTCGAGACCGATCACATTGATTTCTACCTGCTCCACGCCCTGGATAAAAAGCGCTGGAGCGAAATCGTCCCGAAATACAAACTCCTGGAAAACGCCGAGGCTGCGATTCGGGACGGACGCATCCGCCACCTGGGTTTTTCGTTCCACGACAATTACGAGAGCTTCCCTGACATCATCAATGGCTATGATCACTGGACGTTCTGCCAGATTCAATACAACTACATGGACACGGGGAACCAGGCGGGTACCCAGGGATTGAAGCTCGCCGCCGCCAAGGGCCTGGCCGTCGTGATCATGGAACCGCTGCTTGGCGGCAGGCTGGCCCATCCGCCGCCGTCCATCCGCCAGGTGATCGAGCGGTCCAATGTGAAGCGCTCCCCGGCGGACTGGGCGTTGCAATGGCTTTGGAACCAGCCCGAAGTGTCGATTGTGTTGAGCGGGATGAGCAACATGGACCAGGTAAAAGCCAACTTGGATTCGGCGGCTCACGCTCGCAGCCATTCGTTTCAGGCATCGGACCTGAAACTGATCGCAGACTTGCAGCAAAAGTACCGGGAACGAGCCGTTATTCCTTGCACCAAGTGCGGCTACTGCATGCCCTGCCCAAACGGAGTAAACATCCCGGCCAATTTTGAAATTTACAACGAAGCGTTTCTCCACGAAGACATTCCCGGCGCGCGCTTCAAGTATCAGATTTTTATCACGGAAGCAGCGCGGGCCAGTGTTTGCGTTGCCTGCCACGATTGCGAAAACCATTGTCCTCAGAAAATCCCGATCAGCGAATGGATGCCCAAGGTTCACGCGCTGCTCGGCGAGGCCTGTACTATGTAAAAAGTGATCCGCATCAGGCCGCCGCCTTCTCCGCATAGTAGTGATTTAGCAGTCCACCCAGGGCCGCATCACAGCGCACCGTTGTTAGCCTTGGGAGGTCGGCCGGGGCGCCTGGGTGTGTTGTCGAAAGTCCATTTCTGCCGCTTCATCCGGCGGCTCCAGGCCAGAAGTGTTTCAGGTCGGACGGTGGAAATGACATCCCAGAATATCCCCACCCTGATTCGAAACATGTCACTTGATTGAGCTGTTAATATGGAACGTTTATCCGGAATCTTTCAACGTTTTTGGATTTGGCATGAAAACCGGACAAGGCGATCTTGTGTACCTTGAAATTGTCCTGCTTGACTCTTCTTGCCCTGTATGGCTGATTAGCCGACCTATGAACGTAACAGACTTATCACCGGATGAGTTGCGGCGGGCTGCCGCAATCAAAGATCAAATTCACGCTCTTGCCACAAAGCTTCACCGTATCCTGGGCAGCACCAGCGAAGGCGCATCACGTGTCCGCAAGCGCCGAAAGATGAGTCCTGCCGCCAGGGCCAAGATCGCTGCGGCCCAACGCGCCCGGTGGGCGAAGCAGCGTGGCACCAAAGCACCGAAGGCAGCCGTCAAGCCGAGGCGAAAAGTCAGTGCCGCAGCACGCAACCGCCTCTCTCAACTTGCCAAAGCGCGATGGGCGAAGGCCAAAGCCGCGGGCAAGAAAACGCTGTAGTCGTATCGGTTTTCCGGGAAGCCGCCGGAATGTTCTTGCGTCAGCGACCCCCGAGTGGCTCAACTTTGGATTGTTGGCAGGTTGTGTGGGGACGTCACCTGAAGCATGATCAGAAAGCGACATAATTAGCGTTCTGAAGGGGCCGCCGGGAATCAAAGGGCGGAAGTTAGCCACCCGCGGCGTGGGCGATGCTCAAAGCAGAGCGTGGCAACCTCAGGGAAACTCGTGGGGGTTTCCACCCGGCTCAACTCTTTCGAGCCGCTCAAGTGGTCGATTCTCATGAAAGAGCGGTGAACATGCTCCACTGGCTGCATTCTTTACTGCCTCATATCCCTCATTACGGATATGTGCTCGTCTTCATCGTCGTGTTTTTGAACAATATCGGTGTTCCCCTGCCGGGAAAAACGATTCTTTTGGGGGCGGGATTTATCCTGGGGAAAGCCGCGGGTTCGCTGTGGCAACCCATGGCGGCCGGAACGGCGGCCTGTTTCCTGGGCGGCATTTGTTCCTTTTGGCTGGGACGGCGGTTGGACCATGGCAGTTTGGCACAAATTCACTGGCTCCATCTTACGCCCGAAAGGGTAAAGTGGCCCGAGCGATTTTTCAAACGTCATGGCGCCAAGGCTGTTTTTATCGCGCGGTTCATCGTCTTGTTTCCGCCCGTCGCGGCCAATCTGTTGGCAGGCATGGCGAAAATGCCATGGCGCATTTTTCTGTTTTACAACCTCACGGGGTCGGCGGTCTATACCGCCAGTTACATCCTGATCGGATATTTTTTTGGGAAGAAGTGGAAACTTCTCGAAGCCTGGTTGGGTCCCATGCCGCTTTACCTGATTTTCGTGGGGATAGCCCTCATGGTTCCAGGCGTGATTTTCAGACATTCCTTATCCGAGTTTTTGGTGCGCCTTTTTTCCAACAAACGCAAGCGAAAATAATGGATGGGTATAACATTAAGCGTGTCCACTCCTGGGACCCGAAAGCTACAGTTCAGCGCGCGGTTCAGGAAACAGAATCCAGGTTGCCGAGGACAAACATAGCGACGCCATACTGGCCGAACTCAACGTCGAAAGGAAACGCCTGATGAACGTTGCCAAGGGGGAAGTTTTGATGCCGCAGCTTGGCTCTGAATCCGCATCGAAGAAGGCAAGAACACGGTGAAACTGAACTTGCGCCACGTTTCCCGCATGACTCATTTTGGCTTGGGTGTCGAACCGTCCTCATCACTGATTCTCGGCATATTCGTCGCAGCATCCTGGCACGATGATTTCAATGGGTTCCTGGATGGTCTGCGCAAACGACATCCCCTGAATGAAATGAGTGCGCAGCGGGCCACTTCAGATGTTTCTTGGTAGCCTCCTGATTCTATTGGGGGAGAAATGGGCTGGTTCGACCCGTCATGCTTTGATAAGCTTGCCTTTGTTGTAAAGAATAACACAGTCGCCGCTCCCGATTATGCGTAGTGCCGCTGGCCTTCACGCAGCCATCACGTCGGATGGTGCGTCAAATCCTTTAGCTTGGTTCGCCGACATGATTGACCACTGTTATGACCATGTTGAGGCTGCCAAAGCAGAAGGCCGGCCCATCGTGGGTATCATGTGTGAATTCACACCGCGCGAAATCATCCTGGCTGCCGGCGCAGTGCCGGTCTGCCTGTGCGGCGGCTCCGCGGCGACCATTCCTGCCGCCGAACAATTTCTACCCGCCAATCTGTGTCCGCTGATCAAGTCCACCTTCGGTTATCACGTCATCGGGAAAAATCCCTTTTTGAATTGGGCGGATTTGGTCGTCGCCGAGACGACCTGCGATGGAAAAAAGAAAATGTTCGAGATGATGAGCGCAACGAAACCGATGCATGTGCTCGAACTGCCGCAAAAGGCCGATGATGCTGACGCGCTCGAACAGTGGACACGGGAGGTGCGGAAGTTCAAGGAGCATCTGGAGCAACGGTTTCAAACGCACATCACGGACGAGAAACTTCGTGACGCGGCCCGGCTGATGAACCGCGAACGCAGACTGCGGCGGCAACTGGCCGCCTTGCTGATGCGTGACCGGCCGCCGCTCACGGGACGGCAGCTGATTGAGTTCAAAAGCATCATATCCGGCATCGAGGCGGATCTCCGGCAGTATGAACGCGCGTTGGAAATTTTCGGCAGCGCAGATCAAAAACCACCGACGACGAACCAACAAAATAAATCACTTGTCCGCGTTCTGCTGACCGGCGTGCCGATCGTCCACGGCGCGGAACGCGTGCTGGAACTGATCGAAAACGCCGGCGCGGTCGTCGTCGGCATGGAAAATTGCACCGGCCTCAAACCAATTCTTGACGATGTGGATTTGGACGAGCCGGATCCCCTCCACGCCATAGCCCGGAAATATTACCACCTCCCCTGTTCGGTCATGACGTTGAACACCCGGCGATTCGAAATGCTCCGCTCGCTGGCTGCAACATTCCGTCCGCAGTGTGTCATCGAACTGGTCTGGCAGGCGTGCCTTACCTACGACATCGAATCATTCCACGTTCGCAAACTGGTCGAGGAAGAACTTCATCTGCCCTACCTGAAAATCACGACGGATTATTCACCGTCGGACTCCGCAAGAATTTCGGCGCGCATCGAAGCCCTGTTTGAAACGATTCACGCCAGGCTCCAATGAATTAATCCCGACAATCAAACCACAAGCCAATCGCTTGAAATCAGCACCGCAAATTCACCTGTCGGATGTCCAAGGTGTTTATTCCGGGCCGGAAGACCGGCTCTGGGAACTGCTCATGGGCGAACAGGTTCACATCGGTGGTTTCCAATCCTCGATGGATCTCGCGCAGCGCGCGGGCATCACCGCCGGCTGGCAGGGCGTTGACCTCTGCTGCTGCACCGGCGCGGGCATGAGGTTCTTGGCACGCTTCCTCAACGTGGCACACATGACCGGCGTGGACGCCACGCCCGCCGTGCTGCAACCGGGCCGCCGCCGCTGCGCCGACGAAGGCCTCGCGGAAACAATTTCATTCGTCGAAGGCAACGCCTGCGCGACCGGCCTGCCGTCCGGCCGGTTCGATTTCGTGTGGGGCGAAGATGCGTGGTGCTACGTCGAGGACAAGGCGAAATTGATCGCCGAGGCGACCCGACTGATCAAACCGCAGGGCAAAATTGTTTTCACCGACTGGATGGAAGGCCCGGGCGGATTGACCGATGCCGAAGCCGGTCGTTATCTCGGTTTCATGAAATTTCCCAACGTGCTCACGCCCGGCGAATACCAGTCGCTGCTCGAAGCCAACGGTTGTTCCGTGCGTGTCGCGCACGACACCGGGCGCTTCGCCGCCAGCGTGTCGCTTTACCTCGACATGATCGAAAAGCAACTGACCTATGACGCGCTGAAAATCATCGGCTTCGACATCGCGCTCGCGCAAAGTCTCGTCGGTGAAATGCGTTTCATTCAATCGCTCGCCCAGGCTGGAAAAATCATCCAGGGTCTCATCGTCGCGGAAAAAACCCGGTAAAACCGACATGCAAATGGACGTGTTCCTCACCAGCCCGTGGATTCCCGCCGAATGGATCCGGGCGCACGGGCTGCAGCCGCGCGGCATCTGGTCAGCGGAAACTTTCCAGCACGGCCCCTGGCCGCTTTCCGCCGGCGTCTGCGCGTTTGCGGAGGCCGCGGTCCGGTTTGCCGAAGCGCGGACGAATTCCGCCGTGATTTTTTCGACGGCCTGCGACCAATTGCGGCGCGGCTTTGACACAGCAATTCTCCGCGGACAGAGCCGCGCATTTTTGTTCAACCTTCCGGCAACGTGGCAGACGGCGGCGGCCACGCAAATGTTCCGCTCCGAACTGGAACGGCTGGGACAATTTCTCTTGGCAATCGGCGGCCGCGCGCCATCGCCGGAGGTGTTGCGGCAGGACCTGTTGCAATCCAGCCGGACGCGAAAGCGTTTGCTCGAATCGGCGTCAGCCAGTTCTCCGCGCGGCTTTGCCGAAGCCGTGGCGCGATTTCATTGGGACGGCGCATTTTCGCCGCTGCAACCGGCCGCGCCGACAAATCACATTCCGCTCGCCCTAGTCGGCGGCCCGTTTCTCGCGCCGCACTGGAAATTGCTGGACGAAATCGAAGCCGCCGGCGGACGCGTCGCGCTGAACGCGACCGAAACCGTCGAATGCAGCCTGTCGCCGACGTTTGAATTTGAGGCCGGCGCGAACCATCCATTCGACGTGCTCGTCCATGGCTACTGGGACAACATCATTGGCGTGTTCCAGCGGCCCAACACGCGGCTTTATTCCTGGCTCAAGCCGCGGCTGGCGTCCCGCCACGTGCGCGGCATTGTGCTCTGGCATTTCACCGGCTGCGATCTTTGGCGGGCCGAGGCGCAGACCTTTCGGGAAACTTTCGGCCTGCCGGTTTTGCTGCTCGAAGCGAGCGGAGAACCGGGCGCCGCACCGCGCGAGATCAACCGCCTCCAGGCTTTTGTGGAAACGTTGAGATGAACACTTCGCCACGCAAGTTGAACTTGGACGAGTGGGACGACCGCTACGAGCAACTCCGGCGGGACGGCCTGCGCGAAGCCGGTTACGGCGGCCCGCTGCGGCGTCATGTCGTCCGCGAAAAAGATTTCCGGCTGCAACAATTGCAGTTCGACAACTCGCCCGCCGCCCTGCGGCTCTGGAATTTTCTGCTGACGGAAAACGAGCGGCTTCATCAGGCTCGCGCCAACGGCCACAAAATTGTCGGCACAATGAAAGACCTCGGCACCGTACCGGTCATGGCGTATGCGCTGCCGGGCGTGCGGGCGTTTTATCCGGACGGCGCGTGGTGGACGCCGTGCCTCATGGAATGCAGCGACAAGCTGCTGCAGCAGGCGGAAGCGATGGGCATTGACGCCTCGTTTTGTCCGGTGCGCGCGATGCTGCCGGCCTTCGAGAATGGCGAGCATTTTCCGCAGCCGGATTTGCTGGTTTGCAGCACCGGCGCGGTTTGCGACGATTTTTCGGCAATCGCGCAACGGCTGGAACATCTCGGTCATCCAATTTTCTGGTGGGAAATCCCGCGCCGCCGCCAGCCTGCTCCCGGCGAAATGGCCTGCGCGCTGCCGGGCAATCTTGCTGCGCCGAAAATTCAAGTGGACTGCGTGCGAACAGAATTGCAGCGCATTGGCAAGGCGCTCGGCCACCTCGCCGGAAAGACTTTGGAAGACGACTGTTTGGCGGCTGGCATTCGCGCGGCAAATCAAGCGCGCCGGCTGCTGGACTCGTTGCGGCGGACCGTTTATTTTGCGCCTGCCGCGCCGCTGCCCGCTCTGGAAATGCTCGTCGCAGAAATGCTCGCGATTCATTTCTGCTCCGACCGCGAGGAAACCATCGTTGTGCTCGACGGCTTGCTGGCCGAGGTTCAATTGCGCGTCCGGCGAAACCAGTTTATTGTCAGTGCCGAGGCCGTGCGGATTTTCTGGGTGAATCCGGTCGCGGATTTGCGCGCGATGAACTTGTTGGAAGAACTTGGCGGACGCATTTGCGGTTCGGATTACATGTTCACCCACGCGCTGGATTTGATTCCTGAAAATCTGCCGCCCCTGGAAGCGCTGGCCCGCACCGCGCTGGCCGATCCGATGGTTGGCCCGACGTCCGACCGCGCCATGCGCATCGTCCGCGAATGTCAGGCCGGCCACGCCGAGGCCGTGGTCGTCTCGCGCATTCCCGGTGCGAGCCATTGCGCGCGCGAGGGGGAAATCATCCGCGAAATTGTGCGGCAAACAATCGGGATTCCCGCAATCGAACTTGAAATTCCGCCGGTTTGTGATGCCCTGCTGCCGAGCCTCGGCTCGCGGTTGCAGGCGCTGGTTGAAACCGCGCGAGACAGGAGGACGAAATGATTTGCGCCGGCATAGATGCGGGTTCGCGATCCATCAAGGCGGTGTTGTTCGATACCGACCGATCGCACATTCTCGCCTCCGGCCTGACCGACCAGAGCGTGGAACAGGAACGGCTGGCGGCTGAGCTTTTTGAAAAACTTTTAAAGAAGGCGGGGCTGGAGCGGTCGCAGATTTCCGGCGTGGTGGCCACCGGATACGGACGCAATGCCATCCGCTTCGCCGACACCACCATCACCGAAATCACCTGCCATGCGCGCGGCGTCCACCGGCTGGTGCCGGACGCGCGTACGATCATTGAAATCGGCGGACAGGACAGCAAGGTCATCAGCCTCGAAGACGGCGGGCACGTCCGGGATTTTGCGATGAACGACCGTTGCGCGGCGGGCACGGGACGTTTCCTGGAAATGGTCGCGGCGCGGCTGGACATGAATTGGGAAAAACTGGCGGAACTGGCGCGCCAAAGCAAAAAGCCCGCGCTCATCAGCAACATGTGCGTGGTGTTCGCCGAGACGGAAATCATCGGCCTGCTGGCCGACGGCAAGCCCTTGCCGGACGTGGTGGCCGGCGTGCAAAACTCCATCGCTACGCGTGTTTCGGCGCTGGCCGGCCGGTTCGTTTCGCCACCGGTTTATTTCACCGGCGGTGTCGCGTTGCAGGCCGGCATGGCCCGCGCACTGGAGGAAGTTTTGGCCTGTACGGTCCGCGTCGCGCCGCAGCCGCAATTCACCGGCGCGCTCGGCGCCGCGCTGTCCGCCGGCCCGGCGAACAAAGCCGGTGACAGCGGCTTATGAACATCTTTTGCCATATTAATACGCAAGCCATGTCTAGCTTGCGGCGGTTTTGAAGCGGCATACTTGTCCGCCAGTGGCGGCCCGAACCCAACGCGCTCAAATAACATTATGCCGGACCAAAAACAGGAATTGCTCCGAACGCTTCCAGCCGTCACCGAATTGCTGAAAAGCAAAACTGCCGCCGGCTGGCTGCGGCAACATCCGCAGCCGCTCGTCACCGAATGTCTGCGCCGCGCGCTGGCCGGATTACGGGAGCAAATCCTCGACGACACCACCGGCTGTGGCGGCACACAGCACATCACCGCCGACGCGGTGTTGGAACAGGCGGAAACATTTCTCCATCACGCCACCGAACCGCACGTGCGCGAAGCCATCAACGCCACCGGCATTATTCTGCACACCGGCCTGGGCCGCGCGGTCCTTCCGGCGGGTGTGGTGGATTCGATGATGGGCGAGTTGAAGGGTTATTGCACGCTTGCTGTGGACCGTGAATCCGGCGAGCGCGCCGAGCGTGATGAACTGGTGGAATACATTTTGACGGAACTGACCGGCGCGGAGGCGGCCACAGTCGTCAATAACAACGCCGCCGCCACCCTGCTCGTGCTGGCGGCGCTGGCGGCGCAGAAGGAAGTCATCGTGTCGCGCGGACAGCTCATCGAAATCGGCGGTTCGTTCCGCTTGCCGGAAGTGATGGCGCAGAGCGGCGCGCGGCTCGTCGAAGTTGGCGCGACCAACCGCACGCATCCCAAGGATTACCAAAAAGCCGTCACGGAAAACACGGCGGCAATCCTGCGAGTGCACCCCAGCAATTATCGCGTCGTCGGTTTCACCAGCGAAGTCGCGCTGCGCGAACTGGCGGAGCTGGCCCACGGCCGCAATTTGATTCTGGTTGATGATCTCGGCGCGGGCGCGTTGGTGGATTTGAAACAATTCGGCCTGCCCCACGAGCCGACCGTGCGCGAATCCATCGAGGCCGGCGCGGACGTCGTCCTCTTCAGCGGCGACAAACTCATTGGCGCCGGCCAGTGCGGCGTGATCGTGGGACGAAAGGCGTTGATTGAAAAACTCCGCAAACATCCGCTGATGCGCGCCGTCCGCGTGGACAAAACCTGCCTGATGGTTCTGGAGCGGACACTGCAACTGTTCCGCGACCCGGCACGGCTGCAACGCGAACATCCGACCTACCGCATGATCAGCACGCCGGCGGACGCGTTGAAATCACGCGCCAACAAACTCGCGCGCCTGATTTCCGCCGAAGCTCCCCAAGCCAAAGTTGAAATCGCCGAAAGCCAGGCTTTCCTCGGCAGCGGTTCGTTGCCGACGGAGGAGATTCCCAGTTTTGTCGTGACGGTTTCCCTGCCGGAAATGAGCGCCTCCGAGCTGGCGCGGCGGCTGCGGTTGGACCGCGCCTGCGTTTTTGGCCGCATCGAAAACGACCGTGCCTGCCTCGATGTCCGCACGTTGACCGACGAACAGGTGCCGGTGGTCGCCGCGGCATTTGGCCGTGTCGTCGTATGACTGCGCTACGCCGAAACATCATGCTCGGCACCGCCGGGCACGTGGACCATGGCAAGAGCGCGCTGGTGAAGCTGCTCACCGGCTGCGAAACCGACACACTCGCCGAGGAAAAACAGCGCGGCCTCACGATTGACCTCGGCTTCGCGCCCTGCCAGCTCGCGGACAAACGCGTGGTCGGCGTGGTGGACGTGCCCGGTCACGTGGATTTCATCCGCAACATGGTCGCCGGCGCGCACGGCATTGACGTGGTCATTTTTGTCGTCGCGGCGGACGATGGCATCATGCCGCAAACGCACGAACACCTGCACATTCTCACGCTGATGGGTTTGCGCCACGGGCTGGTGGCGCTGACGAAAATTGATCTTGCGGACGCCGCGCGGCGGCATTTTGTGGTCCAGGATTTGCGCCGGCTGCTGGCGGACACATTTCTGGCCGACGCGCCCATCTGTCCGATTTCCAACGTCACCGGCGAAGGGTTCGAGAACTTTTTTGATTCGCTGAACCGGACCGTGGAAGCGTGCGGCGACCGGCCTTGCACCGGGCCTTTCCGGCTGTGGGTCGAGGATGCGTTCACCATCCGCGGCGCTGGCACGGTCGTCACCGGCATTCCCACGCATGGCCGGATTCGCCCCGGCGACGAGCTTCATCTGTTGCCCGCCGGCCTTTCCGGGCACGTCCGCCAGATGCAGGTTTACGGCGAAGATGCCAGCGAAGGAAGCGCCGGCGAATGTGTCGCGCTGAACATTCCGGAACTGGACCACGAAGCCGTGCAACGCGGCATGGCTCTCTGCGGATCAAATTTGTTCGAGCCAGCCATGATGGCCGAGGCGGAATTGAATATCCTGAAATCCATTCAAGGCAAAATCGAGGACTATCTCGAAGTGCAACTTCATGTTGGAACCGCCTCGGTTTCGGCGCGCCTGGCGATGTTGGAAAACACCGCAATGACCGGCGGCCAAAGACAATTTGTCCAGCTTCGCCTCGCCTCGCCGCTGCCGCTTGTGCCCGGTGAACGGTTTGTGGTGCGGGCCAATATCGCATACGCGGGCGTCAGCGGGC
>Ga0224555_1005024_pt1 | contig 11558 bp, 12 predicted proteins | sample 714S23034metaG_FD_180687 | JGI IMG/M metagenome (GOLD analysis project Ga0224555, IMG submission 180687) | Peat soil microbial communities from Stordalen Mire, Sweden - 717 S2 30-34 | ecosystem: Environmental > Terrestrial > Soil > Wetlands > Peat | place: Sweden: Norrbotten County, Stordalen...
AGCGGAGGAAGGCGATAATCTCAGGCCGGACCTGAGCCTTGACCGCCCACCTGCACCAGTCGTCGAGATCGGGTTCAAGGTCCAGATGCACGAACCGGTTGCGAAGCGGTCGCGGCATAGCAAAGTGAACGCCGCGCTCGGAGGCAGGATTCCCGGCGGCGATAACAACCCAGCCATCGGGCAGCACATACTCGCCGAGCTTGCGATCAAGCACCAACTGATAGCAGCCCGCCTGGGTCATCTGCGGCGCGGAGGTCAATTCGTCAAGGAAGAGAATGCCTTTGCCTGTGGTGGGGAGAAACTTGGGCGGCACCCATTCGGTCTGGTCTTCGGCGATCCGCGGCAGGCCCCGAAGATCGACCGGGTCAAGTTGCACGGCCCGCACGTCGAGAAAGTCGTAGTCGAGATCGTTGGCGACCTGGGAGACAATCTGTGACTTCCCAACGCCGCACGCTCCCCAGATATGCAGGGGCACACGTTCGCCGATCAGCGCGTGAAGCGCCTCATAGAGTTTTGATGGTTTCATGGAGTATCCTCGATTGGTTGGAAATGCGCGGGAGTCACCTTCTGGTCAAGTACGATATCGGGCTGGAATTTGGTGAGCTTCCGGATTGGACGGTCCACCCGGAACGCGTGATTTCAACCCCAGATGGGCTAGATGAGCGCCTCGGGATCGTCAACCCAGGATCATGCCTAGGCAGATCGGCGAGCACTCGCCGACTTCAGGGTGCCGTTATGCCGTTATGCCGTTAACGGATGCCTACGGGATTTGGCATTGATCGAGATCGGAGTTTAACGAAAACCTGATTGAGCTTCTTGCTCTCCCACCCTTCGCAAAATGCGCGAGGGATGTGGCACCCATTTCAAGGGCCAATAGAGGGCGGGCCACCCGCCACGGGCTGGGTGCCTGATCTGGTGGGCTGGGTATTCAATAAGACTTTCTTATCTACACAGCAGAACAGTCTGAATTAATGTACGATTGGTGGCAAATTCAAAATGAAGGTTTGGTCATGGCCACCTTTTGTCATAGCTGCGGCGCCACGCTGCAAGCTAGCTCGCGATATTGCCCGGAATGCGGCGTAGCAATATCCGCGTCCGAATCTGTGGCTCCGCCTGTGTTAATCCCCCAGCGCCCCCGCCCCAGAGGACCGAAAGTCTTTATTGGTGTAGTGCTGGTGTTTTTCATCGTGGCAGTTATAGCGATCATCTCTAGTCACTCGACATCCGATGGCAGTCAAGCCGCGCACGAAGGTCAAGAACAACAACAGAACCTGAATCCACCTTTGCCTAGCTCCGAAGTCAGCTTCATCAGCATTGTGACCAGCGCGCAAGATGAAGCACGGGGAACTCAAAACGATATGCAAAAGGGCGGGGTCAAGAGTTCGAGGGATAAGGCAATGTGCGCCGCGATGGCATCCCTTCAAGTTCACGACTGGGTCGGCACTGTCAAAACGATTGATTCAAACAGTGACGGGAAGGGCGTGCTGGCAGTCTCGATAGCACCCGATGTGCTCGTCACCACGTGGAACAATTCCCTTTCTGACTTTGAGGATCACACATTGATTGAGCCGGGCACATCTGTATTTCAGACCGCCTCCGCGATGAAGCCGGGACAACTCGTGGCGTTCTCGGGGAGATTCTTTCCCAGTCACGAGGGTGATTGCATTCAGGAGAGCAGCCTCACCCTTGATGGGAAAGTGGCCTCCCCTGACTTCATCTTTCTATTTTCGGATGTGTCAGCGTACCGTTACGATCGAGCACCAGCCGCCTCCGAAAACTCCAAACCCTCCGCGTCTACGACTCAGGACCCGCCAGCGAATCCAGCCGTTGAACCTAGTCAGACTGAGGTGCCAGTCGAAAATGCAAGTTTGAATACTGCATCAGCGGACGTAACCACAGGTTCTGAGGCGGACGCGGCGCACGAGCAGATTGCTCAGGCTCTTCAGAATTGGGCATCCGCTTATCAGTCAAACGACCCAACAGCCATTTCAAAATGCTATGCAGAACAAGTAGACCATTTCTTCTTAACTCAGAATGTTACGAACGCATTCATACGCGACTACTGGAAAAACTGGTTCAACGCTCACGCTGACCGCGTGTCCCTATTCAAAGTCAAGAATTTGACGTACGAGAATGAGACGGCGGACAAAGTGACTCTCAGGCTCGTGAAGCAAGTGGTGACAACGGAATCCAGCGGAGCAGCAGAGCGGCTGACCCACTCCGAGCTATCCCTGACAAAGGTGGAAAACCTCTGGAAGATCACCAGCGAAAGAGATTTCAAATGACTGCACGTGGCAGGTGGCCCACCCTTCCGGTCTTTTGAGAACTTACCCCAACCCAACCTTGAGGGTGCCCCATCCTTTCCGCGCCCTTTGCGGGAAGGGTGGGATCGCAAATCGTTCGGATTCCGATTCCGTCCTCGAAAACGCCGTTTGCGACGGGAACCCTCGGCGGAACGGAGGGCACGATACTTCATTCGCCATGTCGACTTATCGGTTCAAATTGTCTCGTCCTGGTTGGCAGAACGAAATCAGTCAGGCTGATCTCCAGTTGCCACCTAGAGTTTTGAGTTGTGTATTAGTGGGATTGTTTCTTGACCTCAGCGCACTCCTTGAGGAACTTGAGATATACCTCGGAATTGGAGAATACTCGAAAAGCGCAATGATCGAGCATCATCATGTTGTATCGGTGCGCCTCATCGATCGAAACGCATGTGCTGATTCCACCAACAGCGGTTGCTTTCTCCAGATAAAGCATCGCTTGTGTAGGGCTAAGTGGATAATAGAGCTCCATTTTCTCTGGGACGTCCCAGCTCCCTCCCGGCGTTAGCATATTGATTATTGGCTGATCGGACGTGATGAAAGGCACCTCAGTATGGTTGTCGAGAACCAGAATCCGGAATTCGTTTCGACTCACGAAAAGCGATCCGCCAGCTTCGACGGCGAGGATATGGCTCAATACGTCCCACACTCGCTCCATGTCATCGAATAGGACGTTCTCTTTTTTGCACGCCCGCTCCCTTACGGCTTTCGTTCTCATGTACTGAACATAAAGACCATAAAAGAATCCGGACGCTTTTTGGGGGTCTTCATAGAAACTGAAATCGCGATTTTTGATTGCCTCAAGATAGGGCCAGAACCCGTTCTCGATGGCTGCGTGGTAGTTTTCGTTCAGATTCGAAATGACTACCTCTAGCTGTTTCATTGCCTCGGGATTTTGGATGCAGCTTTCTTCCAGGTGCCTCTTGAGTCGTGTAGGCAGAGAATACATTTCCAGAAAACGTCTATGCCCGTCCCTGCCGATTTCTCGGAGGCCGTCGATGAATAGTTTCAGGCAATCAATGTCTGGGACGGTCAGCTCTTTTAACTTATAGAAATCGTTCTCGCCTCCGACGACTCTAAGGCCGGAGCGGTCTACTTTGCCGTACCCATACCAAGCGATACGCTCATCCGCATTTGCCCAAGGCAGAAGGTATCGGCGGGGAGTGTGGTGGTGATAGATTTTCGCCTGTTCGGTTTCCATGGAATAAGCTTATCGCTCAGTCACACCGAACTGGAGAAGCCGCGCCTAACGAGGCTACGTCGGTAACGATAAGCGCCGATGTAGCCGGGAGGAATTCTGGCTCCACGCTGAGTTGCCATGCTCATTTCGAGCGCTTTCGGTCTTGAAAACGTCCATCGGCCCGTTCGCAACCGGAACGTGTGGTGTGGACTTCAGCCTCTCAAACCGTTGGTGATTGACCGCGACAAGCGCTGGTCAACACGGTTTCGATGAAAGCAGTTGCCGCAGAACGGAAAGGCTAGCTGGACTAGGATTGACGCTTACGCGACCTCGTCCAAGTCGTCGGATTCATCCATTGGCTCATCATCGGCCTCGGCAAGAATCTCCTCCTCGTCGTCCGCATCCGACGAGGTCAAGGGAGCTGACACCGGCGACGGTCCAATGTCAAAGAGGCTGACATTGCGTGCCGGCTCCTGTTTCCTGGGCTCGGCAGGCTTGGGAGCCGCATTCGCGGGCTTTTTTGTCTCCGCCCCCGCGGGCTCGGTCGGGACCGGCGCAGTCTTCGGTGTCACCTTCGACCGGGCCTCCGCCTTTGCAGCCTTCGCTGCTGCCGCCATCTGGTCTTTGGCGGTTTCAAGCGTGTTTCGCAGTTCGAGGTGGGCTCCAACAAACTGGACCAGCGCGGAAGGCAGTTCGGCGTCCAGCTCTTCCGCCGTTCCTGCCACGCTAAGAGGAGTGGTGAGCGCATCGTTTTCGCTTTCGTTGAGCTTGCGGGGAATGACGTTGACGCGGATAGTGTCGTCCTCCAACCGCGTCAGGATCATGACGACGGTCCTCTGCCGGAGCAGCGGACCCAGTTCTTTGAACATGGATTCACCTTCCTCGTTAGTGAGAATCAGTTGTTGGGATGGAGCTATTGGTCAGGATCGTACCAGTTGTGAATGTTTGGCAGCACCCGAAGGACTCGGTTGAGGCCGGATGAACTACTTTCGCTCGGTCTCGCCCAACAGTGCTTCAAGCCGCTCCACTTCGAGCCGCCGAAGTTTGGCGGTCGCGGCCCACTGTTCCTCGGAGTCCCTGTCGGTCAAGTATTCCTCGTGCATCTCCCGCCAGCGTCTTTCATTTTCACGGGCAGCCCGGAGCGCAGTCTGAAGCTCCGAATTCTTTGCGTTTGCAGCCGGGGGCATGAAGTGGATTTTACTATCTTGGGATTGATTCAAGATGAACTCCTCGGTCGCTCAAGATATTCCGGACTTCGCGTTCGCCCGCCGATCCCGCCGCCGCATCCTCGCCCACATCCGCGGGTCAACGGGCAAAGCCGCCATTCGCCCTGTCTGGGCGTTGTAGAAGGCTCCGTGATGGGTCAGTGTGCCGTAGCGAAAGAGCCTCGCAAGCATTGCGAGCGCGCTTGTCGCCAACACCTGGTTGATGAATGGCTCCTGGCGTTCGAGAGCCTCTGCCGCGCTGCAACTGGGCAATGGATCCTCGCCCGCTTCCGCATCCACGATCTCCGGGTAGAGTTCCGCGACTGTTCTGAGCCGGGCTGCGGAGCGGCGGTTAGCGGCGTTCAAAGGCTGGCCGAGCACATACTGACCGCTGCTTGCGTTGTTGCCGAGGTCAAGCCAGTAGACTGTGCTGTCATTCGCTCGCGTGACTGCGGACAGGATCGCCTGCCGCGCCGCTCGCGTATCGACACAGCCAATAATTAGGTGAGGACCTGCCGAATTAGTTCTCAGCGAATCCTTGTGAAAGTGTTCCGGGTACGCTTGCCACCTCAGACCCCAGAAGAGATTGACACGGTTGATCAACACAGTGGCCTTGTTCAGCCCGACATCGGCCGAAGCAAACGGCTGGCGGACGCAGTTTGTCGCTGACACCTGATCGCCATCCACCAGCATCACGTGGATGCCTCCGGCTTGGCCCCACACCTTCATCGCCTGGTGGAGATAAGGCAGGCCCAGCAACACCGCGCTGCCGGTGCCCCCCGCTCCGACAATCAGCACGCGGAGCGGCTGTCCTCTGCGGCACAAAGATTTCGGAAGAGCGTGTTCAGTGATCATGACCGCGCCTCTTCCCAGACAAGAACTCCCCTACCGTTTCCGGCAATTCGATGAGCGAGTCGGTGGGAAATTCATCTTTGCCGGGGAGTTCCTTCCAAAGTCCCTCGAAGCCGCCTGGAAAGCGCGTAAGCCTTCCCACGTTGCCGTGCGTAAACTCGCTTTCATAGAAGCTCCGTTCCCATTGGGGAATGGAGGCGACTGTAGATGCATCCGGTGCCCGCATCGATCCCAGGCAGACGTTTCCTGTGTCGTACACATTCCAGTAGGGAGCAACACAAAGCTTGGTATCAGCCGCGGGGCGGCGATTCTCCTTGAGCGCCCGAATCGAGAGCGAGTGATCCATCGCCAGCCAGACCAGTGCGGGCTGCGGGAAAATCGCGCCATTCATTCCGGTCATGTCACCCTGCGTCGTTCCGAAGAACATTGGACGTTTCTGTGGCGGCGTCCACCAGGCAATCAGCCGCTCGGTGCGCGCAATTACGCTCTCGGGTAGAAACTCCGCCTGCACCCGGCCTCCCAAGGCCTGGACCAGCGACTGAACGAACTCGATGGTCAACGTCTTTGCCGGACCGAGCGTCGGTTGCTTGGCGCGATTGTCTGCGTTCACTTCATGGTGGGTGATGAAAGTATCTCCGAAACTGCCCTTCTGGTTTTCCGTCGATCGGTAAATCAGCAGGGCTTCACGCAGCGCGAAGTGATGGTTCTGTCCGATGCTCACGTTGACGTTCATGCTTCTCCTCCACGCCGTCGAGCAGAGTAATTAGATCGGCAAGCTCCATGTTGACCCTGAGGAAAATCGCCATTGTGCGAAGCGCCGCGTCGAATTCCTCCCTTAACTCCGGCCGAAAGCACACCGCGCAGGACGGCTCATTGGTGGTCTCGTTATAGCGTTCCGACTCATGATCGAAGCAGGCTTGAATTGCGTCATTCTCGCGGAAGACCAGCAAAAGGCTCGGCACAGGCGGATCGTCGTACTCTCCCTCGAATCGCATGACCTGGCCGTTCAACCGCGACAGCCGATGAAGCGCAAGCAGCTTCTGAATCCATATAGAGCACGGCCCTTGAAGGTGCCGTCGCAGCAGCCTGCGTGCGCTGCGATAGGTCCAGTTCTTCGCGGTCCGGATGGGCTCCGGAATTGCCTCATCGACCGCCGGGAACTCGTAGGCATCCCGGCTCTCGGGCTCATCCTGCTCCATCCAATCATGCAGTTGTTCGTTGTAGCACTCGGCGTCTGTGTGGTCGTAGATGCGAATCCAGCGGTAGAGCGATCCCCGCAAAAGGTAGTAGTAAGCCGCTCCAAGGAATCGCTCCTGCTCTTCGAGCGCGTCCAGCGCGGCTCCTATCTTGAGGTAGCCGCAGGCCTGGAGTTCGAACGCGGCCATCAGTTTGCCCTCGCCAAGAGCCCTGCCTCGCCAATATCCTGTCCCAAGGTCGTCCCTGACTTCGAAGCAATAGTCGATCTTGTCTTTGAGCGTGCCACCGGCGAACTCTTCAATCAGCTTCTGGATGGCGCTTCGCGCGAAGACCACGGCGACATTGCCGGTTCTTTGCCAGAGTTGCTCGTCGGCGAGGTTGCGCTCCACCAGCGCCAGACAAAGGCGGTAGAGGCGCTCGCCGTTTGTCTCCAGGCGGTAACTTGCCGGGATGCGGCGGAGGGACGGAAGACTTTCACCGCAGCCCTGTCCCAGCAGCGCTATATCAGTGGCGGCAGCAGTTCGCTTGGGGCTTCGAGAACCGGCATCGTACCGGACGACGATCTCCTGGCTGCTTCTGCGACGGCGTGCGCCAGGCTTTGTGACTCTTCGCATTTCAGATGCCTCGCGACGAGCCGGTCGGCTCTTTTGGGCGGCTTGCACTCAAGCCGACGGAGTTCCGCGAGGAGCTGGGTCTGATCGGCTTTGCTGTTATTCATGATGTGCCGCCTTGTCTCGATGATTCGGGTAGCGACCAACTCCCTTGCAAAGCGGGCGCCGGACAGGGGCGCGGGAGAAGATCACAACGGGACAATGCTTGGAGTCTGAGGATCAGCCCTTGCTGCCGATGGCCCGGCTGAACGTGTAGCGAAGGGCGTCTCCGGTGTCCTCCGGACCCGCCAGTGATGCCGTTGCAATTTCGGGGTGGGACGGCGTCAGCAATTCTCTCACTTGCTCGACGGTCAAGTTGGGTGCGGGATCGGGGATGCGGGCTCCGTTGTAGAAGAACTCGCGGTGCAGGGCTTTCACAGTGAGGCTGCTCATGAATCAACATCTCCAAGGTGGGATTTAGGTTGTACATGGAATGTGGAGCGAACGGATTACAGGTGAGACGCAGCTCTGCGTTTGACCCACGTTGCGGACCAATAACGGAAGCGGTCTGAGCGTATTCTTGACTAGGTGCGCAAAGGGCGGTGTGCCAGCCAAGTTGGCCAATCATCGGGATGGTGGTCAGCGGGTGGCTGGCGATTTAGTGTGAATGCAGAATTCCTCCCGGCGACATCGGCGTTTGTCGGGACTAATCTTCAGCTGGCTGGCTGTCTTCCCACCGATCTGCGATAAGGCCGCGGATGGATGGGGCAGCGACGTGCTCTCATTGTCGATCGCAGGCCGCGTCCACAACAGATATTGCGAATCTCTGAAATTCGGCCGCAGAAGCCTTTGGACGGTATTATGTTGGGTCCGGGGCATGAATTGATCCGTGAGTATGGCTCATGTTGGTCTCGAGGCCGCATGAAGCTAAGCGAACTCATCACAAAGCTAGAAGGGATCGACGGCTAGACTAAGATCCTCATCCGCCTTGATCGGAGCGGATTCTTAACGCCGGTCTATGTCGGGCATAATTTCACATCTGGGCGTCGTTCAGAGCGATGATCGAAATTGACGGCAACTCGCCATTGACTACCTTGTGAGCCCTCAAAGCCAGATTCTCAGGCGTCACGCTCTGAGATCTGCGAAAATCAACGATGTTTGTGTTCGGTTGAAGGCTCGGCTTACGGGATTCGAATGGGTTGCCGCTGGAACATTGTCACGCGCCCTCTGGAAATATTAGGGAGTCTCTATGGAGCAGTGGGAAGCAGAGAATTGGCGTAAAAAGATCGACTTGACGATTGTTAAACCGGTTTTGGCCGTGGTCCAAAGTGCCGTTCCGGATATACAGGGAGTGGATTTGGATTTGCAGAATAGCGCCGTGATTATTCACTCACCCAAGGACCTGACTGATGACGAATGGAAGCGGGTTCGAGACATCGCCGAAGAAAAAGTCCGATCGATTCTCGGTTGCACGTCTCCGATCCGAATCAGGAAGTTGCGCCGCTCAACCTTTGCATACACGTTTCACAGCCCATCGGATGCAATAAGGAAGCAGATCAGAGAATTCGAGAACATCACTGAGTACAATCTCGAATTGTCGGCCATCAATTCTCTCGCTGAAGCATATTCGGAACTGATCAAGAGATCCAAGGATTACGATGTCGTTGTAACGTTTGCTCTGGGGGGAGTGCCAGCGTTAAATTATGTCACCGTGTCCGAGTTCGAAGCCTCAAAAAGTGGCTTGGATAACTCAGAGCAGTTGAATGACATGCAAGAGAAGTATCACGTCTTTCCAGGATTATTGTGGAAAATGGATACGGAATCTCCGCAGCAAATTCTGACGACCTGGATGGATTCCTTAACTGGACGGAAGAGCGCACTCTTCTTCGATACCGGAACTGATGGGAGTGGCGTTCGTGAGGCAGTACGCATCTTGGAGGCATATGTTCAAGATCGCGAGCATTCTCCCTTCAGTCGCATAACCGTTGTCGGAGTCGTCGACGGAGATTGTGAAGCGCAGCGTTTCGTCCACCGAGAATTGCATGACCGCTCTGGCGCAGTAGTGCCTCTCGACGTTTCTTATCATCGCGTCCGCAAAGTGTTCACTGAAGATTGCAGAGCGCTTGCTGGATATGAATCGATGAGGCGCGCCGGGATTATCCAACCATATTCCACTTCTGTAGTTCTGCACATTCGCGATCAGGGCCAAGCGATCAAAACAATTGCTGCGCGCTCTTCAGGTCCGCTCATGAATTACCTGATTAAACGAAAGTTAGAGGTCCTTTGTCAGGGGAGAATGGAGGACCCAGAATTCCACGACGAGATCTCTGGTGCATTTCTCGTCTCCGATGAATGCGGCCAAGAATCGAGCGAGTTGCGGAGGGCTGTAGAACTTGGGTTGCTTTCTAAGGCGATTTATGGCCCAGCATTGCGCTGCCTCCGTCGTAAGTACAATGCGAAACACGAGAACGAGCGAAGTATGCGCAAAAAGGGAAAGCTTCGAAAGAAGGACTAGGATTTTGGGGTTGCGGCCCACAGGTTCGGTTTCAATTCTCTGAATCGGATCAGATTGTCCGTATCCGTGAAGACCAGTCCCATACTTGAGCACCCCCATTGCCGTTGTGCTTTGAATGCACTACAGTGACCAGAGACGATGCCGACTATTCCATACTTGGCCAGTGGCTTTCCACCTGCATCCGCATCCACCCTCAAGGGGGCGAATGAGATTGTAGTGACTTGGGCAGAGATAGTTTGGGCTGCCATTTCTGTCGGGAAGGCGCAACTGCAGGACCTTTCACAGTACGGGGTATTCTCTGCTCTTGAGATGACCTACCGGACGGCGATCATATACGCCAACCTGCAGCAATCACCAAACGATTACGTCCGGCGTTCTTCCGCATATGACGGTCTCGACCCCTCAGAGAAAAGTGCGATCTCTTACTTCATAGGGTTGACAATGGCAAAACTGCTTGCAGAGCGGCTTCTCTCCGTTCCATGGCTAATGCATTTGGACGTGTACCGGAAGTTACTTTCCCCCGTTCTAGCAGGAAAATCGAGACCTGATCTTGTTGGGATTGATATTGGCGGCAACTGGATTGTGATCGAAGCGAAGGGACGAACGAACAATCTTGTCGCCTCAGTACTTCAGGCTGCAAAACTGCAGACTCAGCAACTGTCCACTATTCAGGGACTTGCACCTTCCCTTCGTGTCGCTTCTGAATCGTTCTTCGACCCGGCTGGCATTCTCTCCGTAGCCATAAGCGATCCACCGGGTAAAAGGACGAAGGTGTCCGATCTGCCTTTAACGCCGAGACTGATTCTCGAAAGCTACTATCGGCCATTCAAGACCCGGCTAGACGACGCGGCTACGGTGGCTGATGAAAGACTCCGAGGGGAGGTGTTTCGGATAGCACACCTGCCAGAACTCGACATGTGGGTTGGCCTATCCCAAAGGGATCGCTCTCCGGGCAACGTTAAAAAGCCGACTGCAATTCGCCATTCGGGTGGCCGCGAATTTGTTGGTCCTGACGGTATTTTGGTAAGGCTAGGAAGTGCTTGGTCCGACGAGAATATGAAATTGCAGCCACAAGAGCGCGCACGAGAGGCCAAATAGTCGGTTTAGCCAAATTCGAACAGCGCGGGCGATCTTCTGTCCAACGTACGGCCATCCAGGGTTACTAGTGTACTGTCTCACGCAGATCGTCTTTTATTAAGGGCGTTCTGAGCTCGCGTCACTTTTTCCAGTATGTCGTTTGTTTTTGCTGTCCAGATGAAGGGCTTTGGGCTTTGATTCTGGCCGTCGATGTAATCTCCGATTGCCATGATTAGCTGTTCGAGATCCTGGAAGACTCCGCGCCGGAGCCGGTTCTGGGTTAGATCGCGGAAGAAGCGCTGCACCATGTTGAGCCAAGAAGCCGAAGTTGGCGTGAAGCAAACGTGGAAGCGTTTGTGTTTTTCCCGCCAGCGTTGGACTCGTTCATGTTTGTGCGTCGAGTAGTTATCGCAGATCAGATAGATAACCACGAACACGGTATCACCCTTGCTCCTCCCCAGCCATATTTGAGTTTGCAGCGGATAGGTCCTCAAAAGTCTTAGTGCTGTATCTGGAGCGCCCGCCGCGCAACTGTGCGCAGCTGCATGGTGTTAATGGGGCGCTTCGGATACAGCGACTTGGAGGAAGCCGCCCCCATGGAAGCCTATGTACTTTGAATCG
>Ga0224555_1005025_pt1 | contig 11555 bp, 10 predicted proteins | sample 714S23034metaG_FD_180687 | JGI IMG/M metagenome (GOLD analysis project Ga0224555, IMG submission 180687) | Peat soil microbial communities from Stordalen Mire, Sweden - 717 S2 30-34 | ecosystem: Environmental > Terrestrial > Soil > Wetlands > Peat | place: Sweden: Norrbotten County, Stordalen...
CGGCCGGGTCGACCTGGCAGGACTGGCCCGGGTAGACGCGCAGGAGCGGGCGGCCGCGGCCGCCCTGGACGGGCTTGTCAGCTGGCTCAGGGAGAGAGCCGCTGGACGTAGGACATGAGCGGCTGGACCTCCTGCGGCGGCGTGACCCAGTCGCTGTAAAGGAGCTCGGGCAACGTGTTCCTCGTGTTGTAGAGCGTGAAGTTGGCGGGGTCGTTGCGCTGGACGTGCCCGGCCTTGACGGTGGCGCCGGCGAGGAGGCCGACGGACCTCGAGTAGACGAGGACCGGGGCGATGAACACCTTCTCGGCGTAATCCTCGTACTCCGCCGATTTCGGTCCCGCCACGGCCTTGGCGTCCACGCCGATGTTGAACCGGTTCGCGAATAGCAGGCGCGTGGTGGCGTCGTCGGTGATGATGACCACGGTCTCGACCGTATCCGCGCCGACCTGCAGCCCGAGGCTCGCCTCGCTGGCGTCGATCAGCACGGGAACGCTCCAGTGCCCGTCGGGCTTCTTGGCCATCAGGACCCCGTAGCCGCCCTTGACCCCGATCAGGAGCCCGGCCTTGAACTGGCTCAGGATCATGACGGCGCGGGCCTTGTGCCACACGCCGGGGGGGATTGCGGTCTGGGAGCTGGCCATGAACTCCCGGAGGACCGCCTCGCACGTCTCGACGCGCGTGACGAGTTCGGAGCGCGCCGTGTGGGAATCGTCGGCGCGCACCCAGGCGGCGCCGAGGCACCCGATCAGGCAGAAAGTGAGCAGTTTCTTCATGGCTTGTGTCCTATGTGTGGGATTCGCCGGCGCATGGCGCCGACTCGATGGTTAAAGCAGGACCGCGGGGGATTGGAAAGCGCGGATTGGAGTCGGTTCCCCCCGACCGGGCGCCTCACTCGAGCCCGCGCTCGGCCACCTGGTCCTCGTCCCAGCCGAGGTAGTGGCCGAGCTCGTGCAGGTAGGTGAGGCGCACCTCCTCCCTGTAGGCCTCGACATCCTCCTCGGCGAAATCCCACAGGTTGGCCGTGTAGAGGAAGATCCGCGGCGGCTCGAGGGCGCCGCCCGAGAGCTCGGTTCCGACGGGGCTGCCCGTGAAAAGCCCCAGCAGGTCCGGCTCGAACCCCTCGGCGAGGATGGCCGCGTCCGGCGACGGCTCGAGGCGCACCGGCACGGCCCGGGCCGCCTTGCGCACGTCGGGCGGCAGCTCGCGCTGCGCGGCGGCGACGACCTCGGAGGCGATGCGAACGAGCCGGGATTCCTTCATCGCGAGTCGGCGGACACGTCGAAGCCCGCAATCCGCTCCCCGAGCCACCACAGCGCCACGACGAGCTCGCTCGCCAGGATCGAGAGCACGGCGAGAAGCGCGACAAGCAGGGCTGGCGCGGCAGCCCCGAACCACCAGTACGCCGAGACGAGCACCAGCGCCGCCACGATCGTAGCCGGCACGGCGACAAGCAGGGCGAGGAGCAGCTGGCCGGCCCCCAGGATCAGGCGCTGGCCCATGAGCTCGATGCCCCCGCCGCGGGAGCGCGTCGCCTGGTACCAGCCCGGCATGAGGACCATCATCATGTTCGGCACGATCAGCTGCAGCAGGCACAGGAAGGGCGCGGCCGCGCCGAGGCAGAGCACGCCGGCGGCCCGGACCGCCGGCGTCAGCCACTCCAGGTCGCCGCGGGAGTCGAACGCGAAGGCGCAGACGACGATGCAGGCCCACAGCACGGCCGTGAGGATCGCGGTCGGGGCGAGGAGCTCGCCCAGTGCCAGCCTCCAGCCCTCCACGGGGTAGGTCTTCAGGATGTCCATGTTGGGGAGGTCGCCGCGCAGGTCCTGGCGAGCGATCTGCGGCCCGACAAGGAGCGTGTAGCCCGCGACGATGAAGCAGAGCATGACGACGATCGGCCCGTAGATGTCGCCGCCGCGGGCGTTCTGGGCCAGCACGGTGCGCGCGACCATGAGGCCGCAGACGAGGAACCACACGCTCAGGGCCACGGTGCGGCGGTTCAGGAGCGAGTTCCTCATGGACAGGAGGTTCTTCCACAGCAGCGCGATCTCGGGGAGCCCGGCGGGCTCCAGTGGAAAGGGCCCGGGAAGCGGCTTCGGCCTTGCGCCGGCGCTCGCGGGCGCCTCGCCTCGCTGCATCGCCGTGCGGGCGGCGGCCCGCCTCTCGGCGAGCGCCATCGAGCCCTCCTCGATGCGGACCTCGGTGCGCGCCACCCAGAGGTAGTGCAGCGCGACCACCGCGAGGGCGGGCACGATCGCAAGGGCGAAGTCGGCCGGGCTGCGCGCGAAGTAGGGGGCGAACACGACGCCGAACGGCAGGATGAGCCAGCGCAGGGGCGAGGACGACGCTAGGCCGTCCAGCATCCGGCCCATGGCGCCGGGCCCGGAGCCCGCAAGGAAGCCCGCGGAGTGGGCGTTCAGGTACGCCGCGGCGCAGAGGACGACCGCGGCGGCGTAGGAGACGATTGCCGCGACGGCCAGGACGCGCCACAGCACGAAGCCCCGGCCCCGGTCCCGCAGCCGGGCAAGCGTCAGGTTCGTCCCGGTCACGTGCAGGTCGAAGGTCGACAGGATCACCCACCAGCCGATCCAGGTCGCCACGCGACCGCCCCCCGTGTCGCCCATGCGCCTGAAAAAGAAGACGATCAGGGCCGAGGTCAGCAGGATGGCGGCCTGGGCGCTCAGGAGCCGGAAATGGATCAGCGCCCGGCGCGTCATCGGTGCGGGGAAGAGGAACGCGATCTCGGCCTCGCTGAAGCGAAGGCCCGGCTTCTCCGAAGGCGCGATCCAGGCGAAAGCGACCCTCACGAGGGCCGCGCCCGCCGCGGCCGTGCAGATGAACGCGGCGACGACCCTTCCCACGTCTGCCATGGCCGGCGCCGCGGCCTGGGCGCCCGTGGAATAGCTGAGCCTGCGCAGGAAGAAGAAGTAGATGTATGCGACGGCCACGGCCGCCCCGAACAGGTACTTCGGCTGGCGCAGCCGCCGCACCCGGTAGACGACCAGGTTGCGAAGGGAGGTCAGCCGCAGGTAGAGGAGCGCGCCTATCATGGGTCGAGGTCCCGCGCCCTAGGCCTCGGTGCCGCCCGTGGCCCGGATGAAGACCTCCTCCAGACCCACTCCCGCCTCCCCGTTGCTGAAGCGCGCGGCCACCTCCTCGAGGGTGCCGTCCGCCACCTTGACCCCCTTCTTGAGGATGAGGACGTGCGTGCACACCTCCTCGAGCAGGTGGAGCAGGTGGGAGCTGAGCACGATGGAGGCGCCCTCGCTCGCGCGCCGGATGATCGAGTCCTTCATCCGGCGGATGCCCAGCGGGTCCAGCCCGGTCAGGGGCTCGTCGAAGAACATGACCTTGGGCGAATGCAGCAGCCCGCACGCGATCACGAGCTTCTGCTTCATGCCCCGGGAGAGCTCCCCCGGCAGCACGTCGGCCTTGTCGGCAAGCTCGAGCTCCTCGAGGAGGCGCCGGGCCAGGTCCTCGTAGGGGCCGACGCCGTAGATGCGCGCGACGAAGGCCAGGTGCTGGCGCACCGTCAGGTACTCGAAGAGCCGGGGCTCGTCGGGGAAGAAGGCGAGGGCGCGCTTGGCCGCCACCGGGTCGGCGTCGAGGCTTGCCCCGGCGATGCGCACCTCGCCCGAGCTCATGGGGATGACGCCGGCCATGCACCGCAGTGTCGACGTCTTGCCCGCGCCGTTCGGGCCGACGAGCCCGAGCACCTCGCCCGGGCGCACGCAGAACGACAGGGCGCTGACCGCCGTGAAGGCGCCGTAGCGTTTGGTGAGCGCCTCGACCTCGATCATGAACGGCGACGCTTGCGGCAAGGGGGCGCGAGGGCAAGTGCGGCCCGGACAAAAAAAGGTAGGAACCTGGCACCCCCGGGGTGCGTCAATCCCAGGCATGAAGCACAATGTCCCCATCCGCCTTCTCGCGCTTGCAGCCGGCCTCGCGCTCCCGGCGGTCACGGGCCTCTGCAACGACCCCGCCAGCCCCCCGCAGCCGCCTCCTGCGCCGCCCTCCCAGCAGACCAGTCCGGCCGGGGGCGAGGAGGCGCCCGCACCGCGCCACAGGATGGGGCCGGGGTACTCGCTTGAGGAGCTCACGAGCAAGCTCGCCCTCTCGGCCGACCAGCAGAAGGCGGTCGGAGCAGCCATCGACTCCGCCAGGAGCCAGTCCCGCGCCCTGAGGAACGACACCTCCCTCTCCTGGGACGACAAGCGCGAGAAGATGAGGCAGATCGCGAAGTCCGCCCACGACCAGATCCGCGCCGCGCTCACCCCCGACCAGCAGAAGCAGTTCGACGCGCTGCCGCCGCCGCCGCGCGGCAGGCCGAGGGGCCCCGACTCCAACTAGGGGCCCCCAAGGGCGCCGGATTTTTCGCGTGCGTTCGCGCGCGAAACCGCCATCCCTCGCACCTGCGGGATGACCATCCGGGAGCTCTTCATTCTCATCCTCCCCGTTTTCGCCGTGATTGCGGTCGGCGTGGCGCTGCGGCGCTTGCGCTGGATCGAGGAGGTCTCCGAGCCGAGCCTGATCCGGCTTGTCGTCAACGTGTGCATGCCGTGCCTCGTCTTCGACACGATCGTCGGAAACCCGGCGCTTCGCACGCCCGGCAACCTGCTGGTCCCGCCGATGGCGGGCTTCCTGACGACGGTGGCGGGGTTCGCGGTCGCCTACTTCGCCGCCAAGCGCATCGGCCTGGGGGACGCGCGGGAGGTGCGCACCTTCGCCCTCACCGCCGGCGTCTGCAACTACAGCTACCTGCCGTTCCCGATCCTGGGGGGCCTGTGGGGGGCGCACGCCCAGGGCGTCATGCTTGTCCACAACATGGGCGTCGACACGGCACTCTGGTCCGTGGGCATGCTCGTCCTCACCGGGGCGTCGCCCCTCGCGGGATGGAGGCGGCTCGTGACGCCGATGCTCGCCTCGCTCTTCGTGTCGGTCGCAATCGACACGGCCGGGGTCTCCGAGTACGTCCCCGGGCTCGTCCGGAGCCTGGCGCACGCGCTCGGCGTCTGCGCGGTGCCCGTGGGCCTGGTGATGACGGGCGCCAGCCTCGCCGACTACCTGGACCACCCGATCGAGCTGCTGCACCGCAATGTCGCGATTGCGGCGTGCGTGGTCAGGCTCCTCGTCATGCCGGCCCTCATGCTCTGCCTCGCGCGGGGGCTGCCGTGCTCCGTGGAGCTGAAGAGGGTGCTGGTCGTCGAGGCGGCAATGCCCGCCGCCGTGATCCCGATCATCCTCGCGCGCTACTACGGCGGCCAGCCGCTCACGTCCGTGCAGGTCGTCCTCGCGACGACCTGCGTTGGCATCTTCGCGAGCCCACTCTGGATACGCGCGGGGCTCGCCTGGGTCGGCGTCTCCTAGGCCTCGCATTCGCGCCGAAATGTGCCACTTTGCGGGGATGATCCGCAGCCTCCTCGCCGCCGTTGCCGCCGCCGCTCTCCTGGGAACATTGCGCGCGCAGGACGCGGCCCCCATCGAGCAGCAGATTGCCGAGGCGACGCGGTCGCCGAAGGTCACGGTCGTGCACCTGTGGGCCCCGTGGTGCCCCAACTGCAAGGCCGAGCTCTCAAACGGCGGCTGGAGCGGGTTCATCGACGCCAACCCGGCGGTCAACTTCGTGTTCGTGACGGTGTGGAACCCGGCGGACGGCCGGGAGATGCTCGCGAAGTTCGGGGTGGGCGCCGAGCCCAACTTCCAGCTCCTCTTGCACCCGAACGGCTCGAGGAAGAAGGGCGAGAAGGTGACCGAGCTCCTCGGGATGCCGGTCTCCTGGATCCCGACGACCTGGATATTCAGGGACGGGAAGCTGCGCTACGCCATGAACTACGGGGAGCTTCGCTTCCCGATGCTCCAGCAGCTGATCAGGGACTCCTCCGACACATGGGAGCACTGAGGGACGACGCGCCCGCCAGGCCCGCGGTCGCCTTCGTTGGGACGGGCGTCATGGGCCGCAGCATGGCGGGCCACCTGATGGTTGCGGGCCACGAGCTGCACGTGCACAACCGCTCGAGGCAGAAGGCGCAGCCCCTCTTGGACGCCGGGGCCCTCTGGCATGAGTCCGCGGGCGCCGCCGCCGCCCACGCCCCGGTGGTCATCACCATGCTAGGCTACCCCAGGGACGTCGAGGAGTCCTACCTCGGCGCGGGAGGGATCGTCGAGCTCGCCCAGCCCGGGGCACTCCTGATCGACATGACGACCTCGAGCCCGCTCCTCGCCCGCAGGATCGGCGAGGCCGCGGCAGCCCGGGGCCTCCAGGCCCTGGACGCGCCGGTCTCCGGCGGGGACGTCGGGGCGCGCGAGGCGAGGCTCGTCATCATGGCCGGCGGCGAGGCGGCGGCCTACGAGCGCGCGCTTCCGGTCCTCTCGCTCCTCGGCAAGAACATCGCCCTGCTCGGGCCGGCGGGCTCGGGCCAGCACTGCAAGATGGCCAACCAGATCGCGTGCGCGGTCGGCATGGTCGCCTGGTGCGAGGCGCTCGCCTACGCGCGCGGCGCCGGGCTGGACCCCGGCCGCGTCCACGCGAGCATAAGCGGCGGCGCCGCGGGCAGCTGGGCGCTCACGAACCTGGGGCCGCGCGCGCTCAAGGGCGACTTCGCGCCGGGATTCTACGTGAAGCACATCCGCAAGGACATCGGGATCGCCCTCGCGTCGGCCAGGGAGCTCGGGCTCGAGCTGCCGGGGCTCGAGTGCGCGCGCCAGCTCTACGAGAAGGTCTCGGCCCGGGGCTGGGACGAGCTCGGGACCCAGGCCCTGTACAAGCTCTACGTGTCGCTCTGAGGGCCCCGCGGGCTAGTCCTCCTGCGGCGGCGTGAAGCCACGCCGCATGACGTTCTCGGCGATCGCGCGGGGGAAGAGGAAGTTGGTCAGGTACTCCCTGCCGCCGGCCTTGGTGCCGCCGCCGCTCATCCTGAAGCCGCCGAAGGGGTGGCGCTCGACGATGGCGCCGGTGATGCCGCGGTTGATGTAGAGGTTGCCGGTGATGAACTCTTCCTTGGCCCGCTCGATGGCGCGCGGGCTCCGGGAGAAGATGCCGCCCGTGAGGGCGTACTCGGCGGCGTTGGCAAAGGCGAACGCCTCGTCCAGGTCCCTCGCCTTGAGGACCGACAGCACCGGCCCGAAAATCTCCTCGCGCACGATCGTGTGCTCGGGCCTGCAGTCGACGAACACGGTCGGCGGGACGTAGTAGCCCCCGCTCTTCACGAGCTCGGGCGACAGGGTGGCCTGCCAGGCGAGGCGGGCCTCCTGCTTTCCCTTCTCGATGTAGCCGAGGATGCTCTTCTGGGCGTCCGCGTCGATGACCGGGTTGACGAGCGTTCCCGGTCGCGAGGGGTCGCCGACCGTGAAGGCGGGGCAGGCGGAGACGAAGCGCTCCACAAACTTGTCGTAGACGCCCTCGAGCACGATGAGCCGCGAGAGGGCGGAGCACTTCTGGCCCGCGTAGCCGAAGGCGCTGTAAAGGGCGGCGGGGATAGCCTCGTCCAGGTCCGCGTCGGCGTCGATAATGAGGGCGTTCTTGCCTCCCATCTCGCACACGACCTTCTTCAGGTTCAACTGCCCCGGCCGGGTCTTTCCCGCCTCGTCCCAGATGCCGCAGCCGACGGAGCGCGAGCCGGTGAAGGCGATGAAGTCGACCTTCGGATGGGCGACAAGGTGGGCGCCGGCGTCCGCGCCCGAGCAGGGCAGGTAATGGATCGCGCCCGAGGGCACGCCGGCCTCCACGAGGATGTCCATCAGGAAGGCGCCGATGATCGAGGTCTGGCGGGCCGGCTTGATGATCATGCAGTTGCCGGCGACCAGGGGGGCGACGGTGAGGCCGGTGAGGATCGCCATGGGGAAATTCCACGGCGCCACGGACACGCCCACCCCCCGGGGGGTCCAGGCCTGGTGGCAGTCCTCACCGGGCACCGACTGGGTGACGGCGGGGCGGCCGAGCTTGCGCATCTCCTGCGCGTAGAAGCGGCAGAAGTCGATCGCCTCCGAGATGTCGGCGTCGGCCTCCATCCAGGGCTTTCCGGCCTCGAGGATGAGGAGCGCGTTCAACTCGAGGCGGCGCGACTCCATGAGGCCGCCCGCCCGCTCGAGCATCCTGCACCGCTCCTCGACCGGGGTCGCGCGCCACTTCGGGAAGTAGGCGACGCTCGCGGCCACCGCGGCCTCGGCGTCGGCGATCGTCCCCTTGGCCCAGTAGCCCACGATCTGCTCGGGGTGCGCCGGATTGACGGAGGGCAGGAACGCTCGGTCGGAGACCTTCCTGCCGTCGATGATGACCGGGTACTTCCTGCCCAGGCGGCCGGACTCGAACGCCTGGAGCGCCGCGCGCTGCCTCTCGCGGTTGGCGGCGAGCGTGAAGTCGAGGTTCGCGGCGTTGACGAAGGCGCTCGTGCGGGGCTTGCGGGCCATGGGCTCCGGGGCCGAGGCGATGAGGTCCGCCGGGTTGCGCAGCAGCTCGTCCAAGGACGCCTCGCCCGTGTTCTTGATCCGCAGAAAGCCCTCGTTGGAGGTGTTCTCGAGCAGGCGGCGCACCAGGTACGCCATGCCCGGGAGAAGCTCGCCGATCGTGCAGTACTCGCGCACCCGGTGGCCGCGCTGCATGAGCGCGGCCTTCAGGTCGTCCGCCATCCCGTAGAGGGCCTGGAACTCGTAGGCCTTCGGGTCGATGCCGCGCCTCTCGGCCTGGGCGATCGCATGGGCGACCGAGCGGACGTTGTGCGAGGCGAAGTTCGGCGTCACCGTGCCGATGTTGTCGAGCAGGTACGACGTGAGCTTCTCGTAGTTGGCGTCCGACTCGGGCTTGCGCGACCATACGGGGACCGGCCACTCGCGCTGCTGCGCGCCGGCGGTCTCGTAGTCCCAGTAGGCCCCCTTTACCAGGCGCACGTTCAAGTGGCGGCCGTTCGCCCTGGCCCAGCCGACCAGGTCCTTCAGGTCCCGCTCGCACTCGCGCAGGTAGGCCTGGAGCGCGATCCCGATCTCAGGCTTCTCGCGGAACTCCGGCTCCTCCAGGATCGACTTGAAGAGGGCGAGCGTGAGGTCCTTCAGCTTGTAGCTCTCCATGTCGAAGTTGATCAGGGCGCCGACCTCCGCGGCCCGCCGCAGGATCGGGCGCAGGCGCCGTTTCAGGGCCTCGACGGAATGTTCCGGATCGGCCGGATGCACCTCCGGGGTGAGGGCCGAGATCTTGACCGACAGGTTGAGCCGGGGCAGGGGCCCCTTCGGCCCCACGTCGCTCGCCGACGGCTCCTTCTCCTTCGCGAAGAAGGCCGAGACGTCGTCCAGGACCTCGCGGTTGCGGCGCAGGAAGACGTCCGCCTCCTCCTCGCTGACCACGGCCTCGCCGAGAAGATCGATCGTCACCGAGAGTCCCAGCTTGGCGTTCTTGCGGATCTGCTTGATCAGGTCCGCGGTGTCCTTGCCCGTGACGAACTGGCCCGCCATGTCCACGACTTGGGCCTTCACCGGGGCGGCGATGAGCGCGGGGGCGAAGGAGGAGGCGGCCAGCCCCGCCTTGAGGGCGGGGTTCAGTTCGACCGCCTTGTCACCGAGGTATTCCTGGAGATGGCGGACGACCTCGGCCGAGGAGGTCAGGGACGGCAGGACGTCGACGAACCGGAAGAGCTGCGTCTTGAACGCCGGGTCCTTCATGGCCCATTCCATGATGCGGGCGTACGCGCCCTTCTTGGAGAGGATTCCCGGGCTGGGGTGCTCCTCCATGAGGCGGAAAAGGTCGCCGCCTATCGTTCGGACCGCGGCCTCAATCTGCGGATCGGGGGTCAGGAAGGGGTTGTCATTCATGATGATCCCAAGGGTGGGTTTGGACCCAGAGTGTCTTACGCTGTGTATGGGTTTGCAAGGGAAGCGCGATGCGTCAGATGCTTTGAACTCATGCTTATCGACCGGGTAAGCGTGGCGGCAGCCCGAGAGCAGCATTCATTTATTCTAACCCCATGACATCCCGCAATTCGTGCAACATATGGATCCGTGCCGCGCTTTCTGCGCTCGCGCTCGCGTGCCTCGCGGGCGCCCCGAGGCTGGCGGCGGCGGGCAAGGCGCTGCCCCAGCCCACGCTCGAGCAGCGCGTGGCGGACCTGGAGGCCTATGTGAACAACGGATCGCGGACCGCGAATGTGGACTCCCGGGTAGCGGGGCCGGGCCCGGGGCACAACGCGTGGATGATGACGAGCTCGGCGCTCGTCCTGTTCATGACCCTGCCGGGGCTCGCCCTCTTCTACGGCGGCCTCGTGCGCCGCAAGAACGTCCTCTCGGTGCTCGCCCAGTGCCTGGGCATCACGGGCCTTGTGACGATACTCTGGTGGGCGGTCGGCTACAGCCTGGTCTTCGCCCCGGGCACGCCCTACATCGGGGACTTCAGGTACGCGTTCATGAGGGGCGTGGGGTCGGCGCCCAACACCGACTACGGCCCGTGGGTCTCGCACAACGTATTCGCGATGTACGAGCTCATGTTCGCCATCATCACGCCGGCCCTGATCGTGGGCGCCATTGCCGAGAGGATGAAGTTCACGGCGGTCCTGACCTTCGTGACTGCTTGGATGTTCCTCGTCTACTTCCCCCTCGCGCACATGGTTTGGGGGGTCGACGGCCTCATGAACGGGGCGGGCAACGCCTCGGCGCGGGTCGCCGCGATCGACTTCGCCGGCGGAACGGTCGTCCACATGTCGTCCGGCTGGTCCGCCCTCGTCCTGTGCCTGATCGTCGGCCCGAGGCTCGGCTTCAAGAGGGAGATCATGGCGCCGCACAACCTGGTGCTCTGCATGGCCGGCACCGGGATGCTCTGGGTCGGCTGGTACGGGTTCAACGCAGGCTCCGCGCTCGGGGCGGACGGAAACGCGGCGGCTGCGTTCATGGCGACCACGCTCGCCACGGCCGTGGGCTCCTCCACGTGGGCGGTGCTTGAGTACATCGTCAAGAAGAGGGCCTCCGTCCTCGGATTCTGCTCGGGCGCCGTCGCCGGCCTTGTCGTCATCACCCCAGCCTCGGGCTACGTGGACGCCACCGGCGCGGTGGTCATCGGGCTCTTCGCGGGGTCGGTTCCGTTCATTTTCTGCAACAAGCTTAAGGCCGTCTTCGGGTACGACGACGCCCTGGACACCTTCGGGGTGCACGCGGTGGGCGGGACGATCGGCGCCTTCTTGACCGGCATATTCGCGACGGCGTCCGTGAACCCAAATCTGGCCCCATCGAGCGCCGCGGCAAACGCCAACGGCCTGGCCGGGCTCGTCGCCCACGGCGGCCTGTGGCATGAGCAGCTGATAGCGATGGCGGTCACGCTGGTTCTCGCCACGGTCGCCAGCGCGGTCATCGGGCTCGCGGTGAAGGCCTCGCTTGGCGTGCGGCCGGCGACCGAGGTGGAGCGGCAGGGTCTTGACATAAACGAGCACGGGGAAGAAGGTTACATATTCTGAGCGGCCGGCCGCGGGGTCCCTGGGGCCCGCTCCAGGGGCGGGCTTCGGCTTTGAGTGGCGGATTGTGCGACTTTTCAGCATGGTCGGGTGTTCTGGGCATGAACGATGACCCTCAAGTGCAAAACCCAACCT
>Ga0224555_1005029_pt1 | contig 11551 bp, 9 predicted proteins | sample 714S23034metaG_FD_180687 | JGI IMG/M metagenome (GOLD analysis project Ga0224555, IMG submission 180687) | Peat soil microbial communities from Stordalen Mire, Sweden - 717 S2 30-34 | ecosystem: Environmental > Terrestrial > Soil > Wetlands > Peat | place: Sweden: Norrbotten County, Stordalen...
AACCCGCGGAAACAGCGGGTTCCGAGCCATCAGAACCACCGGGCAGCAACCCACCGTCGATTCCACCGACTCCGCGGCTCGGCTCAGCCTGAGGCAGCTGCACAGCGACCGGTTGCGCAGACCTTCCTTAGGGGAAAGTCTGGAGGCATAACGACAATTTCCTTGAGCAGATTGGGTGGATTCTCTTCCGATTCGCTAGACCCTCCCCGCAGGCTTCGTAGGACCAAAGAGGAAGAAATCCCGTCTCAGTTCATAACTGCTGAATCTTACAGCGGAAACGAATTGCTGTCTCTTTGGGACACGGTGTCGCTCACACCAAATGAAGATCGCGTGTTGGAAGCGCTGAGAATCCTAGAGCCAGGCATCGAAAGGATCGCTGCCTCATCAGCGAGTCCTTCGCCTGAATACTATGGGAGCAACATTAACCAACGTGGCGGATTTCGTGTCAAATTCAAAGATACTGAGAGGCCTGTTCCTATAGGCAGTATGGGAGATGGGATTTGGCGATTGCTGGTAATGGCGATCGTTGTGTCACAGTCCAAAGACGGAGTATTGCTAGTAGACGAAATCGACACGGGCCTCCATTACTCGGTGATGACCAAGATGTGGAAGTTGATTTATGGGGCCGCATCCGAATTGAATGTTCAGGTATTCGCCACAACGCACAGTTACGATTGCGTGAAGAGTTTAGCAGAGTTGTGCATTTCCGATCCGCACGCCGCCAGTGAGGTAACGTTGCAGCGCATCGAAAGAGGCGCTGCAACGTCTGTCCCTTATACAGCAAAGGAAATCGAAACAGCGGCAAAATTTCGTTTTGAGGTTCGTTGAGGCGTGGAAGACACTAACAATCCAAACCAACTCGTAGTTGAAGGCTACGACGATTTATCAGCCGTAATTAATCTGATGAGGAGTTTTGTCGATTGGCCTGAAGGTAAGGATGCTAGAGAAATGGCGCCTGTGTACATCCACAACGGGAATGGGGCTGAGGAGATTCTAAAGGACGAATATCTGTCCGTTTTTCTAAAGCTTCCAACACTCAAAATCGCCGGAGTTATTTTAGACGCGGATTCTAAACCGCGAGGAAGATATACCAGAATACGCACTCTATGTATAAACCAGTTTCCGAATCTCCCGCAGGATCTTCCGGCGGGAGGCTTGGTTATTGAAAACGCGCAAGGGAAACGATTGGGAATTTGGATAATGCCCGACAATGCTTCGGATGGAAGTGTTGAAACATTTCTTAGGTGGCTTGTTCCCAACAAAGATGAAGCTACTTGGAAATTTGCAGAAACGTCTGTAGTGGAAGCAAGAAACATGGGGTGTCCGTGTCGAGACGCTCATTTGGCGAAAGCCCATCTATATACTTGGATGTCATGGCAAAATCCCCCAGGACAATCTCCAGGTGTTGCAATCGCAAAGAGGATTCTCGATGCCCAAAGTCCAAGCGCAGCCCCGTTTGTCAATTGGTTTAAGGCTTTATACAACTTGCCAGCAAAGACCAAACTGTTCTCGTGAGTATCGAGCCACCCGTATCGTAGGGCGATTTTCTCTACTACTTGACGTGCGGGGATAATTGCCTCTGTTTATTTGGCGACGGCGGTCTCCGGCCTGACGACGCTCTACCTCTTGCTGATGCGAAGGGCGCAACGGCGACCTTCGCCTGGGACGGGAAAACCGAGTTGAGTCGTTGAGCGCTGCGTTATCGGCACTCCGGGCGGCAATGTTCGGAGTGAGTTTTGCCAACTGGTTGGGATCCCGGAGCCGCTTCGTAACGTCCAGGGATCGCGTGTCGCCTGCCGAAGGGCACACTGCGGTGGACTTCAAATTGAGACAGAGCGTGAATAGCATCGTCCCCCGCTCCTGGGCTGCCCTCATTGTGGCGGTTGTTTCCTGGGCGGAAAAGGAGAAGCCGTATGTGGCTCTGCCGGCTTCTGAGGCCCACCAGGTTTCGTCCTCATGAATGAACGGGCAGCAGGTGGGCGTTACGAAAAAAAGGGACATCGATTTGCTGGGGCGCACCTGGGGGGATCGCAAAGCTGACGCCTCGATGCAATGTTCCGAAAATCGGCGACGCTGAAGCCATGCTTCTTCAAAAGAACATCTACGAGTCCTTCTGATTCCCGGGCCAGAGGAGTTTTAGTTTTTGGTTGCTGACTCCGATGGCTGTGTAGCAGGCGCCGAGGACTTCTCCGTCGGCTTCGATGAGGAGTGGTGTGCGGTACTGGGTGCCGTTGAGCGGGCGGCAAATCATGCGGGTGACGGTTGCGTATTGCGGGAAGGGCAGATTGCCCCAGCCGGTTTCGACGCTGGTTTTGCCGGTGGCAAGGGCGTGAAAGCTGGCGTGGCCGAGTCCGAAGCGGCCGGTGGGTGGGACCCAGGCGACGCGGAGCCACTGGGCGAAGGGATTGCCGCCGGGGCGCCAGCGATTGATTTCTGAAACGTGCGTTGCGATGGCTTCGCAGGCGGGGACGGTGTGCGTTGTCCCGTCGATGAGGGTCATCTCGAGCTGAAAGGCCTGAATGGGATGGTCGACCAGGAGACGAAAGCCACCGATGAAATAAGCAAGGCGGCCACCGCGGCGTTTGCCCTGGCCGGTGGGGGAGAGGTTCATCAGTGCGGCGTGGACGCCCATGCCGGCGGCGATGAAGAAGTACCAGCTGCGCATGCGTTTGTGGCCGGTGGGGTTGAGGATGACTTCGCCGAGGGTGACCTCGCGGGGCTGCGCGTTGAGGAGGAGGCGCGCGGCGCCGAGCGGATTGCGCGGCATGTGCAGGTTCTGCGCGATGACATTGCCGGTGCCGAAGGGGAGGACGCCGAGGGTGGCGTCCGAACCGGCAACGCCCTGGATGACCTGGAAGATGGTGCCGTCTCCACCGCAGACGAGGAAAGTATCGAAGCCGGCGGCAACGGCGTCGGCGGCCTGCTGGCCGGCGGAGTGGGCGGAGAGGGTTTCCTGGAGGTGAACGTCGGCGCCGTAGCCGCTGAGGAGTTCGGCGATCTGTTCGACCTGGGCGCGGCGCTTCTCGTTGTGGATGAGAAGGGGATTGAGGAACATCATGACGCGGCGCATCAGGCGAGGCTCGTGGGGTTTTGGGGTTTGGGTCGGCCGGTGCGGAGAGGAGAGCTGGGGGCGAGGCCGGAGAACTCCATATGTGAACCGTTGTAGAGGCGATTGGCTGAGGGCAATGTGAACAGATGATGAGATGCGGGGGAAAGTATCTGCGTGGTCAACGGGCGGGTGCGGGTGCGGCAGTTTGGGCGTGCAGGAGGGCGGTGAGGCGGGTGTGGAATTCGGTGGTGTTGCCCAGGCGCATGCGAGTCTGGTTGGTTTGCGCGGCGAGGCGGAGATCGCCGGCGAGCAGGGCGGCGGCGGCGAGGATGTCGTAAAGCTCGGGAAAGCCGGGATCGCTGGCGATGGCGCTCTCGATGCGGCGCAGACCCTGGTTGGTGAGGCCAAGGTGAACCTCGGAGGCGCCGAGTTTGGCGAGGGAGAGCGGGGCGGCTTCGCCCTGATGCGTGGCGGCGGTGTAGGCGGCGCGGGCTTCGGCGTATCGGCCGGTATAGAAGCGCGCGTCGCCGAGGGTCTGCCAGAAGACAGAATTGCGGAGGCCGAGTTCAGCGGCGCGGGCGAGACGGCGAAGGGCTTCCGGAGCGTTGCCCATGCGGACGAGGCAGACTCCTGCGAAGAGCCAGGCGACGGCGTAGCCGGGGCTGAGCGCGCAGGCCTGTTCGAACAGAGAAAGAGCTGCGGCGGGGTGGCGGAGATGCTCGAGCTCCCCGAGGCCGAGTTCGAAGAGGGCCTGGGGATCGCGTGGATCGGAGGAGACCTTCTTTTGGCTCAGTGACTGATACAAATCATTCTTCCGCAGGCGGGCGGATTCGGGATCTTCGGCGTGACCGAAGTGGTGGACGATGAAATCCGCGTGGCCGGAGCGCAGGCCGAGGGCGGCGAGCCGTTTTGTAACAGTCTCGTGCACACATCCCTCGTAATCGATCCCGGGATGGCTGCGGAAGAGGCGGGTGGTGAGCGAGGGAACGTAAGCGGGAAAGGCACGCGACTCCTCGAGAACCAAGGGATTAGCGCGGGGCGACTGGCTTCCGAGGCGGGTGTGACTGTCGCGCATGTAATTCCAGCGCCAGTTGTCGTACGCAAAGATGTCTGGAGCGTCGAGGAGGGTTCGAATCTGGCGGGCGCCGTGGTGGTCGAGCATTTCGTCGGCGTCGAGGACGAGGATCCAGTCGCAACGGCGATGGGCGAGGACACGGTTGCGAGCGCGGGCGAAATCGTTTTCCCAGGGGAGGTGAAGGAATTCGGCGTCGAACTCGCGGACGATGTCGGGAGTGGCGTCGGTGGAACCGGTGTCGCCGATGAGGATGCGATCGATGAAGGGAGCGACGCTGGTGAGACAGCGGGCAAGGCCGGCCGCGGCGCCGTTCTTCACGATCATGTTGAGTTCGATGGTGGGCATAGAAAGGCGCGGCGACCCTGCGGCGCACGGGTGGTGAAGCGCCTGGGGCGGTGGTGTTCTATCGGCAGATGGAGTGTGGATTTTCAGCCTCCGGGAGACGGCGAAGGGACGAGGACGAGGAAAATTCGAAACGGTGCGTTCCAAAATGGGTCCGGTGACGTCTCGTGCAGTACTTTCGGGTGAGGTACTGGATTGGATTTTGTTGACGCGGAACGGTTATGCGCCGACGCTTCTTGCTGTGGGGTGAACCTGGCCGGGACCGCCTTTTCTGCTTTGACTCGGTAGACCACGCGTCGGCCGGAACACGTGGACGGCACCGGGGGTGCGGCAGCGCTGTCGCCTGTTGCCGCATCCGGGGAACAGTCCGGGACCGACTGGTTTCGAGGGCCACAAAGGTCCGCGCCCTTGCCAAACCACCTTCGGCAGGGTAAAAGAACACCTGTCTTGGATCTAGCATGGCCGGTATTGAAACGTCCGCGCGTGGCCGGTTTTAAATCAGGGGAGAGGCCGCGCATAACGTTGAGCCCCACCGGAGCCCTTCAGCGGCGCTCTGGCTGCCTGCATAGCCAGCCTGCTCGTTATGGTTTAGGCGCGAAATAGCATATAAATTACGCCATTCAAAAAGGCGACGGTGTCGCCCCGCATTCTTTGGCCAGATATGCCAGCGCCTTCATGTCGCGTTCCAGGAAATCCTTGTCCCCTTTGGCGCGACAGGAGATCTTATCTGCACCCTCCCATTCAGACCATGGCGACAACACTTTCTGGTTCATATCCATTTCCCGGTCGCGGTGCGAGAAACGGGGAGTCCCGTCAGAAGTGTCGAATGAAAGGAAGGCTCTGCCTATGGCGTCCATGTTATAGCGGATCGTATCAATGTTGATGTCGGATAAAGCGAACTCAACCTCAGCGTCGTCGACACCCCCCTCTCCAATCCCCACAGCCAGGTGGAATCCGCAGCGCAGGTGACATAATGCGCCGTTTACGCTTTGGACCGAGGCAAGCCCGGGTTCGGGGTCACCGGCAATATTCACCGAGATTGTCAACTGGCGCTCAAGAAAACTGAACGCCGCGCGGGCCGCTTTCGGGTCTGGCAGGGTGGGGTCCGGCACATCTGCGACAGTTGATTTGGCATTTTGTTCGCTATGGCTTTTCAAATACTTTTGTGCATCCGTATTTCCCTGGACAGCGGCTTTGCGATACCACTTCATGGCCTCGGCATAGTCCTTGGGTACCCCTGAGCCGTTTTCGTACATAGACCCAAGTTGGAACTGCGCGTCGGGATTTCCTTGGTCAGCAGCCTTGCGATACCACTTCATGGCCTCGACATAGTCTGACGGGGTTCCAGGACCTTTGCCATTGATGTAAACCGTCCCAAGCTGGTACTGCGCTTTCGCATTTCCTTGCTCAGCCTGCTTGCGTACTTCTGCTTGCGCGATGACACGTGTAGCGTTTACATTCCCTTGGTCAGCAGCCTTGTGATACCACTTCATTGCCTCGGCAGAGTCCTCGGGTACCCCTTTGCCGTTTTCATACATAGACCCAAGCTGGTACTGCGCATCCGCGTTCCCCTGGTCTGCCGCCTTGCGAAACCATTTCATTGCCTCGGAAAAGTCTTGGGGGGAGTTTAGGTACCCCATCCCAAGATTGTACTGCGCACGCGCATTTCCCCCGTCAGCCGCCTTGCGTAACCACTCCTCGCCCTCCTTCTGCCCTTCTAACTCGTCGGCCATGTTCCGGAACGTTCTTCCAGGAACTTTGCCTAAGGTGTACATTTCCCAGAGTTTGAGTTGTGCTTCTGTGTCCCCTTGCTCAGCTCGAGCCTTGAACAGCAAAAAGGCCGCTTTCACGTCTCCCCGAACCTCCGCAGCCACAGCCGTACCCAGCTGAGGATTTGCCAAACTCGCGGCAAGCTTATTGCAGTCTGGATCACCCGCTGGATTAGGCGTAAATATTTGTCTTTTGGCTGGGAGAGGTGTATATACCTTCTGACCTTCAAAAGGCAGTCGTAGAAACTTTCCTCCGTCGAACGTTATTGGTTCACTTTCAATGCACATACGTGAATTGGCCGGTAACATTTCAATCCACTGAATCGAGGGAGTGAGCGAGTAAATTGGGATATTTCCTATTGATATCACTGATATAAGTTTGGCTGATGCTTCAGATGTTGCCGAATTATCAGGCGCCTGATGAGGACTCGCGTCAGTAGTGTTATTTTGTGACGCGGGTGGCTGAGGTTTTGCCGCTGCCGTCGCCGAATGCTGGGACGGGTCAGAGAGAAACCTATCGGCCATCTTGAGCACGGCCTCGTTGGTCATCGTCGTCTGCCAGCCGGAACCCAGCATCAGTTTCACGACCGCTGACTGCTTGGGTTCAATGACGCTGGGCAGCTTAAGTTCGAGGTAGTCACCCTTCAGCTCAACTTTGCCTATCCGAAATTCGAGGCCACGATTAAAGGTCTTATATTGCGCTGCGTCCGCATGTAATATCCCGGACTCAACCCGAAACCACTCGTGGCCGTCGGGATAGACCAACGTCTTGACAGGAAACACGGCAGGTTGCCCATTCACCATTAGAGGGTTAGCCACCGAGCCGGTGTATCCCAGCTCAACCGTCGGGACGACCGTCTTGCCGGAGAGCGCTGACACCAACGCTGAGCCGTTCACTTGGCCGAAGGCTGCGGAGAATGTTAAGAGCAAAAAGATGACGATGCGGGAAAGGCGAGCGTAGGCAGAGGTTCGAGACATAGTGCGCTCCAGAGTTAGCCGGAATGCAAGTCCGCCGAGTCTACCACAGCCACGCCAAGCTTATTGCATGGGACGCCGCACTCACCGTCGTAAGTCTTCCCATTACTCGATAGGTTCCGGACTTGCGGGCGGCCTTCCGGAAGTCCAGCGTCCAGACAGCGAGGCCAAACCGCGAGGTTAGTTGCCGGCCGGCGGTGCGCAGGTGCTGTGTTCGGACATCCACTTCGCGGGCGGGTCAGGGCTGGGGGTGTTGACAGCGTTTTGAACATCCTTGACGTTGACGGGTTGCTGGAAGCTATAGACGTTGCCGGCGCAGACCAGGTCGCCCTCGAGGCCGAAGACGGAGTACGTGTCCACGGCGCCGCCGCCGAAGAGGACTTTGGTGCCGAAGAGGTTGCTCTGTTTGGTGACGGAGCCGCCGGACTCGAGGGCCTTGACCCAGAGCAGAGTGTGCCAGGGGCTGTTGGGGCCGGGGGCGCCGGTCGAGGAGAAGCCGATCTTCCTGGCCAGCTCATCGGCGGCGAGAACCGGGGCGAAGTGCGAGGGCGGCGTGGTGGGCGCGCCCTGGGTCTGAGCACCGGCGTCGAGGGCGGCGTTGCTGCTCGATGAGGAACGGGAGGGCGCTGCGGCGAAGGCTTCTTTAAGGAAGGACTGAATCGCGGTGAGAACGCCGTCGACGCTGGCGATCTGGGGGGAACCTGCGGTGTATCCGGCTTTGACGGTCGCTGCATTTGTCCTACGCGTCGAAGACGCTTTGCAGGTTCTGCATGTAAGGAGAGTGGGCGTAGTCGATAGCGCCGAGGGCATAGGGGTTGTAGGGCTCGGGGATGAGGACCTGCACGTTGAGGGCGCGCAGTTGGCGGGCGACTTCGCCGGGGCAAAGGGGGATCGCCGTGACGGGAGCATACCACGGCGAACGGGGAGGGTTGGACCGGCGGAGGGTGGTCCGGTCTTCTCGTTCTGAGGCGGAATCTTTGCTGGTGCGGGAAAGCAATCCGCGGCCCCGGGGGTGGGCCGGGAGCGCTGTTCTGTGAAGACATCGCGTCTTCAGGGGATTGCGGAGCCGCGTCTTATTTTGCGAGGACGAGCTGGCCGGTGTGGAAGGAGAGGTGGTTGGTGCGGCTGAGGACCACGGCGAGGCGATTGCGCGTGGGGTCGGCGGCGAAATCTTCGTCGGAGACGGCGCTGTGTTTTTTCAGCCAGTCCTGAGGCGAGAAGCGATCGAAAGCGTTGGTCAGCCTGGTGTTGATCTCGGTCCAGGTTTTGCGGAGGTCGGCTGCTGAAACGGGGTCGCCGAGGGCACCATCGGGATTGGTGATGAAGGCCTCGTCGAGTTCGGGATGGAGGCGTTCGCCGATGCCGAGCATGGGCAGCAGGCGATCGTGCACCGCGGTGAGATGGCCGAGGAGATAGTAGAGGCGGTTGCGGCCTGGAGCGACGCGCTTCTGGAAATCGCTGTCGGGGAGGGCGGCGAGGTCTTTGTCGAAGCGGCCAAGGACCTGGTTCCAGGATTTAAGCGCGGCGTTAGCGAGGAGTTCTTCGTTGGTCATGGGAGATCCGGGCGGATTGGAATGAGGAACGCTCCTTTGGATGTGGGCTGAGGTGGCAGGATGCGTTATTTCAGCACTGAGGCCACAAAGAACACAGAGGAAGAAAGCAGGTTTGGAAGATGGGACTGGGCGATCAACCCTTCGGTACCTGCAAGTGGGTAACCGACAGGGGTGTGACTCGAAAATTCTGCGTCCGGGGCCGCGGCGGCGAGCGTATACCAGGTTGAAGGCAGGACGTACACCTGAAAGCTCCGGAGCATGCCTTTCGCACGTTGATGCTGGAGCACCAGACGATGGTGTTCAGCATTGCCCTGCGCATTCTGGGCGATCGCTTTCTCGCGGAAGAGACGGCGCAGGATGTGTTCGTGGAGCTGCATGCGAAGCTCGGGGAGCTGGAGGGCGAGGATCACGTCGTCCACTGGCTGCGGCGGGTGACGGTGCACCGCTCGATTGACCGGCTCCGCCAGCGGGAGCGGCGACATGAAGAGGTGATGGATCCGGGGGAGTTGCCGGAGCTGGCCGTGGAGGCAGCGTCGTCTGATCCACTGCTGAGCCGACAGATCCGGCAACTGGTGGGATCGCTGCCGGTGACACAGCGCACAGTGATCGCGCTGCGATACCAGGAAGATATGTCGGTAGAGGAGATTGGGGAAGCGCTGGGCATGCCGGCGGCGACGGTAAAGAGCCACCTGCGGCGCACGCTGCAAATGCTGCGCGAGAAGATGATCCGCGTGCTGCATTAGGCCAGGGTGGGGCGAGCGGGTCAGTGAGGGTTTGAGGATGACGGACGACGATCGGGATCTGGAACAGGCGTTGTACGCGGCGTTTGCGCGGGAGCCGGCGCCGGCGACGCTGATGGCGGGCGTGGAAGAGAGGCTGGCGGCGAGCTCGGGATCGAGCCTGGGGCCGATGCAGCCGGCGCTGGCGGGCGGGCGGGTTTTCATCCCGACGTTTGCAGGGCTCGAGTTTCGAACGCAGTCGCGGTGGACGAGCCTGCTGTCGCTGGGGACGCATGGACTGATCTGCGCGGTGCTGCTGCTGTTTGCGCTGGCGCAGTGGCACACGCGGCAGGTGCAGAGGAGGATGATGGCGACGGCGGTGGATGTGACTCCGTTCATGCCGGCGTCGAATTTGAAGGACGTGATGGGCGGCGGCGGAGGCGGCGGGAACCATGAGCTGCTGGAGGCGTCGAAGGGGAAACTGCCGGAGTTTGCGAAGAAGCAGATTGTGCCACCGCAGATTTTGAAGATCGATAATCCGAAGCTGGCGGCTGAGCCGACGGTGGTGATGCCCGAGATCAAGCTGCCGGATAACCCGAACATGCCGGACCTGGGGATTCCGCAATCGCCGCAGGTGGCGTTTGCCTCGCAGGGCTCGGGGTCGGGGTCGGGGTTTGGTTCGGGCGAAGGCGGCGGGCTGGGATCGGGAAGGGGCAACGGCATCGGGCCGGGCGAAGGCGGTGGCTACGGCGGCGGGATTTATCACGTGGGCGGCGGGGTTTCGAATCCCATCCTTATATATGCGCCGGATCCGGAGTTCTCCGACGAGGCGCGGCGGGCCAAGTACCAGGGCGTGTGCGTGGTGGGGCTGATTGTGGACTCGACGGGAAATACGCAGCATGTGCATATCGTGCGGGCGCTGGGCATGGGGCTCGACGAGAAGGCGATGGAGGCGGTGCGGCAATACAAGTTCAAGCCGGCGCAGTTCAAGGGGAAGAACGTGGCGGTGGAGGTGAACATCGAGGTGAACTTCAGGATTTACTGATTTCAGGGAGCAGGGAGCAGGGAGCAGGGAGCAGGGAGCAGGGAGCAGGGAGCAGGCTTGTGCTAGAGTTTCGGCTAATCCTCCAATTCACTGAGTGCGAAGGGCAGCCCGATGGAACGCCGATCCACAGCAATTGGGGTAGTCATGGCCGCGGCGATCGCGGGCGGATTTTTGTTGCCGGTGAAAACCGTGCGGGGCGCTGGGTCGGACGCGGCGACGGCGGGCTGGAACGAGCAGGCGGCGGCGAAATTCCTGGACGATCGCGAGACGTGGTGGCAGGCGTGGCCGCGGGCGCAGAAGGATCACGGGACGGTGTGCATCTCATGCCACACGGTGGTGCCCTATGCGATGGTGCGGCCGGAACTGCGGCGGGACCTGACTGAGCCGGCGACGACGCCGGCGGAGCAGGTGATGCTGGCGAGTGTGGAGAAGCGCGTCGGAGACTGGGCCGAGATGGCGCCGTTCTATTCCGATGAGAAATATGGGAAGGGCAAAGCGGCGGAGTCACGCGCGACCGAGGCTGTGCTGAATGCGGTGATTCTGGCGAGCTATGACAGGGCTCGGAGCGAGGTACGGCCGATTACCCGGAAGGCGTTTGAGGAGTTGTGGGCGCTGCAGGAGGCAGAGGGACCGCTGGCCGGCGCGTGGAAGTGGCAGGACTTTCACCTGGGGCCGTGGGAATCGACCGAGTCGGGATATCAGGGCGCGGCGCTGCTGATGGTGGAGGCGGTGAACCTGCCGGGGGGATTCGCGCAGGAGGCGGGGACGCGGGAGCATCTGGATCGAGTGCGGGATTATTTGCGCAGGAACTATGCGGCGCAGCCGGTAGTGAATCAGTTGTACGTGCTGTGGGCTTCGACGGAGGAGCCGGGGCTGCTGACGAAGGCGGAACGGAAGGCTCTGATGGAGGCGCTGCGCAGTGTGCAGCAGGCCGATGGGGGATTCCGGACGGTGGCGCTGGATGTGCGGGAGAGGGTGGATCACACGGCGCAGCCGACGGCGAGCGATGGATATGCGACGGGGC
>Ga0224555_1005031_pt1 | contig 11548 bp, 10 predicted proteins | sample 714S23034metaG_FD_180687 | JGI IMG/M metagenome (GOLD analysis project Ga0224555, IMG submission 180687) | Peat soil microbial communities from Stordalen Mire, Sweden - 717 S2 30-34 | ecosystem: Environmental > Terrestrial > Soil > Wetlands > Peat | place: Sweden: Norrbotten County, Stordalen...
CCGCCTTCCCAAAATAGATCAGTGACCTCCCCACACAGTACCTTCGGCTGCCGCACCCATCGATTCCCATCGACATTTGCCCGCCCCAAGGTATCCGCTTCTTGCTGTGGGGTGAACCTGGCGTCGGAATGGAGCTGCGGCCCTGGTTCTAAACTGGAAGAATGAGCGACCTGGGGCGGGTGCTGATCGGACTTGGGCTGCTGCTGGTGGTCGTCGGCGCGGTCGTGATGCTCGCGGGAAAGACGGGGCTGCCGCTGGGCCGCCTGCCGGGCGATTTCACCTGGCGCGGCAGGCACACCACGGTGTATTTCCCCCTGGCAACATCGATTCTGATCAGCGTTGTGCTGAGTTTGGCGTTGTGGCTCATGCGAAGATAGCCGGAACACCGTTAACAGACAGTGCGGCCGCGAACCAGGGGCGGCCTGATCAAAATCTACTTCGGGAGACTGCGTGTGAAGCCGATCGTGAAGGCTCTGTCGTCGCGAATCACCGTCAGGACCTATGAGCGCGCAATGACCTATGCGCTGTTGCGGGAAGAGTTCCCGGAGACTCAGACGCTGCGCGAGTATCCCGACAAGCCGGCCATCTGGTCGGCCGCAATCGAAGCCGCGGGAGGACGCGAGGCGCCGATCACCTATGTGGAGTTCGGCGTTTATGACGCTACCGGCTCGTTTCGCTACTTCCTCGAGAACAATACGAACCCGTCGTCGATTCTCATTGGCCTGGACAGCTTTCACGGGCTACCGGAACGGTTCGGGAAGGTGGGCGCCGGGTATTTTGACCTGGGAGGCGTGGTGCCGAAGGTCGAAGACCCGCGCGCCACGCTGATCGAAGGCTGGTTCAAAGACACCTGGGACGAGTTGTACGCGCGCATCGCGGGCCGCGATCGGCTGCTGGTGCATTACGACGCCGACATCTACTCGTCGACGTTGTTCGCGCTCGCGCGCATGGAATTGCTGCGGAAGCCGTACATTGCGCTGTTCGACGAGTTCACCGGCCCGGAGACGCTGGCGACCTACAACTACCGGCAGGCGTTTGGCGCGAAGCTGGAGATGATGGGGAAGATCACGGTTCACGGATACGCGGAGCAGGTTCTGTGCCGGATCGTGCCACACGGGTGTTGAGCGGGGAGCGGGGAGCGGGGAGCGGGGTCTTAGCTTCCTGCTTCCGCTCCCTGAGCGGATGAAAGCATAATGCAACCGCAACAGGACGCGAAAGGAAGCCGGGGATTTCCGTAGACGGCTGAGAGGTTTGACATGATGGGACCAAATCGGTTTTTCGGTATCGCAATGGGGTTCCGTTGCTGCCGCGTCGACCGGACGGGAAGGCGATCACGTTGGAGCAAGTGAACCGGCTCAGGGACGACGATGAGTTTGTGGATCCGGTCACGGGCCGGCGAAGCAGCGTCTCAGGGGCTGAAGCCCGGAGATCTTCGAACGTGTCCAGCCGGGGACTTACTTTACACATCGGACCGGGGAGATGGCGGCCCCCCACACATGTCCATTTCGCAAAAAGCCATCCGGACCCGAACGCAATCCAGGCCGCCAGGAAACGCTACTGATCCTCCACCTGCAGCGTCACCACCTGCTGGCCCGTCACCACCGCATCCATCGGCAGCGACGCCATCGGCACCGCCGACTCGCCATTCAGCGCCATCCCCTTGTTCTCCCGCAGCGGCGCCAGCGCATTCGCTACCGTCATCGGAATCGCCGTCAGCGTGCGCCCGTCCACCGCCGCCTGCGCCTCGGGCGCCAGCAGCGTGATGTACAGCTGATCGCTGGTATGCACACTGTTCAGTTGCGCGATGGTCGCCGCCACATCCAGCGGCTGCGCGTTGAACTGGGGCGGCTGCATCAGCCGATCCAGTGTGCCGGCATCGCTCACCAGCAGGCGCACCGGGCCCTCCGGCAGATTTGCCGGCAGCTTTACTGGTACCCGCACATTGTGCGGCTCTCCATGCCAGGGAAGAATCGTCGCCTCCACCGTGACGGTGTCGCCGGGATGCACCTCCACCCGGCTCGTATGCGCGCTCTCAATCTCCGCCGTCAGCCGCCGCGGAATCGCCGCCACCTCCAGATCCACGCTCTCCACCGGCGTGCGCCGCGCGGCATTGTCGTACAGGCGCGCGAATCGCTCCCCCAGCGTCAGAGCCGTCTGCAAATTCGCCGGCAGTGCATCGGTCGGCGCCACCAGGCTGTTCAGCTTCACCGAAGGATACCCGCTCAGCTTCACCGACCCCTGCACGTGATACGTCGTCTCCGCGGAGTAGGCGTTCTCCTGCATCAGCCCCTGATAAACCGCCACCATCACTGCCATCGGCGTGATCTGCGGCTGATCGATCACCTCAAAGTGCAGCGCGTCGGGATCCTTCCCCTGCTCCCCATCGTTGCCCGCCCGTGTCACCCGCAGCGTCACCGGTATCATCCGCGCCGGTTTGCCGAACTCGCCCATGATCGCCGACGCGCGATCCTCGCTGATGGATCCAACCGTCTCGGTCGTGTTGATGATCTTGAAGGCCTCCAGCGGCGACGGCAGCGTCGCCACCACGTCGGCCTTCGTCATCGGCATCGAAACCGGGCCAAACTGCGTGATCGGGTGCCCGCACGCCAGCATCCGTTTGGGATCGACATACGTCACCGTGCAGGTCGCGGCGATGTCCAGATCGCCGCGCACCAAAACCGCGCTCACCGCCGAGCCCGGAATCAGCGGATCCGGCTGCTTCTCGTTGCTCTCCGACCCACCCACGCCCTCCACCGGCACCAGCCCCGCCGGCGCATGGTCCTTCCAAAGCTGTAAAGCCGCAGCGCTGAAGCCGCTGAACACCAGCGGCGTATCCATCGGCTGAATCAGCCCGCCCACCGCGCCCGGGCTGCTGATCGCTCCCGCCTCCGCCCCGGCACTCACCCTGGCCGCGCTCGCCATCTCCGTCACCGGCCCGTTGTGCTCCTTCTCCACCGCCAGCATCGACTCGATCGGCGTGATCCCGCAGATTGGCTCCTTGCTGAACTGGCCGATGCGATACGCCAGTGCGCCCACCAGCCGCCCGTCGATGTAGACCGGGCTCCCGCTCATCCCTGCCACCACGCCTGTGTATTCGGGTTTGGCCCCCTCCAGCCGGGCAAGGATCATGTCCTGCCGCGGCCCCAGCGCGTTGTGGAGCACGCCAAGAATCTCCACCCCCATCGGCTCCGGCTTCGTTCCCTCGAAAACCGTGTAGGCCACGCCCTGTTGCCCCTTTTGGACCTCACTGAGGGGAAAGAACTTCGTCACCTCGGGCGGACGGGGAGGCAGCGCGGCGGCCGCCACCGGCTGCGCCAACGCCGAGCCGGCGGGAGCAAGAAGCAAAGCACAGGCCCCGGCAACCAGCGCGACCACTCCGCAGCGGATATCTTTCAGTTGTTGATACACGTCCATAGACTATGCTGCTCCCACGCTTGCCGCAAAGGTATCAACGGCACGAAGATTGTTCCAGAGGTTGTTCCATGAGGAAATCCCACCTGCGTTTCCCCGTCGTCGCCGCGGCCCTGCTGCTCTTACAGACGTTTCTCCCCGCCCACTCGTCATGGGGGCAGCAAACCACGCCTCCCAATACCCAGCAGACCCAGCCCCAACAGCAACAGCAGCCCGCCGATCAGACCGCCCCCGAAGCCGGTGGCCCCGGCAACGACAACGGCCCCATCGCGATCCCCAAAAAGGCCCCAGCGAACACGCCACCTCCGCCGCCCCCACCGGCAGTGAAGAATCCTCCCGGCCTCGGCAACCTCTCCCTCCGCGTCGATGTCCCGGTGGTCAACGTCGACGTCAATGTCATGACCGACAAAACCCATCAGTTCATCCCCAATCTCAAAGAGGAGAACTTCCGCGTCTTTGAGGATGGTGTCGCCCAGGACATCGTCGGCTTCCACCAGGTCAAAGCCCCCATCACCGCGGTTCTGCTCGTCGAATTCGCCTCCACCGACTGGAATTTCATCTTCGACATGTGGAACTCCGCCATCGCCTTCACCCGGCAGTTGCAGCCCAATGACTACATCGCTGTCGTGACCTACGACATGCACACCACCATCCTGACCGACTTCACCCAAAACAAGATGATGATCCAGCAGGCGGTCCAGTCCCTCCAGATGCCCACCTGGCAGGAGACGAACCTGTTCGACGCGGTGTATGAAACCCTCGACCGGCTCTCCCGCATCGACGGCCGGAAGTACGTCATTCTGGTTTCCTCGGGCCACGATACTTTCTCCAAAATCACCCTCGACAAATGCCTGCAGAAGATCAAAGAAACCCCGAATGTGACCATCTTCTCCATCGCCACTGGCGGCGCCGGAATGATGGGCGGAGGTGGATTCGCCAGCGGCCGCATGAACAGCATCACCATGCTGCAGGCTCAGAACCAGCTCCAGAGTTTTGCCCGCATGACCGGCGGCATGTATTTCGAGCCTCGATTCACCGCCGAGCTGCCGGACGACTTCGGCGCCATCAACGAATCCATTCGTAACCAGTATCAGATTACCTACAAACCTTCGAACATCAGGATGGATGGCACCTACCGCCGCATCCGCGTCGAACTGGTGGACCAGGAAGGCCACCCCCTCCGCATGCAGGACCAGAAGCACAAGTCGGTCAAGTACGACATCATTGCCCGCGACGGCTATAAAGCCCGGCAGCAGGTGGAGTAAGTCTCGGCACAGGAATACAGTCATTCCCAATTCGGTCCCCCCGCGCGCGCCTTTGTGCAGTTGTGATCCGATCAGTACGAAAGTGTCGGTACGTCGGTCATAAGTAACGCGCAAATCGGGTACTTTCTCGTTGTTGCGCCCTCCATGGAAGTGCTATAGATGGACCATCGCCTCGCCGCTCATACTAATGGCGCTTCGAGGCCAGTGGCTCTCTTTTCCGAGGAAGTAAGGGCATGCATGACCTGATTTTTGCTGTCGCATTTGTTGCGCTGGTCGCAACCCCCGCCATGGTCGCCGCCATCGGCGGCCGAAAAGAATTCGATCCCGGCCCCGCGGCTCCCGCAATCCGCACCCGAACCGCTCTGCCCTCCATCAGCGTCCAGCCCTTTACACCCACCGTCCGCCGGCGAACGCCTCGGAGAGTCGTCACCGAACACCGGCGCTGCGTCATCACCGATGGCCCCACGCTTCCCATGCACAACGCGCGGGGCATGGCCAACCGCTAACGAATCTCTGGTTAAGGTCCCGTTTTGAAGGGCCGCAGCTTCACAGGTTGCGGAAAAAACTCGACTGCAGTTGCTTTTGTATCAGGGCACGAGTTCACTCGTCCCGCAAAAGGCCCTAATTCAAATGGGCTTTAGCCCCTGCAGCGAAGGGGCTCAGCGTGGATGCATTCCCAATTTGGTTCACAAGAGGTGGAGGGCGGTACTTTCGAGTGGGATCCTGTGCGAAGTTGCTGGACGTGGCGGCTGACGGAGGTATCCGCTTCTTGCTGTGGGGTGAACCTGGCCTGGGGGCGTTGTTTTTCGCGCGCTCACTCCTGGCTACTCACTGCCGGCTGCTGACTGCCGACCGCTGATTACTGGCTGCGGGCGCTCACTGCTGGCTGTCAACCGCTGATTGCTGGCTGCGGGCGCTCGCTCCTGGCTGTCGACCGCTCACTGCTGGCTGTCAACCGCTGATTGCTGGCTGCGGGCGCTCACTGCTGGCTGCGGGCGCTGATTGCTGACTGCTGGGCGCTGATCCGGCTGTCCGCTGAACTGGGCCCCCGCAAGTCGCCGGGGGCAAAAGACTGCAGGGAAACCGGCGGCACTGCGGTCTGCGCCGCTTCCAGATGTTACCTGGGTAATGCCCTTCGGACCAGCAACCCTCGCCCCCTCTGTTGTTTACAGATTCACGCTCTCTTTATCGCGCGTTCATGCTTGCTCGTAATCTCCCCTGGTAATTTGGCTCAACCCGCCCCCAATCCTAGAATGGAGCCGCATCTGCATGTTCGCAGGAGCCCGTATTCCACTCACCGGTGTAGTCGAACTGCCGGCCATTCCGGAACACCCAAGCGCCCTTCTCCACGAGAAGATGAACCAATCTCCCGGCAGGGCCGGGATGATCGTTTTCGGCATCGCCCTCATCGGCGGCCTGGCGTATGCCGGTTCGCAGCTTGCACGCGACCTCGCCGGAACCCACCTTCTCTCGGCGTGGCCCTATTTTCTGCTCGCCATCGCCCTGCTCATCGCGCTCGGCTTCGAATTCGTCAACGGCTTTCACGACACTGCCAACGCCGTCGCGACCGTCATCTACACACATTCCCTTGAGCCGCACGTGGCCGTCGTCTGGTCGGGCCTGTGGAACCTGATCGGCGTGCTCACCTCTTCCGGGGCCGTGGCCTTTACCATCCTGTCCCTGCTCCCCGTCGAGCTCATCCTCCAGGTCGGCAAGGGCGCGGGCTTCGCCATGGTCTTCTCGTTGCTTATCGCCGCCATCATCTGGAACCTCAGCACCTGGTGGTTCGGCCTGCCCGCCTCCAGCTCCCATACGCTCATCGGATCCATCATCGGCGTCGGCATCGCCAACCAGCTCATGAATCCGCATACCGGCACCAGCGGCGTGGACTGGGAACAGGCCAGCAGTGTCTTCAAGGTGCTCCTGATCTCACCGCTGGTCGGCTTCGGAGGCGCAGCCATCCTGCTGCTCATCCTCAAGTTCTTCGTCAAGAACAAGGCGCTTTACGAATCCCCCAAAGGCAGCGAGCCGCCGCCCAACTGGATTCGCGGCCTGCTCATCGCCACGTGCACCTTCGTCAGCTTCGGTCACGGCTCCAACGACGGGCAAAAGGGAATGGGCCTCATCATGCTCATCCTTATCGGCACCGTTCCCACCGCCTACGCGCTCAACCACGCCGTCGGCTACAGCCAGGTGCAAACCTTTGTCTCCATCTCGTCCCAGGCCGAGCAGGTCTTCAACCACTACGTCTCGCCCAATGCCGTCATCGCCGACGGCCGCACCGAGCTCACCGACTACATCCGCACCAAGCAGTTCAACCAGAACACCATGCTGGCCGCGCGCCAGATGGTCGAGGAGATCAACAACGAGGTGGTCCTCTACAAGACCCTGAACAAGGTCCCCGCCAACCAGCAGCAGAACGTCCGCAACGACATGTATGTCGTCAGCGAGGCCCTGCGCATCATGGCCAAATATCCCGGCAAAGACGGAACGCCGGTCTTCACCGCCGCCGACAACAAAGCTCTCGGCGCTTACAAAAAGCAACTCGACAACGCGACGAAGTTCATTCCCACCTGGGTGAAGGTGGCCGTGGCCATCGCACTCGGCCTCGGCACCATGGTCGGCTGGAAGCGCATCGTCGTGACCGTCGGCGAGAAGATCGGCAAGGAGCACCTGACGTATGCGCAGGGCGCTGCCGCTGAGATCGTCGCCGCCGTCACCATTCTCGGAGCCGATCACCTCCATATGCCCGTCTCCACCACGCACGTCCTGTCTTCCGGCGTGGCGGGCACCATGATGGCGAATGGCAGCGGACTCCAGCTCTCGACCATCCGCAACATCGCCCTGGCGTGGATCTTCACCCTGCCCGCTGCGGCTCTGCTCTCCGCGGGCATCTTCGTCGCGATGCGCCAGTTCATGTGATCCACAGCCTGTTTTGCAGCGAGACAACGGCGCTTTCGGTACTATCGAGAAAGCGCCGTTTTTGTTTGCGCGGCGCCTGTGACCCCACCCATCGATGAGTCTTAAAGCCCGTATCGAAGCCGTCATTTACGCCGCCGAAGAGCCCGTAACTCTGGCGCAGCTCGCCTCTCTTTTCCGCGACGAAGCCCTCGCCTCGCGCGCTGCCCGGACGGCAGCCTTCGTCGACCCGGAAGCGCCTGCCGAAGCCGATGTCGCGGTTATCTCTGAATTGGTTCCGTCCGGCGAAGAAGGCAGTTCCGCAGTGATTCCCTCCGAGCTCTCCGCGCAGAATTCCGCCGACGCGGAGGAAGCGCAGTCTGCCGGCCGCGAAGATTCTGAAGCGGAAAAGAAGGCCGCCCGTCAGCGCGACCGCGAGGTGCGCGATGAAATTCGCGGTGTGATCGACGAACTCATCGCCGACTATAACGCCGCCGACAGCGGGCTCGAGATCCGCGAAGTCGCCGGCGGCTACCGCGTCGGCACGCGTCCGGAATACCACGACGCCGTACGCGCGTTCATCAAGACCCTCAGGCCGCCGTTCAAGCTCTCCATGCAGGCTCTGGAAACCCTCGCCGTCATCGCCTACAAGCAGCCCGTCACTGCGCCCGAAATTGGCGAGATTCGCGGCGTCGATTCCGGTGGCGTCCTCGGCTCCCTGGTCGCACGCAAGCTCATCACGACGGCGGGACGGAAGCAGGTTGTCGGCCGCCCCATTCTCTACAAGACGACGAAGGAGTTTCTGGTCCGCTTCGGCCTGAAGGACGTGAACGAGCTGCCGTCGCTGGAGGAGTTCGAGAAGATGGCCAGCGAGCTGGCGGAAACTGAAGCCGAAGGCCCCATCGCGCCGGGCGAAGAAGAGCTGCCGTTTGCGCAAAACGAGATGGCTGAGATCGAGGAAGCGGAGGCCGGAGGCGGCGACCAAGGGCAGCCTGCGCCCCCCATGAACGACCCCGAGCCGGAGGAACCAGAGCCACCCATCAGTGATCCGCCAGCCGAGCCGCAGCCGGCTCCGACCTCGGAGCACGACGTCGCCGAGCAGGTACAAAAGGCAAACGCATGACGGAGCCGGGAGAGGACACGACGGATCAGCGCGCCGAGGGCGGGGAGCCGGGAACCGGACAGCGTCTGCAGAAGATCATCGCCGCCGCTGGCGTCGCTTCCCGACGCAAGGCTGAAGAGCTGATCCTCGCCGGACGGGTCCAGGTCAACGGCCAAACCGTCACCGCTCTCGGCAGCAAAGCCGACCCCGAGCGCGACCACATCCGCGTTGACGGCAAGCTCCTTCACGGCCCCGAGCGGCCTCGCTACATGGTCCTGAACAAGCCCAAAGGCTACGTGACCACGGCCAGCGATCCGGAAGGCCGCCCCACCGTCATGAATCTGGTGAAGGGCGGCGAGCGCCTCTTCCCGGTCGGCCGCCTCGACTACTCGAGCGAAGGCCTGTTGCTGATGACCAACGACGGCGAGCTGGCGAATGCGCTCACGCGCGCCGCCGCCCGTGTCGAGAAGACGTACCTGGTGAAAGTCAGCGGCAAACCCTCCGACTCGGCGCTCAACCAGCTGCGCCACGGTGTGATGATCGATCGCGGAACCCAGATCCGGCCGGAATCCGGTAAGCCCAGCCGTCATGCATCTGCCGAACTGCCCCGCCACAACGAGGGGCGCGTGATGACGGCGCCCGCTCGCATCCGCCTGTTGCGCGACGCCGACAACCCCTGGTACGAGTTGATCCTCATCGAAGGCCGCAACCGCGAGATCCGCAAAATGTTCGAGGAAGTCGGGCATCACGTCGAGAAAATTCGGCGAGTCGGGTATGGGCCACTGGTCCTCGACCTCGAGCCTGGCCTCTCCCGCGATCTGACGCTTGAGGAAGTCGCCGCTCTGCGCCGCGCTGCCGAAGGCAAGTCGGCCAGACCTGCACGCGGATCGCGCTCCTCCGCGCCCAACCGTTCTGAGCGGCGTTCCCGGCCTCGCACAGAAACCCGTGCCCCTTCCCCGACCCTTGCGAACCGCGAGCCGCAACCGGGGACGCTCCGGGGGCAGGAAGCGCACGCCCAATCGCTAGCTCGAGCTCGCTCAGCGCCGCCTCCCGCGAATTCGTGAAAAGATAGCTTCAGCACGCGGAGCCTCTCAATTCATCTTTAGGAGCCTTCGACGATGAAACGCCGCGAATTTCTCAAGAGCGCCGCCATCACTGCTGCTTTAGCCACGACAGACTCACTCCAGGCCTCGGCTTCGCCATCGCATCCCATTCCCCGCCGCAAACTCGGCAAGACCGGCGAAGAGCTGTCCATCGTCGGCTTCGGCGGCATCGTCGTTATGAACGAAGATCCGGGGGCCTCTGCCAACATCGTCTCGGAAGCCGTCGATCGCGGCGTCAACTACTTCGACATCGCTCCCAGTTACGGCAATGCCGAAGATCGCCTCGGTCCGGCTCTGGCTCCGTACCGCAATCGCTGCTTCCTCGCCTGCAAGACCGACGGCCGCCTGAAAGACGACTCCCGCGCCGACCTGGAAGACTCCCTGCGCCGCCTCAAAACCGACCACTTCGATCTCTACCAGTTTCATGCGCTGACGAAGATGTCCGACCTCGATAAGGTCCTCGGCCCCGGCGGCGCCATCGAAACCGCGGAGGCGGCGAAGAAGGAAGGCAAGATCCGCTACATCGGCTTTTCCGTGCACTCGCAGGAGACGGCGGTCGCGGCCATGAACCGCTATCCATTCGACACCATCCTGTTCCCGCTTAATTTCGTCCTCTACACCCAGGCAGGATTCGGCCCGCAGATCCTCGAAACCGCCCGCCAGAAGCAGATTGGCATCCTCTGCCTCAAATCCATGGCCAAAACCGTCTGGCCCGCTGACCAGCAAAAGAACCATCCCTCGGACCCCAAGTGCTGGTACAAGCCCGCTGCCTTCCCCAACGAAGCCTCCCTGGGTCTGCGCTGGACCCTCGGCCACCCGATCACCGCGGCTATCCCGCCCGGCGAGGAGCGCTACCTGCGCCTGGCTATGGACGTGGCACAGAACTACAAGCCCCTCAATGCCACCGAAGAGCAGGCTTTGCTGAAGGGTGCTCCCGGTGTCGAGCCCATTTTTCACCTCGGCAACGACGTCTGAAGACAAGGCCTTGCGTCCGAAAATCCGGACGGCGTATCTAATCTCCAGAGATTGAGAGGACACGATGGAAAAAGCTACATTTGCCGCCGGATGTTTCTGGGGCGTCGAAGCCCGCTTCCAGCAGTTGCCCGGCGTGACTGCGACCGCCGTTGGCTATGAAGGCGGCTTGCTCGCCAGCCCGACGTACCAGCAGGTCTGCACCGACCGCACCGGCCACGCGGAAGCCGTCGAGATCGACTTCGACCCGTCGAAGATCAGCTACCAGCAGCTCCTCGACGAGTTCTTCGCGCTCCATGACCCGACGCAACTCAATCGCCAGGGACCCGACTGGGGCTCGCAGTATCGCAGCGTTGTCTTCTACCGCTCGCCGGAGCAGGAGAAGGCGGCGAAGGAGACCATCGCCCGCCTGACCGCGGAGAAGCGCTTCTCGAAGCCTGTCGTCACCCAGGTTGTGCCGGCGGAAACGTTCTGGCGCGCCGAGGACTATCACCAGAAGTATCTCGAGAAGCGCGGCGCGGTTAGCTGCCACATCTGAGCTGAACGAGGCAACAACATGAAGGCCGCACAGCCTCCTGCCGTGCGGAAAAAGTCCTGCCGAGCCTCAGGGGCTGAAAGCCCGCATCATTTTGGGCTCTGTTCGGCACGAGTGAACTCGTGCCCTGACACTTGGTACATACCGGCCACATACTTTACAGAGCAGACCGGGGAGATGGTTTACAGGTGTTCCGCGAGCGGGGGCATTTAGAAGGGAAGGATGCCCTGGAACGTGAGCGGAGTTGTGGAGAAGCGTGAGG
>Ga0224555_1005033_pt1 | contig 11547 bp, 6 predicted proteins | sample 714S23034metaG_FD_180687 | JGI IMG/M metagenome (GOLD analysis project Ga0224555, IMG submission 180687) | Peat soil microbial communities from Stordalen Mire, Sweden - 717 S2 30-34 | ecosystem: Environmental > Terrestrial > Soil > Wetlands > Peat | place: Sweden: Norrbotten County, Stordalen...
GCGTGTCGAACATCATGCCGTTGGCGCGCCCGCACGGCTGCAGGAAGACCGACAGCCTGCCGTCCGCGCTCCATTCCATGATGCGGTCATTGGGCTGGTCGGTGAAAAAGACATTGCCTTTGGCGTCGCAGGCCGGCCCTTCGGTGAAGGCAAAACCGCCGGACAATTTTTCCAATTTTGCGTCCGGCGAAACCACGCCGCCGGCGAAAGCGGCCGCCGCCAACATTCCCAAAATGAGGGACAGGAGATTTTTCATGCGGAAAAACTGGCGTCAACCCGCCCGCAAAGCGAACAAATTCGGCCGCGCCGCGAGCTAAATCAGTTGCCAATCTTTGCGCAGATGTTTAATTAGTGGCCCATGACAAATCCCCGGCGCAACCCCGGCCATTTCAGCCGCCGCCAATTTATCAAAACCTCCGCCGTCGCGGCCGGCGCGCTGCTGCTGCCGCCGCTGGCCTGGGCCGAAACCAATGCCGTCGCGCCCGCCGGCACGGTCAAGCGCACCGCCGTGGATCAAGTGACGCTGGGCAGGACGGGCATCAAGTTGAGCCGGCTGGGCTTCGGCACCGGCAGCGGCAACGGTGCGGTGCAAATTGCCGACGGCAAGGACGCCTTTGTCAGCCTCGTCCATTATGCCTACGACCAGGGGGTCACCTATTTCGACACGTCGGAACATTACCAGACTTTCAACTGGATTGCCGCCGCCACCAAGGGGCTGCCGCGCGAAAAACTTTTCATCCAGTCCAAAGTGGACGGGCAGCCGGCGGACGTGCTGGCGGCGATTGATTCCCACCGCAAGACGTTGAACACCGATTACATGGACAGCCTGCTGGTGCATTGCATGATGGACGGCCAGTGGACGGACCAGTGGAAGCGGGTGATGGACGCCTTCGACGTGGCCCGGGAGCGGAAATGGATCCGGGCGAAAGGCGTTTCGTGCCACACGCTGCCGGCGTTGCAGGCCAGTGCGGCGTCGGACTGGCCGGAGGTGCATCTGGTGCGCGTGAATCCCCAAGGCAGCTACATTGACAGCGAGGAAGATGGGTGGGAACAAAGCGGCAACGACGTTGTGCCCGTGATCCGGCAGATCAAAACCATGCACGCGAAAGGCCGCGGCGTGATCGGCATGAAAATCTGCGGCAACGGCACGTTCACCAATCCGGCGGACCGCGAAAAATCCATCCGCTTCGCCATGGCACGCCGGGAAATTGACGCCGTGGTCATCGGCTTCAAGAACCGCCCGGAGATTGACGAAGCGATCGAACGCATCAACCGCGCGCTGGCGGAAACCTGACCGCGTCAAGCCGCGCAACGGCGGCAAAAAATTTCCCTTCGCGGATTTCGCGCGAAATTATTTTCTGTTTTTCGCCAGTTGTTTCGCGAGCCGGATTGCCGCAATCATGCTGCCCGGGTTCGCAATTCCTTTTCCAGCGATGTCGTAGGCGGTGCCGTGGTCGGGCGAGGTGCGGATGAACGGCAGGCCGAGCGTCCAGTTGATGCCGCTGTCGAACGCGACGGCCTTCAGCGGCGCGAGACCCTGGTCGTGATACATCGCCACGACGGCGTCAAATTCCCCTTTCAGCGCGTGGTGGAAAACCGTGTCGCCGCTCAGCGGGCCGGTGACATCGAAGCCGCGCTGCTGCATCGCCTGAACCACCGGCGCAATCGTCGTGATTTCCTCGTCGCCAAATTCGCCGCCTTCGCCGGCGTGCGGATTCAGGCCGGCGACGGCGATTTTCGCGCGCGGCAAACCGAGGTCGCGGCAGGACTGCGCGGCGAGCTCGATGGCGAGCGTGATTTTTTCCGCCGTCAATTTTTCGGGGACCGACTTGATGGAAATGTGAACCGTGGCGAGCGCGACGCGCAGCCAGCGGCCGCGCTCGTCCGTGCCGAGCAGCATCATCGCGGTGCGTTTCGTGCCGGCGAGCTCGGAGAGAAATTCCGTCTGGCCGACGAATTTGTGGCCGGCGCGGATGATGGCCTCCTTGTTGACGGGCGCGGTGACGAGCGCGTCCAGCTCGCCGCGCAGGCAGCGCTGGCCGCCGTCGTGCAGCGCGGCGATGGCGGCGTGGGCGGCGGGCGGCGCGCCGGCGGGCAGATTTTCCGGCAGCGGCGTGGCGAGCGGATTGGCGATGGAAAATTTTCCGGTGTCGGCGTAATCGGAAAATTTCTTCAGCGGCAGGTTGAGCGCCAATTTTTGATTGAGATGCCGGAGAAGCTTTTCGTCACCGATGAGGAGATGCTTCGTTTCATCCGCCGCCGCCTCGGCGGCTACGGCCTTGAGCGCGACTTCGGGGCCGACGCCGGTGGCGTCGCCGAGGGAGATGCCAATCCAGCCCATATTAAATTACGGATTGCGAATCTTGAATTGCGAATTGATTTTTTGGCGGCGCGGCTTTCATTCGCAATTTGAAATTCGAGATTTGAAATTTCAGAAGTAGCGGATGAAGGTTTTTTTCTTGAGGCCTTCGATCCAGTTTTTTTGCAGTTTGGCCTGCTGCTTGAGGCGGAGGGTTTTCTCGATGTCCGCGGCGACCTCGGTCAGCGGGCGGACGTGGCTGGCGTGTTTCTCCTCGACGAGCATGAGGTAGCAGGTGTCGGGCGTGTCCACCAAATCGCTGACGGTGCCGACGGGCAGGGCGAAGGCGGTGTCGGCAAGCTCCTTGCGGAGGACGGATTTTTGCACCCAGCCCCAGTCGCCGCCCTGGTGCTGCTGCGAGCCCTGCGAATAGATGCCGGCCATCTCGGCGAACGGCGCGCCGTCCTTGAGCTTGGCCTGGATTTCGCGCGCGAGCTTGAGGGTGTTGGTGTCGTCCGGCGCGGACTTGGCGAGGACGATCATGCGCAATTTGACCTGTTCCTCGACGCGGAATTCGTCCGGGTTCGCCTGGTAATATTTTTCAATCTGGTAGGGCGAGATGAAGATTTCGCGCTGGACGTTCTGGTTGCGCAGCGCGGCCTCGATGTATTGGCTGCGCACCTGCTTGCGGAACTGTTCCACGGTCATGCCCTGCGCCTGCAGGGTCTTCATGAAGGTGATGCGGTCGCCGAAACGCTCGCGGATGCGTTCCTGCACGAGCTCGTCCACGACGGCGTCCGGCAGCTTGTAGCCCTCGGTGTCAAAACTTTTGAGGATCAGCGCGTTTTCGACGAGCTGGTTCAGGCTGTCGTTGAGCGTGTCGTTGAGCTTCTGCTGGAAAACGTCCGGCTGGTCGGCGTATTGGCGGCGGAGCGCGTCGGCGGCGGGGCGGGAATAATCCTCCACCTCCGAAAACGTGACCACGCTGCTGCTGACCACGCCCTTGATCCCGTCAACCACCGCCGGCTCGGCCCCGGCGGACAGGACGGCCGCGACGGCCAGGCCCGGAATGAAATAAAACGGCTTCATCAATTTTCGGATGGTAGCAACCCCGCCCGCGCGGTCAAGCAGCCGCTCACGGATGCGCGCGCGCCTGGCTCCACATCACCAGCGCAATGACCAGGCCGAACAGCAGCGCCACCAAAACCGCCCAGCACAGGAAGCGCATCTGTTTGCGGCGATAGTTGCGCCCACCCTGGCCCGGCAGCAGGTAAAAGCGTTCGCGGGGCTTATTGGATTTGAGGCCGAACACAGGTTTGTATTACCACGCCACGCCACACGCCACAAGCCGCCGCTTGCGGTCGGGAAAATTTTCAGTATCGTCTGGCGCGTGCAACTTGAAGACCATCCTGGCGACATCGTCCGCAAAGCCTGCGCGATGAACAGCATTTCCGCCGCGGCCGCCGCCGGCGCCGCCGGCCTTTCCGAAAGCGAATTTGCCGCCTTCGGCGAAACCGGCCGGTCCGCGAAGAAAATAAATTTTCCCGCGCTCGGCAAATTGCTCGGCCTGAATCCGGCCCGGCTCGAAGCCGTCGCCAGCGGCTGGCTGCCCGCGCCCAAGGATTTGTCCGCCTGGCGCGAGCTCCGCGTCATCACCACCAAGAAAGACGATTTGACCGTCAACTGCCATCTCGTCTGGGACGAGGTCCAGCGCGACGCCGCGCTCTTCGACACCGGGCTGGACGCGCAGCCGGTGCTGGACATCATCGCGGCGGAAGGCTTGACGCTGCGGCACATTTTCATCACGCACTCGCACTGGGACCACGTCGAGGCGCTGCCGCAGCTCCGCTCCGCGTGGCCGAAGGCGCGCGTCCACACCGGCTCGAAAAACGCGCCGGTGGATCAGCGCAACAAGAACGCCGAGATCATCCCGCTCGGCGGCCTGCGCGTGACGCACCGCGAGACGCCCGGCCATTCCGAGGACGGCGTGACCTATCTCGTCGGCAACTGGCAGGAGGACGCGCCGCACGTCGCGATGGTCGGCGACGCGATTTTCGCCGGCTCGATGGGCAACGGCAACGGCGCGTGGGAGCTGGCGAAACAAAAAGTGCGCGAACAAATTTTGTCGCTCCCGCCGGCAACTTTGCTCTGCCCCGGCCACGGCCCGCTGACAACCGTCGCGGAGGAGAAGGAACACAACCCGTTTTTCTGACCGGACGGCTGCCACTGCTTTGGCGGCGGCCGGATGGTTCAACTTGAATTGTCGCGCCGTTCCGGCGACAGTTTGCGCGTGCGTTTCAACCCCGGATTCTGGCGCCGCTGCCGCCTCGCCTTTCGCTGCGTCCGCTTCGCGGCGTGGCTGCTGGTGCTCACGGGACTGCTGTTCTTCATCTGGTGCAACCGCGTCGGCCTGCCGGATTTTCTGAAGGCGCGGCTCGTCGCCACCTTGTCGGAACGCGGGGTGAAGCTGGAATTTTCCCGGATGAGGATCAGCCTCGTCCGCGGCCTCGTCGCGGAAAACGTCCGCGCCGGACAGGCGCAGTCCGCCGACAGCCCGGCCTTCGCCGCGCGGCAGGTCCACCTGCAGGTCAATTTTCCCGCGCTCCTGCACCGGCGCTGGCAGCTCGACGGCCTCGTGATACGCGACGGCCAATTTATTCTGCCGCTCTCGCCGACCAACGCGCTCGCGCTCACCAATCTCCAGGCCGAGCTGCGCTTTCAGGCGGACGACACCTGGTCGCTCGACCATTTTCGTGCGGACTTCGCCGGCGCGCAGATCGGCGTCACCGGCGAGATCGCGCACGCGCCGGAGGCGGCCAGGTGGAAAATGTTCGCCGGGCGCGGCACGGACCAGGGCGCGCTGCCGGCCTCGTTGCAAATTTTCTCCGACGCGCTGCGGAAAATACGTTTTCAGGGCGAACCGCAGCTCCGGATCGCGCTGTCCGGCGACGCGCGCGACCCGCATTCCATCACCGTGCGGCTGAACGCCACCGCGCCGGGCGTGAATACGCCGTGGTTTGGCGCGCACGATTTTTCGGCCGACGCCAGCCTCACCGAACCCGCCGGTGCGCCGACGAACTCCGACGCCGCGTGGGGTTTCTGGACCAACCTGCAGCCGTTCCGCCTCGCGTGGTCGGTGCGGCTCGGCGCGCTGCGCTCGACGCCGCTGGATGCCGACGCCATCGCCTGCACCGGCGTCTGGGCCGCGCCAACGCTGGCGATAACCAGCCTCGCCGGAAAACTCGGCGGCGGACAACTGGCCGCCGGCGCGGCGCTGGACGTGGCGTCGCGGGAGGTGACGTTCACCAACGACTCGCAGTTTGACCCGCACGCGCTCGTAAAACTGCTGCCGGAAAATGCGCGCGCGGCGCTGGAAAAAATTTCCTGGGCGCAGCCGCCGGCGCTGCACGCGGAGGGTTCGCTGCGGCTGCCGGCGTGGACAAATTCCACCGGCGACTGGAGCGGCCTCGCGGAGTCCGTGACGCTGCGCGGCGATCTGGCGTTCACCAACGCGGTTGCCGCCGGCGCGACGCTGGACGCGGTGCGCACGCATTTTTCCTGCGCGGACATGGTCTGGGACCTGCCGGACTTCACGGCGGTGCAGGGGCGGACGGAGCTGCGCCTGAGCGGCGAGGCGAGCGCGGCGACGGGAAATTTCCACTGCCTCATCACCGGCCAGCTCGACGAACCCACGGTCAGCGCGCTGCTGCCGGACAACGCGGCGCACGCGCTGTCGGTGCTGACCTGCCGCGAGCCGCTCGTGCTGGCGGCGGACATGGGCGGCAATCTGCGGAACCTCGAAACTTTGTGCGCCACCGGCCGCGTCGCGCTGACGAACTTTTCCATCCGCGAAGAGACGATGGATTCCGTCGCGGCGGCCTTTCTTTACACGAACCTCGCCTGCGACATTTTTGCGCCGGATTTGAAACGGGCCGGCGGCGCGCAATGGATGAAGGCGGACGGGCTGCGGCTGGATTTGCGGGCGCAAGCCCTGTGGATCACGAACGGCCTGGCGCTGATCGAGCCGGAGGCGGTGACGCGCGCCATCGGCCCGAAGACGGCGCACCTCATCGAGCCGTATCATTTCTTCGCGCCGCCGCTGGAGCGGTTCAGCGGCAGCGTGCCCATCCTGAATGTCCAAAGCGGGCGCGACCTGGAGAACGCCGACCTGACCATCGAAATCCTGCGCGGCGCGCCATTCCGCTGGGCGCGGCTGTCGGCGGCGGACGTGACCGGCATCATCCACTGGCAGAAACAGTCGCTGACGCTCACCAACATCGCCGCGCAGCTTTACGGCGGCAGCGGCACGGGCGGCGCCTACATGGATTTCCGGCCGGTGGGGCACGACTGCGACTTTGATTTTTCCTTCGCGGTGACGAACATCAATTTGCACCTGCTCGCCGCCGGCCTGTCCACGAACAAAAACAGTTTGGAAGGCCGGCTGGCCGGCGCGGTGCTGGTGACCAACGCCAGCTCGGCGGACTGGCATTCGTGGAACGGCGGCGGGAGCGTGGAGCTGCACGACGGGCTGCTGTGGGACGTGCCGATGTTCGCCTTCATGTCGCCGGTGCTGAACGCCGTGGCGCCGGGGCTGGGCAACAGCCGCGCGAAGGAGGCCGCCGCCGGCTTCGTCATCACCAACGGCGTGATCACCACCGATTCGCTGCTCATCCAGTCCGCCACCATGCGGCTGCAATACTCCGGCACGGTGGACCTGAAGCAGAACGTGGACGCACACGTCACGGCGCAGCTGCTCCGCAACCTCCCGCTGGTCGGCTCGCTGGTCAGCGCGATGCTGATGCCGGTGAGCGAAATTTTCAAATGCCACGTCACCGGCCGGCTGGGCGAACCGGTGGTGGCGCCCGTCTATATCCCGGGTTTCATCCCGAAGCTCCTGGCGGTGCCTCTGCATCCGTTCCGCAGCATGGAAGAAATCTTCACGCCCGCGCCACCGGCGGCTGGCGCGAAGCCCTGAACCCGACCAGACTGTTTTGAAATTGTTTTAAAACGGAAAGCGGTTTAGGGAAACACCGCCCGGTAGAAGCGCAGCGGGAAGTTGGTGGCCAGCAGGTCGGTGAACGACAGGGTGCCCCCGCCACCAATGAGGTTGGTGAAGACGGGCAGCCAGCTGGCCTTGGCCAGGTTGGTGGTGGCCTCCAGCCGCCAGGTGGTGTTGGTCCAGCCGGTCTGGAAACTGAACTGGAAAACCGGCCGGCCGGACACGCGGCTGTTGGTTATGGCCAGACTGGGCGCGGCCGGCGGCAGCACGATCACTGTAAAACTGTTCGTGGCGGCGAGCGACGGCACACTGTTGTCGGTGGCCGTGATGGTATAGACGTAAGTGCCGGCCAGCCCGGCGGTGTTGGTCAGCGTCAGCACGCCGTTGGTCGTGATGACGGCGTTCGTGGCCGGCGGCACCAGCGCGAAGGTGTAGTTGATGCCGGAGTTGAGGCTGTTGGTGGCAAAATTGGTGACGGTCAGCGTCTGCCCGGCATTGATGGTCTGGGTGTCAGGCACAATCAGCGCGGGATAGGCGACGAAACTGAGGTCGTCCACATACCAGCCGGGAGCGGTGTAGAGGCCGCCGGTGGTGAAATGAAAGGCCACCTGCACCGTCTGGCCGGCATAGGCGCTCAAATCAATGATAGCATTGGTCCACCCTGGGCTGGCCACAACGGCGGTGCCAACGCTCTTGATGAGGGTCGAGGCGACGGTCTGCCAGTTGTTCGAGGTGACGGTGACGTTGGTGGTGTAAGTGTAGGTGTAATTGGTGCCAAAATAACCGACCGGCTTGTCGCCTCCCCCCGTGGCCGAGCTCCAAGTCATGCCCTGCATGGCGGAAAAATTGGTCGGGCTGGTGGATTGAGGGATGGGATAGGGGCTGTAGGAGATATAATCTTCATATCCGCCAATCAGCGGTGCATTGCCCGCCTCAAACAAGTAACTGTCAATCCCAGTGGTTCCATCATACACGCTCGCCAAGGCCTTGGTGGCGTTGGTCCAGCCGCCAACCGTGGAGTTCCAATATAACGGCGTGGCGTAGTTCGTGATGGCGGCCCCGAACAGTTGGTAAATGTTGGTGTCCAGGCCGGAAAAGGCTGCGTTGGTGGTGATGACGGTGTTGGTGGTGCTGATGGTGCTGGTGGTGCCGGTGTTGATTTCCACATAGCCGAGCGCGTTCTTGAAGCTATACCATTGCCAGAAGTTCAGCATCGCACTACCCGATGCAGGCACCGGAAACGGCGGGCTGATCAGCCGCGTGTCCACGTTGTTGGCGTAGTTGCCGGCCAAAACCGTGCCGGCGCAGTTGGTGTCGCCATTGTGTGCCTTGTTGGGACCGCTTGTTGGCGGGCCGATTTCCCACGTCCCAAAATCCACCGCCCAGTCATTCGTTTTGGGGCCGGCTTCAAAGCTTTCCGGCAGATTCAGGGCCGGAGAGCCGGTGACGAGCGCCACGTCATCCACGAACCAGCCCAGACCGTTGCCCACATAGCCGCCGGAGGTGAAATGAAAGGCGATCTGCACGCTCTGGCCGGCGTAAGCGGACAGGTCAATGGACGGCCGCGACCAGACGCCGCCGCCATTGACGTTCAGGTAGGTGGGCGAGATTTGCTGCCAGTTGTTCGAGCCGGTGTTGATTTCCACAAAGCCCAGGGCGTTGTCGAAATTGAACCAGTGCCAGAAGCGCAGCCGGGGCGACTGGTTGGCGGCCGGAACCACAAGCCAGTTGGTGCCGTTGTAATTGGTGCAGACCAGCCGGGCGTCCTGGCTGTAAGGATAGTTTTGCGTCGAGGCGCAGTTGGTGCCGGAAAAGGTGCGAAACCCGTTGGTGCCCGGCGCGGGGCCGGCGGTCGGCGAACTAATGTGCCAGATGCCGCTGTTGGTCCAGCGGCTGGGGAAATTGGTTTCAAAATTATCCGACCAGACAACCGTTTCCGCCCGGGCCATACCGGTGGCCAGCGCCAGCAGGAGCCACAGTTCCAAAAACCGGTTGCACAAGGATTTCATTTTGTCATGGCCGCAGATGCGACCATTGGCCACGACTACTGCGCCTGGTTCGTGGGCGCATCCAGTTGGTTCATCTTTTGCTCCAGCGCGGCGCGGGCCTTTTCCTGGTCGGCGGCCGGGGCGGCGGACGCGGCGGGGCTGGCATCCGGGGCGGTGCCAAAATCACCGGTGGCGGTGTTGGTCAGGGCGGCGGCCGGGCTCATGTTGAAGAAGCCGTCGCCGAGCCCGCCGTTCGTGGCGTGCTTCAGCTCCTTCATGCGTTCGGCGGCAATCAGCTTGCGATTGTCGGCGGCATCCTCCGCCACGGCGCCGGAAATCCCCGGCAGCCGCTGGCCTTCCCGGATGGTCTCGGCCGCCGCGAGGTCGGGCGACTTCAGCACGGTGGGCCGCATCAGCACCATCAGCTCGCTGTGGTCCTTGGTGTTGGCCGTGCTGCGGAACAGCCAGCCGAGCAGCGGAATGTCCATGAGCAGCGGCACGCCGGCGGTGGCATGGGACTTGTCCGAACGGACAAAGCCGCCGAGGATGACCGTGTCCCGGTCCCGCACGGAGATGGTGCTGTTCAGGGTGCGCTTGTCGGTGTTTGGCACCTGGTTGCCGTCAATCGAGGTGTAGCCGCTGATGTCGTCAATCTCCTGCTGGATTTGCATGACAACCAGACCGTCCGGGTTGATGAACGGCGTCACGTCCAGCTCCACGCCGACGTTCAACTGCGAGTAGGAGGACTGGTTGCCGTTGATGCCGCCGTAATTGTAGGTGCTGTTGACATAGGGCACGGACTGGCCGACGAAAAACTGCGCGGGCACGGCCTGCGAGGTCTGGATGCGCGGGCGCTGGATGATGTGGGCCGTGGTGTCCGATTCGGCCGCCTGCACCGCGACGTCCCACGTCGGGCCAATGCTGCCAAAATAACTCAAGCCGCTCGGCAGCGCCGAACTGAAGCTGCCATTGGTTCCCAGGCTTGAGCTGATGCCGCTGGCCTGACCATTAATTAGCCCAGTGGTGGAGTTCGTGCTATAGAGCACAGATTGCAGAAAATTGGCAAATGGCTGGCCGTTGTTGACGCCGCCGCCGCCGATCACGTTGCCGCCCAAAGAGGTTGGCTTTTGCGCCACCGAGACGCCGGCGTTCAGGGTGTTGCCGAGGGAGACGTCCACGATGATGGACTCGATCAGCACCTGCGCCAGCGGCACGTCCAGCTTGGCGATGATGCCCTTGATGACTTCCATGTCCGGCCGCGTGGCGTAAATCAAAAGAGAGCTGCTGCTCTCGTCGGGAATGATCTTGGTCTGGCCGAACAGCGTGATGGGCTGGTCCGAGCCGGATCCGCCGCCGCCGCCGCCGGAGCCGGAGGCGCGGCTGATGATGGACTGCAGCCGCTGCTGGAACGTCGTGCCGCCGGTGGGCGTGCCGTTGGCGGTGGCGCCGCCGCTGGTGACCCCCATGCCGCTGCGGCCGGAAATGCCGCCGCCCGTGCCGCCCATGCCGCCGGATTGTTGTTGTTGATAGGAGCTGCCACTGTTTCCGCCCATGCCGTTCATGCCGCCCATGCCGCCGGACGTGGAGCCGCTCATGCCGTTGACACGCGCCGGGGCGGGGGCGTTGCCGATGCTCACCGACGTGCCGCCGCCGCCGCCGAGGGCGTTGAGCGCGCTGGCGATGTCGTCCACCTTGGCGTAGCGGATCGGAATGACCTCGGAGACGTATTCCGCCGGCACGCTGATGTCCACCTTGTCAATCATCTCCAGCATGCGCTTGACGTTTTCCGCGTTGTCGCGCAGGACGAGGATGCCGTTGCTGTCAATGGCGAGAATGGAGTTGGCCAGCTTTGAAAACGGCTGGATGATGGGCACCATTTCGCTGGGCTTGACGTATTTCAACTGGACGATGTGCGTGACGTAGGAGCCGAGGTAGGGCAGGTTGGTCGCGCTGGTGTCGTCGAACGAGGCGCCGGCGGAATTGGCGTCGCCCACCGGCAGCACCTTCACAAACTTGTCGCCGATGTTCACCACGGCGATGCCGTTCAGCGCCAGCACCGCCTGCAGCGCCTCGACGGCCTCGCTCTTGGTCAGCGGCGTCTGCGTCTTCAATATGATCTGCGCGCCCGGCACCTGCCCGCGGATCAGCGTGCGGTTGACCAGTTGCGCGTAAATCTCCAGAACCTGGCTCACGTCCACGCCCTGAAAATTGATGTAGCCGGCGGGCACCATCTCCTCCGGCTGCGCGGACGCGGCGGGCGC
>Ga0224555_1005035_pt1 | contig 11546 bp, 14 predicted proteins | sample 714S23034metaG_FD_180687 | JGI IMG/M metagenome (GOLD analysis project Ga0224555, IMG submission 180687) | Peat soil microbial communities from Stordalen Mire, Sweden - 717 S2 30-34 | ecosystem: Environmental > Terrestrial > Soil > Wetlands > Peat | place: Sweden: Norrbotten County, Stordalen...
AAAGTTTCCGCCACAAGATTGGTAGTGGTGCTTTACTCGCTATAAGCACCACTACCCTATCCGTTCATCATTCAATACACGATTAACTGCTATCCCCGAAAACTTGAGTTCTCCCTGACCGACGCGACGCGCTCAATCCGGCACGCAGCGGAGATTGCTCGATAGTGCGGCCCAAGAACGCTTGTTTGGCGTTATGCCCCCGTCGTCTTTTCGTCGGAGACACCCGCTTGAGACCGACCTTGACAACTTCGAGTGGCTGGCAAGTCGTTTGGAGGGACTGACGGATGAAGTCGTCGTCTCGTTGGCCCAGATTTATCGGAGGACAAGGCGCAACATGGATTGGGCAGGCCGCGAGTTCGGCTTCGATTGGACGGACCCCGACGACCAGCAGAAGAGAAATCTGATGCGCCAACTGCTGCGAATTGCACGCTCTCCCCGCCAAGGCTCATTTTAGCAACGAATCAAAGTCATAACTAATTCCGACTTGCGCACCTATTGTCGATTTTGTAATCAGTTCTGTACGGTTGGACCCAGTGATGGCAATGGGGAACTTCCACCCCGAGCTGGAGTTGGAATTGCCCAAGGTAATCTTCAGTTGTCCAACGTGAATCTTTCCTTTCTGTGTAAAGACCTGAGTAGCGCTGCTGGAGAGTCCGGTGAAGCTCACTCCGGAGAGGGGGCTGCTCGGAGTGACGTTAAGGATTGCGGGGCTGGTTTGATCCTGAAAATAGTAGGCAGCACTGAGGGTGGCCGTAAGGGAACTGCCGATGTTGTAAGGATTACGATCGGCCTCAATCCCCGCCTGAATATCCCGCAGCCTCCCAGAGCCGGGAATTGAGTTGGATGGGGTCGAGTTGTAAATTGATCCGGCCGCGTTTCCTGTCATTTTCCAACTCTTCAGCGACTGTCCCCAGACCAACCGAAATGTGGAATTGGTCGGTTGATTGGAGGGCGTATTGTAATCGTACTCGAAAGTGAGGATTGGCTTGGCCCAGGCCACCTTGTCGTACAGATTTCTCTCAGCGGCCGCTACGCTCGCGACCGATCCAGAGTAGTCAAGTGCGGCTTGTATGAGATCCTTCTCTGATGTCCCGCCAGCGACTAGCGTTGTGACCAGGCTCTTCGTTTGAGCAAGAAGATCGGCGGCAACGTTTTCTGATGGTGACGAGAGCAGGCTTGGCACAGCACTTTCGAGCCACGTCAGCCAAGCACCGCCTTTCTCGTCGCCGGCAGCCTTTTGAATATCAAGCAACTTTTGTCTTGCTGCTGACGAGGAGATATCGCCCGATTGGGTCAGTTGGTCCAATAACTGTTGTTTTGTTGGCTTGGCTGCCCAAATGAAAAACTTAGCCGTAAACTGGCTCAGTGCAAATGAATTCCCGCCTTGCGTACCAGTTACTTGTTGAGACGTCCCTTGAGGTGTACCCGTGGCTGTCCCTGTAATGGTAGAAGGCTGGTTTAAATCGAGAGATGTACTGTAGGACACCCTTCCCAAAAGACTCATCAATCCGCTGTTTACACACCCTGCTCCTGGGATTGTTTTCACAGCACATTCTGTAAATATTCCTTTTGAAGCGCCTTCTACGGCGGAAAAGAGTTGATCGAGAGAACCACTTATTGTTGTTGTCTGACCACTAGTAGAACTTGTGAGAGCTCCGTATTCGTCGGCTACCGATAGTACCCTTGAAGTGAAATTTTTGGATACCAGACTTGTCGATCCAGAGGTGCTGGAGCTTGAACCTGCCTGCTTTTCCGCCATACTGACGAACCCGAGAAACAAGCTAGTGTTTAAGACGTTGCGAGTTTCGACGGGATTAGCTGCCAGAATCAGATTAACAACACAGCCCGGTTGTTTGCGAACATCAAGAACTTGTTCAAAAAGCCTGCTGGCGGTTTGCTGTGCTGTGCTGGCGGCTTGCCGTGTCGCGTCATCCTTTGCGTTTTGGTAGTCGTCCTTTGCCTTCTGATATCATCAGGTGGCGATAACTTCATTCGCTGCTGGACGCGATCTATATAAGAACGTGAATCCTGGAAAGAGTCTAGATTTGACTTTGAGCTATCCCGGTACTCCCACTGACTGCAAGGAACATAATGGCGATTCCGCAGGCGCAGAGCGATCCCGATCGGACGACTGGGGCCGGGCTCACACTGGTGCAGATTGCAAATCTGCCCTTTTGGAGATCGACGGAGTTTCTGACAGCGTGGTTCTCGGTTAGAGTAGCGCTATTCGTTCCTTGATCAAATCTGTCGCGACAGGATGATCCTAGAGCCAAGTGGTTCTTACGGAACAAAATACCGTGGTTCCAGCCATGAGCGTTGGATTATGAGCTCGGTTGGAGAGGGTGTTGTGACAGTGGTTCACCCACGACGGGTGCGCTGGGTAAGGCGCCACAATACGGCATCATAACGCGTGCCCTAGAGCGCTTGACCGACAAGGAAGTGGAAAGCGGGGGGCAACGAATTGAGCTTACTCTCCCATCGAATGGGGGCATCTTGGCACCTGTTATTCGCCTTCGCGTAGTTTCTGTGCCAACTCGGTCGGTCCTACTCTACTTCTTCGCTGCCCTGACTTTCGCCCACCGTGCTTTCTGAGCGGCTGCCATTTTTCTCCGAGCCGCCGCTGACACCTTGCGTTGTGGTTTGACTCCGCTGTTCCCTGAAACTTTGCCCGCTGCCTTTTCCGCTCTGATCTTCGCCCAGCGTGCGCGTGTGGCCGCTGCTATTCGTTTCCTACCAGCCGCCGATATTTGGCGCGTCGGTCGTGCTGTGGTCTCTACACTGCCTTCACCCAATAGCGATAGAACCTGTTGCAGTCTTGAAATCTCGGCCCGAACTTCCTTGACAATATTCTCAACGCTCAATGTGTTCCCCATTGTCGCCAGATGCGACCGGACAGGATAGCACGGCAATCGCTTCCTTAATGACTTTCAAGGCGGCTTTACGGGTTAGTCCTCCGCAGCGCCTAAATGTTGAGCTGACAAACTAAAGTGTAAATTTCTTGTTCGATTAAAGGCTGTGCCAGTTGCATCTGGGCCGCTATCATCTCCAACATTGCAGGATATGTTTGCTGAATCATGCGACAGTGCGCAAAGAGTTGCTGTCGGAGCGGAGTTCCCTCGGCATTGTAGGGTCCCCCAATTGCCCATAGCTGCTGGAGGGAGGACCTGTGACAGCCATAAGAATTCCTGTCCAACTGCGACATCGTTACTTTTCATGGATGCGTCTAGCTGCCCAGGCAGATGCGCAAGGCCTGCAGGCAGGCGGCCTGCAAACGGATGTTGTACAGAAGGGCCGTTGTATGCCAGCGCCCCGTGCGGTGTCGGGATGAATATCTTGAGGCGATGGAACGCCGTCGCCGCTATGTCCCCGATATCGAGATCATCACCTACGACAAAATCCTCGAAACTCAGGCCGCGCAGATGGGCCGAATTGTCATCCCGGATCTCGATGAGTCGCCAATCCGGCTTGGACGCTCAAGCTCCCGAGCCTTCAGGCTCTGACCCTACCTAGCTGCTGACAAATCCCCTGTTTTACTGCAGTGAAAAAACTGGCGACAGGAACGTGTGAAAAAATTGATGCTCAAGGTTTTTCGGGGGATCGAAAGTGTATCCGGCCATCGCAAGTAGGCGTTCTGAACGACAAATTTCTCGGACCCCTATCGCACTGAAATCAAAAATCCGCATTTTCTCACGCGTTCCAGGCGGGACGTTTACCAATTTCCATTCGTCGAAAACTTGAGGAAAGTTTCGTCTGTACACGGTTTTCCTATTTGTTCGCCACTACGCTTGCAATGTTCATTGACAGCGACGGGTCCGCTACAATTCACACATGCCACTCAATGTCTTCAAAGCGAAGCTTAATTCGCTTCGCAAGAACCTTCCGACAGGAGATGTCGAGGAGTCCGTCGTCGATAGTTTCAACGCGATGGTTGACGAAATCGATGAAGAGTTGGAAGACCCCGAGGTCGGGCATTTCAAGGTTAAGCCTACCGACGTGAAACAAGTCTGGAGACGACGTCCGAACAAAGGGATGGTGCTCTCCGAAGACAGATACTGCGAGCCCCGAATCTTCAAGACACAGGTCGAAGGGTTGTGGGAATACTTAATAGCCTCAGGCGTCATCGCGCCTGATAGCGTGGAACCAACGAATCCGGGACACGAAGCCTCGTCATTGCCACACTCTCCGTCCCGGTTCTTCAGTTTTCTTGAGCAAGCCTTATTCCTTGGAGCACGCGGAATTCGCCAAACAGCCCTTCCGACTTTTATCGGCTACGTCGTCTATGTTGGGCTCGCGGCTCTTCTTTTCACTGGGATATTCGCCAATCGTCCCCAAGTGACTGTTGCTGCAATTGTCCTGCTGATGATAGTGGGGCTTTTGGCAATCTTGCTCTTGTTCGAGGTGCCAAAGAAGATACGTCCTGCTGTTGCTGAGGCGATAGTTCTGATGGTTGTGGTCTGCTTTCTCGCTGTAAGTGCATACGCGGTCTTTCGGCTGCTAAATCCGAGCGCAACCGGACAAACGGGACAGAACACTCCGTCCGAGCGTCCGTTTCTGAGAGCCGAGCCTACGAGGGACCAATTAACCCCGTCCCCTTTTATCAAAATTCAGATTAGTAACTCAGGACAATCTTCCGCGAAAAACCTTCGTATAAGCTGCAAGAGCGCCATTGAAACCAGTGCATCCAATGTAATCTGGGAGCCTACAGACGCCAAATCGCCGACCGATACATTTCCCTATCTTCATCCAAACATGTGGGTAAAGGTCAATTGTCCGTTCGCGCCTGACTACTCGTCTGCTAACAACGCCACGGCAGTCGAATTGGGAACCATCCAGTACCAAGACACTATCAATAATCAATACTTGACTCCCTTTTGCTTTACTTTCACAGTTCCGTACACGACTGCCGACATCCATGAATGTAGTCAGATGCGAAACCTGCCCGACCTCAAATAATCCCAATCTCACACCGCACCGATATCGGCACTATCGAGCCGAAAAGAACACGAACCAAGGAACAAAACGATCACATAGACTGATAAGTGGAATTGATCCGCCAAGTTTCGGCCAACCCGAAAAAGCTCGACTTTTCTGACATTTCCTCTCTGCCTATGGCCAAGTGTCGATTTCGTTTCATCATGGAACCAAATTGACAATCGTCCTCATTTCTCTCGCAACGGTCGCTCAGGCAGGATTTTCTGCAAAGTACGATGCGCAAGCGTGCTTTCGTCTCGAATCTCCACCTGGGTCGTGGCGCCTGCAGGCAGAGTCGCCGCCAGATACTCCTCGTAAAGAAGATATCCCGGCGCAATGGGCTCGCGAAAGCAATCGTTAAGAATCTGCGAGACGCGCTTGCCCAATTCCACGTCCGCGGCAAACTGTGCCTCAAACTGCCGCCTGAACTCTGCCAAGTCCGGGCGTGCTTTGACGATCTCCACAATGTCCGCCGCATGCGTCTGTGCTTCCTCGCGATCGTGCCGCGCTTCCTCCGGGCCCCGGATATTGTGATAGCGGTCAAAGAGAGCCAGGAGTTTGAGCATCACCAGCGCGTGCGGTCGGGTGACAAGCACTCTCGCGGCATACGGTTCGCCGTTCGGCAACCTCCCTTCCAGCGGATACTCGTCCGACTCGGCGAGCGCGATCGTGCCTCCCGTACAGGCGCGCGCATGGATCCCTTTCTGTACATCCACGCGGAAGTCGGCGGCCCGCTTGAATTCCTCCGGGGCCATGAACTCGATGCGCATGGTTTCCTTGCTGTTGGGGATGGTCTTTTCAAATTGGAAATTTCGTGCCTCGGCGATCGCTGTATAGCCCAACCGCTTCAACACTGCCTCCAGTTGAAGAGGTTCCGCCCGGAGGGCAATCACGTTCAAAATAAAATCTACGTCTTTGGTACCGCGAGCATTCTTGACGGCGAACTTGATTGCCTGCGCGCCGGCAATGACGAAGTCCTTCGCCGCTGGTCCCAGTGCCGCGAGTAACTCCAGGACGTAGGTCCTCTGCGGCTCCGGAATCATGCGGATCTCCAGCGCGGCTCGATCGCGTTGCTCAATAAATAGTCGGCCTGCTTGAGATCCCGTCCCCCGCGCGCATAGAGGTCGAGATAGGCTTGCAGGTTGGACACGATCGGAACCTCGCCTTCCCGCCTGCAATACAAGAACACGCCTGCATCATAGGGGTAGATCAATCGCAACTTGGGCCCGGTCGATTGCCCCTCGGACAGCTCGCGCAAACGCGCGCCGCTCTCCGGATTTCCGAGAAAGATGTCCACGCGGTCGAGTTCGACAAAGGGGGCAACCAGGGATGCGGCCGCGGCGCCCGTGAAAGCGTAGGCGCCCTGGACTTGTCCCTGAAGACGCTCGCTGATCTCGGTCACCCCGTTTCCGAACGCATTCGGAACCTCGAAAGAACTTCGTAACCGCCAGCGATAGCGCTCTTTATATTTTTCCGCCCACTCGACCAGCAATCGCCGTGGCTCTGGCACGACGACCGCCGATCCCTGCCGCCGAATCCAAAGCTGCTCTTCCAGGCTGGAAAGGACTTTCGAAATCGAGCCCTGACTGACGCCAAAATCCATCGGCTGGCGAACGATACCGCCGACTCGCTGAGTCTGAGCGTTGAGTTCTTTGGAGATATCGGTGAGCGACCACATTTTCGGTTTTTCGAGCAGGACTCGCAGCACGCGCGAGGAGCGTCCCGAAAACACGTTCATGCTGCGCGACGAGTCCCCGGTCTGGTTTCGTTCCGTACTTCGCCGGCCCAAACGCTGTAGGGTGAATTTTCCGGGGACTTGAATCGAAACGTTTCCCGCCAGATCGAGGAAATCGATGCCGTTCGCGACGCTGTACGCCTGCGCCTGCGGGGACAGACTCGGGGCTAACACTGCGAAGGCAGCGTCTTTTTTCAACGACTTCATGCGCTGCATCCAGGGACCAATCTCCGCCAACAGCTTGGGGGAAGGCGCCTGCTTGATTTCGGCAAATACAAGAATCCGATTCTTGCCCGAGGTCAGTTCAAAGCTGACATCGAAGGGGCGCTCCGGCTCCTGGCGTACCTGCGCGATGCGTACGCCGGGGAGATCTTTCACGGGTACTTGCTTTCGCAGGGCGTCTACCATCCTCCGTTCGAATTGGGCCTCTCGGGTCTCCATGGTCCTCCTATTTTCGCAAATGGGAAATACGTTGTAAACGAAAATATTCTTGTACGACATAGTTTCCTGTTCGAGAAAACTACGCATCATCATCCATTTAATCTATGAGATCCACCGATCTTGCGGCTTTTCTTGCCCCTTCTTGCAACCGTTGCGCTCTCTCTTGGGGTGGACGCCGCCTAGTCCGCGGCTCCCCAACGCGAGGCGAAATAGAAAACCCGCGCCAGCGAGGATGCCTGGCGCGGGTTTCGCGTCGATCAGTACTCGCTCGGCAGGTGGATTACCCTGTTGGCGAAATACAGCGTGATTTCATCCAGCGGAAAATCGGTGTACTCAATCTCCTTGGTGAACACGATGTGGCCGTTGCCATCGCAGTGTTTCAGCCCCAGTATTCGTGCGGGCCGCCGTTGAGTCGTGGGCTAACACGAGAGAAACACAGAGACTTTTCGTCGTTGTGAGGCCTTCGCTGGCAGCAGCTTCACAAGCAAGTTCCTGTTGCCGATTTCCCGGAATCTTGTTTCCGGCCAGCCTCGACGGCGACGCCTACCCGCGCGAAAAGGAGCCTCGGTGCCGGAGTCGAACGCCCCAGACAAGAGACCGGATTCGACAGGCATGTCATGTCGTGGTTCGCTAAGCCGGAGGTGCATATGGCTTTGCCGAGCAAGGCTCTCATTAAGCTGACTTTTTGGGCAACTGCGTTAGCCGCCCTGCTTCTAGTCAGCATACTCGTAGTCGGAGTCATCGACCGGAACAAAGCGGTCCTTGGTTGCGTCATACCGTCTGCAGAATGCCGTCATGCGATAGATGCCAAGGTCATCCGTGTAGCCGATCCATCCCAGTACGTAAAAGTTCTTAGGCCGCGCTGCGATTATCTCTCTTCGGACGTTGAGGGCTTGGGCAGTGCTATCGTCCAATGGTTCCATGCGTCCGAACAAATAGAACGTAGACGTTCCGGGCCTAAGAGTTTTTTCTTCCTTCGAGCCTTCTTTCCCCTCGTAGGGGCGCATCATTGGCAGGCTTTCCGCGATATAGACCTCACTGTAAATTTCTCTGATTCGGGCGTCAGTCCCTCCGCAATTTTCAATGTAGTATTGCCCCGTACAAAACGAACCAACCTCTATCCGATTCGAGACGTGCGTGATTCCGCCGACTCCCCTAATTTCGGAAAAATAAAAAGCTCTGACTACGATTCGTGGGCGCTGAGTTGCGCGTCAGTTATTGCCGCAGAAATGCTCGTATGCGGACGGTTGTCTGAAAACACACGAAATCCACACCGCGTCCGAACTGCAAGCTCGCAGAGATTCGTTCGGTATAAATGCGAGTTCGCAAACCTGTCATAAACATTTGTAACCTGTCCCTGATCGGGGACAGCGGGGCCGGAACCGCCGGGAAATAGACGGTTCTAATGAGCGAGTCGAGAATGCGTCGGGTTTAGGGCTGGCCAGGATCGAGGCCAGACACGATGAATTCCGTCAACTACGGCCAGTAGCAGGCACTTTGACGCCAACGACGAGAATTCCGTTTTTCACAAATAGTCCATTAAGCCTGTGGAAAAGGCTCAAAAGTGCGGTAACATAGCGCAATTCCGAGGTTGTAGTGCGATGTTGGCCCCGACATCGGCCACGGATGCTGGTAAGCGGCTGAGAGCTGCGCGGAAACGGTTGCGCCTGTCCACGCGCGAAGTGGCAGACCTCAGTCGGGAGATCGCGCTCAAGAATAACGCTCCGGACTTCTTCATCTCTCGCACTTGGCTATGCCGTCTCGAAGCGGGAAAGCTCAAACTTAATATCTACAGACTTCAAAGCTTGAGCCTGATCTATAGGCTGGGCCTCGACGAAATTTTGTCCTTCTTCGGCATTGACATGAACGATGCTCGCACCGAGCAGCAACTCGTGGGGCTACCCCACACCTATCTGGTGACGCCAACCTGCGGCTTCAAGCAGCTTATTGATCTTAATGCGAGCGGTAGCTTCCTTCATTCGGCTGACGCCCCTGCCTGGCGCAAGAGTTCAAAAGCATCCATTTGTCCCCTCTGGGCCGAACCCTCGCTGATTTGCCTCTGATAGCAATTATGTTGGGCTTGCTCCGTTATTTGGGCGACAGAGTCAGCGTGTTACCAAGAAGACATTGAAACGTTTAACAGAGCAACGCCTATCTGTCATTGTCCACGAGAAGCAACATTGTACTAGGCCGCAAGCCTGGATACTTGAACTACCATCTCATTCGTTCTGTCAGGACGCGAGGATCTACGCCTCGTGCTCTGTTATCGAGTCGACTGACTGTCGGTCTGTCAGAAATCGGTTGCTCTGCCGAAGTTTCAAGCGCGTTGCGTGCCGAGTGTGTGCTGAAATCGGAGCGACATTTTCAAATGGCCGACACGGCTCGGCGATCACGAGAATGGTTAGCTCGCTCCTATCCCAGCAGCTCTCTCACAATGGCGAGCCATTCGGTGTCGAGTGGGTCTCGGCAAACGGGCTTCCTTGCTCGACCATACCAGTAACCTGCGTTGTCCTGATCGCCTTCTTTGCGATGCAGGTAGGCGTGCACCCACGAACCCTCGGGGCCTTCGTCCTGCTGAGCAGATTCGTGGGCCCGAGTCCAATCACCCTTGGCATCCCACCATAGGCCGGTGAGAGCGAGTGTGAGTTCCACCGGCGGTTCGGTCGGCGTCAGTGATTGACGAAAATCGTCCACGGTCATGTTGGTTACTCCGTGTCGCAATGGCCGGATGGTGCCACCCTCAGCCCGAGAACACATCATCAATCTTCCGCATGATCCGCTCGGCCCACTGGATGCTCGCTTCAATCAGCTTGTCCGTTCGCGGGCTTCCCTGGGGAGTACCGAAGAGATCATCTGCCGTCTGCATGTGCAGGCTCGCAAGAATCGCTGCCGTGATTCACGATCACACGTTTGCGACCCGGGCTGAAATAAGGATCGTCTAGTCAGGGAAGAACCTTAAGAATCCGTCTTGCACTATCGCGCCCTTGGGGAGGTGCTTTTCCCATTCGCCAAAGCCCGCCAAAACCTTCCCCCTGTAAGCGGCCCTCTTGCGAGCGGGGCGGGGCTGTCCGTCTACACTCACATAATCGGGTTCGCTGTCTGATGTTAGTAGACAGCAAGCTCTTGAGGTTCTCGTCTCACCTTTCGGTCGCCGGGGCGCAGCGACGAGTTTGGGATACGCAGGGATGCGCACCAGTAGCACCGATGTCTGTCCCTTTCCCTTTGGCCCGTTACTCTCGCAGATGTCGTCAGCCACAGCCATCATCCTTTTGTGCACTTTCTTCGTGTAGCGGTCGATGGCCACCCAGATCACCATGGCGTTTTCCTGTTTGCCGCCTTGGTCAGGCCCATAGCCAACGCCGGGAGACAGTGTGAAATGCTTAAATCTATGTCGCCGGAGGGCGCGGACCACGGCCCTTCGGTACCGGGGCATATTCTCTGTATAAATTTGGTAGAGCACCAATACATGCTATTCGGGCAATTGCTGGTGCTCCAACCATCTTTGCCGTGCCATCATTACCTTGGTTTTGCCTTTCCATGCCGCGTGTGCGTTTGCGGCGCAAAAGAAGCACGGGGACAACCCCGAGGTCAGCGCCAAAAGCCACGGAGTGTGCATCTCCGGCATCGGCAAGCCGGCAGCGGAATCTGAGATCGACCTCCGGACGCACGCCAGTACAAGCGGTGCTGCGGCGGGGCGACCGTGAACTGACTTCTCTCTCTCCCCAATCGTCAACAACGCTTCGGCTCTTGATAAAATCCCCGGCGAGGGAATCCACGCCTGCCCCTTGGTTCGCAAATGGGAAAATTCTCGCCTACAAAGCTAACCGGTAACTGCGAAGAGATCGCCAACCCGTCCACCGCCTTCGGTCGTCGTCGTCGCAACTGGATCGACGCTCGCGGTCCCGTCCCCGCCGGGCAAGTTGTCGATGCCTCATGCGGCAACAAACACTGCATCGCGCTTCAGCACTCCTATCTCCGTCCGCAGTTGAGCAACTGGGCAAGCACCCCAAGATTGCTGAGCGTGTTCACAGGCTGAGAGTCGGTCAGCACTTCGACGTTCGGGGTGTAGGCACGGACGAAAGGAGCCGCAACCGATTTCGCTCCGGCTTGTATGCGGCTGCGCGGTTGGACAAGGTCTCAGTCCGCGGGCTGCCGGACGGGAGTGTGCGCGTCACGAAGGTCGGGGAGTGGTCCAGCGTGCGAGCCTAAGGCGCGTGGCGAAGGTTCCAATGCAAAGCAGTCGCGACTCAACGCCGGAAATATCGACTGAACAAGAATCGACGTAGCTTACTGCACTCGCTGCTTCTTAGAGTTCCCGTTCTCGTCTAGCCCCATCTTCAACCACGCCTCACGCTGTACTTCGTCCAAGCGGTCTTCAGCTTCCTTAATCCAGTGACGG
>Ga0224555_1005036_pt1 | contig 11546 bp, 8 predicted proteins | sample 714S23034metaG_FD_180687 | JGI IMG/M metagenome (GOLD analysis project Ga0224555, IMG submission 180687) | Peat soil microbial communities from Stordalen Mire, Sweden - 717 S2 30-34 | ecosystem: Environmental > Terrestrial > Soil > Wetlands > Peat | place: Sweden: Norrbotten County, Stordalen...
ATGTCGCCAGCCACCCGGACCATTTTGTGCATGGCTTCGACCCGGCCATTGCCGGCTTCCATGGCGCGGCCCTGCTCTTCGAGGATTTCGTTGGAATCGCGGGTAATGCCGGTGTAGAACATGACCAGCCGCGAGTTGAAATCGCGCACCTTCTCGCGCGAGAGCGTCACCGGTTCGACAAGCACCGAATCGTCGGGCTCGAAGCGGATGAAATTGAGACCGCCAAAGGCCGCCGCGTACTGGTCCTGCTTGCCGATAGGACTGCCGATCTCGTCGATTTCGATGGTGCACGCCTCGCTCGCCAGAGAGGCTTTGGAGCGATGGACGCCCAGATAGGCGTACACGCATTGCAGCAGCGCCACGGTAAAACTGCTGGACGATCCGAGGCCGGTGCCGCTGGGGATGTCGGCGGTGCTGGTCAGCTCGACGCCCGACAGGTTGAAGCGATCGAGAACACGGCGAAAGATGGAGTGCTGGACACTCTTGGGGGAATCGACGTTCTCGGTGCGCGAGTACTTCAACTGGATGCGATGCTCATCGAAGAACGGGTGGATATCCAGATAGATGTACTTATTGATGGACGCGCTGAGGACGCATCCGCCGAATTTGCGGTAATACGCCGGGAGGTCGCTGCCACCACCGCCGAAGCTGACGCGAAACGGCGCGCGGGTAATAATCATAGAGGCCCTCCTGTAATCCAGGCGACGGCTTGGAGAAGATCGGGCGCGACAAAGTCGGGCTGGATGTGCGCGGGCAAATCGCGTCCCGCCAGTCCGGTTTCGACGAGCACCGCGCGGCAACCGAGCCTGCGGGCGGCCTCGATATCGCGCGCCGAATCTCCAACCACCGCCGAGCCAGTCAAATCGATATGGAACCGCCGGGCCGCCTGCTCATAAAGCAGGGTGTCCGGCTTGCGGCAGCGGCACCGGGTTTTGTATTCGGGCACTTCCCCGGCGTAGCCGCCGTCGGGGTGGTGCGGACAATAATAGATGGCATCGAGCTTGGCTCGCTCATAACCAAGCAGTGTTTCCAACTTGTTGTGAAGGCATTGCACCTGCGCCGGCGTAAGCATCCCGCGCGCGATCTGCGGCCGGTTGGTGACGGCGATGGCCAGATAGCCGCTTTCGTTCACGGCTCTGACCGCGGCCGCGGAAGCGGGATACAGTTCCAGATCCTCCAGGCGGCTCAAAAAAGGGACCAGCACATTCAGGGTTCCGTCACAATCCATAAAAACGGCGTTGCGAGGATTGGCAAGACTGATGCGGCGAGGCTTATCCGCCAGGATGTCCCGCTCCACCTCACGGTAACGCTCCGGAGCGCCGATATCCTTTATATATTCGGGAGTGTTGTAGCCGGCGAGGAACTCCCCGGCAGCCACCGCCGCGGGAAATACATCGACGCCGAAATCGCTCGGCCGGCCCTCGGGAATGTACGGCAGGAGGCGCGGAGTCACAATTTGAATCCCCGCGTTCACCAGATTGGCGCGCCACGCTCCAGCGGCGTGGGGAGCGCGGTCGAATCCGGCAACGCGCTCACCGTCCAGGACTGCGAGATCGCTGTCGAATGGATGGTCGTTGGGATGGAGCACAAGGGTTGCGGCGGCATCCGGATGGGCCCGGTGGAAGTCCATGAGGCGCGCGAGATCCATTTCGGCGAACACATCGCCATACAAGACCAGAACGTCCTCACCGAGCGCCGATAGCACCGGCGCCATGGAACCCGCGGTGCCGAGCGGCTGCTGATCGATCCAATACGTCAGGCGGACGCCGAACGCCGAGCCATCGCCGAAATACTCCCGAATGACCTCCGGCCGGTAGCTCAGCAGAAGGTGAATCCCGGTGACTTCAAAACGGCGGCAAAGACCGATCAGGCGTTCGAGGAGCGGAGTACCGGCAAGCGGCGCCATTGGCTTGGGAATGTCGCCGAGGACGGACCGCAAGCGCTTGCCTAGTCCTCCGGCAAGAATGGCGCACTTCATTGCGGCACGTCCCTATGTGGCATAGCGCGCGATTCCCATGTGGCGCAGCATGGCTTCGATCGCCATGGCTACCGCCTGCTCGGAGTTGTAGCGTGATTTCCATCCGAGCCGATTGAGCGCGGTGACGTCCAACTGGAAACGCGGCACGTCACCGGACCACCCGCCTTCCGTGCCCGTATATTCGAAGATTACATCCTTCAGGCCCATCGCCGCGACGACCATTTCCGCGATGCGGTTTACCGGCAGCGAATCCTGGCAGCCAATATTGAAAATGTTCAGCGGCAGTCCGGCATGATCCACCACATAGAGCATCGCCTCCACGCATTCCCGGCTGAGCAAATACGATTTGGCCTGCCGTCCGTCCCCCAGAATTAACAGCCTGCCGGGGTTCTCGGTCAGTCTGCCGGCGAAGTCGCCGATTACGGTCCGGCCGATTTTGCGGGTCTTGGGACCCACGATATTGGCAAAGCGAAAAATCCAGCACTGCATGGAAAAGAGATTTTGAAAGGCGGAAATCTGCGCTTCGCAAGCCAGTTTCGTGGCGCCATAAAGGGAGATGGGAAGGGGGTAAGATGCGTTCTCGGGAATGGGCTGGACCGGAGAGATGCCGTACACAGCCGAAGTGGAAGAGAAGGCCAGTTTCCGCACGTGGTTCCGGCGCATCGCTTCCAGAACGTGATAGGTGGCGATGGTGTTCTGCCGGAGATCCTTATCGGTCGCATCCCCCGGCGTGAATTTTGCGTCCGGATTGGCAGCCAGGTGATAGACAAACTCAACATCCCGAAGCAGCCCGTCCAGCAGGTTTGGATCGAGCAGATCGCCTTCGACAAATCGGAATCCCTGCAGATTCAGAAACGGAGCGACGTGCTCCAGTTTTCCGCTGCTCAGGTTATCCACGGCCGTCACGTGGTGGCCGCGCGACAGCAGAGCTTCCACCAGGTCGGACCCAATGCAGCCCGCGCCGCCAGTAACCAGGACCTTCATGCGGGTACGCCGTTCATCCGGGCGCTCACAGGCCGGCCGCGAAAGCCCAGGTAGACGGGGCCGCAGGCGAGGCTCCATGCCAGAGTGAACGCCAGGTAACAAAGCGAGTAGAGCAGGGCCGCCGAAGCGCCCACGCCAAACAAAGAGAACATGAGGACGAAGATGCTCTCACGCAAGCCGTGGCCGCTCACCGTAACCGGAATGGAAATCACAAAGAACACGATCGCCAAAATGACCGCGATCGACGCGTATCCGACGGGCAGGTTCAACGCCCGGGCGGCGCAATAACCGCCGGCGCTATTTGACAAATGCACGGGAACAGTGACCGCAACGGCGGCAAGCGTACCGCCGGGCGCACGGGCGTATTGACGCGCCGCGCGCTGTACCGCCGCCAGACCGCCGGCGATCTTGGCCGGCAGCCGCAAGGCGGCCGAAAGCCGCGGCAAAGGGGCGAGAATCAAAATGGCCACTCCCATGATGGAAACCGCCAATATGGCGCATAGAATCCAAACGATGCGGCGCAAATCGCCGCTTCCCATGAAAAGGCTCCACTTGGAGCATACCGCGGCCAGGGCGATCGCGTCGAGCACCACCAACCCCAGCGCACGGTCCGCCACCATGGCGATTCCCGCGCGGGCCTTGGCATCCGGAGCTTCGCGGAGAATGTATAGAAGCCGCACCGCATCGCCCCCCGTGGACCCTAGCAAGAACATGTTGAAAAACTGCCCTACGCAAGTAATCGCGACAACCCTCTCCAGCGGGATACGCACTCCCTGAAGCTGCAACAACCAGCGCAAGCGGATACTGGTCAGCAGCATTGGAATGCCGAAAAACAGCCAGCCCGCCAGCAGCCAGACGGGCGATGCGCCGCTCAGAACTCCCAGTAACTCGCTCCAATGGGCGTTACGGAAGACATAGACCAGCAGCAGCGCGCTGACGCTTATCCGAGCCAGCAGCCACCAGTGAGTGGCCGGCGGACGGACGGCCGCGATGTCTGCGTCACTCATCGGCGGTCCACTCCTGGTTCAAGGACGCAGCCAGTTTCATGGCGCGCTCGATGACGTTATCCATGTTCACGTACTCGAACTCCGCAAAACGGCCGCAGCACGGAATGCCGGCCGAACGCAGATGACCGAGGACGGCGTCGGTATTCCGGCGGTGGGTCAAATCGTAGATGACGTAGGCGTATTTGACGCGGCGGATATCGATGTCGATGAAGTCCTCGCGTTTCGCCAGGTCCATCAATTCGAAGCCGTCGAGAATCCGGCCGGCCAGCTCCTCTTTGGAGTACGCCGCCACGGGCGAATCCGCGCGGAACGTGACTTCGAAAAGGAAACCGGATTCTTCCGGCGAATCTTCGCCCAAAAAATTCAACTTGGAGACACGATGGAAGATCACGCCGGGCTGGGGAATATTCAGCGCGAAATTGTGGCCGGCATTGTCTTTGCGAAATACGGCGACGCCATAAAACATGGAGTTGTACCGCAGCCGGCTCAGCGCCTGACGAACGGATTCCGGAATCTCGAAGCGCAGGCACGGAAAGAAATCGTGCAGCGGCATGCAGTTGATCAAGCGGTCGAATTCCCACTCCACGCCACTTTCGCAATGCACCCGCCAGCCCGCGCCGTTCCGCTCGATGGCGGAGACGCGTTGCCCCACCGCCAGTCTCGCATTGGCAGGCAGGGCTTCGGCCATCTTATTGAAAAACACCTGGATGCCGCCGCGGCGGGGATAATAGAATCGAGCCTGGTGGGTGTAGCCTTCCTTAAATTCGCCCCGCGCGCCGCTGATGATATCCTGGGCGGGCGGTTTCGGAATGCGCTCCACCATCTGTAAGTCGAGAAATGCGGGGTCGTATTTCCAGATTTTGGCGTTGTACGGACGGAGATAGGACTCGGTGATGCCGGAGCCAAACGTGCGCAAGAAAAACTGCAGCATGTTTTGCGGCTGGTAGTCCTCGTAGGGGTTCGAGAGAAACGTCTCCAGGCAGTGGGCGGCCTCTTCGGGCGGCAGCAATCCCAGATAGTTTTCGAAGGGATACTTGATGAGCCGGCCTTTATACCAGATCTGGTTGCTGCGCTCATGAGGCATGAGTTCGCCGTCCCCGAGGGCCAGCATATCGTCGAGGACCGCCTGGTTCCTGCTAAAGATAATGTGAGGGCCGACGTCGTACGAAAAGCCCCGGAATGGAAAGGAACGAGCCAGGCCCCCGGCGGCCGGTTCAGCCTCAAGAATCGTGATCTGGTGTCTTCGATCCAGGAAACGCGCGAGGCTCACCCCCGCGACGCCGCCTCCGCAAATGCCTACCTTCATGCAACTGTCCTGAAGCCGCTGCGAGTGATGTCGTTCTTGATGGCCGAGAAATTCCGCAGCGTGTTCACGATCACCCTGGGAAGCTTCTTGGGCGGCAGACCGCGAGACTCGCCGAATTGCCGCGGGAAGTGGCGAACGGGAACCTGGGCCACTTTATAGCCCCGGTACTGAAACCGCAGCGTCAGCTCGAAATTGATGAGCGCGCGCTCACGCCATTGCATGGCGGCGATGTCCTGAAACGCAGTCTTCTTGAAGATCCGAAGCGGGCAGTCGATGTCCTTGAAACCTACCTTGAAATACGTATTCACCACCCGGTTGAAAACCGCGCTCATCACATTACGGTAGACCGGGTCGGCGCGGTTGACCTTATAGCCAAGCACCATATCGTGGTCCGCCATCATGCCGTACATGGGCCAGACGTCCCCGGGATCGTGTTTGCCCGAGGAATCGCAGAAGACGATCAGTTCGTTCACCGGCAGCGTCATGGCCTTCTTGAAGGCATTGACATAGCCCCGCTTTTCCTTTCCCTCCTCCCATCGCAGAGAGGGCAGCATCCCGGCCAGGCGCGCGAGAATCTCCTTTGTACCATCCGTGCTGCCGTCTTCGGCGACGATGATCTCAGAACCGGGGATTTTCGCGACAACCGCCTCGTGGAAACCGAGTATGACGGACTCAATGACCTCAGCCTCGTTATGGGCGAGCAGCACGATCGAGATGGGACCCAAGTTCGGGCGTGGCGGTCTGGCTGGCTCCAAGAGCATGATTTTACAGGCGGGCAATTCACCTGCCACGCCGTCGCGAGGCTTGGCTGTGCCTTCAAGGAGCAAAGGTGCCGGTTGAGGCGATGGATTTCCCAAAAAACCAGACTATTCCCTTGTAGTTGTCGAGCCGCGATGGCTCGCGAAGGCCATCCGGCTCGCAGCTTGCCGTGAAAGGCACCCAGGTTGAGTTTGGGCATTTTGCCCAAATTTGCAGAACGCGGCCACTTTAGAATCAGCATGTTACGAACTCATTTTTGGGCATTTTGCCCAAATCGGCTTCGGCGCCGGGCCGCTAGTGTAGTGTCCAGGAAACAACTAGACAGTGGGGCAGGCCATCGTTTTTTGTGGCCTGCCTTCTTCGGTGGGCGGACCTCCTGGTCTGCCTCCATGGCCCGCGGGCCACCAAAATTCATGAAAACCGTCGCAGATCCGGCGTGGGGCAGGATGGTCTCCTGCGCGGCGATTGTCAATCGCCGCGCGGGCCGATTGTCAATCGGCCCGCAGGTTGCCTTCCGGCCAACCTGCCCCACATCGGGGCTTTCGACGCTGCCTTCTTCTGGCCTGTTGAGTTAATTCTTGGACACTACACTAGCGCAATCGGAGCACTTGAAAATCGACGTTCCGATAAATGGCGACCGCCTGGGGGTAGAGGGTGATCACTGAGCTGGGGATGCCCCCCGAGGCCGGTACAACCAGGTAATCGAGGCGGTACTTGAGCGCCGGCTGGCGGGTTGCCAGAAAGGCGCCATAGCCTTGCACAAACTCGTCGATCCGGTTCGGACGCAACCCGAAGGCCAAGAGCAGCTCGGAGGGGTGAAGGTTGCCGGGCTTGGCGGCAATGTGAGCCACATCCGCTTGAGACAGGCCCAGTGCAGAGGCCAGCTCATAGAAGCGTTCGAAGATCTCGGGAGTGGCCGTCATCGAGCGATTGCCGGTTGGCACGTACGAATAATCGGCTGTAAGCGCCGGAATGAGGGTGATAAGGCTGGGCGAAACCGTGCCTACCACGCTCTCCGGGAGCAGATTGGACCGGAGCCAATAGACGAGCTGCATCTGGGTGCCGGTCTTCCTCTGGTAAGGCGCAACATGGGACGCCACCAACGCCTGGTGGGCGGCCACGCTGCCGACGAGCAATGCGAACGCAATGGCCAGAACGTTTCTCACCCACACGCGGCTGAGAACGCCCCGCTCCAGGAAATGAAACACCGTTACGCCGGCCAGGAAGAAAAAGAACGGGTGGCTCAGCCGGGAGAGGAAATGCGCGTTCTGCACATTGATGCCGGTGATGACGTGGATGTTGGAAATGAGCAGTCCCGCCGCAATCAGGACCGCAGTTACCAGGTATCGCATGTGAGCCGTGCTTTTCATGGACGCCCGGCGGCCATAGGCGACGATCGCCGCCAACAGAACGACGCCCTCGATGAGGGGCTCGGGATACAGATGGCGCGTGTACGTCGCCATGCGCTCCAGGATCAAGGCCTGGCCGCCTTCGCGGTGGGCCACTAGTAGCACCGCCAAATAGGGCAAAGCCGCCAATACGGCTCCGGCAATCGCGATGGCGGCGGAGCGGGCCAAGGTCCGATTGCGCCAAACCAATCCCAGCAGGAACAATAGTCCGACCGCGGCGAAACACGCGACGAAGTAAAAGTAATAGCAATAGATAAGCAACCCGGCGGACACCCCGGCCACGAATGCCCTTTGCCAACGGGATGGCAGCGTCAGGGAGCGCGCCAGCAGAAGAATAGCGGCCAGAAGGAAGACCAGCGATATTTCGGGTTGAGGAGTTCTTGTCACCAAAGGTGGATTCAGACGGCTGTCGTATGCGAGCCAGGTGAAATCCTGCGGGGCGAACGGTATGGCTAGAGTACTCCATGCAATCAGCATCCGGTAGAACCGGCTCTCCACCAGCCCTTCGGAAAGCATGTAGAAGAGCAGCAGCAGGAGTGGGGGAAAAAGAACGTCGCTCAACACGAATGCCCGCTCGATACTGCCGGAAGCGAACGTCAGCGCGGCCAGAATACCGGTGGGAATGAATGGAATATTGGCATGCAGGGCGCGGTACTCATAGATGTCAGTTTCCGCGACGAAGCGGTGAAGAACCGCAAGGTGTACGGCCGGAGCCGCGTAATGAGTTTCATCCAGCGTGATGGTCGAGACGTTTTCCGAAACCCCGAACGGCGTGTAGTCGCCGCCGTTCTCCCACGCGGCGACGCTGTGATGCATGGAAAAAACGAGCGCCGCCAGCGCCAGGTGAAACATCAGAAACGCAATTGGGGATCGTGGCATGAGATATGGCGCCGGTCAAGGCGCGACGATTCCGTTGGCCCGCAGAAACGGAAGGATCTGAGCTGTCAACAGCGCGTTGTAATGGCCGTTGGGATGCCCGTCGAGTCTGCTGACCATAAAATCGCGCCCTTCGATGCCGCCGTCCTTTCCCCGCGGGAAATCCGGCTCCAATACCGGTATTTGGCTGTCGCGCAAGCGCTGCACCACGAAATCACGGTCCGCGCGCTGGGTCGGAGCCTGATCCCCCAGGTAAGGCAGCGTCACTACGGCGAAACGAATGCCGCGGGCCTGGAAACGCCTGGCGAAACTCGTGATGATAGCCGCTGTGAGTTCCCTGGCCTGTTCGTGAGACGATATCCCGTAGACGCGATTGGCGGCCGTATTGAGAGCGTGCGCAAACAAATCGGAATGGACAGCCAACCCGCCGCCGGGCCAATAGCGGACTTGCCGCTGGTATTCGGCGCCGTTCGGGGTCACTAGATACAACGGTTTGCTGAATGGATACACGTGCACCAGCCAGCCTTGCGCGGAACGGTTGCGCTCAATTTGAAAATCGCCGAATCCCAGTACCACCCCTGCGGCGTGGCCTGGATTCCGCTGAATCTGCCGTTCTGCCGCCAGCAGCGCCTGGTCGGTTCCGTAAGCCATGACTCCTGCGTTGATCACGCGATATTGAGGCAGGTCTTCCTGCAACATCCAGGGCGCACTGTCCTCGTCCTTGACTCCGTGGCCAAACGTGAAAGAACAGCCTGCCACGATCAGGGCGGGACCATCGTGCGCGGACTTCGAGGTGAGCCTCGTGCCACCAGCAACGGAGTACACAACGTCGTATTGGAGCACTCCGTGGTCGTCCGTAAAACGATGGCGGAAGCTTATGGGTTGGTCGCTCATCACCCAGCCGATGAGGGAGTCCGGGTGGTGGAGAGCGCCAAAGACGGCCATATGTTCCGGGCGCGCCGGCTCCGGCATGAACCAGCGGGCGCCGGCTTCCGCAGCGGCCAAACAAACGGCGCCGGAAACCGCGGCGAGAAGAAGGTTCTTCGCGAAGTCCGACCTCACTGGGCGGTCACCTTGTAGATCCACAGGCCGTTGGGAGGGAAATAGAGACAAGTGGAATACTGTTCGCTCTCCGGGTGGGCCGGCGGTCTCTCGGCGAGCAGGGCCACCTGGTAGTGCGACTTGGACAGGTAATCCCGGTACCCGGCAAACCAAATTGGATCGTCGATCTGATAGTGCGTCGTGATGAGCAGGTAGGGCGCCTTCGACAGCAGCGGCAGGCTGCGAAGGGGGATCTCGGGATGCTGGCGCAGCGTGTACTCAATCTCCCGCTCGTTGCCTCCACGCATGTAAACCTGGATTTCGCCGTTCTGCCGCCAGGCTGTTACCAGGTCCTGGGCGCTGTAAGGCGTCACCCTCTCGCGGTAGAAGCGCGGCAGATTGATGGCCCATAACCCGAGATATGCCACAGCGGCCGCGGCGCCCAGAATGCGAAGCGCGGGGCGAGATGCCAGCGCCCAAAACCCCAGCGCGGTGAATGCCAGGACAAATGGGCTGAGGAAAAGGGTCTGGCGCACGCCGCCAAAAGGGAAGACCCGGACCATAGACAAGCCGGCGGGCAGCGCCACGGCGAACATGCCCAGGAGCGCGAGATGCCTGGCCCGCCATCCAAACCGCCCGGCAACCGCCAGGCCCCAGCCCAGAGCGCAAAGCAGGACCAGGGGCAGGATTGCCCAATTGACGCTTTCCGGCCAGTACAACGCGGGATTGTAAAACAGGTTCAGGTGATAGGTCGCGAAATCGTAGACATGCAGCAGTAGCTTAATTAGGGAATGCAGGGAAGGCTGATGGTAATAGCGTTCCAGGTACGGGCGAAACCCATATCTCGGGTTTTTCGCGTTCAGCAAGCCCGCGATCAGGAAGGCAACGCCCATGCCGCCTGCGAGTCCGGCCAGGCTCCCGCGTTCGGAGGGCGATCGCCCCGCGAAATTCCTGGCCGCCGGCAGGGTTAGAAAAGCCAGCGACGCCCCAATCAGCAGGGCGACGCTGACATGAATGCACACGGCGGCGGTTCCCGCCAGCGTGTAGAGGATTGCGGCAGGCAAGAGGCCGCGGCCGTCCGGCTTCCTCCGCAGCGCGCTCAAGAGTCCCAGATGCGCGAGCAGGAATGCGGCGGCCAGAAACGGTGTTGCGCCGTAGGGATATGTGCGCTGCGAGAACTCCACCTGGGGCATGGCAACCGCGGCTATGGCCGCGGCGATCGCGGCCGGAAAGAAGCGTTTGCCCTCGAGTTCCGGCGGGAGCATGCGGTATACCAGCGTAAACAGGAGCAGGACCGCCGCCGTCCCGACAAGAACCGAGGGCGCGCGCGCGACGCCGATGGTGGAACCGAACATTCGGCAGGCGATCCAGATGATGGCGGGCCATCCCCATGTATTCGTGGTGGCATTTTTGGTCGACACGGCAAAATCGATCAGCCCCGCCGGGGGATTGCGATACACGTGTTCGTTGAAGAAATCGGTCTCATCGAGCCACATGAAGATACGCGGCAGGTCGTAAGCCCGAAGCAGGAACGCAACCGCAAGAATGAGGGCCAGCAACGCCCACTGCCAGCGGGCCACGTTTCGCATTTGAGTATGGATTCCGGAGATGCTTGCAGGGTCTTATCTTCAGCAAGATGGTTACCAACTTCCGTGCGCCGGCGCACCGCGACAGACGACTTGACCCTTGCCATTTATTTGCACTACGGACGATTTTGAAGCAGATGGGCGGGCGGGGGGATCGCCCGCCAAGCCGTGCCGGGAGCAAATACCGAGTGTGGAAGCGTACTTGCGTCTTGTTGGCCGAACGCCAGAAATCGGTACAGATCGGATGTCTCAACTTGACGCGCGCACGGTAGAGCCGGAGGATTCGGGCTTGGAGGCGAAGCAACCGGCGGGGCGGTACTCGGAATGGAGCGTATCGGCTGCCCTCGTCTTCCTTCTGGGAATAGCTCTCAGGCTCATCTATATCAACCACGAAAGCGTCGGCTTTGACGAATCGTTTTCGCTCACCCGAAGCCGCTTGCCCCTCGGCGAGATGATGGCTCAGCTCATTCGGGATTACGTCCAACCACCGTTATACTACTTCGCGCTGCGCGGTTGGTTCCAGTTGGTGGGATTCGGGGTGCTACAGGCCCGGCTGCTCTCCGCGGTCTTTAGCGCTCTGGCGATCCCCGCTCTGTATCT
>Ga0224555_1005038_pt1 | contig 11542 bp, 10 predicted proteins | sample 714S23034metaG_FD_180687 | JGI IMG/M metagenome (GOLD analysis project Ga0224555, IMG submission 180687) | Peat soil microbial communities from Stordalen Mire, Sweden - 717 S2 30-34 | ecosystem: Environmental > Terrestrial > Soil > Wetlands > Peat | place: Sweden: Norrbotten County, Stordalen...
CAGATACGCCACACGGTTTGGATCGGGCACTTGAAGAGCCGCGGCCTCCCGCACATTCGACACCACCTGGGTCGCTTCCGGCGCTTCGCCCAGCGTACCCTCGATTTCGTCGTGGTCGCGGTGCCCGATCAACACCAGCGAATAGCCCTGCCGGGCAAACTTGACCGCCTCGATATGGACCTTGGTCACCAGCGGGCAGGTGGCGTCAATCACCTTCAGGTTGCGGCCTTTGCTCAACTCTCTCACCGCGGGCGAAACTCCGTGCGCGGAGTAGATGACGCGCTGGCCGTCGGGCACGTCGTCGATTTCATGAACAAAAATCGCGCCTTTTTCTGCCAACTCATTCACAACATAGCGGTTGTGTACAATCTCCCGGCGCACATAGATCGGCGCGCCAAAGGTTTCCAGAGCGATCTTTACAATGTCGATCGCGCGCACCACACCGGCGCAAAAGCCGCGCGGCTTGAGCAACAACACCCGTTTCTGACTGGGGGAAGTCTCGGCGTGGGTACCGTTCGAGATGGAATCGAGCAGCGTTGTGGTCACACTGCCAGTATACCAATGTGCAGACCCAGGGAACAGGAAACAGGGGTCAGGGGCCAGGGCAATCGCATCAACCTTCTTTGTTGCCGAATCCGGTCCGGTTTGCCCTTGAGCAAGATCACCTCGGCGCGCCTCCCGGCGGGAGGCGACGAAAATAGCCCAGGGCGGAGCCCTGGGAATGCGTTTCAGTTGGATGAACCCGCCCCGGAGGGGCGGATCGAATCCCATTCATGAGCGTGATTGCCCTTCCTGCAATCGCTCTGGAGTCCGAGCCTGGCGAGTGCGCTCTCCTCAGTGCATCCGCACCCAGGTCTCGGTCCGCCCAAACAAGGAGATGCCGATAAAGCCGCGCAGATGGAGTTCGTCTCTGCCAACAACCCAGATCTTGCCCTTGTATTCCTTCCCGTTCTCCGGGTCCACCACACTGCCATCCACCCAGTCGTCTCCGTCGGGATGAAAGTTCCGCATGAAGACCATCTTCAGGATGGGCTGGTTCTTGAGTTCACCGGAACACTTGTCGCACACGTCGCGCTCGCTGCGCCCCGGACGCACCTGCGTGACCCGGCCAAAGAGATTGCCGTTCACCAGGTAGGTTTCCGCCTGGCCTCCGGGCTTGCCGTCGCTGCCGACAATCTGCCAGTGCCCAACGGCGTTCTGCAGTTTTGGCGAGAGTTGCTGCGCGCGGTCTGTGGCAACAGAAACCAGCGCAAAGAGAGCAAGAGTGAAGACGCAGAGGCATTTGTGTCGAATGGTTCTCAAGATGACCTCCCCTTTGTAGGGAATGTTGGGCGAATGCGGGGGCTCTGGAACACCCGGTCCACGCACCGCATGGCTCCAAGCGGCGATGGGGGGCATATCGGCGGTGTCGATCTGGCTCTCCGGCATTGCGGCCAAAGTATCCAGCTCGGCCTGCAACTGCGGCGTCAGCGGCTCCGGGAACCCTCTCTTCATAGTCTCGCTTTTATGCCGCCACCACTTCAATGCGCTCGTCCGCGCCTTCGCCCTCAGGCCCCACTACAATTTTTACGGCCCGTCCCAACCGGAGCAGGCAGTCCATCATCTTCATCTCGCTGATGCCGCGAAACTGACCGCGAAGCATCTTGGATAGCTTGGGCTGAGTCAGCCCCAAAACCTTTGCCGCTTGCTGCTGGCTCCATCCCCGTTCGCGCAGAATCTCCGCTATCTGCGAGACAAGTTGCGCTTTGACGAGCATCGCCTCCGCATCTGGAAAGCCCAACTGCGCATAAGCGTTCTGGTTTATGCCGTTTTCAGTCATATCACTTCTCCGGTCCCTCTCTACCGGCTCCCCGCGATCATCTGCGCGGCGTGTTGCAAGCTGGTTTCCGTCACCGTTGCTCCAGATAACATGCGGGCGACTTCGTGCGTTCGCGCCCGGTCGTCGAGCAGCCGAATCTGCATCTTCGTCCGGCCGTCGGCCTCGCGCTTTTCCACCACAAAGTGCTGGTCGGCGAACGACGCAATCTGGGGCAGGTGGGTGACGCACAAAACCTGCTGGCCACGGCTCAGGGACTTGAGTTTCTGCCCTACCGCCTCGGCCGCGCGGCCGCCGATGCCGATGTCGATCTCGTCAAAGACCAGGGTGCGGGGAGTAGGCGTCTTCTTCTTCGGCTTCACCGCGCCCTCTTCCACGCTCACCTTGAGAGCCAGCATCACGCGGGACATTTCGCCGCCCGAGGCAATCTCATGCAGCGGTTTGAGCGGTTCGCCGGGGTTGGTGGCGATGCGGTATTCGACCTCGTCCCACCCGGCCGCGGTCCAGTGGGGTTGATTTTCGGTCGCCGTGACGGCCACCTCGAAGCGAACCTTCATGGCCAGCGAGTTGATCTGCGCCTCGGCCAGTTTGGCCAGTTTGCCTGCGGCGGCTTTGCGTTCGGCGCTGAGGGCGATTGCGGCTGCCTTGTACGTCTTTGCCGCTTCATCCAGATCGGCGCGCAATTCCTTGAGAATTTCGTCGCGGTCTTCCACCTCGGCCAGCTTGCGGGCAACATCCTCGCCAAATTCAGCGACCTCGGCCACTGTCTTGCCATACTTGCGCTTGAGCCTGTCAAGCAGGGCCAGGCGGTCCTCAATCTCTTCCAGCCGCTCGGGTGAGGCATTGATCCCTTCGGCGTAGTCGCGGAGACTGGCGCTCACGTCGCCCACGGTGGCGCGGGCGGACTCCAGTTGCTGTGCCGCCTCGGTAAAGCGCGAGTCGTAGCGGGCCAGTTCCTCCACATTGCGCAGAGCGGCGCGCAGGGCGCCCTCGGCCGAGGCGCTGCCTTCATAAAGCTGCTCGAAGGCCCCCGTCGCCGCGGCGTACAGCTTTTCCGCATTCGCCAGTACGCGTTTTTCCGTCTCCAGGGCGTCGTCCTCGCCGGCTTCCAGATGCGCCCCGGCGATCTCCTTGCGCTGATAGCTCCACAGATCCACCATGCGCAGCCGATCCTGCTCGCCCTGCAGCAGTTCGTCCAGCTTGGCCGCCGCCACGCGCCAGCGGGCATGGGCCTCCGCCGCGGCCTCTGTCGAAAGCCCTCCAAAGCGGTCGAGCAAAATGCGCTGCTGCGTCTGATCGAAGCTAGTCAGCGTCTCGGTCTGGGCGTGGACAAGCGCCAACTCCGGCGCCAGTTGCTTGAGCACGGCCACGGTGGCCGGCTGGTTGTTCACAAAAACTCGTCCCTTGCCCGTGGAAAGAATCTCCCGGCGCAAAATAATCTCGTTCCCCTCTGAGTCGATGCCATTTTCTTCCAGAATGGTCTCCGCGCCCAGCGTGGACTCGAAGACGCAGGCCACCACGGCCTTTTCCGCGCCGTGGCGGACCACTTCAGCCGAGGATTTGCCACCCATCAGCAGGGCCAGCGCGTCCACCAGGATGGACTTGCCCGCGCCGGTTTCGCCCGTGAGCAGGTTGAGCCCAGGGCCAAAAACGGCAATGGCGTGATCGATGACGGCGTAGTTCTCAGCGCGCAGTTCGACTAGCATTTTTCAGCGAGCCTCTTGGAGTCCGCAAGCAACTCCGGTGATCCAACAGCAATTCGTACCCCGTAAACCCCCGGCTGCCACGCGTCATGATTTGGCTCGCAGGCAACAAAAAGCGCAACGGGAATCCGAGCGCAGCATACCATGAACGGCGCGCTTCCGGGCCTGCCGATGCTGCCCGCAAGCGTCTGGAGGGACCATATCGATAACTTGGAGAGGGCTATCTGGTCTGATACCGTTGAATATGAGGTCACATGCCGATTTTTGCTGCTGTTTTTGTCTTGATGTCGCAGGCTGACAGCGATGCGGTTCCGGGAGTGCCGTCATGGTCTCCGGGGTCGAGCGCGCTGGTTGAAATGGTTTCCAAAATGGGAGCTGTGGCGTTGTGCGTGCTGGCGCTGCTGCTGATTGCCAGCATCTACTCGTGGACCGTGATTTTGAGCAAGAGCTCCGCCTTCGGCAAGGCCACCAAGGAGAGCCGCCGCTTTATCCGCGCCTTCCGCAAGGCCACCCGCCTTCAGGAGATCTCCGCGCTCACCGCCGAATACAAGGCGAGCCCGCTGGCCCAGGTCTTCGAGGATGTCTACGAAACCTACAAGCGGCAGACCGGCGGCTCCGGACCGCCGCGCAACCTGGTTCCGCTGGAGCGCTCCGCACAAACCGCTGCCAGTGAGGCCGTAACCAACCTGGAACGGCGGCTGACCTGGCTGGCAACCATCGCCTCCGTCAGCCCGTTCGTTGGTCTCTTCGGCACGGTGATGGGCATTGTGGACGCCTTCCACGGGTTGGGCACGGCCGGATCGGCTACGCTCAGGGCTGTTGCACCGGGCATCTCTGAGGCGCTCATCACCACCGCGGCCGGCCTGTTTGTGGCCGTACCCGCCGTGATTGCCTACAACCAGTTCTCTGCACGGATCAGGGTGTTTGCCTCGGCCATCGACGATTTCTGCCGCGAGCTGCTGAACTCGCTGGAAGAGATTCCCGTGCGTCTTCCCACCCCGCCGCGCCCACCCAGTCTCGCCGGTCCCGAACCCACCCGGGAGGTGGAACGTGGCCTTTACAAGTAGCGGCGGCCAAACCCGCTCCTCGCTGGGGGAGATCAACATCACGCCGCTGGTCGACGTGGTGCTGGTTCTGTTGATCATCTTCATGATCACCGCGCCGGTATTGCAGTCGGGGATTGAAGTGGCCGTGCCCAAGACGCGCACCGTCAAGGAAATCACCGAGCAGCGGCTGGTCGTGACCATCGACCGCGATCAGCAGGTCTTTCTGGGCGATCAAATGGTGAACGTCCACGAACTGGCCCAGAAGCTCCACCAACAAGGGACCGATCCGGCGCATCAGGTCATTTATCTGCGGGCCGACTATCGGGTTCCCTTCGGCGCCTTCGCCAGCGTGATGGACGAGGTGAAGCAGGCCGGAATCACCAACATCTCCATCGTCACCCAGCCGCTGGAGACCAAGGCCTCCGCGGCGGACGGAAACTAGGTCTCTGGCCGCTTGAAGTTGTACCAACTTGGGTGCCCCAGGTCTCGATTCTGAGACCTGGGAAAGCAAGAACTCAAGGTACAAAATCACGCGGTCAGAGATCTGGGCAACTTCACCGGTCTCTTGAAGAGAGAGTCATAGAGCAAACGCATGATGGATCTGCTGGAAAACAGCGACGAACTGGAGCGGGAACTGGAGCCGAAGCTGCCGCGTGAGGCATTCGTCGCGCCGGCCACGGGCTCACTTTTGCTCCATGGCGCTCTCTTCGGCGGTCTCGTGCTCTATAGCCTCGTAGGCGGCCTCTTCCACCACAACTTCTGGGGCAGTCCGGGAGCCGGCGGAGCCATCCAGGTGAATCTGGTGAGCAGCGCCATGCCCTTGCCTGCCGATCAGCCGCCCAATAACAACGTGTTGGCCACTGAGACCCCCAGCCAGGCCCCCGCGGAACCCGCTCCCAAGACCAAACAGGCAGTGGACGAGACCGCCATCCCCATCGCCGGCAAGCAGGTAAAGAAGCCTCAGCAGCAAACGGCTGCCAAGACCCAGCAGCACCAGCCCCAGCCCCAGCAGGACAACCGGGCCCAGTACGGCGAGCAGGCCGGCAGCTCGATAGCGCGCGCCACCCAGGCGCAGAATGGCTCCAATGGCCCAGCCTCGATCACCGCCGGCGACTTCGGCAGCCGCTTCGGCTGGTATGTGGATGGCATCAACCGCAAAATGGCCACCAGTTGGTACAAGCCGGAAGTGGACCCGCGCACTCCCAAGGGCGCCCGCGTCTTTCTCACCTTCACCATTCGCAAGGACGGCAGTCCGACCGATGTGCAAATCGACAGAGCCAGCGGCAGCACCACGCTTGACCGCTCCTGCCAGCGCGGCGTGCAGCGGGTTGACACATTCGGCCAACTCCCATCGGCTTATAATTCAAGTACGCTGAAGGTCTCTTATTATTGTGAATACTGACGTTTCGATGAGTTCCGCATCTTACAGAATTGAGCCCCGCGTGTGCCTGCGCTCAACCATCCGCTCATCACCAGGAAGGATTGCTCATCGCATGAAGGCATTTTCCCGGCTTTTCCCGCTCTCTGTGCTTGCCCTGACTTCTTTTGTCGCGCCCCAACTGCCCGCTCAGGACTGGGTCCACACCGGCACCAACCTCGGCAACGACCGCATCCGCATCGCCGCCGCTGACCTGAAGCTCGTGGGCGCCGATCCGCAGACCCCGACCTTGAAAGCCGCCTTCGATGCCACGCTCTACAGCGACCTGGCCAGTGCCGGCATCTTCGATCTGGTTTCAAAGAGCCTCATACCGCAGGCCATGCCCGGTTCCCCGCAGGAGATCAGTTTGCCGCAGTGGTCCGCCGCACCGTCCAACGCGGCCATGGTGGCCTTTGGAGCGCTTTCGGCCAGCAATGGCCGCCTCATCGTCTACGGCTGGCTCTTTGACACCCGCAACACCGGCAACCCGCAGGTTCTGGGCAAGCAGTACAACGAGACCGCCAGCGAAGACATGGCGCGCACCGTGGCTCACCGCTTTGCCGATGAAATCATCCTGCGGCTCGGCGGCGGCATCAACGGCATCGCCGAAACCAAAATCTACTTCGTCAGTTCCCGCACCGGGTCCAAGGAAATCTGGGTAATGGACTACGACGGGCAAAATCAGCACGCCGTCACTCACCTGGGCAGCATCTCGCTCTCGCCGCGCATCTCGCCAGACAATTCGCGCCTCGCCTTTTCTTCCCTGGGCCGCGACGGATGGGCCATCCGGATGTACTCCCTCGAACTGGGTCGCACGGTCAGCTTTCCCGCCGGCACGGCTGGCGGAAGCAACCTGTCGCCGGCGTGGTCCGGAGACGGATCCAAAATAGCCTTCTCCTCATCGCGGTCCGGCGACTCCGAAATCTGGGTAGCGGATTCGAGCGGCGGCAACCTGCGCAAGCTCACCAGCTTCCGCGGACCCGATGTCGCGCCCTGCTGGAACCCCCGTACCAACGCGCAAATCGCATGGGTCAGCGGCCGCACCGGGCTGCCGCAGATCTACACCATGGACCTGGACGGCGCCAACGTGCAGCGCATGACCGACGGCGGCTACGCCGTTTCTCCCTCATGGTCGCCCAATGGACAGGCCCTGACCTTCAGTTGGAATCGCAAATACGGTCCCGGAGCCCCCGGCGGTCAAGACATTTACTACTTCGACATTGCCAGCAAACGCTGGCTTCAGCTCACCCACGAGTCCGGCAGCAACGACTACCCCTCCTGGGCGCCGGACGGACGGCACATCGTCTTCGAGCGCGCCATCGGCGGCCATCCCCAGATCTGGTCCATGCTCGCCGACGGCACCGAGCAGCACCAACTCACCCACACGGGCAGCAATCAGATGCCCAACTGGAGTTGGAAGTAAGCTCCGGAATGGGAAAAACCCGCATTCGCGCCTTGGAGCGCCGCATAGACCAGCCCGGATTCATGAACTATCATTTTATCGTTGCCAAAATCCCCCAAAGGTTTGTTCTGGAGGATCGAGGCGTATCGGCGGCCCGGCTCCGCATTTTGTCACTGTTCAAGATGGGGTGTTGGCCTTAACGACAACATTTTCCGAAGGGATTGAAGACCAGAGCCGTTGCGTTCCAATCCGCCGTTTTATGCCTTTCGTTCGCTCCCCCGGCGTTCTACCGCAAGGCCAGGAGTGGTGGCTGGACGCAAGGATACAAAAGGCCGGATCGCTCGGAAAATACTCTTAAATTTGCGGAAGGAGTAACCCATTGAACCGACGTAATCGCATTCTGGTACCTGTTGTCCTTCTTGTCGCCTTGGTTTCCATTGCAGGTTGCAAAAAGAAGCAGCCGCTGCCACCCGCTGAGACGGCCCCGGCCGCCGTTGCCGCACCCGCGCCCACCGCGCAGATCACCGCCACACCGGCCGTGGTTTCGGCCGGAGACCAGGTTCAGATTTCCTGGCGCACAACCGACGCAACCAGCGTCTCCATCGATGGCATCGGGGATGTGCCCACCTCTGGCGTCAAGACCGTAACCCCAACCGCGTCAACCAGCTATCACCTGGTGGCCCGCGGCGAGGGTGGCTCGGCTGAGGCCACGGCTCATGTAGCCGTCAATGCCCCGCCCGCTGTCGCCGTACCCACCAACACCATGAGTGCGGAAGAAGAGTTCAAGGGCAATGTCCAGGACGTCTTCTACGACTACGACACATACGATGTCCGTGCCGACGCCCAGGCGACGCTTTCAAAGGATGCCACCTACCTGGTGAGCCATCCCGACGTGAAGGTTGTCATCGGCGGCTACTGCGACGATCGCGGCTCCAACGAGTACAACCTCGCCCTCGGCCAGAACCGCGCCGACGCCGCCAAGAACACCCTGGTCACCGCCGGAGTGGCGGCCAGCCGCATCCGCGTTGTCAGCTACGGCAAGGAGAAGCCCTTCTGCTCCGAGTCGACCGAGGAGTGCTGGCAGCAGAACCGCCGCGCCGGATTCACACTGGATCGGTAATAACACAGTGGACAGTTGACAGCTAACTGTTCGCTGTTAGCTGTCAACTGTTCTCTGCCTTGAATGGGTGAAAAATGCTGAAAGCACATACACTTCGCAATCGTTTCCTTGCCGTGGCAGTCCTGGCTGTCGCCTTCGCCTCGACGCCTGTTCCCGCGCATGCGGCGTCAAAGGAAATCATCGAACTGCAAACGCAGGTGCAGCAATTGCTGGACATGGTGCAGCGCCTCCAGTCCACAATGGATACGCGCTTCGGCGTCCTGCAGAACCTGGCGCAGCAGACCGCCGACAACGCCACCCAGATGTCCGCAACCGTGAACGCTCTGCAGCAGAAGATCAATGCGCAGAACGAGGCGGGCAGCGGCAAGCTGGACACAGTCTCCGGCCAGGTGCAGTCGTTGAACGACTCCGTGGACGAGCTCAAGTCGCGCATCGCCAAGCTTGATAAATCCATACAGGATATGCAGACGCAGATGCAGAACCTCCAGAATCAGCCCGCAGGCGCGGCTCCCGCGGCTCCGGCCCAGCCTGGCGGCGCGCCACCCTCTGCCTCGTCCGCTCCCGGCGCGCCCTCCGCCAACCAGGCGCCGCCGCTCCAGGAGACCTTTCAGGCCGGTGTGCGCGACTACAACGGCGCCCGGTACGATGTGGCCGCCGGCGAGTTTCAGGACGTGTTGCACTACTATCCGCTCGACGATTTATCCGGCACCGCCCAGTTCTACCTGGGCGAAATCGCCTACCGGCAGCAGAATTATCCCGATGCCGTGAAGGCCTACAACGCCGTGCTGGAAGGGTTCAGCGGCAACCCCAAGGCTCCCGCCGCGCAACTGCGCAAGGGGCTCGCCCTCTTGCAGATGAACAAGAAGGACGCGGGCATCCACGAACTTCGTTTGCTCATCCAGCGTCATCCGCAGACCCCTGAAGCCGCGCAGGCCCGCACCAAGCTGAATGGCCTGGGCATCAGAATTGCCGCCCGCTGAGAAGACGCCATTCCGGCAACAGAAAAGCCCCGCGATCGCGGGGCTTTTCTGTTCGGAGACTCATGCGATGCCGTTACCGCAGGTTAGCCATCAGGCTGTCCAAGGCCGACTTCGGAGGCCGGGTCAGCGATTCGGGCAACGTAGCCAGCGGCTCATCCGCCACATTCAGCAGATCGATAAAGGTCGGCTGCGCCGTGTTGATGTAGAAGACGCCGGTGAGAATCTCGTCCTTCTCGTGCGCCTCCATCAGCGTGCGCACCGCGTTGGCCTTGTCGGTGGGGTCATAGTCCTCCAGCAGCTTGCGCAGGCGCAGGTTCGATCCGTCGTGCATCTCCACGTCGTAGATCTCGCCGGAGTCGTAATCCACCTCGATCTCATCGAAGCTGGCCACAAAGCCAATCTCGTTGATCGGCTCGTCGTTCTCCTGCATGAATTTGTAGCTCTTGGTCGAGCCTTCGTGGTCGTTGAAGGTGACGCACGGGCTGATCACGTCCAGCATCACCGTGCCCTTGTGGGCGATGGCCGCCTTGAGCATTGAGAGCAGTTGCTTTTTGTCGCCGGAGAACGACCGGCCCACAAATGTTGCGCCCAACTGGATGGCCAGCGCGCAGGTATCAATGCCGGGCAGATCGTTGATGACCCCGGTCTTCAGCTTCGAGCCGATGTCCGCCGTGGCCGAGAACTGGCCCTTGGTCAGCCCGTAAACGCCGTTGTCCTCGATGATGTAAATCATCGGCAGGTTGCGGCGCAGCAGGTGGACGAACTGCCCCATGCCAATCGAAGCCGTGTCGCCGTCGCCGGAGATGCCGATCGTGGTCATCGTGTGGTTGGCGAGAATCGCCCCGGTGGAGATGGCCGGCATGCGCCCATGCACTCCGTTGAAGGCGTGCGCGCGGCTCATGAAGTAGGCCGGGCTCTTGGACGAGCAGCCGATGCCGCTCATCTTCATCACCCGTTCCGGCTCCACGCCCATCTCGAACATGGCGTCGATAATGCGCTCTGAGATGGCGTTGTGGCCGCAGCCGGCGCACAGCGTCGTCTTTCCGCCGCGATAGTCCAGAACCGGAAGGCCGATGTGGTTGACTTTGGGTGTCGGGGTTGCGGTTGCCATTTAGAAGCCCTCCTTGGCCGCGAACTCTTCGGTGATGGTGCGGGCGTCCAGCGGCAATCCGTTATAGTGCAGAATGCTGCGCAGCTTGGTCACCTGTTCGGCGGGAAGATCCAGCTTGAGCAGGCTGGCCAACTGTGCGTCGCGGTCCTGTTCCACCACATAGATGCGCTCATGCGCAGCTACAAAATCGTGAATCTCGTGCGCAAAGGGATAAGCGCGAATGCGCATGTAGTCCGCATCCCTGCCATATTCCTTCTTGATCTGGTCCAAGCTCTCGCGCAGCGCAAAATCTGTGGTGCCATAGGCCAGGAATCCAACCTTCGAGCTTCCATCCTTCACCGTCACCGGCCCCGGAACCAGCTTGCGCGCATTCTCAAACTTGCGCGCCAACCGCTCCATTACCTCAACATATTCGTCCGGCTTCTCGGTATAAATGGCTGCATCGTTGTGTCCCGAGCCGCGCGTGAAATAGGAGGCCTTCGGGTGGTTCGTTCCCGGCAGCGTCCGCCAGCCGATGGCGTCGCCGTCCACGTCGCGATAGCGGGCAAATCCGCCCAGCCGATTCAAATCCTCGGCGGTCAGCACCTTGCCACGGTCCAGTGGTTTGTCGGGATAGATAAACGGCTCGGACATCCAATTGTTCATGCCCAAATCGAGATCGGTAAGCACAAAAATCGGAGTCTGTAGCCGCTCGGCCAGGTCGAAAGCCGCATACGCCAGCTCGAAGCACTCTTTCACTGAACCCGGCAGCAGCACTACATGCTTGGTGTCGCCGTGCGAAAGGAAGGCCACACTCAACAGGTCGGACTGCTGGGTGCGCGTGGGCATGCCCGTCGAAGGCCCGCTACGCTGCACGTCAAAGATGACGCCGGGAATCTCCGCGTAGTAGCCAAGCCCCGAAAACTCCGCCATCAGCGAAATGCCAGGACCGGAGGTCGCCGTCATGG
>Ga0224555_1005042_pt1 | contig 11524 bp, 13 predicted proteins | sample 714S23034metaG_FD_180687 | JGI IMG/M metagenome (GOLD analysis project Ga0224555, IMG submission 180687) | Peat soil microbial communities from Stordalen Mire, Sweden - 717 S2 30-34 | ecosystem: Environmental > Terrestrial > Soil > Wetlands > Peat | place: Sweden: Norrbotten County, Stordalen...
CGAAAACACTTTCCCATAGCCGCATCTTAAGCCGAAGTACCCTCTGGAAAAACTATGATGTTTGGTGCCCCTGGAGAATCTATTCCCGACAGACTCCTAGAGAACTGGCTGAAAGAGCTGGGGAGGAAGAGTGGTCTCGAAAACCAAACCCGGTCGAAGATCCGACAGGTCATCGGTCTGGTTTACAAGCACGCGCAACGTGTCGGATTCCTGCCCCGGACGGAGCAGGCGAATCCGATTCGCTTTGTCCGCCAGTCCACGGCCAGCAACTTCGACCCGATCATTTTGACTCCGGCTCAAGCCTTCGCGATCATCAACCAACTGGGGTTGATGCTGCGTACGCTTGTGCTGGTCACCGCGGCCACTGCGTTGCGGATCTCCGAGATCCTCGCGCTGCAGTGGAGGGACATCGACGTAGAGAATCAATGCATTTACGTCCGGCGAGCTTACGTCTATGGGAGATTTGGGAAGCCCAAGTCGAAGGCGTCAAAGCGTCCCGTTCCGCTCCATCCTCTACTCGCGGCACATCTGCTCAACTGGCGCCGGGAGACGCCATACAGGAAGGAAGAGGATCTCGTGTTCCCCTCCTTCAAGCTGAAGGGCACGAAGCCACCGCGAGCCAACATGCTTTTGTCCGATCATCTTCGGCCTGCGGCCATGAAGGTCGGCGTCGTAGCCCCGCCCAGGGCATTTGGGTTCCACACTTTCCGGCGAACGCTGGCGTCGGTACTAGTCGCCAACAACTACGATCCAAAACTCGTGCAGGAACTGCTCCGTCATTCGAACATCAAAACCACCCTGGATGTCTATGCCCAAGCCATTACACCGGCCAAACTGGAGGCACAGGGAGCCTTCCTGAACCAGCTACTCAAGGGTTCATGGATGGAGAAGGCACCGGCAACGAGCTTCGTGGTTTAGCGCAAACCCTCGTTTTGTGGGCATATTGTGGGCTAGCTCAAATCGAGGGATTCCGAATAAGTGCTTTGAAATGTGGTGGCCAGGGACGGAGTTGAACCGCCGACGCCAGCCTTTTCAGTGCTACGTTAAGCTGTAGTTGTAACAACTTAAGTGACTCCAGGTGGCCGCCTAAGTCCTTGAGAAGACGTGAGAGACATGCGAATCGTGGGTTGAAATCGTGGGTTCAAAATCGGTGTCCCGCTGGGATTTGAACTCTTGCGAAGATCCGAAGACTCGCCACAGGGCACTTCTTAGAAATCTTGTGTAGGTGTCCAAAAATGATACGAATACCCCTTTTCTTGGCGGCACAAGATGAAAGCGGAAACACGTCCTAGCCTCTCGTCGAGAGCTCCTATCGGACGCGCCTGTGATTTCCCGCACGACGCCTCCAAATGTTAAATCTGGCTTAGATCGAACTACCGCCTGATAATAGAGGTAGGAGACGACGGGTTGAGGAGCGATACAGTTTGAACAGCTAGACGGAAAACGACCGGTCATCAAGTACGGGTTCCATGGGAAGCGCCTGACCTGGCGGAGAGGCAGCTCTGATGACAACTTTGAATACGACAGGCCCCGCAGGATCGAAGCCACCCTCGTTCGGAATTGGACAGTTTCTGTTTGTACTCGTCCTGGCAGTCATTCTTCTTCTGCTTGGCCAAAGCATGGTGCGTCACCGCTTTTTTAGAGGTCAGCGCGTCCACCGCAACGGTTCCATCGGACAGTAGCAGAGACTGAAGAACGCCTTGGTCGTAACCCTCGTGAAATCACGGGTGTGTTCTCTGGGCAGCACTGCGGCTAAAGCTGCTAAATCAGAATTTCGCTCCGCAAGGAGTAATGGGCGTCCATGGACAGATCGAGCCCCTAATGGATGAAAACGCCCGCTGCGACCGAAAAAGGCTGAATAGGACTGCAGCTTTCCGTTCACGTTCGGACGATAGTTCGGCGAATTCCAGATCGTGTTATCGGCGGAGCTCCCGTAGTTAAAGCGGAGACCACCATCGAATCTGGCGCGAGGGTGGTAATTGGCCGTGGCCCCCACAAGGGTCTGGGGTACGTTCACCTGGGAGACGGGGCCTGCGCCGGTGCCGAGAGCTCCGGCAAGAGCCGCGGCAAAAACAGCTTCGGAGGGGAGCCGGCAACGGAGACGGCTCCTGGGAAGTTGGGATAATCCGCCGGATCATGTCGGGACGCCACTCACTGTGAGCCAGTGATCGCGCAAAGTTTAGATTGAGCCCCACAAGTTTCTTGTAAACTCGCTATGCCGCATCCAAGGTCGTTCTGTAACTTTTGGCTGAATCGCGAATCTGATTTGATTGCTTGCAAGGAGGGCATGGATGAACTCACGGACCGACAGCCGCAAGTTCAAGAGCGTCAGCAGACGTGAGCTATTGAAACTCACGCCGGTAATAGCCTTGGGCGCCTTTGCCATCCCGCAACTGCAGAAGCCACTCCTCAAAGGCGGTTTGGGCTTCAGCGATTGGGCGTCGGCAAGGCTGTTCCGCTCCGGCCATTTGGCTTCCACGTTCGCCGACTCCGACCTGACACCGTTCGATAAGTTTCCCATTAACGACTACGACGTCGACGACCCCGGTGTGGATTTCGACAAGTGGACTCTCACCGTAACTGGCGCGGTACAGAAACCGGGAGATTACACTCTGGAGCAGATTCAGGCTTTGCCCAAGTTCACGCAAAACACGCGGCATGTCTGCGTGGAAGGATGGGATGTGATTGGCCGGTTCGGTGGGGTGCGCCTCGCGGACTTCCTCAAGATGATTGGAGCCGACCCGACCGCGCGCTTCGTGACTGTCGAATGCGCGGATGACTATTACGAATCGCTCGACATGGCTACAGCCATGCATCCGCAGTCTTTGCTCTGTTACGAAATGTACGGCCAGCCGCTGACCCGCGAACACGGCGCGCCGCTGCGGCTGAGCATCCCCACCAAGATTGGCTATAAGCAAGCAAAGTATCTCACCGACCTCAAAGTGAGCCACGTTTTGGGAAAAGTCGGCTACTGGGAAGATCAAGGCTACTCCGAGTTCTATGGTTTGTGACTATGGTTTGTAACCAGGGTCTGTAAGTGGGGCTCGTAGCGCTGAGGAGACGATATGGCAACCCGCGCGTTAGCAATCGAGGACGTGAAGACGGGCGAAGTGACCCAGGCGGTGTACGAGCATCCTTTTGTGGTTCGCCTCTGCCATTGGGTGAATGCGGTTTCGCTGTTCGTGATGGTGGGCAGCGGATTCCAGATCTTCCGGGCCTTTCCGAGCTTCGGAGCAAAAATTCCGCAGAAGGATCTTATCAACTGGCCCAAGGCTTTCGCGCTCGGCGGATGGTTGGGGGGCGCGCTGCAATGGCACCTCACCTTCATGTGGATCTACATCGCGACTGGCCTGTTATATCTCGGGTACCAAGTCTTCAGCGGAAACTATAAGCAGGTGCTCTTTGTACGCCGCGATTTACCGGGAGTGTGGCCAATGGTGCGCCACTATTTCTTCTTCGGCCCGAAGCCGCCGGTCAGCGAGGCTTACAACCCGCTACAAAAGCACGCCTACACCTCTGCGATTGTTTTGGGCGCACTGTCGGTGCTCACCGGTGTCGCAGTGTGGAAGCCGGTGCAGTTTTCCTGGTTGGGCTGGATGATGGGTGGATTTCATCTGGCGCGGCTCTGGCATTTCCTGATCATGTGGGCGATGCTGGCTTTTGTTTTCGGGCATCTGGTAATGGTGGTACTGCATGGCTGGAATAACTTCGTCTCCATGTTGACGGGATGGAAGAAGCACCCGGAATATCCGTCGGAATAGCGGCTGTTTGCGGCGTTGGTGAATTCAGGATGCAGTAGCGAGGAGCGATGCCGGAAGAAGTGACTTCGCTGAAAAGTGCAGCCCAGCAATTCGACGAAGAGACGCTGATCCGGCGTATCCGGGACGGCGAACACGACCTTTTCTACGAACTGATTCGGCCTTACGAAGGGCGCGTGTACGCTGCGGCGTTTGCCATTTTGCGGAATGAGGCGGATGCCGAGGACGTGGCGCAAGAAGCGGTGCTGAAAGCCTTCAAGCACATCCGGCAGTTCCGCGCCGAAGCGAGATTCAGCACGTGGCTGATTCAGATCACCGTCAACGAGGCGCGTATGCGGAGAAGGAAAGAACACGCCCACATGATTCAGCCGATCAATGACCATCAAGACGAGGAAGGCAACTATTCTCCCCGCGACTTTGCCGACTGGCGCGAGGTCCCGTTGGAGACTCTGGAGCGAAAAGAGGTACGGCAGAAGCTGGCCGAGGCGCTGGGTTCGTTGGGAGAGAAGTACCGTGAAGTGTTTGTACTGCGCGACATGCAGCAACTAAGTATTGAGGAAACTGCTAGGACCCTTGGAATCTCACCTGCATCGGTCAAGACTCGACTACTCAGGGCGCGGCTGATGCTCCGCGACTTGTTAGCGCCGGGACTGGGCGGGAGTTGGAGCACAAAGTTGTCTTTTGCAAAGGGGACCAATCCATGGTAGTCAACTGCGAAGAAGTCTGGCGGGAGATTTCGAACTACCTTGAAGAAGACGTTGATCCTGGTCTACGGGACGCGATGGAAGAGCACATCCGTGGCTGTAAACGTTGTACCTCCGTTCTTGACGGTATGCGCAACGTCATCCAACTGTACGGAGACGAAAGGATGCTCGAAGTACCGCTGGGGTTTAGCCATCGTCTGCAGCGGAGAGTGGAAGAGAATATGCCTGGCAGTCGGCGAGGTTTTCTCGGATGGATGGTTGCGGCCGCAGCCGCGGTACTGGTCGCTGGCGGGCTTGAAGTGGCAAGGTCGTCGGTCTTCAGCCATCCCGAACTGCGTTCGGAACATGCCCAGTCCGGAGCCGGCGTTCCTCCCGACATGCTGGTCGTGGTTTCAACCGATGGGAAAACGTTTCATGCGGCAGGGTGTCCTTTCATTCATGACAAAGCACACATTCGGACAATCGCAGCACGGGAGGCGGAGCGAGAGGGGTACGCGCCTTGCGTCCGCTGCATGAAGAAGTATCTGACCGCCTGATCTGGATAGTGCCGATACCAGTCGCCGAGCCTCCATTCGAAAAGAGCAGTGCTTAAAGGTTCTCGGATCTTCTGGACTGAGGCTGTGCGGGAATGTCAAGGCAGCCGGCGATAGTGCCGGTGCCGGCTGCCCTGAAGTCGAACTTGAGGAACTGCGGGCAGGGCTAGTTCTGTTTCATGTTGTCGTCTTTTTTCATGGTGTCTTTCTTCATGTCGTCCTTTTTCATCTTGTCCTGCTTGGTTTTGTGGGACTTCTTGTCCTTCTTCATTTCGTCCTTCTTCATCTGGTCATTCTTCGGCTGGTCTTGTTTCATGTTGTCCTGCTTCATATTGTCCTGCTTCATCGCGTCACTGGACTGCGCAAATGCCGTGAAGGATATTGCCAGGAAACACACAGCCATCAATCTGCAAATCGTCTTCTTCATAAACTCTCCTTAGTTTGTGATGGAAATTGCAGCGGCACACCCCAGCCGCCCAAATGAGATGCGCTTCCGACAACAAGGTTACAGACGATTTGTTGACGGAGTCGGTTATCCCGAAAAACAGTGAGTTGCAGCATAGCCACAACTCACGCCCGCAGTCACTAGAACGCTGCGATTCCGTTGAACCCAGCAGCCGCGGACAGACCACCGGCATCGCCAAGATTGGTAAGACTGCCATCCTGATTGATGCCGAAGATGCTGATCGAGCCAGTGCCCGAATCCAGCGTGTAGAGGAATTCGCCATCCGAACTGATGGCGATGTCGAGATTCGTGCTCCCTGTCGGGTTCGTTCCTGCCACCGTTCCGGCTAACGGCGTCAACGCCCCCGTTGCGCTTATCGCAAAGCCGGAAATCGTGGACGAACCGGCATTCGAGGTGTAAACGAAGCTGCCGTTCGGAGTCACCGCATTCCAGCATGTTGCCGAGGCCAATGTGGGAACGTTTGTGCTGATGGGAGAGAGAGCCCCATTCGCGATGACCGAGTAGGACGTGATGGCGGACGCATTGTTTCCTCCAGCTGGACCAGTCTCGGCGACAAGCGCCGCGCCGTTGGGCGCGAACAACACTGCAAATGTGCCAGGACCCGCCGCGGGGTTGACCATGATCGGACCCAACAGGCCGTTGATTTGAACGTGGAAAGCGTCGATGCTATTGGTGAGTTTTTCGGTTACCAGAAGGAACTGACCGTCTGGGCTAAACGATAGCGACGCAGCTCCCGAGTTGGCGGTCGAGAGGAACGCTGTGGAACCGGCAATCGGCCTTAGCTTTCCATCCTTATTGAGATTGAAACCCGACACATTGCTGGCAGCGCCCTCGTTGGCGACGTAAACCAGGCTCCCGTACTGGGCCACGGCAACTGGAGTGCTGCCGCCGCAGGGCACTCTGTCCACCAGCGCCAAAGTGGACTCGTGAACCTTAAACACGGAAATATCGCCGCTGCCCGCATTGACCGCAAACAAAAAGGAGTGATCTTGGCTAAGCGTGAGCGAACCCTGGGATCCCAGAGGATCCGTGGTGCCGCCGCTGCCCCGGCCTCCGGTTGGGAAACTAAGACCCTCCTGCAAAGAGCCGTCTGCAGCTCGTTTGTAAGCGACGATTTCATTTTTGTCGGCAGCATTCGTCATGACGAATACCGCGCCCCGAGATGCGCTACCATCGGATTGGGCTTCACTAAGGGCTGGCAATACTGTACTCATTGCCAACACAGCGGTAAGCAGAATACGCGTAGTCCTAAGCATTTCACACTCCTCTTTCAAAATATGCGAGCCTTGAAGCGGTAGTTCTGCCGGCAAAGCGACGGCAGTCCCATCCGGTTGAGGGCCGCGCTCCGATAAGAGGATTCAGTCGGGAAAAAGTTTCAAACATGTGAAAAATAATTAGGGACTGAGGGGCTCAAGGGCAATAAATCACGAGATTCCTCTTCACTGTTACCGACGGCGACTACAGACAATGGTCAAACAGGCGTTACACTAACACTCCGCTTGATACAAAAGATTGTCGGCCTCTCTCTCCATCGAACGTTTGGTTTTCCGGATTGATCTAACGGGATGCATATGACCTCCCTTCACAGAAGTAGGTGCGCTTGGCCGGGCGAGAGTGAGCACTCTTGCTCAGAAGAATGGCAGCGCCGCTGTTAAGGTCGAATCCGCAGGAAAGAGACGAATACGAGCCTGTTTTTTCCCTAAGCGGCGCTTAAGTAAGGTATGGGCATCCGGCAAAACGGCTGCCCATGATTTTCGCTTGCACCGCAGCGTCCCATCGCAACTTTGAACGTTCCTTCTCGAGACCAGCATGATGAACAATACCGAACACCTGCATCCGATGGGCGAGACTCATCATAGCCATGGCCAGACTCCTTACTGGAGGCGTGCGCATCATGATTGGCGCTTCTGGTTCGGCCTTATCGCCATTCTTGTGTCCATCGCTGTCTACGTCGGAACCAATGACTTGTCGATGGTTCCTTCTGGCCGTCAAAAGCAGATGCCGGCTGGTAGCCGAGTTCCATGAACCTCGTAAATGAGAGGTTTGAGCTTGGCAACTGCGCCTTAGACGCTCAAGCGCCCATGGTGCATAGCGGCTTAGCGGCAATGTATAAGCGTAAGAAACATACTTGATCAAACAATCAGGCAGGAGATCAGCATGCAGATCCAAGTCAATACGGACCATACAATCGAAGGTCACGAGGCGCTGGCCGCTCGGATCAGGGGCATCGTGGGGAGCGCTCTGAGCCGAATAAGCGATCACATCACGCGGGTGGAAGTCCATCTGACCGACGAACGTGGCCCTAAGAGCGGCAAGAATGACAAACGTTGCATGATGGAGGCGCGCCTCGAAGGCCGCCAGCCCATCGCGGTCACCGACGAAGCGGCGACTCTGGACCTGGCCGTCGACGGCGCCGCAGATAAATTAGCTAGGTTGATCGAGCATACCCTCGGCAAACTGCACGATCAACGGACGCACAGGACTGACTCACTTCGTCAGGAGCCGACATTCTCAGATCAGTCATGATCGACACCACCTTAAGCCTGGCTGTCGACGACAGGGAAGGAGCCTTGAACCAAGCCCTTCTGTATCCTCTGCAGTTCGAACCCATCTATCAGTATCGGCTCTGGGGCGGGCGGCTTTTAGCCGACTTTCTCACCGCACCGCTGCCGAGCGGCCCCATCGGGGAGGCTTGGCTACTCAGCGACCGCAATGACCATCAGAGCCGCGTTGCCGATGGACCGCTCAAGGGACAGACCATCGGTCAATTGCTTGAGCAATTTCCGGAGCAAATGCTGGGAAAGCTCGCTCAGCGTTTCCGCCGATTCCCACTGTTGCTAAAGTTTCTCGATGCACATGAAATGCTCTCGGTCCAAGTGCATCCCACGAAAGCGAATACGAATCTGCTGCCACCGGGCGATACGGCAAAGACCGAAGCATGGGTCGTGCTGGAAGCCGCGGCACAAAGCCGCATCTATGCGGGCCTGAAGCCAGGGACAACCGCTGTCAATCTGGGGAAGGCACTCGCGAACGGCACGGTGGCGGACCACCTCGCATGGCTAACTCCGAAGCTCGGCGATGCTGTTTTCCTACGGGCTGGGACGGTTCATTCTCTGGGCGGTGACGTCGTGGTGTTCGAGGTTCAGCAGAACAGCGACACCACGTTTCGCCTGTACGACTGGGACCATGTGGACGCGAAGACAGGCAAACCGCGGGCGCTCCAGGTGGATCAGGCGATGACATGCATTGATTTTGAGGAAGGGCCGGTCGGCCGGGTGACACCAGTAGTGGAAGCAACGACGCCGGTGGAACGCGAGAGACTCTTCCGTTGTGAACATTTCTGGGTGTGGCGCCTGCGCGGAGAATCTCCATTTACCGTCGGCGCCTCCGATGTGCCGCGCGTACTGGTATGCATTGAGGGTGCGGGACAAGTCGAGCACGGAGGCGCCACTTACGCCGTCGCAAAAGGCAACGTATTGCTTTTGCCGGCGGTGGTCGGAGCGTGTACTTTTCGGCCACATGGTGCAGTGAACGTGTTGGAAATTGCAATACCGGATTGATCGCAAGAATTCAGAGGCCGGAATCAAGTGAAAAAACTAATTGTGTTTGATCTGGATGGGACCCTCGCCGAAAGTAAATCGGCGGTTGATCCCGAAATGTCGGGACTCCTGCACGACCTTCTCGGCATTGTCAAAGTAGCCGTCATTTCCGGAGGCGGTTGGCCCCAGTTTGAAGAGCAAGTTGTCTCCAAACTTCCTCATGACGAACGCCTGCGGGAGCTATCCCTGCTCCCCACCTGCGGAACACAGTTCTACCAATACTCAGGGGATTGGAAAAAACTTTATGAAGATGATTTCACCCCAGAGGAACGAGAGAAAATACTCAGCTCTCTCAAGACATCGCTCGGAAAAGCTGGGTATAGCGTCGCAAAGGTCTGGGGAGAAGTAATCGAAGACCGTGGAAGTCAGATAACATTTTCCGCATTAGGTCAGCAGGCGCCGCTGGAAGAAAAAAATAAGTGGGATCCCGATTATGCCAAGCGGAAAAAGATCAAAGCGATTCTTGACACGTCGATTCCGGAGTTTTCTGTCCGAATCGGGGGCTCGACATCGATTGATATCACCAAGCCTGGCATTGACAAGGCATACGGAATCGGAAAACTGCGGGACCTCCTGCACATTTCCTTGCAAGAGATGATTTATATCGGCGATGCCCTGTTCGTGGGAGGGAATGACTATCCGGTCGAACAGGCAGGTGTGGATTCTATCCCCGTTAAGGGTCCCGATGAGACGAAGCGGGTTATACAAGCGATCATCGCGTGCTTGGCAGATCGCGATCGGGCGGCGTGACTCTTTGAGGGGATTGATGAGTGGATTTCAGTTACAGCGTCTGGGAATGTTGATGGAGCCGGAGCCGGGCAATCCGCAGGAGGTCGAAGGCGTCCTGAATCCGGCTGCCGCTCGTGGCCCTGACGGTGAACTCTACCTCTTCCCGCGGCTAGTCGCGCAGGGAAATTATTCACGCATTGGCATTGCCCGAGTACGGTTCAATGAAGCCGGCGATCCCGTAGGCGTTGAGCGGCTCGGTATCGCGTTAGAACCTGAGACCGATTACGAGCGGCGTCCCGACGGAAGCGGTGGCTGCGAAGATCCTCGTATCACGTTCGTGGAACCATTACAGCGCTACGTCATGACTTACACAGCATTTTCGCCCCGAGGCCCACGGATCGCCCGCGCAGTATCACGGGATCTATTCCACTGGGAGCGCCTGGGGCTGTCGACCTTTCCTCCGTATCATGGCATCGATTCCAGCGAGATCGATGACAAAGACGCCTGCGTATTCCCTGTTGCCATTCCGAACCAATCGGGGGAACCGGAGCTCGCGCTCCTCCACCGGCCGCTGTTTCCCGGAACTCGTCCTGAGGAAACCGCCTGCGACGACGCCGCATCCCGTGAGGTGGACCTCGATCGCGAAAGTATCTGGATTTCCTACCGCCCGCTTTCTTTGGAGCCCCGTGGACCAAGTAACCTCAGCCAGTTTTCTCGTCACCGGCTGGCGACTCCAGTGTCTCCCTGGGAGCGGCTCAAAATCGGCTGCGGCACTCCGCCCGTCCTGACGCGGCACGGTTGGCTGATCGTCTATCACGGCGTCAGTGAAATGGAAGGACCCAGCAAAGAGGTGCATCCCCTCTGCTACTCGGCCGGCGTGATGGTGCTTTCGAAGGAGCATCCGCAAGTGATCCATTATCGTTCTGCGGAGCCGGTGTTGACCCCAGAGCTGCCGCAGGAACGCCGCGGGGCCGTCGCGAATGTCGTGTTCCCGACCGGAATTGACCGGCGCGACGATCTCGGCTCACCGGAACGCTTCGACATTTACTATGGGATGGCCGACTACCGGATTGGCGTGGCACGCCTTGACGTGCCGGATGTCTTGCCGCCGGGAGGTGTCGCTCACGCACCGGACGCAAAGGTGTAACACGATTGCTCTTTTCACGCACGAATCTCCATTGCGTTACTTCTGGGCAAGCCAGTCCCGCGCTTCAGCGGCACGGATGTGATCGAAGTAGTGGACTTTCGCCGTGGTTCAGGCGCGGCGCCCACCTCCCGTGAGCGCCTCGAAGCCGGAGATCACGTCGAACAGCTCTTCGTCGATGGATTCCTGTCGAACACGGCGGAAGGTGCGGTTTAGATCTTCCAAAATTTCTTCGATATTCTTTTCCGCGCGTTGCATCGCCGCCAGACGACTGGCGTTTTCGCTGGCAAGGGATTCGGCGCACGCTTGAAAAAGCAGAACAAAGACATATCCTCGAACGAAAGCATGAAGCGCAGACGTAGCTCCTTCGATGACCTCCGGTAGACTCTTGGTCGGCCAGGGCAGGGCGGCGAGCTTGGTTTGCCAGGCCTGATCGAGCGGTAGAAGCCGCTTGCTGACAGGCTCGTAAACGGCTCCGAATTTCGGGTGGTTGTGGAAGACATAGACCTCCGCGACATTGCCTTGATCGAGAGCCGCCTCGATTTCGATGAGAATCTGGCCTATAAGCGGCGTGATGGCATTGACTGAGGT
>Ga0224555_1005043_pt1 | contig 11522 bp, 11 predicted proteins | sample 714S23034metaG_FD_180687 | JGI IMG/M metagenome (GOLD analysis project Ga0224555, IMG submission 180687) | Peat soil microbial communities from Stordalen Mire, Sweden - 717 S2 30-34 | ecosystem: Environmental > Terrestrial > Soil > Wetlands > Peat | place: Sweden: Norrbotten County, Stordalen...
CTCGACTTCATCCTCACCACCGTCAACGCCGATCAGGACTGGGGCGCTTACCTCCAGGCCCTCCGCCCCAACGGAACCCTCTGGTTCGTGGGCGTTCCTCCGTCTCCCGTCTCCGTCCACGCCTTCCCGCTCATCTCCGGCCAGCGCACCATCGGCGGCAGCCCCGTCGGCAGCCCCTTCCGCCTGCGCGAAATGCTCGACGTTGCCGCACGCCACGGCGTCAAAGCCACCACCGAGCGCTTCCCCATGGACAAAGCCAACGAAGCCATCGAAAAGGTCAAAAAGGGCAAAGTCCGCTACCGCGCCGTGCTGGCCAACTAACTTTCCAGGGATCTGCGGTTGCTTTTCGCGCGCTTTACCCACCGCAAAAGAATGGGTGCCCCATGTCCCGATTCTGGGACATGGGAGACCACGACCCTATCTTTTCCGGATTGTCATCCCGAGCGACTGAAGCGCAGCGGAAGGAATCGAGGGATCTGCGGTTGCTTTTCGCCAGCCTCGTCCACCACAACTTGATGGGTGCCCCATCCTTGCCGCAGTTTCATCGCGGCTAGTGTGGGATAGCACAAAACCATCGATTCGCTCTCTCCTGTCGAGCAAACCCGCTTGCAGCGTGGCTTTTCCTCCAACGCCGAATCACAACAACCGCGCTTCAAGAAGAAGAAGAACTAAAATAGAGCCGCTTTTGCATTCAACAGCGAGGTTCCGTCCCAATGACCTGGAACAGTCTTCGGGCAGCGAGATTTGTCTCGATATGTCTGCTCTGCCTGACTGCGCAAACGCCGATTTTCTCCGCACAGGAGCCGGATACTCCTGCATCGGAAATCTTCGGGCCGCCAAGGTACGAACAGACGAAGTCGCCTGACGGCGCCATTCGATACACAGACCGGGAAATGGGCTTATCGTTCACAATGCCGAGCGATTGGGGACTCGGAAACGATGGATTGCGCTTTATGGACCGGGGATGGAAGGGAAACGGCGAGGGCGACATCGCAACGACCTCCTCCATCACCGGCACACGGACCAGGGCATCTGGTTGTACTATTGCGTGTTTCGCCACGTATATCGGTTGACGCCCGATCAGATCGACAAGTGGCTCGGCGAGGAATCCGATGACAAAATCTCGCAAAGGCGGACGCAGCAGAAACTGAAGGACTATCGCGTCCGGCCCTCAAGTTATGAACGGGAAGAGATCGGCGGCCAGCGGGCGCTGGCTTGGGTCGCTGATTTCACCCAGGGAAAACTCAACATGGTCGAGTACGAAGTAATCGCGCGAAACGACAATGCTCTCGTGGAGCTCTCGATCCGTTGCCCTGCAAGTGAACTCGATGCGGCCCGCAAAGATGTGCAGCCGATCATCGAGAGCGTGAGAATGCGATAGGTGGGCGGCCATCCTCGACTTGAGAAATACAGGCCGTCCTATTGAAGGTCTGGACTCGGGGGAGTGCCGACTCACTAACTCCGCTAGCCCCGCCGGCACGGCGAACTGACAACTGAAAACTGACCACTGACCACAGGGCAATCGCATTTGAAAACAGGGCTGAGATGCAGGAGCGTTTTTCGACCAGAACACACTTGATTTTGATTGCCAAATCTCCCGAGGCATCACCGGGATGAACCAAGCGAGTAATCTCGGCCCTGCGACATCTGTATATTTCGCCTCTGATCCGCGACCGTTCCTTGATCGTGCCGCACGACCGATGATTCTGCTGGCTGCGGATTTCCAAATGCGATTGCCCTGCCACTGACCACTGCCTCTCGATTTCCACAGCCATTTTTCGCTAACATATTTGTGCATGCCCTTCCCGATCAAAACCTGCGTCATTTGTCACGAAGAATTCGAGCTCCGTCCCGATAAGCCCGGCTTCGCCAATCGCTGCCCATCGTGCAGCCAGCCCGAGGAATCCGCCGAGCCCGAACCACGCCGTTCCACCGACTACGCCGAGCGCCGCGCCGAACTTGAAGTCAACGCCGCCCGCCGCCGCGCCATGCGCGACCTCCTCTACCGAAAAGACAGCTGACCCTGTCGCTACCTGCATACGTCTTGGTCCCTCATTCCCTGTCCCACGTCCACGACTACAATAAGTAAGTGAAGCAATCATCCCCGCCCGCGGCCCCTTCCGTGGGCTTCATCTCCCTCGGCTGCCCCAAGAACCTCGTCGACTCCGAGGTCATGATGGGCCTTCTCGACCGCGCCGGAGCCCGCCTTACCGCGCACCCTGAAGACGCCGAGATCCTCGTCGTCAACACCTGCTCCTTCATCGACACTGCAAAGCAGGAGTCGGTCGACACCATCCTTGAGATGGCCCGCCTCAAAACCAATGGCCGCGCAAAAAAACTCATCGTCGCCGGCTGCCTTGTCGAGCGCTACCGCGACGAAATCCAGAAAAACATTCCCGAAGTCGATGCCGTCGTCGGCACCGGCGAACTCGAATCCATTCTCGAAGCCGCCGGCCTCGAAGTGAGGGTGCCCCAGGTCCCGATTCTGGGACCTGGGAACGTATCCATCCCGCCCTCGCCATTCACCATCTTGACCGGCACGCACGCGGAGATTCGCGCTGGCAAAGAATCCCAATCCGGGACGCACAAATCTTCCGTGAAGGGTACGGGCTTTAGCCCGTACATCAAACAGCAGGAAACCGAGGGGGCTTTAGCCCCTGAGGGATCTCAGCCCACCTCACGCAAAGAAGGCGACGCCCGCGAGCGTTCCGGCCGCTTCCTTCGCGACGCCTGGCGCGGCGCTTCCTCCGCACTGCCAACCTATCTCTACGACGAAACTACCCCACGCCTCCTATCCACGCCTCGCGCCTCGGCCTACATCAAAATCGCCGAGGGCTGCGACCACCCGTGCACCTTCTGCGTCATCCCCAACCTGCGCGGCAAATTCCGTTCTCGGCGCTTTGAGTCCGTCGTTGCAGAGGCCGAGCAGCTCGTCGCCCGTGGCGTCCGCGAAATCACCCTCATCGGTCAGGACACCACATGCTACGGTGAAGACCTCGGCCTCCACGACGGCCTCGCCACCCTCCTCGACACGCTCGCCCGCATCGAAGGCCTCCGCTGGCTCCGCTTCCTCTACGCCTATCCCAACCGCATCACCGGCAAACTGCTCGAAACCATCGCGCACCACTCGAACATCTGCAAGTATCTCGACCTCCCTCTCCAGCACGCCTCGCCCGATGTCCTCAAGCGCATGAAGCGCGGCGCTTCCGCCGACATCTTCTTGCGGACGCTCTCGAAGGTCCGCGCCGCCGTCCCCGGCATCGCCCTCCGCACCTCATTCATCGTCGGATTTCCCGGCGAGTCGCTCCGCGACTTTGAACTTTTGGAGGAATTCATCAACGAGGCGAACTTCGACTGGCTCGGCGTCTTCAACTACTCGCATGAAGAAGGCTCAGCGGCGTATTCGCTCGACGCACAGACCCCTCATCGCACCCCCAAACGCACTATTGAAGCGCGCCGCAAGCGTCTCATGAAGCTCCAGCAATCCATCTCGCGCCGCGCCAAGAAAAATTGGGTCGGCCGCGAAGTCACACTTCTCGCCGAAGGCCCCAGTGCCGAAACCCCGCTCCTCTGGGAAGGCCGCACCGAGTTCCACGCTCCGGAAATCGACGGCAAAGTCTTCATCAACGACTTCGGACCTTTTGAGAATCTGGATCCCGGCCGCTTCTACCGCGCCCTCGTCACCGAATCCCACGACTACGACCTCGTCGCCCGCATCCTCTCCCCCGAAGACTAACTTCGGCGACTAAATTCGACGATTAACTTCGGCCGGCAGCGATTCGCGCCTGCGCAATCGCTTGCTACGCCGCGGAAATATCAGCCTGTTGCCGCGGAATCGACGCCGGCACCAGCCCTCTTGCGATCAGAACGCTGCGGTCGTTTCCTTCCAGCACGCCCCTCATCAGCGCATAGCACTTCTGCTCCTGGGGATTGAAGTACTCGCCGTGAATCGCCATCCCGTCGACGTTAGGATTGATAATTGTCGAGCAATCGATGTCCCACACGTTATCCGGCAAAGGATAGGTGCGGTCCAGTCCCGATCGCCCGAGCCGCCGCTTGCCAAAGTGCTTCAGCCCCGCCGATGAGCCCAGCACATTATCCCGCCCCGTGTAGAGCGCGGTAATGCGGTAACTCATGTTGGCCAAACCCTCTCCGTCCCCATCCGAAATGTTCTCGCCGCTCTTGAAGATGTCGTTGTCCACGTCGGCCGCCACCATCAGCACCTCTTGAAGCAGACTCACTAAAAGTGGCTGATTCTTCCGCGTCCAGGCCGCCTCCATTGCGTATTGCAGCGCGTAGTTGCCCATGCTGTGCGCAATCACTGAGGTCTTCGCCTTGCACGCGTTCGCTGTGTCCTGCTTGGTTGCAAGCTGCTTTGCTGCCAGCCAATCGTAGAGCGCCGAAAGCACCTCGGTCAGGTCGTCGCCGGTTTGCCGTGCCTCGGCGCGGTCCGGAAGATATCCCAGCAAGGCGCCCTTCGACGGCCAGTCGAACGAAATCAACTCGCCCATCGAATTAGGACCATCGAACAGCGTCTCCGCCGCTCCGCCGTACGTGTGCATCGCTGAGGTCCAATCGTTGTTGTATCCGTGAATAAACAGGCAGATGTGTTTCTGCTCCTCCGGCGGCAATCCAAACGGAGTCGGAAACTGATCCGCCACGTTGATGAGCATCTGCTTGAAGCTATCGAAGGATTGCCAGTTCCACGACGCAATATTGTCCAGCGGCAGGCCCGGCTGCTTCAGTGTCCAATAGGTAAGTTGATCCTGATCGGTGCCGAAGCCAGTCGGCTCAATGTTCCTGTTGGTGATGAGCCATCGCATGTCAATCCTCCACCCATCAATTGATAGCACGGGATCGAATGCGCAACGATAAATATTCGAAAATCGCAACGGCCGATTCGCAAACACTTCACGCCCTTTCCGCTCCCTCCCGCGGCGCTTCACCATGCCCAATCAGGGCTTTGAGCGATAATCAAGACAGAACTACCTCGATCGCGCAGGCCAGTGTCACCTCGCTCTTGCATCAGGATGAGCGAACCATCGGCCTTTTGCCTGAAAGGGCTTAATGATTCATTCTCAGCCCCATCTTCGGCCCCGAATGTGGAGGAAGAATTTGCGCCTCGTCGAGTCCGCACTCCTCGCCCTTTCACTTGCAACGCTGATCCCTCGGTCAAGCGCACAAGCGTTACCGCAGCCCGCGCCCTCCCAGGTCGATCCCGCGCACGCGCAAATCGATTCCGATCAGGACGGCTTGACCGACGAACTGGAACAGGCGCTGCTCGTGCAGTTCGCTCCGCGATTTCTTGTTGGCCAGGGCGACTGCTCCAATGTTCCCGCTGAATTCCAGCCGGGCGTCCCCACTCCTCAGGTGAAGTCGGAAAATGGCACAATCTATGGACAGGTTTTTCCCACGAAGGACGTAATCGACGGCGCTTCAGTTGTCGAGATTCATTACTACCATCTATGGCGCATCGACTGCGGCAGGCACGGGCACCCGCTGGATACGGAGCATGTCGCAATCCTCGTTCGCGCCTCCGGCCCCGATCTCCGCGTCGCGACATGGAAGGCTCTCTACTGGTATGCCGCCGCCCATGAGAACACCGTCTGCGATGTGAGTCAGATCGCCCGCGCATCCACTCTGCATGCTGAAGATGCGGGTCCCTCCATCTGGATCTCGCCCGGCAAGCATGCTTCCTATCTCAACGAATCGATCTGCCAAAGCGGCTGCGGAGCCGACCGATGCGAAAAGATGACGCCTCTTGCTCCCGCAAAGCTCGTCAACCTCGGCGAGCCGGGGCATCCCATGAACGGTTCGCTTTTCATTACCTCCACCGCCTGGCCGCTCGCGGCCAAGATGGCCGAAACAAACTTTCCACCCCCGGTGCTGGCAAGGCTCAATGAGCTTCCCGATTCTGAGATTGCATGGTTCAACGAAGGCAGACATCCCGCGCAAGGAGTTATTGCCATCAGCAGCGCAACCGAACAAGCGGTTGCAGGCAGCGGAAGTAATACGGTTGCTAGAATTTCGTCGGCGGCCAGAGCGGCCGACAACTCAGTCTCCGTCGCGAACGGTTCCACCGGCAACGCGCTCCAGAAGAGCTACCGGCATACTGTCCATGCGCTCGGCGCATCCGTTCGCCACATCGGCGAATTTCTCGCCCCTAAGCCGCGCCCCGGTCCTTCGAACCCTCCGCCTGAAACCAATCCTCAATAGCGGGCCGCGCGCTCCCACACGAAAGTTTGACTTCCGTCCTTGCGCTCCCACGTCCTTAGTTCCTACGTCCCTCGGTCCCTGTAGTAGACTTCCCGCATGAAAAACCCGCTTCCCCTCTTCGCCCGCACCGCCGCCTTCGTTCTCTGCGCCGTCCTCGCATTCGTCGCCCCCACCTCCGCGCCCGCATTCGATCAAGACTGGGCCAAAACCATCCTCGACAAATCCCCGCGCCATCAGGAATGGGTGAAAGTCAAATACGGCTCCCGCACAGTCGACGCCTTCGTCGTCTATCCCGAAGTCAGTCACAAAGCTCCCGTCGTCCTTCTCATCCACGAGATCTTCGGCCTCTCCGACTGGGCGCGCTCCATGGCCGACGACATCGCCGCCATGGGCTACATCGTCATCGCGCCTGATCTGCTCTCCGGCTTCGGCCGCAACGGCGGCGGCACCAGCGCCTACCCTGACCAGCAATCCATCATCAAAGCGGTCTCCGGCCTCGATCCCGCCACCGTCACCGCCGACCTCAACGCCACCGCTGACTACGCGCTCAAATTCCCATCGGCCAGCGGCAAGCTCGCCGTCATCGGCTTCTGCTGGGGCGGTGGACAATCCTTCCGCTTCGCCACCAACCGCAAAGCCCTCGCCGCCGCTTTCGTCTTCTACGGCCCTCCGCCCCCGGATGACAGCCTCAAGACCATCACCGCTCCCGTCTTCGGCTTCTATGCTGGCAGCGACGCGCGCATCTCCGCCACCGTTCCCGACACCAAAACTGCAATGGCCGCCGCGGGCAAGAAATATGACCCGGTGATTTACGATGGCGCCGGACACGGCTTCATGCGCGCCGGCGAAGACCCCTCCAACACCAACTCCGCCAACACTACTGCCCGAGTGCAAGCTCTTAAGCGTCTGGAATCACTGCTCAAAGGAATGTAAGACCCTACCGCCCCACCAGCGCTTGAATCGTCACCAGCCTCTGCTGGATCTCTTTCACGCTATCGCGGAAATAGTGCCGCGCGATCACGACCCTGCCGCCGGCTTTCATCTCGATGCGCAGGTCGCTGCCCACTGGAATCAAGTGGGCACGGTGAATGTAGCGCACGAATTGCGCGATCTGATTCCACTTGAGGTCGTATTCAACCACGCGGAAACGCCCGATCCAGCCTTGCTTCGGCATGCGAAGCGCAATCCCCTCTGGCCCGGCCATGAAAAAACAGTTGCGCGCAAACCCACTCAGCATCCTTCCCAGTCCACTGGTGAACAAGGCCAGTCCACCCAACACGAGCGCCGCGCCTACGATATACATCCACCACTCCGGCATATCGCCTGGCTTGGTGGGCCGCATCTCCCCGGCTGACGTGGCCCAAATGGCGAGTGCGCCCATCCCCAGCACCATCAATCCAAAGACGGCTTCTGTCAGGCCAAGCAGCAAAATGCGCGCCGGCGCGTAGCTGGTAACGGGCCGCATCCCGCGTGCGTCGAGATTCCGCGTGCCCTTGCTCTCCACGTCCTCTCCTCACCAGGGAATGCACAGAGCCTAACGATACGCGCTCCGGTCAGGCAACCTCCCGCGCTACCATATTGATTGACTGCGGCCCTCGTGTCGCGCCATAAATATGTCGCCCCGAAAGAAATCCGCCAAGCTCCTCCACTGCCCATCCTGCGGGATGATCGTGCGCCCCGCGGACGAAGACTTCCCCTTCTGCAGCGACCGCTGCCGGAAAATCGACCTCGGCAAATGGGCCATGGGCGTCTACAAAATCACCTCCCCGATCCTCGACCCCGAAGTCCTCGAAGACCTCGGCGGCCTCGGAACAAATCGTGGCGGAGGCTCGGATGAGCGCTGAAAGTTCCACGCCCGAACCTTCCACAAAGCTCGACCAAAACCAGAACAGTACGAAGTACGCCTGGGCCATCGCCACCTTCTTCGGCATCGGTTACCTCAAGCCCGGCCCCGGCACCTGGGGTTCCATCGCCGCCGTCCTTCTCTGGGCCGCGTACGCCTGGCTCGCACACCCCACCCGGCTCGCGCTTCTCATCGCTCTCCTCGTTGGTATCTTCCTCACGCTCGTCTTCGGCATTCCCGCAGCCACCATCGTCGAGCGCCAATCCGGCCGCCACGATCCCCAATTCGTCGTCATCGACGAAGTCGCCGGCCAGTGGATCACTCTCCTCTTCACCCCCTTCGACTGGCGTCACGCCCTCATCGCTCTCGTCCTCTTCCGCCTCTTCGATATCGTCAAGCCTTTCCCCGTGCGCCGCGTCGAGCGCCTTCCCGGCGGCTGGGGCATCGTTTTCGACGATGTCGCCGCCGGACTGTATGCTTTGGGTATAGCTTCGCTTTTGCGCATCTGGTTTTGATATGCCCCGCTCCTCCCCTCAACCCGCGCCTCCCGTCGGCCACTTGCCTCGCGTCGACGATGTCCTCCCCGCCGCGGCTCTGCCCAACGGCGAAGTCGAGTTGACGGGAATCTATCTTGGCCCCAACGGCTTCGGGCTTCCCGCCGTCTCTGTCGACGACCAGCCTGCGCACGTCCTCATGAGCCGCCCCACCCGTCTCGTCTTCCGCGTCCCGGCTCAGGCTTCCGCCGGACTCATTGAAGTCCGCACACCCTCCGGCGCCGCCAACCCCGCCGCTCTGCGCGTCGCCCGGCAGCTCAATGACGGCCTCCATCCCGTCACCAGCCCCGCCGTCAGCCGCTCCGGAATGGTCTATGCCACTATCTCCGGCCCACGTGGCAAGCAAACGCCCGTCTCCGTCGTTCGCGTCAGCCCCGATGGCCGCGCTACTCCATTCGTCACTGGAATCCTCAACGCCACCGGCCTCGCCTTCAATCCTGACGGTGACCTTTTCGTCACCTCGCGCGCTGAAGGCAACGTCTACCGCATCGATGCCGCGGGCGAGTTCACCGTTTATGTCGAAGGAATGGGCGTCGCCACCGGCGCAGCCTTTGACTCCGAGGGCAATCTCTTCGTCGGCGATCGCAGCGGCACCATCTTCAAAATCAACCGCGAGCGCCAGATCTTCGTCCACGCCACGCTCGAGCCCAGCGTCGCCGCCTATCACCTTGCCGTCAACGCCGCCGGCACGCTCTTCGTTACCGCGCCGTCGCTCTCGTCCAATGACGCCATCTGGGCCATCGAGCCTAACGGCGACACGCACGCCTGGTATCGCGGCCTCGGCCGCCCGCAGGGCCTGGCCATCTCTCGCGAGGGCGATGTCTATCTCGCCGCCTGCCTCCACGGCCGCCACGGACTGGTCCGCGTCACGCCAAACGCCGAGGCTTCGCTCGTCGTCTCCGCCTCAAACCTCGTCGGCGTCGCCTTCTCGCCTCTCGGCGCCACCATCCTCGCCACCAACGACGCCGTTTATGATGTGGACTTGGGAGTCGAAGGCCTGAGCCTCTTCTAAGCCCCTAGCTGCTAGCTTCTAGCCTCTAGCTTGGCCGGCGGTATGTGTTGGAACCGTGCCTGGCTTCGGCGGATAACACGCGAAAGCAGGGCCAGCACGATATAGCTAGAAGCTAGAGGCTAGGAGCTAGAAGCTGCTTTCATGAAGAGTGAAATCATCGCCGTCGGCTCCGAGATGCTCACCCCCTACCGCCAGGACACCAACTCTCTCTATCTCACTGGGCAACTCAACTCCCTCGGCATTTCCGTCGCCTTCAAAACCGTCGTCGGCGACCGCCGCAAAGACCTCATCTCCGCCATCAAAACCGCTCTTAGCCGAACCGACATTCTCATCCTCATGGGCGGCCTCGGGCCCACTGAAGACGATCTCACCCGCGAAGCCGTCGCCGAAGCCCTCTCGCTTACCCTCCGCCGCGACGCCACGCAGGTCGCCGCTCTTCACGCCCGCGCCGCTACCTGGCGCATCACCATGCCTCCCAACAATCTCAAGCAGGCCGACGTTCTCGATGGCGCAACCGTTCTCCCCAACCCCAACGGCAGCGCCCCCGGCCAGTGGCTCGACGTCACTTTCTCGGGCTTCCGCAAGCTCGTCATGCTCCTCCCCGGACCGCCTCACGAGTGCCGTCCCCTCTTTGACGCTGAATGTCTGTCTCGCCTTCGCGCCGTCGTCCCTCCGCGCGCCATCGCCGTCCGCACGCTCAAGGCCGCCATGATTCCCGAGTCGCAGGCCGACAAGCTCCTCGCTCCCATTTACTCCACCTACGCCGACGTCGAAACCACGCTCCTCGCCCATGCCGGCGACCTTCAAATCACTCTCATCTGCTCCAAGCCCACCGCTGAGGCCGCGCAGGCGCGCGTCAACGAGCTCGCCGAGAGCATCGAAGTCGCTCTCGAAGATTGGTTCTATTCCTCCGAAGGCGACACTCTCGAGCAAATCGTTCTCTACTATCTCGGCCTGCGTCAGGCCACGCTCGCCGTCGCGGAAAGCTGCACCGGCGGCCTCATCGCCCAGCGCATCACCTCCGTTCCCGGCGCATCGCGCTCGTTTCTCGGCGGAGTTGTCGTCTATTCCGACGAGCTCAAGACCGACTTTGCCGGTGTCCCCGCCGAGCTCATCGCAAAGCACGGCGCTGTCTCCGCCGAAGTCGCCAAAGCTCTTGCCGACGGCATCCGCGCGCGCACCGGCGCGACCATCGGCCTCGGCGTCACCGGCATCGCCGGCCCCACCGGCGCAACGGAATCCAAACCCGTCGGCCTTATCCACATCGTTGTCTCTGACGCGCAAGGCACCGACGCCCAAGGTACTCACGCGATCGACCGCACCTTCCGCGGCGATCGCCAGCGCATCCGCGAGTGGGCAGCTCAGTTTGCCCTCGACCTCGTCCGCCGCCGCCTCATGTAAGCACCGCGAACGCGAGCACCGCCCACGCGGTGTCATCCTGAGCGAAGCGAGTTTGGCGCCCCGTGATCGCATTGCGATCATGGGTAAGCGAAGTCGAAGGATCTGTGGTTGCTTTTTTCTTGTAACCCGGCTGGCATTATCAATGCCGGGTGCCCCATCCTTTCCGCAGTTTCATCGCGGAAAGGGTGGGATAGCACAAACCCAACCGATTGAATTCTTGCTTCAGACCATCACGGTTAGTCGAAAATTCAGCCTCTGAGGGAAATTCCGCCTGAGCGCAACTCTCCCCACCGCTCGCAACACGCGCGCGCATCCGCTTAAATTGTCGCGTCTACTTTTCTGCCGCAAGAATCGGCTTGTAGCCCGACTTTCCCGCTTTTCTCAACGCCGACAATCCCTGTGCAATCGTGAGCAGCGGCGTCGTCTTCACCGTCTTGCAGCTGCCGCCCGCGGCTGCAGCCAGCGACAGCGCGGCAGCACTCACGTTGTTCGGCAT
>Ga0224555_1005044_pt1 | contig 11522 bp, 10 predicted proteins | sample 714S23034metaG_FD_180687 | JGI IMG/M metagenome (GOLD analysis project Ga0224555, IMG submission 180687) | Peat soil microbial communities from Stordalen Mire, Sweden - 717 S2 30-34 | ecosystem: Environmental > Terrestrial > Soil > Wetlands > Peat | place: Sweden: Norrbotten County, Stordalen...
CTCCGCGCGACCGCATCGGACAACTCACCATGCGCAATCTCGACATTACCGACACCCGGGAGAAGCTCCTCACCTACGCCAAAACCGGCCTCCTCACGCTCAGCAAAGGCAGCGAAATGCCGCAGCTCAACAGCGGCCCTGAAAAAGAATAACGACAAGGAATAGCCGGAGGTACGCTTAAATCAATGTCCAACGAACAACAATCCGGGAAGATGTGGTCCGGCCGCTTCCGTGAGCCGCTCGACGTTGAATTTGAGGCGTGGCAACGGTCCATCGTTTTCGATTGGCGGCTTCTCGACCAGGAGATTGCCGCCAGCAAGGCGCACGCGTCTGCCCTCTGTGCTGCGGGAATCCTGACCAAAAGTGAAACAGCGGAGCTGTGGAAAGCGCTGGACGGAATCGGCGTGGAGTTTGCAACGGAAGCCGGCAAGGCGCTGGTGCGCGACCACTCCTCGGCTGAGGACATTCATCACTTCGTCGAACTCACGTTGGCAGATCGGATCGGCGCGCTGGGGCTGAAGCTCCACACGGGCCGCAGTCGCAACGAGCAGATCGCTACCGATCTGCGGCTTTATGTCCGCTCGCAGATTGAGCTTGTTATCGACGGGCTTGCCGCGTGGGCGCTGGCGCTCGTCGAGCAGGCGCGCAAAGCCGACAGCGCTGTGATGCCGAGTTACACGCACCTGCAACGCGCGGAGCCCGTTCTCGTCGCGCATTGGCTGCTGGCGTACGTGGAAATGGCGCTGCGTGATGCTTCGCGTTTGGCCGATTGCGCTCGGAGGTTGAACCTTTGCCCGCTCGGCTCGGGCGCTGTGGCCGGCGCCACGCTTGCGCTCGACCGCTCCATTGCAGCGAGCGAACTTGGATTCGATGCGCCTACGGCCAACTCCATCGATGCCACGAGCGATCGCGATTTTATTCTCGAGTATTTGCAGGCGCTCACCTTCGTTGGGTTGCATCTGAGCCGCTTTGCCGAAGAGATCACGCTCTTCGCGACCGCGGAATTCGGATTTGTGATTCTGCCTGAGGCATTTTCTACCGGCTCGAGCGCCATGCCGCAAAAGAAAAATCCCGATCTGACGGAGTTGCTGCGCGCGAAGATCGGGCGCTTGAACGGCGCGGCGCAGACCGTAACGATGCAGCTCAAGGGACTGCCTTTGGCCTACAATAAGGACATGCAGGAGACGCAGGAGCCGGCCTTCGCGGCCGACTTCGTTCCCCAAATGCTCAAGCTCGTGGCGCGTTTTACGGCGGCACTCGAATTCCAGCGCGAGCGCATGAGCGAGGCGGCGCAGTCAGGCTACTTGAACGCCATGGCCGCGGCCACCTACCTGGTGCACAAGGGCGTGCCTTTCCGTCTGGCGCACGAAAAGATCGGCCAGGCGGTGCGATTTGCGATTGAAAAGGGTGTTGAGTTGAGTAACCTCACGCTCGCGGAACTGCGTCCGTTCGGCGAAGAGTTCGGAGAGGATTTTTATACTGCGATCACCCTTGACGCCACGCTAGATTGCCACGATGTGATCGGCGGGACCGCACGCCAGCGCGTACAGCAGGCGCTCGATGCCGCTACGGAACGCATCGCCGCGGTCTTGAAATCCAATGTTTCGAAATCCACCGCAGCGGAGGCCGTTCATGCTGGTGCGTAAGGCGCTGCTGCACGACGCCTCAAACATCTACGACCTCGTGAACTCGCTCTCCGGCGACGGCACGCTGCTCAAGCGTCCCTTCGCCGAAATCTGCGAGAACATTCGCGACTTCACGGTCGCCGAGTCCGATGGCGGCGTGTTTCTGGGTTGCGGCGCACTGCACCTGTATGGCCCGCATCTTTGCGAGGTGCGCTCCATCGTGGTCAAGCCCGAAGCCAAGAGCCAGGGCGCCGGCAGCGGCATTATCAAGGCGCTCATTGAAGAAGCCGAGATGCACGGCATCCAGTCCGTGTGCCTCTTCACGCGTATTCCCGATTTCTTCTTCAAGTACGGCTTCCGCACCGTGGAAGACAAGGCGGAGCTGCCCGATAAGATTTTCAAGGATTGCCAAAGCTGCCCGCGGCTGCACCGTTGCGACGAAGTCGCCATGGTGCGCGGACGCATTCCGCGCATGTCGATCCTCGGCCCGCGCAAGGAAGCGCAGGAGCTGGTGCGGATTTCGGGGTAGGTTCTTCGCACTATTCAATCTCGATAAAGAACCAGCTTTGTGATCAACACAAAGCTGGTTTTTTTGACTCTAATTTGCGGGGACTGTTGCCGCCATGCCGCTGATGATCTGCCAGCCTTTGGCGGTCTTGATCCAGGTGTGCGTGACTCGCTGCGTAAACGGTTCTCCGTGACCTGCTTTGTCTGCCCAGAGTGAGGTCAGCCAGTATTCCGTCACCACCAGGTTCTCTGTAGCCCGGCTGTCCGCCGGCTCCAACTCATACCAGACAAGTGTGGCTCCCTTGTCCGTGTGAGCCTTGATCCAGTCCGTAATATGATCCTTCCGCGCTGGCTGTGAGCTCGAATAAGGCCAACCCACGAAGTTCTCGTGCCACAAGGCCTTGTAACTGTCGAGATCGAGCGCTTTCACATCCTCCCAATAAGTTGTCTCCATCTTCCAGACGGCTTTCTCGTTATCGGACTGCTGGGCACGGACGGGTGCTGCGGCTCCGATCGCCGCAAGCGTGATAAGAAATGCGGAAGCGATCTTGATGGCCCAATGGGCCGTTGTGGCCGCAGTGCGTTTTGCGAATGTCATCGATCCTCCGGAGAATTCGGTTGGTCTGGTTAGGGACGCGTTGTGAGGATGGCTGCGGCTACGGCGGCTTGGCCGTAGCTGAGGCCGCCGTCGCCGGGACTCACCTTGCGATGCTGGAATACCTGAAAGCCTTCTTCCTCGAGTCCTGCGCGCAGCAAACGCGCGAGTCGCCGATTGTGCAGGCAGCCGCCGCTCATCGCTACAACATTGATGCCCGTCTCTATGCGCGCATTCGCCGCCGCGTTGATGTAGCCTTCCGCAATTCCCGCGTGAAAACGTGCAGCAATACGTCCCGCCGGCACGCCGCACTGCAAGTCATTTAAAATTGCTTTCCAAAGATTTCCTGTTCTTAGCACCACCTCCGTCGCTGCGCCTTCTTCCGCCTCACACAGCTCCGGCATATATTCGCGCAGCGCCGGCTCGTCGCCCTCACCCAATGCGCAGCCTTCCAGTTCAATCGCAGCCTGCGCCTCGTAATCGACCACGCCGCGGCCCAGCACCACAGCGGCGACCGCGTCGAAGAGCCGGCCGCAACTCGACGTGAGCGGCGTATTCAATTCGCGCTCGATCATGCGCTCTAGCACGCGCACTTCTTGCGGCTTTGCGCCGAGCAACGCCAGCACCTCCGGTGATTCGACATCGAAGCCTGCGTGATGCAAATGGCCGAGGGCCATGCGCCACGGCTCACGAATGGCGGCCTCGCCGCCCGGCATGGGGACGTACTCGAGATGTGCAAACCGCTCAAAATGGCCGGGGGCTGGGCCGTCGAGCCTGCAGACGAGCACTTCCCCGCCCCAGATTTTCCCATCCATCCCGTAGCCGGTGCCGTCGAGGCTGAGTCCGATCGCCGGACCCTTGATGCCGTGCTCCGCCATGCAGGCCGCGATGTGCGCGTGGTGATGTTGCACGGCAATGAGCGGAAGATTTCGCTCGGCGGCCCACTCCTTGGCCCATGACGTCGACAAGTAGCCGGGATGCAGATCGTGCACCGCGGCTTCGGGCTCGATTTCGAAGGTCTGCATCAGGTGAGCCAGCGCCTCCCGGAAAAACTCCAGGCCGGTCAGGTTTTCGAGGTCGCCGAGATGCTGACTCTGGTAGGCAAAGCGGCCACGCGCGAGGGTAAAGACATTCTTTAAATGCCCCCCCACGGCCAGCAGTGGCGGCGAATCAAAAGGCAACGGCACCCCGAGCGGCACAAATCCCCGCGCGCGGCGGATCAACTGCGGCGCACCGTCCACCAACGCCATCACCGAGTCGTCGCAGCGCTGCAGGATTTCGCGGTCATGCATCAGGAATGCGTCCGCAATGTGTTTGAGCCGCGCGAGGGCCTCGTCGTTGTTAATTGCGATGGGCTCTTCGCTGAGGTTGGCGCTGGTCATCACGAGAGCCTTCACGCGAGAATCGGCAAAAAGTAAATGCTGCAATGGTGCGTAAGGCAGGAAAACTCCCAGCCATGGAATTCCCGGCGCCACCGAGGGTGCGATGCCGCAGCCTGTTCGTTTGGGCGCAAGGACAATGGGGCGCGCGACGGTGAGGAGTAGTTCTTCTTCCTCGGGAGTGATCACGCAGAGTTCGCGCGCCGCTTCAAGATCGCGCGCCATCACAGCCAGCGGCTTGCCGTAGCGGTGCTTGCGGTCGCGTAGGCGCATGACCGCAAACTCGTTGGTAGCGTCGACGGCGAGATGGAATCCGCCGATGCCCTTGATCGCCATGATTTCGCCTGCCATCAAGCGGTCGATCGCCGCAGTCACGGGATCGTCCGACGGAATCTCCACGCCGTCGGAAGCAACTAGCCAGACGCGCGGTCCGCAGACTGGGCAGGCGTTGGGTTGCGCATGAAAGCGCCGGTTGGTGGGATCGTCGTACTCCGCCTGGCACGCCACGCACATCGTAAAGCGCGCCATCGAGGTCTGCGGACGGTCGTAGGGAATGCGGCGCGTGATGGTGTAGCGCGGGCCGCAGTTGGTGCAATTCAAAAACGGATAGCGATACCGCCGGTCGTTGGGGTCGAGCAATTCGCGTAAGCAATCCGCGCAGGTCGCCGCGTCGGCGGGAATGCCGGTACTCACATGGCCGCTGGCTTCGCTCGCGATGATGTGAAAACCGGTTTCGCCCGTGGCCGGCGTCTCGCGCACCGCAACCGAATCGATGCGCGAAAGCGGCGGAGCCTCGGCTTCGAGCCGGCGGCGAAATGCTTCCACACGCTCGGCCGGTCCTTCAACTTCGATCGTCACCCCGCCAGTATCGTTGCCGATCGATCCCGCCAGACCCTCCTCCAACGCGAGCCGGTAGACGAAGGGCCGGAAACCGACGCCCTGCACCACGCCGCGCACTTCGTACCGTTCTCGTCGCACTTCGTGCGGTTCTCGTTTTGGAGTTGATTCGTGGGTCAATCCGCGCTCTCTCGCTCAGAGAATCAGCATAGCGCATGAGAACCTGCGCATTCCTGCCTTGCGCCCGTCCCGCCTTGCTCGCAAGTGAGCCCGCGCAGACCCTGGGGAAAAGAAGCATAAACTGAAGGAGAGCATGAGCGAGACCATGCGTCGCCGCCGGTTTCAGACAATACGTGCAATCGCTGCCGTTTTGCTCCCGATCGCGTCGGGAGTTGCCGCGGCCACAGCCCAGGTTCCGGATCAGGCCGCGGTCATTCGCCAGATCGATGCCGCCGTTGCCGCCCGCGTAGGCAATATTCTGGGATTCACCGACGTCGAGCACTTTTCCGTCTACCGCAGCGGCGACGAAACGCACCCAGTAGCGGAGATGACCGTGCGCGACACCTACAAAAAAGGCGTCGGCAAGGCATTCACGGTGCTTTCCCAGAGCGGATCGGGCATTATTCTGCACTTCGGGTTGAAACCGCTGATCAGTAGCGATGTGACGATCAACCTGCCCGGCAACGTGGAAAAATCCTGGTTCACCTCGGCGAATTACCTCATGAAGTTGAAGCCCGGCGGCATCGAGCGGTTCAACGGCCGCGACTGCTACGTTCTCGCCATTACGCCCAGGGGAGAAGCTCCCAACCTGATTATCGGAACCCTGTGGGCGGACGCCAAAGATGGCTCTCTCGTTCAGGTTGAAGGTGCGGCGTCCAAGAGCCCCTCTGCCTTTGCGGGCACCACGCGCGTGATGCGCCAGTACACCAACATCAGTGGATTCGCCATGGCCATGCACGCCCGCGCCGAATCGACCAGCATGCTCTTTGGCCAGACCGTGATCACGATCGACTACAGCAGCTATCAGCTGCAACTTCGAGGGAGCAAATAAAGGCCGGTCAGCCGTCCGAAGCGCCCATCACTTTCCACCTGCAAAGAAGCGCGCGGCCTTTCTGGCGTACCGCACCGGCCCTAAGTGATCTCGCGCACGCAGTTTAGGGCGCTTTCGATGGATTTTGTGCGCCGCGACACGATGGTTCGCGGATAAGGGCTCGGCTTGGTACGCCGCATTCGGGAACAACCGAAATTCAAGTCAACAAATGGGATAGACCCACAGCATCGTGACTGCTGTCACGGATTGCGTAACCCCCTGGATCGTAGAACAATGGTAGGCACTATACGGGTCGAGCCAACTGCCGTTCCGCATGGGTTGCAGCTCTGGAGCTGCACCGGCCAGGGAGGAAATGTGCCAGTCATCACGCCGCCGCCACTACCGAGCGAAGACAAACGATGGAAAATCGTGAACGGCACCATGCGCAAAAATGGCTTTGCCCGTCATGCGCTCATTGAAACGCTGCACACGGTGCAGTCCTCGTTCGGCTTTCTCGACGACGATGCCATCCGCTTTGTTGCGCTTTCGTTGCGCGTGCCGCTGAGCCAGGCGTATGGCGTGGCAACGTTTTATCACTACTTCACGCTCAAACCGCCGGGCAAGCACACCGTAACGGTCTGCGCCGGCACGGCGTGCTATATCAAGGGCGCCGACAAGTTGATTGCCGCGGCCGAAAAACGGCTTGGCATCAAGCCGGGGCAGACCACGGCAGATGGGCAGATCAGCCTGATGACAGCGCGCTGCGTGGGCGCGTGCAGCCGCGCGCCGGTAGTTCTATGCGACGGCGAAGTCGAAGGCGAGATAACAAATGAACAAATGCTCGAGCAACTGGAAAGGTGGGCCGTGGAATGACAGTCGAGGAGCTCGAACAGATAGCAAAAAGCGTCGAGCAGGAGAACGCCAAGTACGACTTCGAAGTGAACGTGTGCATGGACCTGGCGTGCGCGAGCCAGGGCGCAGGCGCGCTGAAGGATGCACTGGTGAAGGCGGCCGAAGCCGCGGGCAAGAAGGTGCTGGTGCGCCGCACCGGCTGCATGGGTCCGTGCTCGAATGGGCCGCTGGTGCGCGTGGATCCCGAAGAGACGCTTTACCACCACGTAAAAGCGGAAAAGGCCGAGGCGATTGTCAATTGCCTGGGCGGCGCACCGGTGCCGGAGCTGCAGTGCGACCTGGATGAGCACTTCGACAAGCAGGTGCGCGTGGTGCTGGAGAATGCCGGCTTGATCGATCCGGAAAAGATCGACGACTACATTGCGCACGACGGCTACAAGGCGCTGCTGACGGTGCTCACCGAGATGACGCCCAACGGCGTGGTTCATCGCATCACGGAAAGCGGGCTGCGCGGGCGCGGCGGCGGCGGCTATCCCACCGGGCTCAAGTGGGGCACCGTGGCCAAGGCCAAAGGCGACGTGAAATACGTGGTTTGCAACGGTGACGAAGGCGACCCCGGTGCGTTCATGGATCGCAGTGTGATGGAAGGCGATCCGCATCGTGTCATCGAGGGCATGGCGATCGCCGCCTATGCCGTGGGCGCGAGCAAAGGCTTCATTTATGTGCGCGCCGAATATCCGGTGGCCGTCTCGCGGCTGACCACCGCGCTGCGCGAGGCGCGGCGTCACGGACTGCTGGGCAACAACATCTGCAACACGCCCTTCAACTTCGATGTGGAGATTCGCCTCGGCGCCGGCGCATTTGTCTGCGGCGAGGAGACGGCGCTGATCGCCTCGATTGAAGGCAAGCGCGGCACGCCCAGGCCGCGGCCGCCCTATCCGGCGTCGAGCGGATTGTGGGGGAAACCGACGCTGATCAACAATGTGGAGACCTACGCCAACATCGCGCCCATCGTGCGCAACGGCGGCAAGTGGTTTCACGACATGGGGTCGGAACGCAGTAAAGGAACCAAGGTCTTCGCGCTCACCGGCAAAATCGCCAACACCGGCCTGGTAGAAGTGCCCATGGGCATCAAGCTGCGCGAGATCATCGAAGTCATCGGCGGCGGCGTGCCGGACGGCCACAAATTCAAGGCCGTGCAGACTGGCGGGCCCTCGGGCGGATGCATTCCCGAAGAAATGCTCGATGTGGGCGTAAGTTACGACGCGCTGGTGAAGATGGGCTCGATTATGGGCTCCGGCGGCATGATCGTGATGGACGACACTTCGTGCATGGTTAACGTGGCGCGCTTCTTCATCGAGTTCTGCATGACGGAGTCGTGCGGCAAGTGCATTCCCTGCCGCGCAGGCACGGCGCAGATGTATACGCTGCTCACGCGCATCTGCACCGGCCAGGGAACCATGGACGACCTGGCGCTGCTCGAAGACCTCTGCGTCACGGTGAAGGAAACCAGCCTGTGCGGGCTGGGGCAGACTGCGCCCAATCCCGTGCTGAGCACACTCAAATACTTCCGCAACGAGTACATCGAGCACATTCTCGACAAGCGCTGCCGGGCCGGCGTCTGCACGATGGCGGTGATCGAATCTGAAAACGAGGTGGTGGCATGAGCCAGGAAACAGACGTCAAAACTCTTGTCATCGACGAGCAGGAAGTGAGCGCGCGCGCCGGACAAACCATTCTCGAGGTAGCGCGCGAGAACGACATCCCGATTCCTACGCTATGCCATCTCGAAGGCCTGAGCGAGGTGGGCGCGTGCCGGATGTGCCTGGTGGAGATCAAGGGCTCGAGCAAGCTGCTGCCGGCCTGCGTGGCCACCGTGCAGGAAGGCATGGAAGTCAGCACCAACACGGAGCGGTTGCAGAAACACCGCCGCACGATTCTCGAGCTATTGTTCGCCGAGCGCAATCACGTCTGCTCGGTCTGCGTCTCGAACGGCCACTGCGAACTGCAGACCCTCGGCCAGGAGCAGGGACTGACGCATGTCCGCCTACCCTATCGCAATCCCGATCTTTTTGTGGATGCCTCGCACGAGCGCTTTACCGTTGATCACAACCGCTGCATCCTGTGCACGCGCTGCGTGCGTGTCTGCTCTGAAATTGAAGGCGCGCACATCTGGGACGTGATGGGCCGCGGAACCACTTCTTTGATCATCTCGGACCTGCACCAGGAGTGGGGAAGCTCCGCTTGCACGCGTTGCGGCAAGTGCGTGCAGGTGTGTCCCACCGGAGCTCTCTTCGATAAGAGCAAGATCGGCTCCGATCACCCCAAGTATCCCGAATTTCTGCCCTATCTGAACCTGATGCGGGAGGCGCAATGAGCAAATTGAAACTTGCGACCGTCTGGCTTGATGGATGTTCCGGCTGCCACATGTCGTTCCTCGACATGGATGAGCGTCTGCTCGAGCTGGCGGAAGTAGTCGATGTGGTCTACAGCCCCATCGTCGACACCAAGGAGTTTCCTGACGAGGTGGACATCGCACTGGTCGAGGGCGCCGTGGCCTCGGTGGACGACGAGAAGAAGATCAAAAAGATTCGCGACCACTCGAAGATGCTGGTGGCAATGGGCGACTGCGCGATTACCGGCAACGTGCCCGCGATGCGCAATCCCATTGGTCCCGAGGCAATTCTCGACCGCGCCTACATCCAGAATGCGAGTGCGCAGGCGCAGATTCCCTGCGTCGTGGTGCCCAAGCTGCTGCGCGTGGTACGCCCCATCCATGAATTTGTAAAGGTGGACGTCTTCCTGCCCGGCTGCCCGCCCTCGGCTGACACATTTCACACCGCGCTCACTGCGCTGGTTAACGGCGGCCCGCTGGATATTTCGGCGCTCACCCGCTTTGGAGCATAAAGTAGCGCCGGTCTCCAGACCGGCTGTCGTGCGGGCCTCCAGGCCCGCACCGGTTGGAAAAAGTTCGATGCTTTGTATCAGGGCACGACTTTAGTCGTGCCGAAAAAGCGAGAAAGAAACGAGGGGCTTTAGCCCCTGCAGCAAAGGTTGGAGCAAGTTTCATGAGCCAGACCATCACCATCGATCCGGTAACGCGTCTTGAAGGCCACGGCAAAATCACCATCCAGCTCAACGGCCAGGGCGAGGTAGAGAACGCGCACTTCCACGTGACGCAGGTGCGCGGCTTCGAGCGCTTCAGCGAAGGCCGTCCGTTCTACGAGATGCCCAGCCTGATGGCGCGCATCTGCGGCATTTGCCCGGTCTCCCATCTCATCGCATCGGCCAAGGCATGCGAAGCCATCATGTCGGTGCGCATTCCGCACACCGCGGCGCAGTTGCGGCGGCTGTTGAACCTGGCGCAGATGGTGCAATCGCACGCGCTCAGCTTCTTCTATCTCGCGTCGCCCGACCTGCTGCTGGGCATGGAGTCCGATCCCAAACTACGCAATATTCTCGGCGTGGCGGCGGCCAAGCCGGAGCTCGGCCGCGCCGGCATCGCTCTGCGCCGCATTGGGCAAAGCATCATCGAATTGCTCGGCGACAAGCGCGTGCATCCCGGCTGGGTGGTGCCCGGAGGCGTCACCGAGCCGCTTTCTGCCGAGAAGCGCGACAAGATTCTGGCGATGTTGCCCGAAGCCTACTCGAGCGTCGGCCTGGCTCTGGGCGCATATAAACAGATCGCCGGCACATTCAAGTCGGAGATCGAGGTCTTCGCCAACTTCCCGACGAATTACATGAGCCTGATCAGCGAAGAGGAAGCCATCGACTTCACCGATGGCGCGCTGCGGCTGATCGACGCCAACGGCAACATTATCGAAGACGGCATGACGGCGAGCCGCTACACCGAAGTGATTGGCGAGGCCGTGGAACCCTACAGCTACACCAAATTCGCCTACTACAAGCCGCTCGGATACCCCGACGGAAGCTACCGCGTCGGTCCGCTGGCGCGGCTGAACATTGTCAAGCAAATGGGCACGCCAAAAGCAGAAAAAGAGCTCGCCGAGTTCAAGCAGTTGGCCGCCGGACCGGTCTCGAGTTCATTCCACTATCACCATGCGCGGCTGGTCGAGATGCTCTACGGCATTGAAAAGATCGAAGAGATCCTCGCTGATTCGCGCATCCTTGACAAGCATGTGCGCGCCACGGCCGGCGTCAATCGTCTCGAGGGCGCGGGCCAGGCTGAAGCGCCGCGCGGCGTGCTTCACCACCACTACAAGGTGGACGAAAACGGCAAGATCACCTGGGCGAACCTGGTGATTGCCACCGGCCAGAACAACAACGCCATGAACCGCGGCGTGTTGCAGGCTGCCCGGCATTATGTGAAGGATGGCAAATTCACCGAGGGCGTTCTTAACCGTGTGGAAGCTGTGGTTCGTACTTTCGATCCGTGTCTCAGCTGCTCCACGCATGCCTTTGGGCAAATGCCGCTGGAGATTTCGCTGCTGTCGGCTGACGGCGAAGTTGTGGACCGAATTGCAAGAGACTAGAAGCGTACAGCCGGTCTCCAGACCGGCTGTACTGGCGGCGTCCACGCCGCCAGAGGATGTCTAGTCCACCGCGATCTCATGTGCGGGTCTGGAGTCCCGCACGACAGCCGGTCTGGAGACCGGCGGTACTCATAGCTTGACTCGGAACGATTCCCAGAGACCAGAGAGCGGATTCGATTCGGAGAACGGACAAAATGGCGATCA
>Ga0224555_1005046_pt1 | contig 11520 bp, 11 predicted proteins | sample 714S23034metaG_FD_180687 | JGI IMG/M metagenome (GOLD analysis project Ga0224555, IMG submission 180687) | Peat soil microbial communities from Stordalen Mire, Sweden - 717 S2 30-34 | ecosystem: Environmental > Terrestrial > Soil > Wetlands > Peat | place: Sweden: Norrbotten County, Stordalen...
CAACCAATCCCGCATATTCGGAGGCATCAAAAACACCTGCTCACGACCCGCCTGAATGAAGTTCTGGGGCATACCCAGATCGTCTTAAACCCGCCGGACAGACCCCCCTTTACGCGACAGCCTCACGTGAAAGCGAGCACGCCGCGGGCGTGCGCGCTCCGCTTCGGTGCGACGGCACGCGCCGGTCGCGACGCTAGAAGAGGACGAACGGGTTCGCGGCGAGCAGTTTGCTGTGCGGCTCGTGGCTCAGCACGTAGGCCAGCGTCGCCTCGACGCGCACGTCGCTGCCGCTCGGCGCCTCGCTGCGCAGGCGCTCCGCCAGCACGTTCGCGGCGTCTTCCGAGAAGGCGCCGACTAGCAGGTAAGTCCAGTGACGCTGGCTCGGGATGTCCTCGTCGGCCAGCTTCTTTGCGAGCGCGGCGGCGTCGCGATGCGTCGGCAACGTCACACGCACCTCGTACTCGGGGACGCCGGTCCGCTCCGCCTCTTCGTAGGAGGCTGCGAGCTCGGCGCTCTCACCCTCGCGCTGCTCCTCGACGATCTCCGCGGAGGACTCCGGCAGCGGCTCGTCCGCATCCTCCCATCGCTCCGCCAGCGCGTGCCAGCGCTCCAGCTCGAAGCTCGCCGCGAGCCCCTCCATCGCCACGAGCGCCTCGAGCGCGCTCTGCGCGGCCTCGGCGTGCTCGCGCGTGTCCGCATAGGCGAGGACGCGGTTGCCGTCGTGGCTGAGCGCCGCCCGGCCGTAGAGCTCGCGACGCGCGTGCTCGTAGAGTTTCGCCGCGCCGGCCGCCGCGTGCAGCTGCTCCGCCGCTCCGCTATCGGCCAGCCGCGCCTCGACTCGCCACTCCTCGCTGCTCATTGCGGCCGCATCATTGCAGGAAGCCACCAGACTCACCGGCGAGCCGCTTCCTCTATCATCAGGCCCGCGCCGCGCGAATCCGCGTGGCGTTCTTTCGTGCGATGAAGACCTACGTGGCAAAGCCCTCAGACCGCCAGCGCGACTGGTACGTCGTCGACGCCTCCGGCAAGACGCTCGGCCGTCTCGCGACGCAGATCGCTGACACGCTGCGGGGTAAGCGCAAGCCCGCATATACGCCGCACATCGACACCGGCGACTTCGTCGTTGTCGTCAACGCCGAGAAGGTTGCCGTGACGGGCAACAAGCGCGCGCAAAAGCTGTACCACCGCCACTCGGGCTATCCGGGGGGTCTGCGCACGCGTACGCTCGAGCAGATGATGGCCCGCCGCCCCGAGGAGGTGCTGCGCCTCGCCGTGAAGGGCATGATGCCGCGCAACCGCCTCGCACGAAAGCAGCTGACGAAGCTCAAGATCTACGCCGGTCCCGAGCATCCCCACCGGGCGCAGAAGCCCGAGCCGCTGGAGCTGTGGCACGCCAGGTGAGCGAAGAGACCCCCGAGCAGCCGGTGGAGGGCGAGGAGCAGCAGCAGCCGGAAAGCGCTGCTGAGCAGGCGCCTGCGCCCGAAGAGCGCGCATCGGCTCGCCCGCGCCGTGCCCAAGCGGAGCCCGCGGAGAAGCCCGTGGTCGTCCCGGGCGCCGACCTCGAGGTTGACATCGTCCCCGAGGGCGTCGACCCGCTCGCACCGCTCGGCGCGGAGGCGGCCTACTCCTACGCCGAGGACGAGGAGCCAACTGAGCCTGCGGAGCCCGACGCGATCGAGGAGGTCGTTGCTGTCGAGCCGATCGAGGAGGTTGCGATCGATCTCGCCGCCGGCGCGCGCTATCGCGCCACGGGCAAGCGCAAGACGGCGATCGCACGCGTCACGCTGCGCCCCGGCAGCGGCACCTACATGATCAACGGCCGTTCGCTCGAGGCGTACTTCCCCCGCGAGACGCTCCAGCGCAACATCCGCCAGCCGCTCGAGACGGTCGGCTACGAGGCGCGCATGGACGTGATCGCTCGCATGGAGGGCGGCGGCGTCTCGGCGCAAGCCGGTGCCCTGCGCCACGGCATCTCGCGCGCACTGCTCGAAGCCGATCCGAATCTGCGCGGCGAGCTCAAGCGTCGCGGCTTCCTGACGCGCGACGCACGCGCCAAGGAGCGCAAGAAGGCGGGTCTGAAGAAGGCGCGCAAGCGTCCGCAGTTCTCGAAGCGCTAGCTTTGCTCGCCTAGATGGCGCGTCAGCGCAGGCGCAGGCTTTTCGGCACAGACGGCGTCCGTGGGATCGCCGGGATCGACGTCACGGCCGCGCTCGCGCTTGCGCTCGGTCGCGCTGCGGTGCTCCAGTCGGCCGTTGCGAGCCCTCGTGTCCTCGTCGTTCGCGACACACGCGAGTCGGGCGAGATGCTCGAGGCGGCGATCGCCGCTGGTCTTGCCTCGGCCGGCGCGGAGGTCCTGCTCGGGGGCGTCCTCCCGACCCCCGCGGCCTCGCTTCTCATCCGCCGCCACGGCCTCGACCTCGGCGTCGTCCTCTCCGCCTCGCACAACGTCTACACGGACAACGGCATCAAGTTCTTCGGCGCCGACGGCTTCAAGCTCTCGGACGAGCGCGAGGCGGCGATCGAGGAGCACCTCGAGGACGACTCTCTTGGGAGGGGCGCCGTGGGCCGGATCCGGACCCTTCACGCAGCGACCGCCGACTATGTCCGGGACCTGCATCAGCGCTTTCAGGCCCTGCGCCTCGATGGCCTCGACGTTCTGCTCGATTGCGCGAACGGCGCGACCCATCAGGTCGCGCCGCAGATCTTCGAGCGCTTGGGCGCGCGCGTCGCGACGATCGCGGTCGACCCTGACGGGCGCAACATCAACGCCGGCTGCGGCTCGACGCACATCGAGCTCCTGGCCGCCGAGGTTGTGCGCGGGGGTCACGACATCGGCTTCGCCTTCGACGGCGACGGTGACCGCGTGCTCGCGGTCGATCGCGACGGGGCCCTCGTCGACGGCGACGAGCTGCTCACGCTGATCGCGCTCCATCTGCTCGAGGAGGGTCGCCTGCCGCGTAACGGCATCGCGATCACCGTGATGACGAACTTCGCGATCGTGTCGGCGCTCGAGGCCGCCGGGATCGAGGTCGCTACGACCGCGGTCGGTGACCGCTACGTCCTGGAGGCGTTGCGCGAGCGCGGGTTCGCACTCGGCGGCGAGCAGTCGGGGCACATCCTCGAGCTGGGCTTCGCACCTTCCGGCGACGGAATCGCCTCCGCGCTGCTCGCGCTCGAAGCACTCGGTGGGCGTGACCTGCGCGAGCGCCCGCGGATCGCAAAGCTGCCGCAGACGCTCGTGAACGTCGCCGTAGGCGACCGCACGGCGCTCGAGAGCGCCCGCCCCGTGCACAACGCGGTCGGTCGCGAGTCCGCCGCGCTCGCGGGCCGCGGTCGCGTGCTCGTCCGTCCGAGCGGCACCGAACCGGTGGTTCGCGTGATGGTCGAGGCTCCGAGCGCCGAGGAGGCGCAGGCTGTGTGTGGGCGGATCGTTGCCGTGATCGAAGCGGAGCTGAGGTAGGCTCGGCTCATGTGCGGGATCATCGGCTACGTCGGTGCGCGCCCGGCCGAGGAGATCCTGCTCGCGGGGCTGCGCAAGCTCGAGTACCGCGGTTACGACAGCGCCGGCCTGTCGGTCCTCGCCGATGGCACGATCCGTGCGGTGCGTGCGGTCGGCAACCTCGACCACCTCGAGGCAGCGCTCGCGCAGGAGGACGCGCTCGTCCCGCCGGCGACGATCGGCATCGCCCATACCCGCTGGGCAACCCACGGCGCCGTCTCCGAGCAGAATGCGCACCCGCTGTGCGACGCCGAGGGACGAATCCACGTCGTCGTCAACGGGATCGTCGAGAACTACGTCGGCCTGCGCGATCGCCTGACCGCCGCCGGCGCCACGTTCAGCTCGCAGACCGACGCCGAAGTGATCGCCCAGCTCATTGCGAGCGAGTACGACGGCGACCTTGCGGCGACAGTGCAGCACGCGCTCGGGCAGCTCGACGGCTTCTTCGCCTTTGTCGCGATGGCGCTCGATGAGCCTGACGTCCTGGTTGGTGCGCGTCGTGAGTGCCCGCTGGTCATCGGCCGCGGCACCGACGAGTCGTTCGTTGCCTCTGCCGTCCCAGCCTTCCTCGCCCACACACGCTCGACGCAGCTGATCGAGAACGGCGAGATCGTCGTGCTGCGCGCCGGCGAGGTCGAGATCCGCGACGCGAACGGCGCGCCCGTGGAGCGTGAGCTCCTCGAGATCACCTGGGACGCCGACACCGCCGAGAAGGGCGGCTACGAGACGTTCATGCTCAAGGAGATCCACGATCAGGCGGACGCGCTCGCGGAGACGATCAACGACCGAACCGTGCGCCGGGACGGCGTCGACCTCGCCGAAGAGTGCTTCGACGAGTCGCTGCTCGAGGGTATCGAGCGCGTCGTCTTTGTCGCCTGCGGGACCGCCTACCACGCCGGCCTGATGGGCCGCTATGCGATCGAGGAGTGGGCGGAGCTACCGGTCGAGGTGGACGTCGCCTCGGAGTACCGCTACCGCAATCCCCTGGTCGGGCCGCGCGACCTCGTCGTCGGGATCTCCCAATCGGGCGAGACCGCTGACACGCTCGGCGCGATGCGTGTCGCACGCGAGCGCGGGGCGCGCGTCGTCGCGCTGACCAATGTGATGGGCTCGCAGGCGACGCGCGAATGCGACGGCGTCCTCTACACGCGGGCCGGACTCGAGATCGGCGTTGCCGCGACGAAGACGTTCGTGGCTCAGCTCGCCGTCGTCTACCTACTCGCGCTGCGGCTCGCCGAACTGCGCGGCACGCTCTCGGCCGAGCGTCGCGCAGAGCTCGTCGCCGCGCTGCGGCGCCTGCCCCAGAACGTCGAGGAGCTGCTCGACGGCCTCGACGAGCAGGTCGATCAGATCTCGCAGTGGTGCTGGCAGGCTAACTTCTTCCTCTACATCGGCCGCCATGCGGGTGTCCCGATCGCCCTCGAGGGCGCGCTCAAGCTCAAGGAGATCTCCTACATCTCCACGGACGCCTACGCCGCCGGCGAGATGAAGCACGGCCCGATCGCGATGCTCGACGAGCACACGCCGGTGGTCGCGGTCGCGACCACCTCGCCGGTCCTGACGAAGGTCGTCAACAACATCCAAGAGGTCGCGGCCCGTGGGGCCAAGGTGATCGCGATGACGACCGCCGGCGACCATACGGTCGACGCGCACGTAAAGGCGACGGTCCCCGTGCCGGCCTCCGACCCGATGCTCGAGCCGCTACTCGCCGTGATCCCGCTCCAGCTGCTCGCCTACAAGATCGCCATGCGTCGCGGGCTCAATCCGGACCAGCCGCGCAATCTGGCGAAGACGGTCACCGTCGAATAGCTGCGGTGGCCCGGCCTGCGGCCGGCCATCCTCGCTTGGGCAAAGCGCGCCGTTGGTCGGTTGCGGCCTCGCGCTTGGAACCAGTCGCCGCGGTGGTTCGTTGCCTCATCACAGCTGGGAGGCGGCGGAGGGGTAGGCAAGCTGGGCCGTCCAGAGCGTGGGTATGGTGCTGGCGTAGGTGATGTCCGCGAGCTCGTGCAGTCCCAGCACGCCCGCTGGTGAGGCTGCGCTGAGCTCGGAAGCCCCAGCGTGGACTAATCGCTAGCGGCTCGTAAGGCGCCGGCAAGCACCGCGATGTCGTTTCCCGCTCGGGGGGCGCGGGCGGTAGCCTCGCTCCTGGCAAGATGCATCCTGATCAGCGCGTGAAGCCGGCTGTGGGGCTCGACCTGCTCGAGATCGAGCGGATGGAGCGCGCTCTGGAGCGCCGGCCCGGGCTTGCGCGTCGCCTGTTCACCGAGGGAGAGCTCGCCTACGCCAACTCGCGTGCCCGTCCCGGTGAGCATCTGGCTGCCCGCTTCTGCGCGAAGGAGGCTGTGACGAAGGCGCTTGGCTTGCCGGCGATGGAGCCGCGGGATGTCGAGGTGCTCGCCGGCGGGGCGGATGTCGGCGTGCGCCTGCACGGCGCGGCGCTGGCACGGGCGCAGGAGCTCGGGGTCGAGGTGGCGATATCGATGACGCACTCCCGCGGGCTCGCCGGCGCCGTGGCGGTGATCAAGTGACGCTCCCGGACTGGCTCGAGCCCCTCTATGACGCGCCGACGATGCGCGCGACCGACGCGTGGGCGATCGAGGGGCAGGGAGTGCCTTCGCTCGAGCTGATGGAGCGCGCAGGCGAGGGCGTGGCAGCGCTTGCCGGGCAACTCGCGCCCGGTGGGCCGATCGTGGTCGTTACCGGCAAGGGCAACAACGGCGGTGATGGACTCGTGGCGGCGCGCCTGCTGCGCGACGGTGGGCGCGAGGTGGAGGTGCTGTTTGCGGGAGAGCCTGAGGCTACGGGAGACGCGCGGACCAACCTCGAGCGCCTGCCGGGCGATCCGCCGCGCGCGCTCGCCGGGCCGATCCGCCCGGATGCCGCGCTCGTCATCGACGCGCTGCTCGGCACGGGCGCGACCGGCGAGCCGCACGGCGCCGTCGGCGAAGCGATCGATGCGATCGCGGCGTGCGGCGCCCCGGTCCTCGCCGCGGACGTGCCGAGCGGCGTTGACGCGTCCACCGGCGAGGTGGCGGGGAGCGCGGTCAGCGCGCGCGCGACCGCGACCTTCCACGCCGCGAAGCCGGGGTTGTGGATCGAGCCGGGCAAGCAGTACGCGGGGCACGTGCACGTCATCCCGATCGGGATACCAGAAGGTGCTCCCGCACCCGTGAACGTAGGGCTGATCCGCGACGAGCCGCTGCTCGCGCGGCTGCCGCGACGCGAGGCCGGCGCGACCAAGTTCACGAGCGGTCAGGTGCTGGTCGCCGGCGGATCGCCGGGACTGACCGGCGCTCCCTGCATGGCGGCGCTCGCGGCGCAGCGCGCGGGTGCGGGCTATGTGACCGTGTGCGCTCCCTCCTCGCTGTCGCTCGTCTTCGAGACGCGACTGCTCGAGGTCATGACGATCGCGCTGCCCGACGCCGAGGGCTCGTTGACCGTGGAGGGCGTGCCGCGACTGCTCCAAGCCGCGGAGCGCGGCGGTGCGCTCGTGCTCGGCCCCGGGGCGGGACGCAGCGATGCCGCGGTCGGCTTCGTCCGGACGGTGCTGTCCCGGGTGGAGCTCCCGGCGGTGCTCGACGCCGACGGGCTGAGCGCGTATGCGGGCGAGCTCGCGCGACTTGCAGAGGATCGCCGCGGCGCGCCGCTCGTGCTCACACCGCACGAAGGGGAGCTCGGCCGCCTGCTCGGCGTCCCCTCGCGCGAGGTGGCGGCGGCGCGGCTCGCCCACGCGCGCGAGGCCGCCAGGCAGGCAGCCGCGGTCGTCGTGCTCAAGGGCGACGACACGCTCATCGCCCACCCGAGCGGTCTCGTCGCGGTCAGTTCCGGCGCCACCGCGGCCCTCGCGACGGCGGGGACGGGCGATGTCCTCTCCGGCGTGATCGGCGCACTGTTGGCGGCTCGAGTCGAGCCGTTCGTCGCGGCGGCAGCGGGTGTCCGTCTGCACGCGCTCGCCGGCATCCGCGCGGCGGATCGACACGGCCGTGACGGGATGATCGCGTCCGACGTGATTGATCAGCTCGCGGCGGTGCGCACGCGATGACCCCCGCTGGCGGGGGGCGGGCCGCGAGGGCGCTCGCCCGCGTCAACCTGGCCGCGATCGAGCGCAATACCGCGAAGCTCGTCCGTGCGAGCCCTCGGCTCTGTGCGGTGCTGAAGGCCGATGCCTACGGCCACGGTGCCGTCGAGTCGGCGAGGGCGGTGCTCGCCGGCGGCGCGCGGGTGCTAGCTGTCGCGACTTCCGCGGAAGCGGCCGAGCTGCGTGCAGCCGGGGTTGCCGCGCCGATCATCGTGCTCGGCGCGCTGACTCGCCGTGAGCTCGTGGAGGCGCTCGCCGCCGGCGCCGAGGTGGTCGCCTGGACCGATGCTCTCCTTGACTGGGTGCGCGAAGAGGGAGGCGGGCGGGTTCACGTCAAGCTCGATACCGGGATGGGCCGTCTCGGCACCCGCGACGGCGCGCTCGCCGACCGGTTCGTCACGCGTGTTCTCGCGACCGATTCGCTCGAGCTCGCGGGCGTGATGACCCACTTCGCGACCGCCGACGAGCCCGACATGCGCTTCCTCGAGGAGCAGCTCGCCCGGTTCTCGTCCTGGCTCGATGCGCTGCGCGATCAGCACGGCCCGATCCCTGCGCACGCCGAGAACAGCGCCGCGCTGCTGGGCGCGGGACGGGCCCGATTCGACATGGCCCGCTGCGGGGTCGCCCTCTACGGCCTCGATCCGTTCGGCGTGGACGCGCGCGCCCGCGATCTCGAGCCGGCCCTCGAGCTCGTTTCGTGGGTCGCGGCGTTGAAGCCGTGCGCCGCCGGTGAGAGTGCCGGGTATGGCCGGCGCTTCGTGGCAAGCAAAGCTACGCTGCTCGGGATCATTCCGGTCGGGTACGCGGACGGGGTCCGGCGCGTCATCTCGCCGGGTGGCGAGGTAGCGGTGCGCGGTCGTCGCCGTCCGCTCGCGGGCACCATCAGCATGGACAGCCTCGCAATCGATCTCGGCGAGGATCCCGTCGCGATCGGCGACGAAGCGGTCCTGATCGGCGGTGCCGGCGAGGCGCGCGTCAGCGCCGAGGAGGTGGCGCGCTGGGCTGGCACGATCAACTACGAGGTGACGTGCGCGCTCAGTCCCCGTGTCCCCCGTCACTACCACCGCGATGGCGAAGCGCTCGACGCCTGACGGCGGTCCGCTCGAGCTGGCAACGGGCGTTCTCGCGGACAGGCTTTCGTGGCTCGTCGGCGGCGCGGTCCGCGACCGCCTGCGCGGGGGCGAGCTGCCGGTTGACCTCGACATCGTCGTCGAGGGAGACGTCGAGAGCGCCGCCCGGCTCTTGGCGCGCCGTGTGCCGGCGCATGCCTTCCCGCTCTCGACCGCGTTCGGCGCCTGGCGCGTGGTCGCTCGCGACGCGAGCTGGCACATCGACGTCAACCCGTTGCGCGGCGGCGCGATCGAAAGCGATCTCGCACTGCGCGACTTCACCGTCAACGCGATCGCGCAGTCGCTCGCGGGCGGCGAGCTGATCGATCCGCTTGGCGGTGTCGCGGACCTCGCCGCGCGGCGCCTGCGACTCGCACGAGCCGACGCGCTCGAAGCCGACCCGTTGCGCGCCCTGCGCCTCGTGCGCCTCGCGTGCGAGCTCGACCTCTCCCCGGACGCCGGCGCGGCAGCGGCCGCGCGCCGCGCCGCCCCGCGGCTCGGCGACGTCGCGGCTGAGCGCATCTACGGCGAGTTACTGCGAATCGTCATGAGCGATCGTGCCGTCGCGGGGATTCGGATGCTCGGCGAGCTGTCGCTCAGTGCAAGCGTGCTGCCCGAGCTCGACGCGCTGCGCGACGTGAGCCAAAGCGCCTTTCATCATCTCGACGTCTTCGAGCACACCCTTGCCGTGCTCGGCGAGGTCGTCGCGCTCGACGCGGACGCGTGGGCCGTGCTCGGTGCCGAGCACCGCGAGTCGATCGCTGCGCTGCTCGACGAGCCCCTTGCCGACGAGGTGACGCGCGGCGTCGGGCTGCGCTTCGGCGCGCTCCTGCACGACATCGCCAAGCCGCAGGCGCGCACGGTCGCCGCTGGCGGACAGGTCCGCTTCCCGGCCCACGACGAGCTCGGCGCGCGCGAGGCGCATGCGCTGCTCGGGCGCTTGCGTGCCGCGGAGCGCATGCGCGCCCACGTGGCGGCGCTCACACTCCACCATTTGCGTCTCGGCTTCCTCGTCGATGCGGCACCGCTCTCGCGCGCGGACCTGTACGCCTACCTGAGCGCCTGCGGCGCGGTTGCCGCGGACGTCACCTTGCTGTCGATCGCGGACCGCTTCGCGACCCGCGGGGAGCGCTCCGAGGAGATGGTCGCCGCGCACCTGGCGCTCGCCCGGTCGGTGACCGGTGAGGCCCTGCGCTGGCATCGTCAAGGCCCGCCGGCCGCGCCGCTACGGGGGGACGAGCTCGTCGCGGAGCTCGGTATCGCACCTGGGCCGCTCGTCGGGCAGCTGCTCGCGGATCTCTCTCGCGCGCGCTTCACCGGCGAGGTCGTGACGCGCGCGGACGCGATCGCCTACGCCCGCTCACGGAGAGCGTAGTCTGCGGTCATGTCGACCGTGGACTGCATCTTCTGCAAGATCGTGGCGGGCGAGCTGCCCGCAAACGTGATCGCCGAGAACGATCGTGCGATCGCGATCGCCGACATCAATCCAGCGACTCGCGGGCACGCGCTCGTGCTTCCGCGCGCCCACGCGACGGACATCCGGGACATCCCGAGCGATGACCTCGAGGAGTGCATCGCCCTTGCCCGGGAGCTTTCGCATCGTGCGGTCGAGCGCCTCGGCGCCGACGGCGTCAATCTGCTGCACTCGGCGGGCGGCGCCGCATGGCAGACCGTCTTCCATTTCCACGTCCACGTGATCCCGCGCTACGCCGGCGATCCCCTGCGTCTGCCGTGGACGCCGGCGCCCGGCGACGCCGCGGAGATCGCCGCGGCGGCCGATGCGCTGCGCGGCTGATTCGCACGCTCTGTTGCGCAAGTGGCGCAACATTTTGCCGCGAATACAGTTCTGGCTGCACATGCGGCGAATTCTTGTTGTACTCGGGCTCGGCACGACGCTCATTGCGGCGGCGACTGGCTTTGGCATTGCGACTGCCGGCTCTGCGCTCGGCACCGAGATCCATGTCGGCACCGCGCCCGGTGACATCGTCATCTACGGTCCCGCGGCCGGCTCGACGGGTGCGAGCGGGACGACTGGCGCGAGCGGCACCACTGGCACGACCGGGACCAGCGGGTTGACGACATCCTCGGGGCCGACCGGCCCATCGTCGCCGAACACCGCTCCGGCACCCGAGTGTCCCGCCAATCCGTGCCTCGCGATGACCCGCACGACCGGCTTCCAGGTCAAGGTCGGGCAGACTCACTCGATCACGACGATCCCGGCGAACGGGTCGATCGTCGCCTGGACGGTCACGCTCGGCTCACCGACGACCACGCCCGGTTCCGGCCAGACCGAGAGCCAAATCCAGTACTTCGATACCAACGAGGGCGGGGCTGCATCGGCCGGCATCGCAATCCTCAAGCCGGTGGGGCACCACCTGTACTACTCGCTGGTGGCCCAGAGCCCGATCGTGCCGCTGCAGCCGTACTTCGGCGAGACGGTCGAGATCCCGCTGGCCAACGCGATCCCCGTGAAGAAAGGCCAGATCCTCGCGCTGACGGTGCCCACCTGGGCGCCGGTGCTCGCGCTCAGCACCGCTGACGGCACCTCCTATGGCAGGTACGTGTCGTGGCGCGCCAGCAGGCCGAAGGCCCACTGCTCGAAGATCCCGCCAACTCAAACCGCCCAGCAGTCGGTCGACTCCCTGCAGCAGTACCCGTGCCTCTACCAGTCGGCGCGGCTCGCTTACTCGGCCCTGCTCGTCACGACGCCCTAGGTGTAGGACCCGAGAAGGTTGTTCAGCTCGTTGAGGCGAGCTGCCGGGGGTTGGCGGGCGAGTGAGCCGTGTGGTCGGCGGTGATTGTAGAAGTCGAGCCAGCCGGGGAGGGCGGAGTTG
>Ga0224555_1005048_pt1 | contig 11515 bp, 10 predicted proteins | sample 714S23034metaG_FD_180687 | JGI IMG/M metagenome (GOLD analysis project Ga0224555, IMG submission 180687) | Peat soil microbial communities from Stordalen Mire, Sweden - 717 S2 30-34 | ecosystem: Environmental > Terrestrial > Soil > Wetlands > Peat | place: Sweden: Norrbotten County, Stordalen...
TCCGCTGGGCACCTTCACCGGGTGGAACTTCCGCGCGCCGCTGACCGGGGCGCCGGAACAGATGGCCTCCTTTGTCGGCTCGTTTTTCCCGTTTCCGAAGACGAAAGCGGAGCGCGACCGCACGCACGACAGCCGCGCGTCGATCGAAGAGCGGTATCAGGACCGCGCCGATTACCTGCGGCGCGCCGCCGCGGTGGTGGATTCCCTGATTGCCGAGAGATTCCTGCTGGAGCGCGACCGCGCGTATGCGCTGGAGCGCTGCGGATTGCTCTGGGACGCCCTGCTACACTGAGCTTCGTATGGCCACACCTCCCCAGATGGAGCCCCCGAAGCTGCCGATCGAGGGCGTCAAGAATCTGATTACGATCGGCTCCGGCAAAGGCGGTGTGGGCAAGACCACGATCGCCGTGAACCTGGCGATTGCACTGGCGCGGTTGGGCCACAAGACCGGACTGCTGGACGCCGACGTATACGGGCCGAACGTGCCGCTGATGATGGGCATCCGCGACACGCCCTACGCCGTGGAGGGGCGCATCGTCCCGCTGGAGCAGTACGGCGTGAAGCTGATGTCGATGGGATTCGTCAATCCCGGCGACAAGCCGCTGATCTGGCGCGGACCGATGCTGCACAGCGTGATGCAGCAGTTCGTGCGGCAGGTGAATTGGGGCGAATTGGACTACCTGCTGATCGACCTCCCGCCGGGCACCGGCGACGTGGCGCTGAGTCTGATTCAGACCGCGCCCATCACGGGCGCGGTGGTCGTGACGACGCCCTCCGAGGTGGCGCTGGAGGACGCCCGCAAGGCCATACTGATGTTCCAGCAGGTGAAGGTCGAGCTACTGGGAATCATTGAAAACATGAGCTATCTGGTGATTCCCGAGAGTGGCCAGAAGCTGGACATTTTCGGGCAGGGCGGCGGAGAGCGAACAGCGGAAGCGATGGGCGTGCCATTCCTGGGCAGCCTGCCGCTGGACCCGCGAGTGCGCATTGGCGGCGATACGGGAAGGCCGGTGGCGCTGCTCGGTCCGGACGATGCTAACGCCAAGCAATTCTATGAGATCGCCGAGCGGGTGGTGGAGCGCTGCAGCGCCGCGCTCGGCGTCAGACGCGCCCCAAAAATGACCATTGAGGATTGACAACCGGGGCCGGTATTCGCCGCGTTGTGGAGCAGATTCGGGTGGAGTAATAGAATAAACATATTTTATAGTAAATCGTTCTTGCATTTGCTGAAATTCCATATTAGTCTATTAGTGATGAGGGACGCGCATAGCACTGCCAACCGGCCTCTGCGAGGCGTGGAACTCGTATCGATTTCGGCCATTCTTGCCGTACCGGGCATCATTATTGCGGGGTTACACCTTAATCCCGCCTGAGTAGGCCGAAACCAGAATCGAAAAGAAACCGGGGCCACCAGGCGGGAACAAACCGCCGGGTGGCCCTTTTCCGTTTAGATCTGGGTTCATTTTTTGCGCGTGGAGACGAGCCAATGGAAGATTGCGATAAAGAAGGAGAACTGGCTGCGATGTCGAACTTGATGAGCGGAGCGCGGATTCTGTTGGAGTGCCTGGCGCGCGAGAACGTGGAGGTGATCTTCGGCTACCCCGGCGGGGTGACGCTGCCGCTCTATGACGCGTTATACGAACACCCGATCCGGCACGTGCTGGTACGGCACGAGGAGAACGCGAGTTTCGCGGCATCGGGGTATGCGCGGGCTTCGGGGCGGGTGGGGGTGTGCTGCGCGACGTCGGGTCCCGGGGCGACGAACCTGACGACGGGTCTGGTGGACGCGATGATGGACTCGATTCCGGTGGTGGCCATCACGGGTCAGGTCACCAGCAAGATGATCGGCAGCGACGCGTTCCAGGAGGCCGATACATTCGGCATCATGCGACCGGCGACGAAGCACAATTACCTGGTGCGGGACGTGAACGACGTGGCGCGGGTGGTGCACGAGGCGTTCTACATCGCCTCGACGGGCCGGCCGGGGCCGGTGCTGGTGGACATTACAAAGGACGCGCTGCAAGGCCAGGCGCACTATACGCCGGTGCACGAGATCCACCTGCCGGGCTACAAGGTGGTCACCGACGGCCACGCGGGGCAGATCCGGCGGGCGGCGCAAATGATGTGGGAGGCGCAGCGGCCGATGGTGTACGCGGGTGGCGGGATCATCCACTCGGGGGCGCATAACGAACTGCGGGAACTGGTGGAGCTGATCGATTGTCCGGCGGTGTGCACGCTGATGGGGCTGGGCGGGCTGCCGGGCTCGCACCCGAATTTCGTGTCGCTGCCGGGGATGCACGGCAGCTACGCCGCGAACATGGGGCTGACGGAGTGCGACCTGATCATCGCGCTGGGGGTGCGCTTCGACGACCGCGTCACGGGGCGGCTGTCGGCCTTCGCGCCACACGCGAAGGTGATCCACGTGGACATCGACCCGGCCGAGATCGGCAAGAACCGGGCCGCGGACCTGCCGATCGTGGGCGACCTGAAGCGGGTGATCGCCAAGCTGAACAAGATTCTGAAGGAACTGCAGCCACAAGCGTCGGAGCAGAGCGCAGAAGCGCGGAAGGAGTGGTGGCAGAGGGTGCACGGCTGGCAGGCGGAGCATCCGCTGGAGCCGGTATTCGGCACGGACGAAATCAAGCCGCAGCAACTGATGTACGAGATCAACCGGATCAGCGACGGCAAGGCAATCGTCAGCTCCGACGTGGGGCAGCACCAGATGTGGGCGGCGCAGTTCATCCGCTTCGACGCGCCGCGGCTGTGGATCAACTCGGGCGGCCTGGGCTCGATGGGCTTCGGGCTGCCGGGGGCGGTCGGCGCGCAGATGGCAAATCCGGATGCCACGGTCTTCGCGATCGTCGGCGACGGGGGATTCCAGATGTCGGTGCCGGAGTTGGCGACGCTGGTCAACTGTGGTTTGCCGGTGAAGGTGATCGTGATGAACAACGGCTACCTCGGCATGGTACGGCAGTGGCAGGAATTGTTCTACAACAACCGGCTATGCGCGGTGGAGCTGAGCTCGTTTCCCAACGTGGAGCTGCTGGCGGCGGCGTATGGGATGAAGGGACGCATCGTGCGCACGCCGGCCGAGCTGCGAAGCGCGCTGAAGGAAGCGATGGAGGAGCCGGGCCCGTACCTGATGGACGTGCGGGTGAGCCAATACGAGAACGTCTACCCGATGGTGCCGGCGGGCGCGGCGATTAACGAGATGGTGCTGGCGCCGCCGCAGCCGGTGCCGGTGGCAACCAAGTGAGCGCCGGACACGAGAGGAGAACGGAGCCATGCTGATGACGATTTCGCTGCTCATGGAAAACAAGGCGGGCGCGATGATGCGGGTGACGGGGCTGCTGACGCAGCGCGGCTACAACATCGAGTCGCTGACTGTGGCGCGCACGCTGGACCCGACGCTGTCGCGGATGACGATCGGGGTGGAGGTGGACCCCAAGCTGCGGGCGCAGGTGATCAAGCAGATGAACAAGCTGATCAACGTGCTGCAGGCCACCGACCTGACGGAGTCGCCGGCGGTGATGCGGGAACTGGTGCTGCTGCGGGTGCGCGCCGCCATGGAACACAGAACTGCAATTCTGAAAGAAGCCGAGATATTCGGCGCACGCGTGGTGGATTCGAGTGTCGAGGGCTTCGCGCTCGAAGTCACTGGCGAGTCGGAGAAGCTGGAAGAGTTCGTCTCCGTGATGGAGAGCTATGGCGAGATCGACGTGACGCGGTCGGGGACCGTGGCGGTCTCGCTGGAACAGAAGAAACTGAGGCTGTCGCCGCCGGTCTCGAGGACCGTCGCACCGGCGGAGCCAGTGAGCGCCGAAGGGCGCTAGACGCCAATCGAAATCAAGAGGAAAACAATTTCATGTCACGACGTTTTTATGAGAAGGACGGATCGCTGGCCCATCTGGAAGGCAAGACGGTGGCCATCATCGGCTACGGGAGCCAGGGGCACGCCCACGCGCTGAACCTGCGGGACTCCGGCGTGAATGTGGTGGTGGGGCTCCAGCCGGGGAGCAAGAGCTGGGCCAAGGCGGAAGCCGCGGGGCTGAAGGTGCTCACCACCGCGGAGGCCGCCCAGGCCGCCGATATGATCATGATTCTGGCGCCCGATCACGTGCAGGCAGACGTGTACGCGAAAGATATCGAACCGCACCTGAAGCCGGGCAAGACGCTGATGTTCGCGCACGGCTTCAGCATTCACTTCGGCACGATCAAGCCGCCGGCAGGCATCGACGTGTCGATGGTTGCCCCGAAGGCTCCCGGCCATCGCGTCCGCGAGGTATTCACCGAAGGGTCGGGCACGCCGGCGCTGGTCGCCATTCACCAGGACGCTTCCGGCAAGGCGCTTGAAAACGCGCTGGCCTACGCTCTGGGCCTCGGCACGCTGCGCGCCGGCGTGATCGAGACAACGTTCAAGGAAGAGACGGAGACCGACCTGTTCGGCGAGCAGGTGGTGCTCTGCGGCGGCGTCAGCGCCCTGATCAAAGCGGCATTCGACACGCTGGTCGAGGCCGGTTACGCGCCCGAGATGGCCTACTTCGAGTGCCAACACGAGCTGAAACTGATCGTCGACCTGATCTATGAGGGCGGCTTGAATTACATGCGCTACTCGGTCTCCGACACGGCCGAATACGGCGACTATACGCGCGGGCCGCGCATCATCAACGCCGAAACGCGCCAGGAGATGAAGAAGATCCTGGGCGAGATCCAGAGCGGCGAATTCGCGCGTGCCTGGATCGCCGAGAACAAGAGCGGCCGGCATAATTTCCTGGCGATGCGCGAGGGGGCGCGCACCTCGCAACTCGAAACGGTCGGCAAGGGACTGCGCGAGATGATGCCATTCCTCAAGAAGAAGAAGGAAGAGGGCGTGCCGCAGGATACGCCGGCGAACTGAGCGGGCGGTTTCCAGGGCTACAGAGCGCCGGCCGGAACGCTGGCAGGCGCGAGGGCGGAGGCAAAGTCAAAGCGAAGCGGGGCCGGCCGACGGCCCCGCCGGCAGGAAGGATTCCAAGCAGCGAAACCATGAAAATCTGGACGTTCGACACGACTTTGCGCGATGGAACGCAGGGCGAAGCCATCAGCTTTTCGGTGGATGACAAGCTGCTGATCGCGCAAAAGCTCGACGATCTGGGCATCGACTACATCGAGGGCGGCTGGCCGATATCGAACCCGAAGGACAAGGAGTTTTTCGAGCGGGCGAAAGAATTGAAGCTGCGGCACGCGAGGCTGTGCGCGTTTGGCGCGACGCGGTTTGCAAAGAACCCTGTGGAGCAGGACGCGAATGTGCGCGCGTTGATCGAGGCGGAAACGCCGGCGGTTTCGATTTTCGGAAAGACCTGGGACCTGCACGTGAAGCGCGTGCTGGGCATCAGCGAAGAAGAAAACCTGCAAATCATTTCCGACACAGTACGTTTTTTGAAGCGGCACGGGCGCGAGGTGATCTACGACGCCGAGCACCTGTTTGACGGCTACAGCGCTAATCCGGACTTTGCGCTGAGGACGCTGGAAGCGGCCAAGCAAGCGGGCGCCGACGTGCTGACGCTGTGCGATACCAACGGCGGGACGGTGACGGCGCGGGTGGCCGAGATCGTGGCCGAGGTGCGACGGCGCTTCGACGGCGCGATCGGCATCCACGCGCACAACGATTGCGACCTGGCGGTGGCGAACTCGATCGCGGCCATGGAGCACGGGGCGACCCACGTCCAGGGGACGATGAACGGCTATGGCGAGCGCTGCGGAAACGCGAACCTGACGTCGCTTGTCGCCATTCTGGAAACCAAACTGGGCCACACGACGATCGGGGCGGAGAAACTGGCGAGCCTGACCGGCGTGGCGCACTACATCGCGGAACTGGCCAATCTCCCGCTGAATTCGAATCAGCCGTTCGTCGGACGCAGCGCCTTTGCGCACAAGGGCGGAGTGCACGTCAGCGCGGTGCTGAAGGAACCGGCCAGCTACGAGCACATCGCTCCGGGGACGGTCGGCAACCACCAGCGAGTCCTGCTGAGCGACCTGTCGGGACGCGGCAACATCGTCTACAAACTGGAGCAGCATGGGCTGGGCGACCGCGTGGACGACAAGGCGCGCCGCGAACTACTGGAGCGCATCAAGCAGATGGAATACGAGGGTTACGAACTGGAAGCGGCCGAGGGCACGTTCGAACTGCTGGTGCGGGAAACGCTCACACCCAACGCGCACTTCTTCGACGTCGTGAATTTCGAAGTGGGCATGCGCAAGATCAGCAACCGCGACGCGGTGACGACGGCGACGGTGATTTTGCGGGTGAACGATGAGATCTACTCGTCGATCGAGACGGGCTCGGGTCCGGTGAATGCGCTGGACAAGTGCCTGCGGCAGTGTTTGGCGACGGTGTATCCGGCGATTACCAACGTGCGGCTGACCGACTATAAGGTGCGCGTGCTGGATTCTAAGGTAGGCACGGCGGCGAAGGTGCGGGTGCACGTGGAGTGGTCCGACCACCGGCGTTCGTGGTCCACGGTGGGGGTCTCGGAGAACGTGATCGAGGCGAGCTGGGATGCGCTGACCTCCGCGCTGCGCCTGGAGCTAATGCGGCTGGCGGACAAGGACGAGAAGATCGAGCGGGCGGTGGAAGATTATTGTTGGGGCGTCTGAGGCGGCCGAGCCGGGCATCCGTTCCCGACGGGTTCCCGAGCCGCTCGCGGCGTGAGTCAGAATGTAAAAGGATGCGATATTTCCTGACTCGCGCGCATCCACCAACGCGCCGCGTGTTGGTGGTGGAAAGCGGTCCGCGGCATGTCCTGGAGGGCCTGCTGCCCGCGCTGGAACGCAACTACGGCCGGCTAGGGCAAATCGATGTGTTGACCTGCCACGCGGGCGCGCCGCAGGGCTTCGATCCGGAGCGCGGCCGCATTTATCGCGTACAGGACTACCGCGGCTGGAGGGCGCGCCGGCGCCTGTTCAAAGAGCTGCGGAGCCGCCAGCCGGATATTTGCGGATTGCTGTGTACGGGCCTGCCGATCATGACGCCGTGGAAGTGGCTGACGGCGTGGCATGCGCCTTCCAAGATCTTCCTGATCAACGAAAACGGCGACTATTTCTGGCTCGATCGGGGGCATGGGCGCATTATCTGGCGATTCATGTTGATTCGCGCGGGGCTGAGCGCCGGAAACGCGCCGGCGCATCTGGGCGAGATTGTGGTGCTGCCGTTCACGTTCACCTATTTGCTACTCTATGCCGCGCAGGTACATTTCAGGAGGTGGTTGAGAACGCAATGAAAGCCGTATTCGTGACCGATCCGGGTGGGGTGGACAAGCTGCGATACGCAGATCTGCCCATGCCGAAACCAGGCCCGGGCGAGGCTCTGGTGAAGATCCACGCGGCGGGAGTGAATTTTATCGACATCTACTTCCGCACGGGGCTCTACAAGGCGCAGCCGCCGGTGGTGCTGGGTCTGGAAGGCGCGGGCGTGGTGGAGCAGGCCGGCGAGGGCGTAACAGAGGTCGCGGCCGGCGACCGCGTGGCGTATGCGATGGCACGCGGCGCTTACGCGGAGTATGCCGCGGTGCCCGCCTGGCAACTGGTGAAAGTACCGGACGATCTGAGCCTGGAAGTCGCGGCGGGATCGATGCTGCAAGGCATGACGGCGCATTACCTGACGCACTCGACATACGCGTTGAAATCCGGCGACACGGCGCTGATCCATGCGGCCGCCGGCGGAGCGGGACAGTGGACCGTGGCCGCGGCCAAGCTGCGCGGGGCGCGGGTTATCGGAACAGTATCGACAAAAGAGAAGGCGGAGGTGGCGCGCCAAGCCGGCTGCGACGAGGTCATTCTCTACACGGAGCAGGACTTCGAAGTGGAAGTGAAACGCCTGACCAGCGGCCAGGGCGTAGCCGTGGTCTACGATTCGGTGGGCAAGGCGACGTGGGCGCAGAGCCTGAACTCGCTGAAGCCGCGCGGCATGATGGTGAGCTTCGGCAATGCCAGCGGCCCGGTGGACCCGATTCAGCCGCTGATCCTAAGCCAGAAGGGATCGCTGTATTTGACGCGCCCGAGTCTCGGGAACTATACGGCGACGCGAGAGGAACTGCTATGGCGCGCGAACGACGTCTTCGGCTGGCTGCGGGACGGGCATCTCAAATTGCAGATCTACGCGCGTTATCCGTTGAGTGAAGCGGGGCGCGCGCAGGAGGAACTGGCGAGCCGGAAAACTACGGGCAAGTTGCTGCTGATTCCGTAGGGCGCGAGGGGCTTGAAACGCGGGCGGAGCGTGATAGGATCGTCGCAGTATGACGAAGCAGGCAATCCTATCCACCATCCGGGAAATCGGCCTGGTCCCGGTTGTTCGCACGCCTTCGGCCGAGAGCGCGGTCAAGGCCATCGAAGCGATCTACGAAGGCGGAATCCGCCTGGCGGAGATCACCATGACGGTGCCGGGCGCGGTGCACGTGCTGGAGAAACTGGCCGACCACTTCGGCGACCGGATGCTGCTCGGCGCGGGGACGGTGCTCGATCCGGAGACGTGCCGCGTGTGCATGCTGGCGGGGGCGCAGTTCTTCGTCACGCCGGCCCTGAATTTTAAGACGATTGAGATGGCCCATCGCTATTCCAAGCCGATCTCGCCAGGCGCGCTGACGCCGACCGAAGTGCTGGCGGCATGGGATGCGGGCGCCGATATCGTGAAGATTTTTCCGTGCGACAACGTCGGCGGACCGAAGTACATCAAGGCGCTGAAGGGACCATTTCCGCAGATCGAGATGATCCCGACGGGGGGCGTCAGCCTGACGACGGCGGGCGATTTCCTGAAGGCGGGGGCGTGCGCGGTGGCCGTGGGCGGCGAGTTGATCGATTCCAAGACGATCAAAGAGGGCAACTACGCGATCTTCACGGAACGGGCGCGACGGTTCCTGGACGCCGTGAAAACAGCCCGCGCGGAGATGAAGGGCTAGCGGGCGATCGAACGGCTGCGATCCGGTTCCAAGGCGGGGACGCGTGTTCCGCTCGACGGGCCGGGTAAGCGGGCGAAGTTGGGAGAGTGGAGGCCTCTGCTAAACTGAGGTTTCCCGGAAGGTGGCGCATGGCAGTCAGTCAGGACCTGCTCGACATTCTCGTCTGTCCCGTTTGCAGAGAAGCGGTTCAGTTGACCGAGGATCATGGGGGGCTGAAATGCCCCAATTGCCGGCGGGTCTACCCGATTCGCGACGACATCCCCGTGATGCTCGTGGATGAGGCGCGGATCGAGGACTGAGACAGGCACGTATGCGGGCGGTGCTCCATACGCTGCCACCCTCGGCGCGCGTGCTGGTGGTCCGGCTCCGGTCTCTGGGTGATTGTGTTCTGACGACTCCGGCTCTTCATCTCTTGAAGAATGCGAGGCCCGACCTGCGGGTGGCGGTGATGGTGGAACAACGCTTTGCCGCGGTGTTCGAGGGCAACCCGGATATCGAGGCCATTTACGCGCCCGGGCCGGGCCGGGCGTTTTCCTGGAGACCGGCGTTGACCCTCAATCTGCACGGCGGCCCGCGCAGCGCGGCTCTGACCGCCGCCTCGATGGCGGGGTTACGAGCCGGATTCGGCCACTTCCGTTTTCAAGCGTTATACAATCTCCGCATTCCGCGGGCGCAGGCGATCCTGGGCGAGGAGCGGACGGTTCACACGGCAGAACATTTGGCTTCGGCGATGTTCTGGCTGGGAGTTCCGCGGGCCGAGATCCCGCGCGCCTGCCTATATGCCAAAAGCGGCCGCGAACGAAGCGATTGCGCGGTGCTGCATCCGTTCGCATCGGCCGCGCACAAGGCCTGGCCCGCGGAGCGGTTTGTGGCGCTGGGACGCTATCTGCGGGAGAAGCACGGATTCGAAGCAGTGATCATCGGCGGACGAGGTGACGATTACGCCCCGTTCGCTGAATTCGAATGCCTGCGAGAAGCGCCATTGGGCGAAGTGAAAGCGCTGCTCGCGGGCGCGCGCCTGTTTATCGGGAACGATAGCGGGCCGGCGCACATGGCGGCGGCGTTCGGCCTGCCGGTCGTGGTGCTGTACGGTTCATCGGACGCGACGGTGTGGGCGCCGTGGCGGACTCAAAGCGAAATCGTCAAGGCCGGGGCGGGACTGGCGAGCGTACCCCTGGAAACGGTGGTGGCGGCCGTCGAGAGACTGCGAGCGCGCGCATGAAAGAGCTGTTCCGGCTGTTCGGCTACGCCAAGCGCTATGCGCCAGTGCTGGCGCTGGCCGTCGTACTGATGATGATCGCGGGCGCGATGCACGGCGCCATTCCGCTGCTGATGCGGACGGTGATCGACGTCGTCCTCGGCCCCAACCAAGCGAAGCCGCAGTTCTCGGCGGAATGCGCGACCGAAGTGGCGAAAACCAGCCCGCAGGCCGCGCCGGGGCGCGTCGAATTCGTGTCGCTGCCCTTTGGCGGGAAAAAGATCTACCTCGACGAGATCGTGCCCTTCCCGCTGCGCGAGGTCTGGTCGCTGGTGGCGGTGGCGATCCTGCTCGTGTTCCTCACCAAGGGCCTAGCCGACTACGCGGGCAACTACCTGATCAACGTCGTAGGCTATTCGGTGGTCACCGACCTGCGCCAGCACACCTTCGACAAGGTGATCCGCGAGGAGCACGAGTTCTTCCAACAGCATTCCACCGGCAGGCTGATGTCGTCGATCATGAACGACATCGACCGCATCCAGTTGGCCGTCTCGCAGATGCTGGCCGACTGGTTCCGGCAGTCGTTCTCCGCCCTGGCGCTGGTCTACGTGCTGTTCCGCATCGACAGGCAACTGGCGCTGGTTTCCGCCACCGTGCTGCCGTTCGTGCTGCTGCCCACGGTACTCCTCGGCCGACGCATTCGCAAGACCACCCGTAAGGCGCAGGACAATGCCGCCGAGCTGAACCAGATTCTGCAAGAGGGCTTCAGCGGCCACAGCGTGGTGAAGACGTTCGGCGCCGAGGGCTTCGAAAGTTCCAAGTTCCACCGCGCCGCGAATAAATTCAAGCGCAACAACCTGCGCTACACGGCCCTGCAGGCGCTGCCCTCTCCGATCATCGAGCTGTTCGGCGCCGTGACTATCGTGGGGTTCTTGACCTACGCCCGCATGCACAGCGGCCCGCAGCACATGACCGCCGGCGATTTCACCAGCTTCATGGCCGCGCTGATCCTGTTGTACGAGCCCGTCAAGCGGCTCACGGGCATCGCCAACATCTTTCAGCAGGCGCTCGGCGCGGCGCAGCGCGTCTTCGAATACTCCGACCGCAAGCCGCAGATCGTGGAATCCCCGGGCGCTGTCATGCTGGCAGGCTTGAGCCGATCGATCGTCTTCGACGACGTCTGGTTCCGCTACCCCGGCAAGGAAGAGTACGCGCTCGCCGGCGTCGCGCTCGAGGTGCAGCGCGGCGAGGTGGTCGCGCTGGTGGGTTCAAGCGGCGCGGGCAAGACCACGCTGGCCCAACTGGTGCCGCGCTTTTACGACGTGGAGCGAGGGCGCGTGCTGATCGACGGCGTGGACGTCCGCACGGCGTCGCTCATCTCGCT
>Ga0224555_1005051_pt1 | contig 11505 bp, 10 predicted proteins | sample 714S23034metaG_FD_180687 | JGI IMG/M metagenome (GOLD analysis project Ga0224555, IMG submission 180687) | Peat soil microbial communities from Stordalen Mire, Sweden - 717 S2 30-34 | ecosystem: Environmental > Terrestrial > Soil > Wetlands > Peat | place: Sweden: Norrbotten County, Stordalen...
CTGGAGTTGACCGCAGCCGGGGGCCTGCGCCTGCGCGGGGAGGCGACGCCCAAGCAGATGCCGGAGGAAGACTCGTATCTGCTGCTGGAACGCGACCTGCTCGACCAGCAGATCATCGACGTGCATGGCCACAAGGTGGTGCGGGTGAACGACGTGGACCTGGTGTGGGAGGCGGTTGCGGATGCGGGCGCGGATCCGTGCGCGGTGCGGGAGCTGAGCGAAGGGTGCACGCTTTCGCTGCGCATTGCCCAGGTGGAGGTGGGGACGCGGGGCGCGGTGCGGCGACTGCTGAAGGGGCTGCCGGCGGCGACCGTCGAGCGGGCCGCCGCGCGCTTCCGGACCAGCGTGATTCCGTGGGATTTCGTGGACCTGATCGACCGCGATCCATCGCGCCGGGTGAAGCTGAAGATCGAGCAGGAGCGGCTGGAGAAGATGCATCCCTCGGACCTGGCGGACATTCTAGAGGACCTGGCTCCGGCGGAGCGGCAGGCGCTCTTCACCTCGCTGGACGAGGACGTTGCCGCGGAGGCGCTGGAAGAGGTCGAGCCGAGGATGCAGAAGTCGCTGACGGAAGCGCTGGACTCGGAACAGGTCGCGGGGATTGTGGAGGAGATGGACCCGGCGGCGGCCGCGGACTTCCTCGCCGAACTGCCGGACGAGCGGTCGGAGGCGATCCTGGAGGAGATGGACCCGGAAGAGCGCCAGGATGTGGAGGATTTGCTGGAATTCTCGGGGGACCTGGCCGCGGGGGAGATGACCACGGACTACATCTCACTGGGCCAGGGTGCGCTGGTAAAGGAAGGCATTGCGGCGCTGCGCAACTTCGAGGGCGACCTGGTGACGCTGACGCACATCTTTCTGCTGGACGACCAGGAGGTGTTGCGCGGTGTAGTGCCGCTGGTGAAAGTGTTGCTGGCACCCCCGGAGATGGAACTGACGGAGCTGGCGGACGACCACATCGTCTCCTGCGACATTCACGCCAAGGGAGAGAAGGTGGCGGAGCTGTTCGACAAGTACAACCTGCGGGCCCTGCCGGTGGTGGACTCTGAACAGAAGCTGGCCGGCGTGATTTACGCGGAACAGGTGATCGCGCAGTTGCGGACCAACAATTGAGATGAGAGGCGAAGATTCCAGCTTGGCGATGCAGCCGGATGCGCGGGTGCCAGGCGGGGCCCGTTCGCCGGCGCAGTCCGGTGATGCGGGACCGCTGAAGATTGTCTACGCGGCCGGGATGTCGCTGAATGACTCGTCGCTGTACCGGCTTTGGGCGCTGGAGCGGCTGGGGCACCGGGTGGTGGCCTTGAATGCGTTCGACTACCGGCTGAAGAACGTGCTGCTGGAAAAAATTGTGCATCGGCTGGCGGCGGGGCCAACCGTCCGCCGGCTGAACCGCGATCTGCTGCGCCTGGCGGAGCGAGAGAAGCCCGACCTGGTGTGGACGGACAAGCTGCTGGGGATGCAGCCGAAGACGCTCGACCGGCTGCGCGCGATGGGCATTGCGACGGTGAGCTACATGATCGACAATCCTTTCGGCACGCGCCAGGACCCGGGCTGGCGGCTGTATATGAAGGACATTCCGCACTATGACCTGCATGTGGTGCAGCGCGATGCGAACATTGCGGATTACCGGATGCGCGGCGCGCGCGACGTGATCAAGATCCAAACCGCGTATGAGCCGACTATCCATTTTCCACCGCCCGCGGGATGGAGCGATGCTGACCGGGATCGCGGAGTGTCGTTTATTGGCACGCCATACGACCAGCGCGGTGAGTTCCTGACGCGGCTATGGCAGGAGTTTGGCCTGCCGGTGACCGTGTCGGGCGGCCTGGTGTGGAAGCGGCGCCTGTCTGCCCAGGCGGTTGCGGGGATGTACCGCGGCAATGGGGAGCTGTTCCGCGCTGAATACAGGGAGGGAATCTGGAAGTCGAAGATCAACTTGAGCCTTCTGACCCATTCCAACCAGGATGAGTTCGCGCACAAGAGCTTCGAGATTGCGGCGTGCGAGGGATTTCTGCTGGTGGAGCGGTCGGAGGGACACCTGCAGCGGTTCGCCGAGGACGAGGAAGCTGTGTATTTTTCGACGATCGAGGAGTGCGTTGCGAAGATTCGGCGCTACCTTCCGGACGAGGCAGCGAGAAGCCGGATCGCCGCCGCAGGCCGGGCGCGGGCGGAACGCAGCGGGTACGACAACGACCGGCAGGTGGGGCTGATTGTGGAGCGGGCGATGCAGATTCTTCCCCGCGTGAGGGGCGCGGCGGGTTAGCTCAGGGGATTTGGAGTAGTGGGTCAAATTCGAGGCGAATGGCTGAAGTTTCCGAATACGAGACTTTTTCAGGAGATTCGCGCTTGAGCGATCCGCCGCAGCTAAAATGGGGGCGTGCGGTACCTCTTCTTCTAAATGCGAACCCTCTGGCGCACCACCGCGTACCTCTTCTGGCAGCACCCCATATTGTGGCTGCCAGTAGTCCTGGCCGACCTGATCGCCTTCTGCCTCAGAACGCTGCAAGACTGGATGACACATGCCGTCATCTACAGCCTGGTCGCAGGACATTCCGTACTCAGCAGCAGTCCCGAACCAGTACAGACCCTTCCCGTGGTGTGGTCAGTCATATTTGCAGCCTCAAAACTCCTCGTCGAACTCCTCAACGCTTACCTCTACGCCGCCGCCATGGTCGCCATATCCATCCTCATTCCCGCACTCATAGCGCAGACAAGAATTCCCTGGCGAGAAATTCCATTCGCGATCCGGCAACGCCGCGTCCAAATCCTGCTCCTCATGTTGAAGGTATTCGGAATGCTTATCGTCGCAGCGTCCCTTGGTGCTGCGCTGATCGTGTACCTGCCAAGACTCCATTTTCTGCCGCCACTTTTCGCGATCGAATCCCATAGTGAAAGCTATGCGATCGAGGCAGTCGTTCTTGCCGCCATAGCCTGGATCCTCGCTCCCTCCGCAGTCGCTCTCCTGCGGCCGCGCGAAGCCCCACCAACGAACGCACAAAGCATGCGCCACGCCCGAATCCTCGCAGCCATCTCTGTTTCCGCGACGGCAGCCCTCTACTATCTGGCTACCTTCCTCAGGCCATCCTTCGCACCCGAATTGACAACACCTCTCGCAATCAACGCGTTCTGGTTAATCGCCTCCGTCGCTTCGGCCCTGCCCTACATCCCCCTCTTCATCGCCCTCTACCTCATCGCGAATCCCGACAACCCACTCGCTATTCCGCCCATGGTCGATCCCACACCCGATAACCTCCCGTCCGACACCATCGTCATCGACCACACCGAGACGCCTTCAGCCAACTAATGAACGTCGAACTACCCGAAACGAAATGACTCAATACCGGATTTGGTGAACTGGGCATCTCGCCGGGTACCTCTCTGGGCATCTCAATTTACATTGAAATAAAGGGACGTGCAGGCGTGATGGAAGGCCGGCGATGGGATACTGGCTGAGGGAAACGATTGCGGGCGATGGACAGGATCGATCTGGGTGCGACCGGAAGAACGACGACCAGGCTGGGCTTTGGCTGCTCCAGCCTGATGGGCGCAATGGGTCGCAGGGAATCGAGCGCGATGCTGGAGGCCGCGTTCGACGCGGGCATTCGCCACTTCGACGTGGCGCCGATGTACGGGTTCGGCCAGGCGGAGGGCTGCCTGGGGGAGTTCCTCGGGCGGCATCGCGGGGAGGTGACGGTGACGACGAAGTACGGGATTCCGCCGGCGAGAAGCCAGGGATGGATGGGACTGGCGCGCGCCGCGGCGCGGCCCGTGGTGAGAGCGTTGCCGGGGTTGAAGCGCAGGATGGCACAGGCGGCGGGCAGCGTGGTGCAGCCGGCGGGGAAGGCCAGCTTTACGGCGGCAGAGGCGCGGGAATCGCTGGAGCGGAGCCTGGCTGAGTTGCGCACGGACCACATCGACGTGTGGCTGCTGCACGAGGCCACCGTGGACGATCTGCGCGACGACGGCTTGCTGCGCCTGCTCCAGGATGCGGTGGCGTCGGGAAAGGTTGGGAGCTTCGGGGTGGGCAGTGAGCGGACGAGGGTGGAGACGCTGCTGACCGCGCGGCCGGAGTACTGCGCCACGGTGCAGTTCGAATGGTCGGTGATGGACCCGCCGGTGGGTCCGATGAAGAGCTTCCGCATGCATCATCGCACGCTGACGGACAACATCCGCGGGCTGCATGCAAGGCTGGTCCAGGAGAAAGCGCGTTGTGCTGAGTGGTCGCGCGAGGTGGGCGCCGACCTGGCCGACCGGGCGGCGCTGGCGGCGCTGGCGGCGTTGATGCTGAAGGCCGCGCTCGAGGAGAATCCGGAGAGCGTGATTTTATTTTCCTCAAAGCGGCCGGCCCATATCCTACAGAACGTGGAAGTGGCCGAAGATGCCGCGCTGGTGGCCCCGGCGCGCCGGTTCTACGCGTTGGTGCAACGCGAGATTGTGGTTCGGAGCCAACCGAGAGAACAGGTGGCCCGATGAAGCTTTGGTGGAGACAATGGAAGGTCCGCATCCTGCTGTTCCTGGCGGTGCTGGGGCCGGGGATTATCACAGCCAATGTGGACAACGACACCGGCGGCATCTTCACCTACTCGCAGGCCGGGGCGCAGTACGGGCTGCTGCTGCTGTGGACGATCCTGCCGGTAACGCTGGCGCTGATCGTGGTGCAGGAGATGAGCGCGCGCATGGGCGTGGTGACGGGCAAGGGACTGAGCGACCTGATCCGCGAAGAGTTCGGGCTGCGCATGACCTTCGTAATGATGCTTCTGCTGGTGGTGGTGAACTACGGCAACGTGGTCTCGGAGTTCAGCGGCATCGCGGGATCGATGCAACTTTTCCACGTCAGCAAATACTTGAGCGTGCCGATCTGCGCCGCGGCTGTGTGGGTGCTGGTGGTCAAGGGCGATTACAAGAGCGTGGAGAAGGTCTTTCTGGTGGCCAGCGCCTTCTACCTTGCATACATTGCGGCGGGCGTGGTGAGCCATCCAGACTGGCATCAAGCGCTGAAGGCAACGGTGACGCTGCCGCCGCGCTCGGTGTGGAGCGATAAGAACTACATCTATCTGACGATTGGAGTGATCGGCACGACCATTGCGCCGTGGATGCAGTTCTACCTGCAGTCGTCGGTGGTGGACAAGGGGATTACGATCAAGCAGTACAAGGCCTCTCGGCTGGATGTGATTGTGGGCTGCATCTTCACCGATGTGGTGGCGTGGTTCATCATTGTGGCCTGCGCGGCGACGCTTTATGTGCATGGGATGCGCAATATTCAGGATGCGTCGGATGCCGCGGGCGCGATGAAGCCGCTGGCTGGCGACTTTGCCTTCGTCCTGTTTGCAGCGGGACTCTTCAATGCATCGGTGTTCTCAGCGTCGATTCTGCCACTGTCGACCGCGTATACGGTGTGCGAGGGGATGGGCTTCGAGAGCGGGCTGGACAAGACCCTGAAGGAAGCTCCGTTCTTCTACTGGTTCTACACGGCGCTGATTGTGCTGGGCGCGGGCTTGGTGCTGTGGCCGAACTTCCCGCTGGTGCGGGTGATCATTCTGTCGCAGGTACTGAATGGCGTGCTGCTGCCGGTGATCATGATCTTCATGCTGAAGCTGATCAACAAGCACGAGTTGATGGGCAAGCACACCAACTCGACTTGGTTCAACTGGGTTGCGTGGGCAACTGCGGGGATTGTGATCGTGTTGTCGCTGGTGATGATGTGGAACCAGGCGACGGGGGGATAGTTGTTAGTTGCTGGTTGTTAGTTGCTAGTTGACGTGGGTTTGGGAGTCCATTATCCAGCGATGATCTTTGAGGTATGAGCTGTCAGATCTGAGCGGTCGTATCCCAGTTGTCCGTTGGCGGAGGCGGCGCGGGCGCGGCGGTTCCGTTGTCCAGCTGTGAGCGTTTGAGGTGTGAGCTATGAGCCCGGGGGCTAGAGCAGCTTGCCTTCGGAGAGATCGCGGATGAGGCCGAAGTCGGCGGCGAGGAAGTCGTAGGTGGGCAGCGCGGCCAGCGAAGACCAGCGGATTTCGTTGAAGATGCGGTTATTGAGCTCGCCGGCGTAGTCGCGGACGGTGAAGAACTGCAAGTCGACGGCACCGCCATTGCGATAGCGGTGGCGCAACTGGGCGACGCGCGGCCCGATGACGGCGGCAATGCCGAGTTCCTCGTCGAGTTCGCGGCTGAGCGCCTGCTCGGGGGTTTCGCCGGGTTCGATCTTTCCGCCGGGGAACTCCCACTTGAGGCTCATTGGCTGGTCCGGCCTGCGCTGGCAAACCAGAACTTCGGTGCCGCCGCCATTTTCTGTCGAGGCCTGGCGCAGTATGAGGGCGACGACGACCAGCCGCAGAGGCTTGCCGCTGGCGTTGCCGTCCAGTCTGCGAATCGGATCTTTCACTCGTGCCCTATTTCTCCGGCATCGTCTTCCGCGGGTGCAATGCTCTCGCCTGCTTAAGCTTAGACGAGCGGGGGCAGACTTCGCACTGCGGCTCGGAGTTGCCGGGTCAGGATGGGCGTTTTGCGACCGAGGGGACACCCATGCCGTTCAGCTTGGTCCGGGCCTGGGAGGCCTCGGGCGAGTTGGGAAAGCGCTGTATGAGCGCACGCAGTTCGGCGATGCCGGCGTCGCGCTGCTTGAGCGCGAGCAACGCTGAGCCCTTGTGCAGGTGCGCAACCGCGACCTTCTGGTTCGCGGGGTACTGGTCGACAACGCGATCGTAGTTCTTGATGGCTGCGGCGAACTTGCCGGCGCGGTAGTCAATCTCGCCCATGTAGTAATACGCGTTTCCGGCAAGCGAATCGTCGGGGTAGCTCTGAACGACCTGGCCGAACTCGGTGGTGGCGAGCGAGTACTTGGCCGCCATGTAGTCGCGGAGAGCCGTCCCATACAGGTCGGACACGGGCGGAGCACCGGCCCCGGTCGGCAGCGCGGCAGGCGGTGGCGTGGCATTGGCGTAGGGGCCCTGGGTTGGGGAAAAGGGAACGCCGGCGGAGGGTTTGCCGCCATTGTCGGGAGCCGTGGCCGGCTGCATGGGCGGCAGGCTGGAGCCGGCAGGAGCCATGCCAGGCGCACCGGCATCGGGGTTGGCAGCGGTCCCGGGCGCAGCGTTGGCGGGGTTGGCCGCCGCCATGTTCTGGAGCGCAGCGTCGATGGACTGCTGCTGGCTCTGGACGGACTGAAGGGCCTTCTCCATGGTGTTCAGCCGGGCCTTGACCTCGTCGAGCGAATCGTTGAGCGACTGCACCTGGCCGGAGACCTGGTCGACCTTGCCGTTTGCGGTGTCCTGCTGGGCGCTCAGCTTTTGCTCCAGCGTCTGGACAGCAACCGACATCTTGTTGACGGAATCGGCAGTCTGCTGCACCAGATCCTTGAGCACGCCCATGCGTTCGTCGTTCGACTGCTGCATGTGCGCCACCGCGTCCTGCAGATCGTGGACCTGGGTTTGCAGTTGGACCATGTCCTTGTTGACGGCGAAGCCCGGAGTGGCGGCGAGCGCGAGCGCGAGCAGGGTACAGGCAAATCGGGTCTGTTTGAGGGTGCGGTGGTTGATCATACGATTCGTACCTCAGGTAAAGTTGGCCCGACGGGGTTGAAGGGGCAACGCCGAGCGCAAATGCCCGGCGTTTCGGTTAGCGGTCGAGCGAGAACTGGGCGCGGCGGTTCTGTTGCCAGCAGGAATCGGTCTCCTCGGTGCAGAACTGCTTCTCCTTGCCGTAACTGACAACGCGGATGCGGTTGGCTCCAACTCCGGCCTTGACCAGCGCGGTCTTGGCGGCGTTGGCGCGGTTCTCGCCCAGGGCCAGATTGTATTCGGCAGAGCCGCGGTCGTCACAGTAGCCGCCGATGACAACGCGGATGTCGGGATGGGCGACCAGGTAGGCCGCGGCCTTGGACGCGGACGCATCGCCCTCGGGCCGCAGGGTGTAACTGTCGTAGTCAAAGAAAATATCCGCGACGTTTTGGTGGAAGGCCTCTTCCGATCCCATTTCGGCCGCAGCGCCGGCAGCCTCTGCGGGCACTGTGGGCGCGACCGGAACGCGCACGGTGACGCGGACGCTGGCTTCCGTGATGCCGCCGTCGCCTTTGGCGACCAGGTGGAAGTTGGTGGAGTTGGACGGCGAAACCGTTTGGGTGCCGTTGACGTTGACCGGACCGATGCCGTCAATCGCCACCGATGTGGCATTGGTGGTGCGCCAGTTGAGAACCACCGACTGGCCAAGATCGATCGCAAGCGGGTCGGCGGTGAGGTTTGCCGTGGGCGCGGGGGTGGACTCGGTGGCCATGGGTCCGAGGCTTGCAGGATTCGCAGGGGCTGATTTCTTGTGGCAACCGGTGAAGACAGCGAGGCCGACCGCCAAGCAAAGCGCAGAACGAACCGACCTGATCCGAAAGATTTGAAGCCGAAGCGATTGTGTCATTGCTCTCTCTCCTGCATTGCCAAGTTCCATGTTATTCCCGAACACGAGCATTTCCGGCAGGGGGTTCCGTGCGAGGTACCAGTGCCGGGGAAGTTCGGTGGCCTATTTCCAGCTCCAGTTCGGCATATCGGCGCCGGGGCCGGTAAGCGGGCGGCGTTGGCTGCCGTCCGCAAGCATGGTCCAAATCCGTGTATGCGCTTCGCGTCCGTCGGCGGAGTTGGCGTAGACGATGTGACGGCCGTCGGGTGACCAGGACGGGAAGTCGCATCGTCCTCCATCGTGGGTGAGCTGAATCCACTTCTTGGTGGCGGCTTCCATTACGTAGATGTCCTGACCGCCGGGAGCGCCTGGGCCGTACTTGCGGTCCCAGGCGAAGGCGATCACCTGTCCGTTGGGCGACCAGGAGGGCGACGTGGCGTAGCCTCCGTCTGTCATCTGCTGCACGGCCGAGCCGTCGGAGTTCATGATGTAGATCTGCGGCACGCTGGTGCGACCGCTGACGAAGGCGATCTGGGCGCCGGTCTTGGGATTGTAGGTCGGCGATACGTTGCCGCCGCGGAAGCTGGTAATGCGGCGGGCCAGATTGCCGCTGGCGTCTGAGATCCATATTTCGGGGGTGTCGGTGCGCGACGACGAGTACGCGATTTCACGGCCATCGGGCGACCACGCGGGCGAGATGTTGGTCCCGCCAACCTCAGGGAAGTTGACGGCGCGGCCGAGCAGCAGCGAGTACATGCGAATCTGAAAGCCGTTGCGGCCAAGCGAGGAGAAGGCGAGGCGGCTCGAGTCCGGCGAGATGCGCGGGGAGAGCGAGATGGTGCCGAGGTGGGTGATGGCATGCTGGTTGGCGCCGTCGTAGTCCATCTCCCAGATCTCTTTGGTGACGTTCGGTGTGCCGCCGCCGGAGATCTTGACGTAGTAAATCTTGCTTTCGGCAATGCCGGGCGTTCCGCCGCCCAGGCGCAGGATGATCTCATCGGCGAAGCGGTGGGCGATCTGGCGGGCGGAGTCTTCCGTGGGGTCTTCGCTGTACTGCTTGGCGAGCACCTGCGGGTACTGAAGATTCTTGGCGTCGAAGAGAAAGCCGTTGGCGATGAGTTTGCTGCCGACCATGCCCAGCGAGCCGAAGGCAACGAAGGACGCGCTGGCGGGCGCGTTCGAGTAGCTCTGCAACTGCATCTCAGAGGGCGCTCCCGGCGTTCCCGGCGGCATCAGGCTCTTGGAGACGATGTCGAAGATGCCCGCGCTGGCGAGGTCGGCGTAGAGGGTGGTGTCAAAGGTTGTCTTGAGAGCGGCCGTCTGCGGGTCGGCGGCGAGCGGCTTGAAGTCAGCTACGGCCAGGCGAATGGTGGCTGCTGCCCCGGTGCTGGTGCCAGTGAAGATGTTGTCCTGGCCGAGGGCGTGCAAGACCGGCAGGGCCAACAACACGAAGGCCGCAGCCAGCGATACAACCATTGCAAGGATTCGAAATGGATAAGGGCGGGAAGGCTGGCGTGATTTGCTGGTACTGCAATCCATGCTTCTCCTGATAGATGCTTGCGATAAATGTTTGGTTACCTGCGGCCTTCAAGGATGTTGGGCAGGATCGAAGTAGAAGGTGACGCCGATGTGGGTTCCGTTGTATGCCTCGGGCAGTGGCGGAAAGTTGTCGACGTGCTGCACGGCGCTCAGGCCTGTCCGGTCGAGGCTGGTGTCGCCGCTGGGCTGGGCAATCTGGATATGCGTGACCGAGCCGTCGCGCTCGATCTCGAAGTTGACGTAGAGGCGATGGCCGGCGGCTTGCGGATCGAGCATTGTGGTGTACCACTGCGAGGCTACCTTCTGGTCGATCTCCTGGACGTAGTAAGCGAATTTGGCGCCGAAGGCGGTGTCGGATACATCGACGCTGGCGGTGCCGGCGCGGGTCTGGATGCTGCTCATGGCAATCCGGACACCGGCGCCTTCGCCGGCCTGCACCTTGTTGGGTTGGATCTGGATAGGCTGTGGATGCAGCGGCGGCGCAGGCGTGGCCTTGTCCGCGAGCTTCGCGGGCTTGGTGGGCTTGACCGGGATGGGGATCGCGTCGGGCTGGGGTACGTCGACGGTTTTAGGCGCGGGCGTGACGGGCGCGGGCGATGGGTTATCCGTGGCGAGGACATTGTTCTCATCCATCGGCGCCTTGGGCGGCAGCGGGATGTCGCTGACCATGGTGGCCTGGATGGCGCCGGCGGTGGCGGCAGCTTGGCCCCAGCTCTGCCCGGCGTGCGAGACATACGCCCAGGTGAGGAGCAGCGTGGCCGCGACTGCGTGCAGTGCGAACGAGCCTGCCAATCCTCCGCCGAACCGGCCATCCATGCCGGCGAGGCGATTGCTGCGGATTGTGACGTAGGTAGTCAATTGGCTAGCTCTCGGTAGAGCTTGAGATTACTTTGCGGCCGCGTCTGCGGGCGCGGATTCGAGCGGCTGCGTGACGATGCTGATGTTGGTAATGCCCGCACGTTTGACGGCGTCCATGACCGAAGCGAAAACGCCGAAGGGAACGCGCTCGTCGGCGCGGACGTAAATGGTGCGATTGGCGGGATTGCTCCTGCCGTCGGCGCGCAGGGTCAAGGTCAGGTCGTCGAGGTTGATCGGCGCGTCGTTGCCACCGTTGCGGTTACTTGCCTGCAGGAAGACGTTCTGGTTGCGGTCGATGGTGACGACGGTGCGCTGCTCCGTGAGCTGCGTGACCGAGCGGGTATGCGGCACCGCGACGTCGATGCCCGATTGCAGCACCGGCGCGGTGAGCATGAAGATGACGAGCAGCACCAGCACCACGTCGACCAGCGGCGTGATGTTGATGTCGGCCAGCGCGGTCTGAGTGCGGACCTGGCCGCCGCTGCGAGTGGAGAAAGCCATGGCTAAAAGCTCCTGCGGCGGACGGGCGCGGCGACTTCCTCGGGCGGCGGCGCAACCACGGAGGGCGTTACCATGGCGGCGTTCTCGATGGCGTTGAGCAACTCGCGGCCGAAGTCGTCCATGCGCGCGGCGAACTCGCGCAGTTGCGCGGTGAGCTGGTTGTAGCCGACCAGCGCGGGGATGGCCACGGCCAAACCGGCGGCGGTGGTGATGAGCGCGGCGGCA
>Ga0224555_1005052_pt1 | contig 11505 bp, 8 predicted proteins | sample 714S23034metaG_FD_180687 | JGI IMG/M metagenome (GOLD analysis project Ga0224555, IMG submission 180687) | Peat soil microbial communities from Stordalen Mire, Sweden - 717 S2 30-34 | ecosystem: Environmental > Terrestrial > Soil > Wetlands > Peat | place: Sweden: Norrbotten County, Stordalen...
TCGACCGTGCGGTTGAAAAACTGGTTGAAGAAAGGGTCATTGAAAGGTGAATCGTCACCGCCATGGCCCCGCTGCTGCATGCGCTCGACGACGGGCAATTCGAGATCCAGTGCATAGTCACCTGTCTTCACCGCCGCCAGCGCGCTCGACCAAGTCAGGACGTTGTAGGGCTGACCGCCGATGGTCTCCTGAGTCTGATCCGGCTTTGCATCCAGTTTATTCAACGTGAACGCGTCGCTGTTCAAGACGGGCAGCCCGTCGAGCGAAGCCGACATGCCAGCGCTAAAATACGCCTTCACCTGCACGGGCACGAGCTCGCCGACATAAAGCTGCCGCTTCGGTATCACTACTCGTAAGAAGGCCCGACTGCCGCTCGCATTCTCAGTGGCGTCCGCTGTGCCGGAAGAAATATTCGGCGGAGGCAAGCTCGCAGATGGCGAAGCCGCCGCGCCGCCCGCGCTTTGTGATACTTGCAATGTCAGCGGCTGGCTGCTGCCGCGACCCGGGAGACGGATGGCCGGAATGGTGTAGGTGCCCACGCGGTCCGCCGTCACCTGGTAGGTGAGACTGACGCTGGAGATGACCGCACCATTGATGGACTCGAACGAACTCGACTGGCCGACCGGCGTGAATTCCAAACCGTTGACCACCGGCAGTTCCGGCTGAGTGCTGTTGCCGCCGTTGATGCTGACCGTCAATTGCGCGGAATCGCCGAGCGCAATGCTGGCGGAGTCGAGCGTGGCCGTGACTTGCGCGGACGCGGCGTGAACAACCGTGGCCGTGGCAACGGCCAGGGCGACTGCGCCCAGCCTCTTCATCCAGTGGAATCGCTTTTTCATATTACCAATCCTTCAATGGTTGATTGTCCTGTGGTTTGACCGGTCCGCGAGCGAGTTGGGCGGCAGCTAGACTGTGTTGATTGCCCTTGAGCGAGTCGAGCAACTGGTTCGCCTCTTCCTTCGTCAACTGGCCGGGTTCGTCCGGAGCGTCTTGAGCCGCTTGCGCCGGCTGGTTCTGGGGCTGCCCGCCAGTGGCGTCAGTTTTTTGGCCTTCCGGCTTGGGCGACTGCGGCTGGCCGGCCTGGGCTGATTGCTGGCCGGGCTGCGTTGGCTGCTTCTCATTATTCTGCGAACCGGCGTTCGCCGGCTGCTGATTCTGCTGGGCCTGCTGATTTTGCTGGTCTTGCTGCTGGCCCGGCTTTTGGTCTTTCTGGCCCGGTTGATTTTGGGCCTGTTGACCCTGGCCTTGATTGTTCCGATCCGGTTTCGATTGATTTTGGTTTTTCGACTGACCTGAGTTTTGCTGGCTTTGGTTATTTTGGCTTTGCTGGTTCTGTTGTTGATCTTTGTTCTGCTGATTTTGCTGTTGTTGTTTTTGTTGTTGCTGCTTCTTGAGTTGTTCCAGTTGTTTCTCCACTAAGTCGCGGTTGAATTTCGCGTCGGTATCGTCGGTTTTGATCTGGAGCGCGGCGTCATAGGATTGCACGGCCCGTTCCCAGATTTTGATGGTGTCCTGTGGACTGGCTTTTTCCGTCGCCTGCCCGACGCGATACTGCGTGTTGCCAAGGTTGTAATAAGCGTTCTGCTGGACCGGCACTTCCGTGGTGTTGAGCGTTTTTTGAAAGGCGGCGGCGGCCTGCGCATAATCACCGCTCTTGTAGGCGGCCGAGCCGAGGTTGAAATCCAGTTTGGGCTGCTTCGCTTCTTTGGCCAGGGTGTCCGCATACTCCTGCTCAGCCAGTGAATAATGGCCATTGTCGTAAGCCTTCTCCGCGCTGGCCGGCGAGGCGTGGCTCGCGGCAGGCAACACGAACAGCGCCAGCGCAACGGTCGCGGCAGCGCGGGCCGGGACCCTTGGCACGACGCGTTTGCGGGCGCCGATCAACAGTTCGCTGGCAAAGCAGAGCAACCCGGCGAGCAGCGGCCACTGAAATCGTTCGAGATAGACTTTGGTCCGGCGCGAGGCGAGGTCGTGCCGAGTGAACGGCGCGAGTCCCTGATCGTAAATTGCCGTCAGCCCTTGTCCCTGCTGGCCGAGCGGTTCATACATTCCGCCCGTGGCGGCGGCGATTTGTTTCAACGTCGGTTCGTCGAGCCGGGACTTCACAAACTGGCCGTCGGAATCCTTCACGAAGTCCGTGCCGCCGTTTGGATCAGGCACGGGAATGAGATCACCCGCCGCAGTGCCGACACCGACGGTAAAAATCTTCATGCCGTCCTTGGCAGCGGCCTGGGCCGCCACCACCGCATCGCCGCCCAAGTCTTCGCCGTCCGTGATGAGCACGAGAATTTTTTCCTTGCCGGGGCGGGCATCCAGCACCGACTGCGCCTCGCGGATCGCGCCGCCAATGTCCGTGCCCCCGCGCGGAATGGTGCTCGTGTCCAGCGAGTCGAGAGATTCACGGAACGCGTCGTAATCGAGCGTGATTGGGCATTGCAGAAAAGCGTCGCCTGCAAACGCGAGCAGACCGATGCCGTCGCCATTGGGGTTGTTGACGAGGTCGTTGACAGCGAGCTTGGTACGGTCAAGCCGGTCCGGCTTCACGTCCTCCGTCAGCATACTTTTGGACGTGTCCACCGCGACCAGCAGTTCGATGCCCTTGCGATGCGCTTCCTCCCAGCGGAAACCGATTTGCGGACGGGCAAGCGCGACGAACAGACACGCGATGCCGGCGATGAACACACCCTGTTTCAGCCGGCGCCGCCGTGCGGAGACCGTCGCGGTGAGCTTGGCGAACAGGCGTGGCGAAACGAACCGGGCCAGGGCGGCGCGCTGTTGCCGGTTGAACGCGCGGTAACGCCAGAGCAGGAAGAGGCAGGCGGCCAGTCCCGCGAGAAGCCAGTAAGGTTGTGCAAAGTTCATAATTCAGTTTCTTGGTTAAGGTTCATTTCAATTCTTCACGGCAGCCGGCGATAACGGGTTTGTTGTAGGCCGAGGCCCACCCCCAGCAGTCCCAGCGCGGGCAGCACCGCCCAGCCGAACAGCTCACTCTGGCTTTCAAACTTTTTGAGTGTGTGGGTCGTTTTTTCCAGCTTGTCTATGTTGTTGTAGATGGCCTCCAGTTTTTCCGAGTTGTCCGCGCTGTAAAACACGCCACCGGTCATCTGGGCGATTTTTTGCAGCGTGTCGTCATCCGGCAGATAGCCGGCCGGCAATCCCATTTGCTGGACGATTTCGCGGTTGCCGAGGCCGATGGTGTAAAGTTTTACTCCCAACGCCTTTGCCGCCTCCGTCGCCATGAGCGGACCGATCTTGCCGGAGTTGTTTCCGCCGTCCGTCATCAGCACGATGACTTTGCTTTTCGATTTCAAACTGCGCAGCCGGCTCAGCGCGGTCGTGATGCCGTCGCCAATTGCCGTTGCATCGGAATTGATTGTGCCAATCTGTAGCCGGTCAATGTTTTGCAACAGAAAGTCGTGATCCAGTGTTATCGGCGAGGCGGTGAAGGCTTCCGCCGCAAATACCACCAGGCCAATGCGGTCGTTGGGCCGTTCCTCGACGAATTTTGTCAAAACCGATTTTGCCATGTCGAACCGGCTGACGCGCTGGCCGTTCACCACGTAGTCCGGCGTGTTCATGCTGCCGGACAAATCCAGCGCAACCACGATGTCCACGCCACTTGCTTGGACGTTGGTTGAACTGTGCCCCCACTGGGGCCGTGCCAGGCCGCTGACCAGCAGCGCCAGCGCGCCGAGGCTCAACAGGGTAAGCCAGCGGCCCGGGCGGCTGCGCGTTTCGCGGGCGACTTGGCGGAGGGTTTGCGTGCTGGAATACTGCACGGCGGCCACGCGGCCACGCCGCCCTAGCAGCAGCGCGAGCACCGGCAGCAAGGCGAGCAACCAGAACCATTCAGGTTGGAGAAAGTGGATCATAACGATTGTGGGTTAAGGGTTGTAGCGGCGGACGACACCGCGCCAGGATTGGAAGGGATGGACACCGGCGCAACCGCCAGTACTCCCGGGGAGGGAGGTGGGGATGAGGTGCCAGCAAATTGCGCCGGTGAATTGTCGGCAACGGGTTTGCCCGTGGCCACGATGAAGGTGCCTGCGCTTTGCAGCATGGCTTCCATCTGCGGCACGGAGAGAACCCATCGCGCAAATTTCGCGAGATCGCAGTGCCGCAGAAAATCCGCCAGCACCGGCTGGTGCGCGACCAGCGGTGAATCCGATTGCGTGGCTAGGTCGCGCAGAAATTCCTCGGTGGTGCGATGCGCCGCCCGCACCTCAAAACCCGTTTCAATGTAGTCACGCACGATTTCGGAGACGGCGATAGAGAACGCCCGTGCCTGTTCCGGCTGCATCAGACGGCGGGTTGCTTCGAGCTGCTCCAGCGCGATCTCATAGGGCAGCTTCACGCGCAGACCGAGGCGATGACGCCAGCGCCACGCGCCGCAGCCAAGCGCCGCCAGCGCGAGTCCACCGCCAACCCACGCGAGCCACAGCCAGCCCGGCGGAATATGATACGGCGGCCGGATGTCGCGGATGTCCTGATGCATCGTCGGTTGTGACGACGCCGGGGTGGTCGCCATGTTCGCGGGCGAAGCCGGTGCTGAATTGACCGGAGCCAGGGTGACGGCCTGAGTGTTCAAGCCGGCCAGGCAAAGTCCCGCGAGGGCGGTTATGGTTAGCAGCCTGGCGGAGTGCGGAAAAATACGGGTAAATGTTTTCATCAGTGTCTCCTTTCGCGGTGTTTGAAAAAGCCCATTAGCGCGGGAAGATAAGGTTCACTGGTGGAAAGACTGAGTGAATCCACCGCTTCGCCGTTGAAAGCGCGACGCAAACGAGTGATGCCTTCGTGGGCGACTTCGTGAAACCGCCGGCGCACATTCTCGTCGCTGGTGTCCACTTCGAGCAGTTCGCCCGTCTCGGCGTCTTCGACAGTGAGCAGGCCGAAGTCCGGCAACTCGTCCTCGCGCGGGTCGTGAACGTGCATCGCCACGAGGTCGTGCCGGCAGTTGGTCTGGCGGATGGCACGGCGGAGCGACACGAGCGCGGTCGTCGGGTCTTCCGGGGATTGAAAATCCGAGAGGAGAAACACGATCGCCCGGCGGCTCAAAACATGGTTGGTGAAATCGAGCGCCTGCGCCAGGTCCGTGCCCCGATGGCCCGGCTCGAAGCCGAGGATTTCACGGACGAGACGAAGCACATGGCGGCGGCCTTTGCGCGGCGGCACATAGAGTTCAACCTGGTCGGTGAACAGGATCAGGCCGACCTTGTCGCTGTTGCGCACGGCGGAAAACGCCAGCACGCTGGCCAGTTCCGCCGCCATCTCACGTTTGCTTTGCGTGCCCGAGCCAAAGTCGCCGGATGCGCTCACATCCACCAGCAGCATGAGCGTCAATTCGCGTTCCTCGACGAATTTTTTGATGAACGGCCGGCCGGCGCGCGCGGTGACGTTCCAGTCAATCGTCCGCACCTCGTCGCCGGGCACGTATTCGCGGACTTCGTCGAAGTTCATGCCGCGGCCCTTGAACACGCTGTGGTATTCACCGGCCAGGGAATCGTTCACGAGGCGTTTGGTGCGGATTTCGATGTGTCGCACTTTGCGCAGGATTTCGCGGGTTTGTTCAGAGTTCATAATGTTTTCCGGTTGCAGTCACGCTTGGCCGTGCTCACGGCACGGGCAGGCCTTCGACGATTTTTTGGATGATGTGCTCCGAGGTGATGTTCTCCGCCTCGGCCTCATAGCTGACCACCACGCGATGGCGCATCACGTCAAACACCAAGTCTTTCACGTCCTGCGGCGTGACGTAACCGCGGCCTTGCAGGAACGCGGACGCGCGCGCGGCGAGGGTGAGGTTGATGGTGGCGCGCGGCGAAGCGCCGCATTGCACATAGCCGTTCAGATCAATCTTGTAGGGACGCGGGTCGCGCGTGGCGAGCACCAGGTCAACGATGTAATGCTTCACCTTCTCGTCCACATAAATTGTGTTGACCACACGGCGGGCGCGGATGATGTCCTCGCCGGAAATCACCGGCTCGATGTTCCAGCTTGGCTCGCTCGTGGCCATTGCCTCTTGAATGGCGATCTCCTCGGTGCGACTGGGATAATTCAAAATCACCTTGAGCATGAAGCGGTCAACCTGGGCTTCGGGCAGCGGATAGGTGCCCTCCTGTTCGAGCGGATTTTCCGTGGCAAGGACAAGAAAAGGGTCCGGCAGGCGATAGGTGTCGTCGCCGAGCGTGACCTGGCGTTCCTGCATCGCTTCGAGCAGCGCGCTCTGCACCTTGGCGGGCGCGCGGTTGATTTCGTCGGCGAGAATAAGGTTGGCGAAAACCGGGCCGCGCTTGGTGCTGAACGTGCCGTCACGCGGATTGTAAATCATCGTGCCCACGATGTCGGCTGGCAGCATGTCCGGCGTGAATTGCAGCCGCTGGAATTTCACCTGCGTGGCGGCTGCGAGCGTTTTGACCGCGAGGGTCTTCGCCAGTCCCGGCACGCCTTCGAGGAGAATATGTCCATTGGTAATCAGCCCGATGAGCATGCGGTCCACGAGATTATGCTGTCCGACAATGACGCGGCCAATCTGTTGCCTCAGCGGCGTCACCCACGCCGAGGCGTTCCGGACTTCTTCGTTGATGGCCTGGATGTTCGCATTGGGGCCCGCGGGCGGCGACGTTTGTCGGGCAACCGGTGTCGGCGCTGGCATGGCGTGTAGGGTTGGCTGGTAGCGGAGTTTGTCGAAGGCAGCGTCATTCGTGGCCGTGGCTGGCATTGTAGCGACGTTTGAATCGCCGTTATTTGCTTTCGAATTCCATTGATTATTTTTCATATACTTTCAATTTAATAGGTCGCTTGTTTGTTTTGTATTACTCTTGCGGCATCACTTCGACACCGTTTCGTTCTGTAATCAATAGACCCCAGACAAATGACGGCGAGCTTTCGGGAGGCTTACAAATTTGTAAGCTGCGGATGAAGCATGAGACTTAAATCGAAGCCAAATCACGACATGACAGTCCCGAATGGCAAGGAGTGAAACCTGATGCAAAAGCAGCAAGTCGGAGCGAAGTGAAGAACTCCGAAAGTTTCCAGCGTTAAACAATGGTCAACTGGACACTGCTCTCAATGATGCCCGCGCCGATGGCATAACGGGTCAATCTGGCGATACCGTGGATGTTGAGCTTCTTCATGAGATGCTCGCGATGTCTTTCGACGGTCTTCATGCCGACGCCCAGTTCCGCCGCAGCTTGCTTGTTGGCGTTGCCTTCGGCAATCAGTTGGAGCAGCTCCATCTCTCGCGAAGTCAGGTCGGAGTTGCGCGGCTTCGGCCGTCCGGCTCGACCCAACAACTTTCGCTCACCTTTGGGAAGAAGTTTCGCAATGAACGGGCTGAAAAAAGTATGACCCTTGTTGACTTCCCGAATCCCCTCGGACAGAACGCGTGCGGAGGCTTGTTTGAGCAGAAATCCCACGGCACCGGACTCCGTTGCGTTTTTGATATACGCGCCATCACTGTGCGCAGAGAGAATGAGTATTCTGGTGTTGGGGACGGCTTTGAGAATTTGACGGGTGGCTTCCAAACCATTGAGCAAGGGCATCGCGATATCCATGACGACCACTGCGGGACGAAGTTTTTTGACCAGGACGACCGCCTGACGTCCATTTTCCGCTTCGCCGACCACTTCCAGATCGGCATCCAGTTCGAGCATCTTGCGAAACCCCTCGCGCACAATCGTATGGTCTTCCGCCAATAGGACAGTGATTCGTCTCATAGACTTTCAATTTTGGTTTCTGCTGACGGCTCCATCACGCTGTTAAAACTGTCCGTCTATTGACTTGGACGCTTCGAACATTAATCCCATATGAAAAACAGATTAAAATCGCGACCTCGATGGGAATCGCTCAAACCTCGGTGGCCGGTGCTGCGGCGGCCTTGGTCACGTCGGTGGCGTTTGGCTTTCAGGGCGGCGATGGCGATGGATTGAACCAAGCTTTTGCACGCCTCGTCCCGTGCCGCCATTCCGTTCAAATAGCGGATGGTCCAGTGCCGATCATCGAAGTAGAATTCTTTGACCTTCCCTATTTCCCCGTCAAGGCTGTCCAATTTGTAACCCTCTAGTGTTTTGACTTTGCTTAACATAATTTTTGCCGTCTTGAATTTTATGGGGTATTCACCCAATTCATTTTTCCGCGTCCAAAAGTTACGATTTTCATAATTGATGATTGTGAAAATTGAAACATACGGACACAAACGGATTTCGCCATGAAACCAGATACCGACCCGCCCAAGGCTCCTGAACCGAAGCCGAGTGCAGCACCCGGGAAGCCAGCCGACACCAAGCCTCCTGACATTGCCTCCGCGTCGGTTCCCGACACGCTTGCATCGCTTAAAGTAAATCCCGACACCGGGCTGGCGCACGCCGATGTGGACACCCGCCGCAAAGAGAACGGCTACAACGAAGTGGCCGAAAAAAAAGACCACCCGGTTCTCAAATTCCTAAAAAAGTTTTGGGGCATCTCGGCGTGGATGCTCGAACTGATCATGGTTCTGTCCGCCGTGCTCGGAAAATATTCGGACCTCATCGTGGTGGGCGCGCTGCTGGTCATCAACGCCGTGTTGGGTTTCATGCAAGAGCAACGGGCCGCCGGTGTCGTGGCGGCACTGCGGAAACGCTTGCAGGTCAATGCCCGCGTCCGGCGCGATTCGAACTGGCAGGTCATTCCCGCCCGGGAACTGGTCCCCGGCGACGTCGTCCGCGTGCGCCCCGGCGACATCATCCCGGCGGACGTGAAACTTCTCATGGGCGCATTGAGTGTTGACCAGTCGGCGCTCACCGGCGAATCGAAGGACGCGGACAAGAAGCCGGGCGAAGTGCTGTCGTCGGGGTCCATTGTCCGCCGGGGCGAAGGCAACGGCGTCGTCATGCTGACCGGGGCGAAGACTTACTTTGGCCGCACCACGCAACTGGTGCAGGAGGCGCGTCCGAAACTTCACATTGAAGCGGTGGTGGCCAAGGTCGTCCGCTGGCTCTTCGTCATCGTCGGCGCGCTGGTTTGCGTGGTGATTGTGCTGTCGCTGATTCGCGGCTCACCGCTCATCGAAATGCTCCCGCTCATGCTCGTTCTGTTGATGAGCGCAGTGCCGGTTGCCCTTCCCGTCATGTTCACGGTCAGCATGGCCGTCGGGTCAAAGGAATTGGCCAAGCTTGGGGTTTTGGTCACGCGCCTCAGCGCGGCGGAGGATGCCGCGACGATGGACGTGCTCTGCGTGGACAAGACCGGCACAATCACGATGAATCAACTCGCCGTCACCGGTGTGATTCCGCTGGAGCAGGCATCAGAATCCGATGTTCTGTTCGCTGGCGCACTCGCGTCGCAGGAAGCCAACCAGGACGCGATTGACCACGCGTTCCTCACCGCCGCGAAAGACCGGCACGTCTTCGACAACCTTCCCAAAGTCGCGCCCATTTCATTCGCGCCGTTCGATGCAAAAAACCGGCGTACGGAAGCCGTGGTTGAGCAGAACGGGCAGCGTTTTCGCGTGATGAAAGGCGCGGTGCGCACCATCGCCGAAGCCTGCGGATTCCAGCCCCCGGCCATCGAGGCGTTGGAGGCGCGGGTCAGCGCGGCGGCCGCGAAGGGCTATCGGACACTGGCGGTGGCGCGCGGTTCAGAGACAGGTGCTCTCACTTTGGTCGGATTGGTGTCGTTGTATGATCCGCCCCGGCCGGACGCCAAACAACTTATCGCCACGCTTCATGATTTCGGCGTGCCGGTGAAGATGCTCACCGGCGACGCGTTCCCGGTGGCGTGTGAGATCGGCCAGGGAGTCGGGCTGCCCAACATCCGACACATGGCTGACTTGAAGGCCGACAACAAGACGGTTGATCTTTTCGCGGGTGCCGATGGTTTTGCGGAGGTGTTTCCGGAGGACAAATATACCGTGGTGAAGCACCTGCAAGCTACGGGGCACGTGACCGGCATGACCGGCGACGGCGTCAACGACGCGCCCGCGCTCCGCCAAGCCGAAGTTGGCATCGCCGTCAGCACCGCGACCGACGTGGCCAAGGGCGCCGCCAGCGTCGTCCTGACCGAACCGGGGCTGACGAACATCGTGGCGCTGGTCGAGCAGGGGCGGACAATTTACCAACGCATTCTGACATGGATCATCAACAAGATCAGCCGGACGATCCTGAAGGCGGCGTTCGTGGCCATTGCGTTCATTGTGACCGGCAAGTTTGTTGTTTCCGTCTTTGCAATGCTGCTGCTTGTTTTTGTGATGGACTTCGCGACGATCGCGCTGGCCACCGACCGCGTTCAACCGTCCAAGAAACCGGAGACATGGGCGATCGGAAGTTTCATCATGGTATCCGTGGTTTTCGGCGTCGCGATGGTCGCGGAAACGCTTTTGTTCTTGTGGATCGGCTGGTCGCGTTTCGGTTTGGCAACGAATAGCAATGCGCTCGGCACCTTCAGTTACCTGACGCTTCTTTATTTTTGCGTTTTTTCCGCCGTGTCGGTGAGAGAGCGACGCTGGTTCTGGGCGACGCTACCCAGCAAGTCTTTCATGGCGGCGCTCCTGGCGGGCGCCCTCGTGGGCACCGTGCTGACGTTGGTCGGTCTGCCAAGACTCATGCCGTTGCCTTGGGAACAGACGCTCGCAATTTTCGTCTATGCGATGGTCTGTCTGGTTGTCAACGACGCCGTGAAGGTCGCGCTGATCAAATGGCGCGTTCCTAACGCCGTGGCCAGGCAGCCCGACGCCAAAATCGAGACCGGTGCCAAAGCCGAATCTAAGCCCGGAGACATAGTTGCATCTCCACCGGAAGCTTCATCTGGGGCGAAACCAGAAACGAAGTTAAAACCAGAAACCGAACCCAAACCTGAAATGAAATCCACACCTGATGCCAACGACAAGACGGCGACTGATTTGAGGCCGCAGATCGCCGCAGATCGCTGCACGGGCCTATGAACTTTACGAGCGCCAAGGCCATCGGGACGGTCAATTGGTTCAGAATTGGGACAAGGCCGAGCGGGAGATTCGGAAAACTCAAGCCCAAACCGAACCAAAATCTGAAACCAAGATCAAGCCGCCGTCCGGTGTGTCGCCGCAGCTCGTGGAGCGAGTGCATAAATATTACGAGGAACTGAGGCGCGAGGACGTTCGGGCGGTTCAGGAGTCAGAAGAGTCGGAGCAAAAGATTCCGGAAACGGAAACCAAAAATTAAGCAAACGCGAACGCCGCGCTGACATGGCAGAAAAATAAAAATGAAAACCAGTTCAACGAATCTCGGCGCGGTCGCCTTGGTGCGCGGCAGCGTCGTGGATGTGCGGTTTGACGGGCAATTGCCGCCAATCTACTCGGTGGTGCGCGCGGGAGCGGAAAACAAGATCGTCATCGAAGTACTGGCGCAGCGGGATGCGCGGCATGTGTGCGGGATCGCGTTGACGCCCACGATGTCCTGGCCATCGAGGCTCGTGTCGTCGAATGAGATCGAGGCATTGCTGGTGAAGATGGCGGCGTGCACCGCGGGCGAGAGTGACAGGGTCAGGGCCAGTGCAGCG